>Ga0160183_122415_pt1 | contig 23538 bp, 24 predicted proteins | sample met14sb_FD_108562 | JGI IMG/M metagenome (GOLD analysis project Ga0160183, IMG submission 108562) | Synthetic bacterial communities of pure cultures from sediment of Lake Washington, USA, under high oxygen condition - MT... | ecosystem: Engineered > Modeled > Simulated communities (microbial... >...
AAAAACCAACACGCTCAATAAAGCGGCCATCACGACGATTGCGTGAATCAGCTACAACCACGTTGTAGAAAGGAGTTTTTTTCGCGCCACCACGAGCTAAACGAATAATAACCATAATCTTTGTTCTCTTTTGAAAAATTTAAAGCAGAAAGGCGCGGATTTTACGTTACTTATACACCTTTTGGCAAGCTATTTATCTACATTTATTAATCAACTGATGATTTATATATAAATAGTTTGCCTGCGCGGTTTATAAATGCAATTGATAACGTGTAGGGTCCGCTAACCCTGCGGCTAAGAAGCCATCGCGACGTAAACGGCACGAGTCACACAAACCACAGGCTTCGCCCTCACTATCAGCCTGATAGCATGAAACCGTCATGGCGTAATCTACACCTAATGTTGTGCCCAGTTTAACGATCTGGGCTTTAGTCATATCAATCAAAGGTGCATGGATGGTAATGGTTTTACCCTCCACGGCACTTTTAGTCGCCAGATTAGCCATATCCTGAAATGCTTTAACGTATTCTCCGCGACAATCTGGATAACCTGAATAATCTAACGCATTCACGCCAATAAAAATATCTTGTGCTTGCAACACTTCTGCCCAAGCCAACGCAAGCGACAGCATAATGGTATTACGTGCTGGCACATAAGTAATTGGAATACCTTCTGTTGCGCTCTCTGGCACTGCAATAGCATCGTCAGTCAGCGCCGAGCCTCCAAATAGAGATAAATCTAGCTGCGCAGTCTTGTGTGCGGCTGCGCCCATGACTTTGGCAACATTTTTAGCTGCGAACAACTCTGCAATATGCCGCTGATGGTAGTCCAAACTTAAACAGTAGCACTCGAAGCCTTGATTTCGAGCATAAGCTAGCACGGTGGCTGAATCTAAGCCACCGGACAATAGTACAACAGCTTTTTTTGTCATTTTCCTGGCACCTCGCCCCACAATATCTTATGTAACTGCAATTGCATACGGACAGGAAGCTTATCGGCCAACACCCAATCCGCTAAGTCTGACGGCATTAATTGACTATAGACTGGTGAAAATAGTACTGGGCATTTATCGGTCAATCGCTCTTTCACCAACAGGTCCTTTGCCCAATCATAATCTGCGCGACTACATAGCACGAACTTCACCTCATCGGTCTTTTTAAGATGTGTGAGATTAGCCCATAAGTTATTTTTAAGCTCACCTGAATCTGGTGTTTTAATATCCAAGATCACTGATACACGAGCGTCAACGGGGCCAATATCAATAGCACCGCCAGTTTCTAAAGAGACACTATAACCTTGGTCACATAGCGCCTTGAGCAATACGTGGCAATCTTTTTGCGCCAACGGTTCACCTCCAGTCACGGTGACATATGGCGTACCAAACTCAGCGACCTTACTAAGAATGTCATCAATTTCCATATTATTGCCGCCACTAAAAGCATAGGCAGTGTCACAATACACGCAACGCATTGGGCAGCCAGTAAGGCGCACAAATACGGTAGGCAAGCCCACACGCGAGGACTCACCTTGTAGGGAGTAAAAAATTTCGTGGATTTTAAGTTTCATCAAATACTTTGCACACTAACAATTAATAACGCAAAAAAATAGCGCCAATACAGAGATTGGCACTATTTTAACTTAAAAGCTTTATTTGCCTAAATATAGAGAAATAAACAACTTTTAGATTATTTACCTATTTTAAATACTTATCGAATCGCCTCAAGTGCTTTTAGGCGTTTCTGCGCAGTTGGCGTCAACTCACTGTTTGGAAATTTAGCCACTAAATCACGCAATGTTTTTTTAGCGCCTGGCACTAAACCCAGTTGGATCTGACTATTTGCCAAATTGAACATTGCATCAGGTACTTTTGGACTATCTGGGTAGGTGTCAATCAACTTTTGCTGTGTTGCAATAGATGATTTGTAATTTTTTAGTGCAAATTGCGAGTAGCCCAAACCATACATTGCTTCAGGTGCAAGACTACTATTAGGGTAGTCTTTTAAGAACTTGTCATACTCTTTAAAAGCATCTTTGTGCTTAGATTCTTTTGACAGGCCATTGGCTAACTCTAGCAACTGGTATTCCTGTGTGTTCTTTTCAACAACCACCGCTGGAGGCGCAGCGACCTCGGCCACTGGAGCAGACTCTAACTTGCGTAAGCGCTCGTCAATGTCCGTATATAAATCTTTTTGGCGTTGAAGTGCGGTTTCAACTTTATGATTAGCGACCTCTAGTTCGCCTTTCAGTCTTGCATTCTCTTGCTTTAATGCATCTAGCTGCGACTGCATATCAGCTAAACCATTTCTGGTGACGGCATCTTGCTGCTCATTTGATTGTTTTAAATCACGTAGCGCAGATTGCGTAGCCTGATTCTGGCTTTGCAAGTTTTTCTCAACTTCCAGTATTTTCTTTCGCGCCTCTTCATCATCAAACAATGCAGAGTGACCACTCATTGAAAATAATTGCGTTGCTAAAAATACGCTAGACAGAATCAGGTTTTTCATCATTTTTAAACTTAGTAATTTTAAAATTAGTAACTAAGAATTAGTCGTTTTCGTAAACAACATCAACACGGCGGTTCAATTGATGACAAGCTTCATCAGCGCAATTTGCTGATGCTTTTTCTTCACCAAAACTCACTGTTTCGATTTGCTTGTCTTGAACGCCTAACAAGTTAAATGATTTTTTAACTGATACTGCGCGACGTTGACCCAATGAAACGTTGTACTCACGTGTACCGCGCTCATCAGCGTTACCTTGCAATACTAATTTAGCATTGCTGTTAGCAAGCAAGTATTTAGCATGTGCTTCGATTAGAGGACGAAACTCTGCACGCACTGTATCGCTGTCAAAGTCAAAGTAGATGTTTCTTTTTGACAAAATATTGTTTGGATCTTTAAGCGGATTGTTACCATTGTTAGCATTGCTATCAATTACAACCTCTTTAACACCAGAAGTATCTGCTGAACCGTTAGCAGATTGTGATGAACCAGCTGGGCTTTTATCTTCAACGCCTGCTGGTTTGTCTGTCATTGGTGTACTTTTACAAGCAGATAACATTGCTGCTAGCACTAAAGCACCTAAAACTTTTTTTATTAAACATTCCCTTATTCATTACCTTCTCCTTTAGTAAAAACAAACTTTCTGTATTGCATCATGTTAATTCAATAGCGGACCCCATGCTGGCTCGCGAATATCGCCGCCGGACTCGCTCAAACGCTGTCTCACGCGACCATCTGCAGACACTGCAGCAAGTGAACCACGACCACCCGTTCTAGTGGCATATAGTACCACACGCCCATTAGGCGCAAAACTTGGAGACTCATCTTGAGAGCCTTCACTGACGATTTGCACTTGTCCTGTCGCTAGATTTTGCAACGCGACACGGAATTTTCCACCATCATTTCGAATCATCGCTAGCGACTTGCCATCTGGAGAGAAGCGTGGGCTTAAATTGTAAGGGCCGTCAAAGGTGACCCGCTGCGCATCGCCACCAATGGACGACACTTTGTAAATTTGTGGGCTACCGCCACGATCAGAGCTGAAATATATCCATTTAGCATCTGGTGACCAGACTGGCTCGGTATCGATCGCGCTACTCTTAGTCAACTGCCTCAAGCCACTGCCATCAGCGTTAATCAGATAAAGTTGGGAGTTGGCTGCATGCGTTAACACAATGGCAAGTTTACTGCCGTCTGGTGACCATGCAGGCGCACTATTATTACCTTTGTAGCTTGCTAATGTTATACGTTGACCTGTCATGAGCGATTGCACGAAGATGATTGGTTTTTTCTTCTCAAACGAGACGTATGCAATCTTGCTACCATCTGGCGACCATGCAGGCGAAATAATCGGCTCGTTTGAGGAAACAACCGTTTGTGGGTTAACACCGTCAGCATCAGCCACCTGTAAAGCATATCGGCCTTTGGACTTATTAATGTAAGCAATGCGACTAGCAAAGATGGCTGACTCACCTGTCAACTTTTGGTAAATGACGTCTGCTATTTTATGTGCAGTCATACGTAATTGATTTGGCGCAATGTTGTAATCCATACCTGCTAACTGAGTCTGTTTTAGCACATCCCCTAACTGAAAACTCACCTTAAGACGATTGCCAGGTAAGGTTTCTATTTTACCAACAGCAATCGCTTGTGCCTGCAAAGCAGCCCAATCACTGTATTTAACTTGAGAAATAGCACTAGGCTTACTCGCAACACCTGCCGTTTCTAACACCCTAAACATGCCACTTCGGCGCAAATCTGCGCTGATGATATTAGCAATGTTTTCTTGATTTTTAACATTGTCCTGATTAAACGGCACAATTGCGATAGGGAGTTGTTGCGCATTGCCGCCGCTGATTTCAATTTCTAATGCGGCGTGACTAGTCGATGGCATCATTGCAGATGTCATGATTACGGCTACAGACAACAACGTTGCCTGAAATAAATTAAGCAATTTTTTCATATAGCGTATGGTCAGTGAGGTATTAAATAGTTCATCAAATTTTACTGTAATCTACAATAGATGCCAGAGCATTTACACTTGCTTACATTTTACCCATTAATGCCTAATGGTCATTGGGGCGGAAAGTCAGCTTTAATGCACGGAACTGTGAGAATAACGCTTTATCTTCAGGCAATGGCAACGGTTCTGACACACGAATAGCGCGTTCAACCGCTTCATCACATGCGGGATTACCACTAGACTTAGTCAACTTAGGTGACGAACCTAACTCACCGGTAGGTAGCAGAGCAATATCAAACTTTAACTCGAGATTAGCATCACCACATAGGGATTTATTCACGTTATTACGAATTTTTGCCTGAATTTTCGCTTTAAATTCATCCACAACACCAGCTTTTGCCGCGCTAGCTTTTTGTTCACCCAAAGGCTTTCCATCAGACAGACTTTCTTGTTGTAGCTTTTTTAAAGCATCGTCTACTGGTGGTTTGTTAGGTTTTTCTAACGCATCTAACATCAGTTGTTTTTGCAACTTAGCTAATTGATCGTCTTGCTGTGTTTTTTTAGGAGGCTCTTTAGGTGGGTCTTTTTTAACAGGCTTTTTGGGTACTTCTTGTTTGATCGCAATTTCAGGCTCGGGTTTTGGTTCCGGCTTTATTTGCGGTTTAGCTTCAACCACCTTCTCTGGCTTGGGCTCAGGCTTAGGTACGTCTTTCACAACAGGCTCTGGCTCTACCGTTGGCAACGGTGGTTTGGGCATGTTTACAGCTGGGAGACTATCCCACAACTCAACCTCAGCAATGCTAACGGGATGTGTTGTTTTCCAATTAAATGACACAAGCAAAGCGCCCAATAAGATGGTGTGCACAGTAATGGATAAAACACCGGCTTTAAATGAATCTGGGTTTTCGCGCTGACGTAACATAGAGGCTAAATTATCTAAACACTTTAAACTGGCTTAAGAAGCAAGCCAACTTTGTCTACCTTATTGGTTTTAAGCAGATCCATGACACCAATGACATCTTCATATTTCACGTTTTTATCAGCTGCGATCACAACAGTGCGCTCAGGTGATTGTGCTAATGTGGTTTGTACCGCGACCAACATCTCATCACGTTGCATGGTTTTGCTATCCAGCTCGATGCTGCCATCTTTCTTAACGGTGACAACGACTGGCGGAAGCTTTGGTTGACTGAGTGCTTGCCCCGCGCCGGGTAACTCAACCACTCCTGGGTTAGTCATGGGTGCTGTCACCATAAAGATTACCAACAAAACTAAAGTCACATCGATGTACGGGACAACATTGATTTGATTCATCATGCGGCGTTTACGAGTTCTGCTCATCGAGAAACCTCTACTGAAATCAATTCCAAAGTAATCACCAATTGAATCATCATGTTAAGACTTACGTTGTAGAATGTTGGTAAATTCTTCCATAAAGCTTTCATAACGCACTGAAAGCCTATCCACTGAACTTGCAAATCGGTTATAAGCAATCACTGCTGGAATAGCAGCAAATAAGCCGATCGCTGTTGCCACTAAGGCCTCAGCAATTCCAGGCGCCACTTGTGTAAGGGTTGCTTGGGCGACATTAGACAAGCCTCTAAATGCGTTCATAATGCCCCACACTGTGCCGAACAAACCAATATATGGACTGACTGAACCAACAGATGCGAGAAATGGCAAATGTGCATCAAGCTCATCCATCTCACGGTTAAACGCTGCGCGCATCGCACGGCGAGAGCCTTCCATTACATCGGATACATCCATACGTGTTTGTTGTTTATGACGTGCGTATTCTTTAAAACCAGCTTCAAAGATACTCGCCATGCCTTGTGGTTTACGACGATTAGCAGTAATCACATCGTACAACTTATTTAGGTCACCCCCACTCCAGAAGGTGTCTTCAAAATCTTCTGCATCACGCTCAGCACGCTTAATCGTGGCAACTTTAATAAAGATATACCACCATGAGAATAATGAGGTGATGATTAAAATCAGCATCACGAGCTGCACAGGTAAACTTGCGCCTGCAATCAGGCTAAAGAAGGACATATCACTACTTGCGTTCATAACTTCTCCACTTTTTATCTACTGCTTTTTTATGTCGTACTGCAATGATTCACTGCATTACTCATGATTTGAATATCCAAAATAGTGCAATACTGAATATGACTAATCTTTTCAAACTAAGCCTTTTCAAGCATGGCTTGTTTTATATGCGCTGGAATACCTAGAGGCTTAAATGTTGCTGCATTGACAAAAGCTGCCTTCACATGCGCGTTAATTAACAACACCCCATCACGCATGATTGTTTGCGCCAACTCGATGCTACCGTAGCCGATTTTAATGATATCGCAGTGAATTTCAAGCATGTCATTAAAATACGCTGGCTTTTTGAAAGCGATAGACAGGCTGTGTACAACAATAATAATACCGTGACCATCTTTTAGCTCAGTTTGTTCAAACCCCAAGGCACGCAACCACTCGGTTCTGGCACGTTCCATGAAATTTAAATAATTGGAATGATAGACAACACCACCGGCATCCGTATCTTCATAATACACACGCACAGGCCAACTAAACTTACCTAAAGACATCACTACTGCTCCTGCCACGACTCACCGCTAGCGATAGCGCCAGGGACTGGCAAGCCAAAATGTTGATACGACTGACTGGTTGCTACGCGCCCACGTGGGGTACGCATCAGGAAGCCTTGCTGAATCAAATAAGGCTCCAGCACATCTTCAATCGTATCGCGTTCTTCACCAATGGCGGCGGCTAAATTATCTAGCCCAACAGGCCCGCCACCAAATTTTTCCAATACGGCTAACAGTAACTTTCTGTCCATGACATCAAAGCCAAGTTTATCGACATCCAACATTTTAAGAGCGGCATCTGCAATACTGGCACTCACCTTACCATCGGCTTTCACTTGGGCGTAGTCACGCACACGACGCAATAAGCGGTTAGCGATACGCGGTGTACCACGAGAGCGCATGGCAATTTCAAGGGCGCCTGTATCGACCATTTCCACATCCAACAAACCTGCGGAGCGCTGTACGATACGACCCAGCTCTTCAGAAGTATAAAACTCTAATCTCGACACGATACCAAAACGATCCCGCAACGGATTAGTGAGCATACCGGCACGGGTGGTTGCCCCCACTAAGGTAAATGGTGGCAAATCCAAACGGACACTACGTGCAGCAGGGCCTTCGCCAATCATGATATCTAGGCGGTAGTCCTCCATTGCTGGATATAGAATCTCTTCAACGACTGGTGAGAGCCTGTGAATTTCATCAATAAACAGCACATCATTTGGCTCTAGGTTGGTCAGTAGCGCGGCTAAATCACCCGCACGTTCAAGTACAGGGCCAGAAGTTTGGCGCATATTGACGCCCATTTCTTTGGCAATAATATGTGCCAGCGTTGTTTTGCCTAGCCCTGGTGGGCCGAACAGCAATACATGGTCTAGTGCTTCACTACGTCCACGTGCGGCATTGATGAATATCTCCAGTTGCGCACGCGCTTTTTCTTGTCCGATATATTCATCCAGCACTTTGGGGCGCAGTGCGCGCTCCAGCGCTTCTTCCTGCGGATTGACAACATCCGGGGCGATTAAACGATCAGTTTCTATCATACAACTTCATCTGCTCTCTTATTTTGCAACACTACCCAATGTGAAACGAGCGTCAAACCAACCGCTAACAAGGTTGGCCCTAAAAAAATACCAATAAACCCAAACATTAACACCCCGCCCAGCACGCCGAGCACAACAAGCAGCAGTGGCAACCGTGATGTATGACTAATTAAAATTGGCTTGATAATATTATCCACCGTACTAATCACAAGCAGGCCATAAATCAGTAAAAAGATCGCCCAACCATGATCGCCATGATTAAATAGCCATAGTGAAGCACCACCCCACACCAACGGCGGACCAACTGGAATCACCGATAAGAAAAAGGTTGCTAGTGCCAATAAGAAGGGCATTGGCGCACCCGCCAGCCAAAATCCAAACAATGCAACGCTCGCTTGTGCTAATGCTGTACCAAAAACGCCTAGCATGACGCCTTTCACTGTACTGGATGATAACGTTAGCATTTCTTGCCCTAGTTCACCACCCAACCTACGCACAATTGCAGTAATAACATCGGATAAACGCGCCCCATCTCTATAAAAGAAAAATGCGACAAATACGACCAATACCAACTGCAAAAAACCACCCATCACCAATTGCACAGCCTGCAATAAAAACTCTCGGATTGGTTCTGAATATTGGTCTAGCAAGCGCATGAGCTCTTCATGGCTGACAAGCGCACGTTGCCAAGACTCAGCCAACTGCTCTCCGATGATTGGCAGGGCCTTTAGCCACGATGGCGCTGCAGGTTGTAAACTTTGCAAGGCAGATTGTGCTTCATCAAGTAACACTGTGGCTGAATCAGCCAAATTCACAGCCAAATAAGCCATTGGTAAGATTAGCGCGACCAGCAACAACAATGTCATTGTTAGGGATGCAAGCGTATCTCGCTTACCTAATAGACGCCATATGTGTTGGTATAAAGGCCAAGTAAACACACAAATCACGGCAGCAAACAGCATAGCGGGCATAAACGGATAAAGCACTAAAACACATCCTACTATCAGTAGAGATATTAAGGTCATGCGTGCAATTTGGTTGGTGTTAATCATATTAAATACTCAAAAATATCGGGCATATAGACAATATGCCCACTAGTAAAGCACGCTCTAGCCTCATCACGCATACTACTTGGAAAGTAATTTCAATGCTTGTTTAATCCCGTCCGTCACACTCACTTCTTTATCCAGCAACTTCACTGCAGCAACTGCCTCGCGCTCGTTATAACCAAGCGCTAGCAATGCATTAAGCACATCGCTAGTTGCAGATTTCGGTTGATGCTCACTCATGGCAGCAACACCATCAATCGTGAATTTATCTTTTAATTCTAGCAGCAATCTTTCTGCTGTTTTTTTGCCAACACCCGGCACACGTGTCAGCATGCTTGGCTCTTGTAGCGCCACGGCTTGCACTAAATCATCTATCGATAGCCCACTTAAAATAGACAATGCCGACTTAGCGCCAATACCATTCACTTTAAGTAATTGTCTAAACGTCGCACGTTCTTGACTTGTACCAAAGCCATACAACAACTGGGCATCTTCGCGCACCACAAAGTGGGTAAGCATCACCACCTTTTCACCTAAGGCAGGCAAATTGTAAAAAGTACTCATTGGCACTTCGCACTCATAACCCACGCCGTTGCAATCAATTAAAACCAACGGAGGTGTTTTTTCTAATAGGGTACCGCTTAATCGACCAATCATGATGCATTCCATAACAAAATAATGGTTAACAGTAACGCATGACTGAACATAGAAGCAAGTGTAGATTTAATTGCTGGCAACAACTGCGCTGGTTTTTCTGAGAACTGGTGCAGCACATAAAATGCGTGCAGTGAGAAGAACAAAGGCATCGCTGATAGCATCACTGAAGGTGGAAATGTACTCATATAGACAGAGCCGAATAACCATACCAATGCCATCAACATTACGACTAAATAAACCCATACAGCGTGTTCGGATTTTAATCGAACGACCAAAGTGCGCTTACCAGAAGCCATATCAGCATGACGGTCTGGAAACTGATTAATATATAACAAACTGGTGACCAGCAAAGCATATGGAACACCTGCCGATATTGGCACTAGAGAAAAGATTTGGCGCTGAACGTAATCAGCACCAACAACAAGCCCTAAAAAAACGCAGAACTCACCTAAACCACGACTATTTAAGCGAAATGGGGTGGCGGAATATGCCCAACCAATCAACACGCCCACCATGCCCAGCACTAACAATCCCAAGTTCACATAATAAGTTAATATCAAACCACCTAATACTGAAGTAAACAGCAATGCGTAGGCTAAATAGGCTGTTCGTTTTAGCGTCATCACACCATTTTGGATGAAGCGGCTACCGCCAGTGAAGGGATATAACCTCTCGTGATTAATAGCATCTGTACCGTTTAATGCATCAAAATAATCGTTGATTATATTTACCGCAGCATGCATCGTAAGCGCTAGCACTAAAGTTGCGACTGCAAGCACTGGCTGAAACACAACTCCTGAATTAATAGCCGCAGCTAGGCCTATCAAACAAGCCATCAGCGTAGCTATCAGAAACATAGGTCGCGTGGCACAGAAATAACAAAAAAGGGAATTGGTGAAGCTAGTGGGACTAGGCTCTGAAATTGAGTTTCTCATCCAACCAATCGCCCACCGCGAACACGGAAACCTGCGGTAGCCATTAAGCCGAGTCCCTGACCACCATGCGCATGGCAAATAGCACAAGCAAGCGCATCAGCCGAATCTGGTTTTGGTGCAGCAGGTAACTTGAGTAGGCGCTTTACCATTTCTTGCACTTGCTCTTTTTGCGCATGCCCGTTACCTACCACCGCCTGTTTCACTTGTAGGGCAGTGTATTCTGCAACGCTTAAATTACGAATCACCGCAGCACTAATCGCAGCACCACGGGCCTGCCCAAGCAACAGAGTGGATTGAGGGTTAACGTTCACAAATACTTTTTCAATGGCCACCTGATTAGGCTGGTAAGTATCAATCACCTCGAACAAGCCATCGAGTATGATTTTGAGGCGGGCGGGCAACTCTTCACGCTCTGGGTCGCCTTCCACCTTGCTCTTTTTACCACTAGCGGTTTTGATAGTGCCACTAGCAATGTAGGTGATTTTTTCACCTACTTTTTCAATCACACCAAAACCCGTTAACCTTAAGCCTGGGTCAATACCGAGAATTCTAGTAACACTCAAGGCATGCACCCAGTTGTTATCAACATTCAGAGTTACTCTTCAATCACAGCAGAGGTGTAAACATCCTGCACATCATCTAAATCTTCCAGTGCATCCAGTATTTTCTGCATTTTCACCGCATCTTCGCCAGTAAAGATCACTTCGGCATCAGGTTTCATTGTCACTTCACCCATTACTGCCTTGATACCCGCTGCCTCGAGCGCCTCTTTAATCGCCACAAAGTCAGCTGGTGGCGTAATCACCTCAATACTGCCATCATCGTTGGTTACCACATCTTCAGCGCCGGCTTCCAATGCGACCTCCATTACTTTATCTTCTGAGGTGCCAGGCTCAAACACTAAGCTACCACAGTGCTTAAACATAAAAGCCACCGAGCCATCGGTGCCCAGATTGCCGCCGTGCTTACTTAATGCATGACGCACATCCATCACTGCACGTTGCTTATTGTCAGTTAAGCAATCAATAATAATGGCTGCACCATTGATGCCGTAGCCTTCGTATCGGATTTCCTCGTAGCTAACGCCCTCTAACTCACCCGTACCTTTTTTAATCGCTCGTGTAATATTATCTGATGGCATGTTTTCTTCTTTTGCCAACGCAACTGCCGCACGTAAACGTGGGTTCATATTAGGATCACCACCACCTAGACGTGCTGAGACCGTGATTTCTTTAATGATTTTAGTAAAAATCTTACCGCGCTTTGCGTCTTGGCGACCTTTGCGGTGTTGAATATTTGCCCACTTACTATGACCTGCCATGTTTAGATCCTAATTTCCAACTAAATAAGGCTGATTTTATCACATGCGTTTACCCAAATTACAGGCTTTTCAGAGAGAGGATTGAGGTTAATGGCCTAGTAAGCACCAAATACTCAGATTCTATTTACAGGTGTTTACTCTTGCCCAATTGCTGGATCAACAGGCGCATGCTTTTTAATACTAATAAATGAAATAATCACTAACGATAGTGCGATTAACACCATGCCAATCAACTCCATCTGATTAGGTACTTCATTTAACTGTACCCATGCAGCCAACACACCGATGACAGGCGCTAGCATTGATGCCATGCTGGCCATGCCAGCAGGTAAAATTTGTAAGGCATACAACCACAGCAACCAAGCCAACGCACCACTCAGAAACACATTAAACAATACAGCACCGATAAAGTAACCTGTCCATTGAATAGGGACGGCTGGCACGATAAACGCAATTGCGATCATAGGAATCGAGCCCAACAACATAGGCCAAGCTGTCAGGTTTAATAAATCGAGATGCGGGCTACGTCGATGTAGTTTTTTAGAAATAATGGCTGAAAGTGCCCAAGAAACACCTGAGACAATTGCCAAGAACATACTGAAGCCATCTGCTTTGATATGTAAAGGATCGAATATCAGCACCATACCGAATACGGCAGAGATGACTGCCAACCACTGCCAGCCTTGTACTTTTTCACCCAGCATTGGCCAAGCAAACAGCATCACCCAAAATGGCATCGTGTAAGTGAGTACAGCTGTTTTACCTGCACCGCCTTCAACCAAGGCCCAAATCAATAAACCAGTAAAACCCACAGTCTGTAGCAAACCCAACACCAGCATCGTTGGGAACTCTTTTAGACCCAAGGGTCGCTTAGTAGCATAGATCACAACAAATAGTACAATCGCACCAAAGAAAACACGCAGGGCAGCAAATTGAAATGGGCCTGCATATTGCAGTGCACTTTTCATCACAACCCAGTTGTAGCCCCAAATAATGGTGAGTACGATTAGTGCAACAAATGCACTAATGATATTTTTTGTACTATTTCCCATATATTTTCATGCCCTAATGATTGGCGTCCGTTAACTGCTTAGTTCCAAATATGTGTTACTGCTTTCCAGCTGCCATCCGCTTGCTTACGGTATACCAAATGCACATTACCGCCAAACGTTTGTTTTTCGCCTTGCGCATTTAACATCGCACCAGCCCATTTACCGCGTTGGAAAGCAAGATTGCCATCTTCAACGGCGTCCAGCAACGTTAACTGGTGCTCAATCACGCCCGCATCAATGAGCCCTTGGAAAAATGATTGGATTGCAGAGGCGCCTATCACAGGGTCACCTGCTGGAGCAGGCATTACCACTGCATTTGTATCGTATAAGGCACCAATCGACACTGAATCTTTGGTATTAAATGCATGGTCAAATTTTTGATTGATTTCGCTGATTTGTTGTTTGATATTACTCATCATGACTCCTGATTGTGAAATAAATTATTTTTGCTTGGTTAATTCTGGGATGCCTGCATTAATTAAATCTAACATCTGCTCTAATTGGATACGCTGTGCTTCATTAAGACCCTTCATACACAGCCTTAATCTTTGGTAGTAATCTGGCATGACTGCATCTAGCTTAGCTTGCCCTGCATCAGTCAGGTGAATCAACACGCTACGCCTGTCACTTTTCGTAAACACACGCTCAACAAGGCCACCTTGCTCTAAGCCATCAATTAGCCCTGTCATCGTTGCTCTCGTAACGCCCGCTTTGCTTGCAAGTACAGAAGGTGTTGCGGTGTGTGTGTCCTCACGCATTAGCAAAATAAGGACCCACCAGCGCCCTTGTAGCAACCCATGCTTACTCAAACAAGTATCCAATGCGATGGATAAATCGGTTGCAACCCGTAGCAAATGCAAAAAGCTCGACACTGCCGTGATATCCGCATCAGGATATCGCTCAGCAAATTTATGGAGCACTCCAGTAGTAGGTAAGTCTTTTAGTTCTAGCATAATTAGGACCATTATAGTTAGCTGGCTAACTATGTCAAGTATTCAATGTATTTGTTGTTATTTTATTTATGATGTAAATTAATAAAGTCTGTCGGAAGATAATAAAGTCTGTCGAGCTTTGCAATTCAAAAGGCCCTGATTTTTTTCAGGGCTTTTTTATCATATAGTTGCTTCTGCTATATTTAGTGTTGTAATTCAGCAGCTATCATCTCCGCCTGCCTGAGCACGGTCTCGGTTGCCAGTATTTCCATATCAGGTGGGTAGCCAAACTGCCGGAGCGTACGTTTGACGATGACTTTGAGTTTGGCTTTGACGCTTTCCTTAATCGTCCAGTCGATGCTGGCATTTTCACGCACTTTTTGCAGCAACACTACTGCCAACTCACGCAGCTTGTCCTGCTGCATAAGCTCTTTTGCACTGTCGTTATTAGATACCGCGGTGTAAAAGGCAAATTCTAGCGGGCTCAGTTTCAGACGCTCTGCCTCGCTGTCGCCATGCACAATTTCCTTACTGATTTTAATCAGCTCATCCATCAGTTCGGCGGCAGTGATGATTTTGTTCTGGTAGCGTTTAATCGAGTTCTGCAGCATTTCCATCAGGCTACGGCCTTGCACCACGTTGAGCCGTTCGCGCACCTTAATTTCTTCATTCAGCAATTTTTTCAGCACTTCCAGCGCGATGTTTTTATGCTCATGATTTTTGAGTTCCATTAAAAACTCATCGCTTAAAATTGAAATATCAGGTTTTTTGATGCCTGCCGCATCAAACACATCAATTACCTGTTCTGACACCAGCGCCTGATCAATCACCTGGCGTATCGTGGTTTCAATTTCCTCATTGGTTTTGCCTTCACCGCTGCTATCAAACTTGGCCAGCCGTGCTTTGACAGCCTGAAAGAAGGCCACTTCATCCTTTGCATCCATAGCTTGCTCATGCGGAATCGCAATTGCAAAGGCTTGCGACAAAGCAGTAACTTCATTGATATAGCGTTTTTTGCCATCTTCGATATTGAGGATATGCTCTTCAGCGACCAATATCAGCGAGAGCTTTTTAGAAGTATCTGCTGTGAAATAGGCTTTGTAGTCAAAACCATGAAATAAGTTGGCAACCACTTCAAGTTTTTCCAACATCAGGTTGACCGCCTGCTCCTGCGTTTCAGCGGGGTCGCCCTTGCCACCAGCATCAGAATAGAATGACAGTGCCTGTTTCAAATCGGCTGCTATACCCAGATAGTCCACCACCAAACCGCCGGGTTTGTCTTTATACACGCGGTTGACACGGGCAATCGCCTGCATCAGGTTATGGCCTTTCATCGGCTTGTCGATATACAGCGTATGCATGCTGGGCGCATCAAATCCGGTCAGCCACATATCACGCACAATCACCAGCTTCAATTCGTCATCCGGGTCTTTCATGCGCTCGGCCAGGTTGCGGCGCTGCTGCTTGGTGGTGTGGTGTTTGGCGAGTTCCGGCCCATCGCTTGATGATGCGGTCATCACAACCTTGATCACGCCTTTGTTCAAGTCATCCGAATGCCACTTAGGTTTGATTTTGATAATTTCTGCATAAAGTGCGGCAGCAATACGGCGCGACATACTCACGATCATGCCTTTACCGGCAAACACTTCCTGCCGCTGCTCAAAGTGTTTCACAATATCCTGCGCAATATTGGCTATGCGTTGCTGGCTGCCGATCAAAGCTTCAATCTGAGTCCATCGTGATTTGGCTTTCTGCGTTTCGGTGAGTTCGTCCTGATCGAGTTCTTCATCGAGCTCAGCAATCAGCTTTTTGCCTTCATCAGAAAGCTGCACCTTGGCCAAACGGCTTTCGTAATAGATACGCACCGTAGCGCCGTCTTCCACGGCCTGGGAAATGTCGTAAATATCCACGTAATTGCCAAACACCGCAGGCGTGTTTACATCGGTGCTTTCAATCGGCGTGCCGGTAAAGCCCAGATAGGTTGCATTAGGCAGTGCATCGCGCATGTATTTGGCGAAACCGTACACGATTTTCTGGCCTATCACTTCACCAGCGGCGTTTTTATCTTCTACTGTTCTGGCTTTAAAGCCATATTGGGTGCGGTGTGCCTCATCGGCAATCACCACAATGTTGCGGCGCTCAGACAGCGTTTCGTATACATTGCCTTCTTCCGGCTGAAACTTCTGAATGGTGGTAAATATCACGCCACCTGAAGCTACCTTGAGCAGCTCCTTCAACTGCTGACGGTCTTCAACCTGTTTAGGCTCCTGCCGTAATAACTGGCTAGAGGCGGCAAAGGTATCAAACAGCTGGTCGTCTAAATCGTTGCGATCAGTGATGACGACAATGGTCGGGTTATTCAGCGCCAGCACAATTTTTCCGGTGTAAAACACCATGCTCAGTGATTTGCCGCTGCCTTGCGTATGCCACACCACGCCTGCCTTACGGTCGCCTTTGGGCTGGGTACGCACATCGCTCAAGCCATAACTGGCAGGGTCTTGCGCAACGCCGCTGGCTTCTGCAGCGGCCCTTAACGTGGAAATCACTGCCGCATTCACCGCATAATACTGGTGATATGCCGCCAGCTTTTTCACCGTGCTGATACTGATCTGGCCGGTTTTGGTATCTTCTCTGGAAGATTTTTCAAATACGACAAAGTGGCGAATCAAATCCAGCAATGTGGCTTTATTCAGCATGCCGTGAATCAGCGTTTCAAGCTGGCTGGTTAAGTGTGAAGCCTCGGCCTTGCCATCAGCACTCTTCCATGCCATAAAGCGGCTCAGGTCAGCGGAAATGGTACCGGCCTTAGCCTCCAGCCCATCAGACACCACCACAAAGCCATTGTAAGTAAACAGGCTGGGAATGCTAGCTTTATAGGTGCGAATCTGCTCAAACGCGGTTTTAACCGTAGCGTTTTCATCGGCAGCATTTTTAAGCTCAATCACCACCAGCGGCAGGCCGTTTACAAACAAAATCAGGTCAGGGCGTTTGTTCTGGTTGTTTTCAATAATGGTGAACTGATTCACCACCAGAAACTCGTTATTATCCGGGTTGGCAAAGTCTACCAGCCACACCAGATCTCCACGCGTGTTGCCATCTTTCTGGTAGCTGACATTTACCCCCTCAGTCAGCAAGCGGTGAAATGCTTCGTTATTGGCCAATAACTCTGGCGAACTGATGCGCTGTATGGCTTTAACAGCTTCATCGAGTGCTGCAGCAGGCAGCGTGGGGTTAATGCGGGCAACAGCCTTGCGTAAATGGTTGAGCAACAACACCTCAGCAAAGCTGTCGCGCTCAGGGTTGGCGCTATCAGGTGCAATCTCTGGGCCATAAAGGTAATCAAAGCCAAGCACCTGCAAGCGCTCAATGGCTAGTGACTCGATGTCCGATTCGGTGATTTTCATTAGCTATAACTCATAATCTTTTTTATAAGATTTAACTATAAAATCCACAGCTTCTGGCTTATAAACACTGGTGATTCCCTTTTGTAATATTCCAAACTTCTCATATTGTTCTTGTTGCTTGCTACTTCTAAAAATATAGTCAGAAAGTTCTTTCTTATCTTTAATGTTGTTGTCAGCAATTATTTTGTAATGCTCATTTTGCTTGATATTTGGTAGCTGAGCTTTTACTGCCTTATATAAATCACTAGCGGTTAATGTGTAAACTTTTAGTTTGTCCGCATTTTTAATAACTTCAACTTCTATTTTTTCAACGGGGGTAATATTTCCAACAAGCTTTAAAGTTGGTGCGCCATCTTTATCGACAAACTTACCTTCTTGCACAAATTTAATATCTTTGATTAACTTTGTATCAATCAGAAGTTTATGGTCATTCTTTCCTTCAATTTCACCCTTCAAAGTATCTACAATAGCAATGTTTTGTGGGCCAATTTTGGCAATATTTTGTATATGCTCAACCCATTTTCTTTGCTCTATATTTCTATTTTCATCCAATATTGCACGTAATTCAGGATATTTAATACGCTCACTGCGTCCACTGTACCTATAAAAAATGTCACTTTCTCTTGCAACATCTTTAGGTGTGTTATTTTTACAAATAACTGGTTTATTGGAGGACTCATGAATTTTGATTACGCCAAATTTCTTGCCATCATTTTCAAATTCATAAACATCCCACTCAATCATCGGTGAATAATGCGTATTCAAAAAATTAGTAACTTTTTCAATTTCTATGTTACTAAAGTTTTCATTACTCATGCCGTTTGGCACTCTGGGCGCATCAGAGACGCCAAAAACAATCACACCACCAGAATGGTTTGCAAAAGCGCAAAAGGTCTTAGCATACTCATTGATTGAGCCTTGATGGTAATTTTGCTTAAACTCTAGAGTAGTATTTTCTCGCTTATGCAATCTACCATCAGCCTTAGTTTTGATTATTTTCTTGAACTCTTCTTCAGTCATCTATTTTCAATCAAATTCATTAATAGTAAGTTTATTTGCTTAAAGTTTTCATTCTGCTCATAAAGCTTTTCTATCTGCTTTTCACCATGAAACAAATTGTTTCTAAGCCTAAAAGCGATCTTTAACAAAGCTTCTATCATTTCCTCACATGATGGATTTTCCATAGTTAAGCAATTTAAAACCTCTGATTTAATAAGCTCAGATTTAAACTCAAAAGTTATGAATTGTTCAGTTGGCTGGCCACTGGCTATATATCGATTTTTAAAGTATTCAAATACACTGCTCAAAAGTCTTTGGTCTACTTTTCCTGCATAATTTTTTGAATGCTCGTTTGGGTGATTTCCAATTCGACCGTCTTTATTACATAGCTCTTTTTCGTAAATGTTCCAAATAAGGCTGAAATAAAAAATGCTTTGGAGTTTTGCATCATCAATTGGGTAATAAAATCTATTATTCGCTAACCATTCTTTTTCAGGCATTTTGATGACTAATTTCTTTTTCCAGTCAAATCAGCAATTGCAGCTTGTAATACTTGCCATGTAATTTTTGCCGTGTGCTCATCTGGGTTAAATTTTTGAACCGCTTGCTGTCTAGGGTGAATATAATTTCTGAAGTCTTTCAAAGTGTGGCCAAATTTTTTTGTATCTAATGACAGCATACCTAACTCGTGAGCTACATTAATGAGGCATTCAAGTGTCCAGTCGTGCAAAAGTCTAATTTTCCCATCTTTATCTTTGGGTGCTGATTGAGCATTATTAAATTTTTTGGGGTTTTTAGTACCCGCATCTAGCAACAATCCCTCTAGGGTACTTCCGCATAAGAAAATAGTCGCAAGCGGTGTTTTTGCTGTTAATGACTTTTGAATTTCATCAATTCTTTGGCTTATCACCTTTTGAAAAACAGTATCTAATTCAAGCCTTGATAGGTCAATTTTGTTAAATGACTGTTGTAAAAATTCATCTTCTGATAATTCATTTTTTGGCTTTGCTTCTGCCTCCCCTAGCAACCTCGCAATAATTTGCTTGGCAGTCTTCAAGTCAGCCTCAGACAGGTTTCCAATAACTTGTGCATATTCGAGCAGACCATTCAAAATTTTTCCAACTAATAAATCGCTTTCTATCTCCCAAAACGCTCTCAGCCGTTTCATTTTTGATTGACCATTGACCAAGTATTTATCAGCATCAATATTTATTTGGTATTCCCTAAAGAACTCAGAGAAAGTTCTATCTGTGAAATCTAAAACATATCCACTTCTATCGAATAGACGCTCAAAAACCTTTTTTTCAGGCATCTTCAAGCTAGACATATTTACACCTCCACTCTAATCTCACCACTCATTAGCTTGGGAAGCAAGGTGTCGCGGAGTTTTTCCAGAGTTTGTATTTGTTCGATATTTTTAAATTTCTTACTGAATAAATCTTTAGCGAGCTTTGTATAACTTTCAATTTTCTCTTTTGGTGGCATAAAAAATTCAAAAGATGGAACTGCTTGTTTGCTTAAATGCAGAACCGTAGAGCCATTGGAATAACCTAAACAATGTTCTTTAAACTCTCTGGTTCGCATCATGCGATATAGAAACTCATTTGAAAGCCATTCAAACTTTGATGTAACTTTTACTAAATCCATTGAAATTACAATGGTTTCATAGCTTGGAGAACCAACAACTAATACTGGATTGCCTATAACATCTGCATCTTGAGTAATATCTGTATGTGCCACAACCAAGTCGCCTTGAACAACAATATGCTGTTCTTTGAATCGGCCTGTAAATTCTTTAAATCCGTCTAGTCTAAAACCGCCATTTCTATCAAAGCTTTTCAAAGTAACCATTGCTACCTTTGAAGGATTAAGTTCTGAACTTTTGTAAGATACACCATTAAAACAATCAACATATTCGCCAAGCTCTCCAAACTCCCAATCCTCCAGCGCTTCTTCTATAAACCACTGCCTGAACAGCGTTTCGGCCATGTGTTCTAGTGTGGTGTTTTGGCGGTGCAGCAGGTCGATTTTGTCATCTAAACAACTGAGGACTGAGGCGATCACTTTTTGTTCTTCGGGATTTTCAGGGATTTCAATGTCTAAAGAATTTAACAATGTTTGAGTGACTAATGGATGACTCGAACCACCTGCATGCTGGTTTAAATCCATGTCTTTCAAAAAGTAATAAATAAACTTTGCATAATTTTCCCCTTTAGGTTTTGCTGACAATGCATTGTCAGATACCCAAATGGCGCGATTTTCATAGTATGTTGCACCACAATATGCACCAACTCTACCAATAACAATTGTCTCGCCTTCATAATTATTATTGGCGCAAAATCCTAAAATTCCATTCCCCCCATAAATAGGAATGCCACCTTCTGATGATGGGCGCGCCTTGCCATTACCAAAACTGACAACATCTCCAAGTTTGCATGACTTTAACTCACTCACAGCTTTACCCTCGCCAAGTTTTCCGCAATCGCTTTATTAAGCTTTTCTTCTTCTACCAACTGCGCTTCAAATTCTGCTTTGAGGGTGTTAAAGCGTTCGGCAAAGTTGAAGTCATCCTCATCATCGGGTAGACCCACGTAGCGGCCCGGGGTGAGTACGTAATCAAGTTCTTTTACGCGTTCCAGGCTGACAGAGGCACATAAGCCTGCAACATCTTCATAATTGCCATTTGGGTTGCGCCAGTTGTGGTAGGTATCGGCGATTTTCTTAATATCGTCGTGGCTCAGCTCTTTAGTGCGGCGGTTAATGAGATGACCGAGGTTACGGGCATCGATAAAGAGTATTTCGTTACTGCGGTTTCTGAATTTTCCGTTAGTACGGTTGCGGCTCATAAACCATAAGGCAGCGGGGATTTGCGTATTCAGGAACAGCTTGGCCGGCAAGTTAACGATGCAGTCAATCACATTGGCTTGCTCAATCAGCGCTTTGCGGATTTCACCTTCGCCGCTGGTTTTGCTGGTGAGTGCGCCTTTTGCCAGCACTACACCGGCCTGGCCGCTAGGTGATAGGTGGTAAATAAAGTGCTGTAGCCAGGCAAAGTTGGCGTTGCCTGCGGGCGGCGTGCCATATTGCCAGCGGCCATCGTTACGCAGCAGTTCACCAGACCAGTCACTGACGTTAAACGGTGGGTTGGCGATGATGTAATCAGCTTTCAGGTCTTTGTGTGCATCATTGAGAAAGCTGCCTTCGTTGTTCCACAGCACCTTGGAAGCATCTATGCCGCGAATAGCGAGGTTCATCTTAGCCAGGCGCCATGTGGTTTGGTTGCTCTCTTGGCCGTAGATGGAAATATCATTCACACGGCCTTGATGTTCGACCACGAATTTTTCAGATTGCACAAACATGCCACCGGAACCGCAGCAGGGGTCAAATACGCGGCCTTCATAAGGCTCCAGCATCTCTACCAGCACTTCCACCACAGAGCGAGGCGTATAGAACTGACCACCTTGCTTGCCTTCTGCCAGTGCAAATTCGCCCAGAAAGTATTCAAACACGTGGCCGAGAATATCGGCGCTTCTTTCCTTGGTATCTTGCAGCGCAATGTTACTGATCAGATCAATGAGCTGGCCTAAACTAGCAGGGTCAAGATTATCGCGCGCAAACACTTTGGGCAGCACGCCTTTGAGCGATGGGTTTTCGGCTTCAATCGCATCCATGGCGGCATCAACCAGTTTGCCAATGTCGGGTTGCTTGGCTTGTGATTGCAGGTGAGACCAGCGAGCATCCTGCGGCACGAAAAATATATTCTCGGCGGCGTATTCATCTTTGTCTTCCGGATCTGCACCAATATATTCGCCATGTCCCTCAACGAGCTTGGCATAGTGCTGTTCAAACGAATCGGAAATGTATTTGAGGAAAACCAGACCTAAAACGATATGTTTGTATTCAGCCGCATCAATATTTTTTTGTAACTTACACGCGGCTTTCCAGAGGGTTTTTTCTAATGGTTCGGATTTGGTTTCTTTTTTTTCTTTTGCCATATGTACCTATTCTGTACTTACTGTATTGAATCTATTTTTTTGATTGTACTCGAGAACAGTCGCCCTGATAAACGAATAATATTTTCGAATTTTTCTTTTTTCAGATCGGGTCTTGAATGTATTTCAATGAGATTGCCTCCGTCATAGAAATCTTTAATCGCTCTAAATGTTTGTGTGTTAACTCCGGTAAAGGATGGCAACCCGAGCCATCTTGCTCGCCAAAAAATATAACGTCGGTCTTTCCCAAGCTCTAAGCCCATATTCAAATAGCTTCCCTTATGCCTTATATAAGCATTAACGAAGGATATATCTGATATGTCCGGTTTGTTTTCTTTATTTAATAAATGGAAATTTTGGGCAGTTAATTCATGCAATGCCTCATCTGCGTCATCAAACAAAACCGCTGCGGCCAGCAGAGTATTGATATAGGACTTCCCCTTTCTGGATGATTTCAGCACCTCATCAAAACCTGCAACAAACTTTCCGTAACTTTCTTTTTTTAATCTAGGAAAATGCTTTAGAATCCATTGCTCTGGCAAAACTTCATTCATCAGATCGCTAAGCTGCCTACAAGTCCCTTCTTCAGAAAATTTAACGCCTATTGACTTTGCCTTTTTGGATAATATTTCCTGAGCAATTCTGTTATTTACAGGCACATCCAATTCCATGGCACCTTCAATCAGTTTTGCAAACCTCAATATGACAGGATTGTTTATTCCGAGTGATTCCGGCTGTTTTATATAATTTCCGCTATTTAAAAAGAAGCTCGGCTGATAAAAAAAGGCGTTTTTATCATGCACCTCTTGTAATGGTTCCTCATGTTTCACGCACCAGTCAATTCCAGGGATTTGCTGCGACCTCTTCCAGAACGAGAAGCATGGGTTACCCTTATTTTCAATTACACATGATTCACAAAAGCACGCAACATTTTTGGGGTTAATGAAGCTTAGTCTTGTTAATAGCGCAAATTCATCATTAATCTTAATCCCCAACTCCGCCGGGAAGTTGATAGTTTCAGGCCTGGTTGTCCGCAAAATTGGTGTCAAAGTATTCCCTTTTGCAATAGCTTCTGCCTCAACACCCAGCGCAT
>Ga0160183_111142_pt1 | contig 23428 bp, 22 predicted proteins | sample met14sb_FD_108562 | JGI IMG/M metagenome (GOLD analysis project Ga0160183, IMG submission 108562) | Synthetic bacterial communities of pure cultures from sediment of Lake Washington, USA, under high oxygen condition - MT... | ecosystem: Engineered > Modeled > Simulated communities (microbial... >...
ATTTAAGAGATTATTCATGACAACTGAACTTAAAAAATCGCGTGGTCGCCCCAGAGTGTTTGATATGGATGAAGCGCTTGATAAAGCACTGAAAATCTTTTGGGAAAGAGGTTATGAGGGTGCATCTTTAGCTGAACTCACCGAAACACTCGGCATTAATAAGCCCAGCTTGTACGCAGCCTTCGGCAATAAAGAAGAGCTGTTTCATAAAGCATTACTGAAATATGCAACAGGCCCTGTAGCATTTGTGAAAGATGTCATCAATGAGCCAACTGCTTACAAAGTTGCAGAGGCTTTTTTAGTTAAGGCTGCTGAGTTTCTTACTGACCCCCAGCATCCCAAAGGATGCATGATTGTTCAGGGGGCGTTGTCGAGCGGCGAGAGTGCCGAGCTGATTCGAGATGTTCTAATCAAATACAGAGTTTCATACGAAAACTTATTGGCGGAGCGCTTTGCGAAAGCAAAAGTAGATGGTGATTTACCAGATGATACAAGCCCTAAAAATTTGGCTAAGTATCTGGCTACCTTGCACCAAGGCATGTCAGTACAGGCGACAAGTGGTGCTGCAAAAGATGAACTTTTAGAAGTCGCTAAATTAGCGCTGAAAATTTGGCCGGGAAATAATCAATAAAAAACCAGCGCTTAGGCTGGTTTTTGGGATTTGACTGGATTGCTTGAAACTAATTATTGGCGGAGAGAGAGAGATTCGAACTCTCGACAGGGTAAACCCTGTGCCACCTTTCCAGGGTGGTAACTTAAACCGCTCATCCATCTCTCCTAGTAGAATATTACTAGTGCAAGTTTTGCCTTAACTTGAGCGGCGGATTATATACGATACACAAACGCGCGCAAAGCGACTTAGCAACTTGAATGCAGCAAATTATTGAGCTTTAAGCAAATAAGTATTAACTTTACCTTTACCTTTAATTTGGATTAAACCTCGCGATTCAAGAGTATGCTTATCTTTAATGAGATTATAAGTAAATTCACTCACTTGAATCATGCCAGGGAGTCCATTTTTTTCCATTCGGCTAGCCATATTGACCGGATCACCCCAAATATCATAGGCAAATTTACTGGTGCCGATGACGCCTGCGACCACAGGACCGCTACTGATACCAATGCGCATTTGTAATTTCTTATCAATATGCGCATTAAATAGCGCTAGCTCATCCTGCATTTGTAAGGCCAGTTGCGCAATAATATTGGCATGATCATCCAAACTAACTGGCGCCCCACCTACCACCATATAGCCATCACCGATGGTTTTTATTTTTTCTAAACCGTAACGATCCGCCAATCGATCAAAACGAGAAAATAGCTGACTTAGCAAATCAACCAACTCGGCTGGCGGCATATCGGCTGTGAGTTTAGTAAAATCTACAATGTCCGCAAATAAAATAGTCACGGCATCGTGGCTATCTGCAATACGCATATCATTATCTTTTAAACGATTTGCAATGGATTTTGGCAGAATATTCAGCAACAGTTTTTCTGAACGTTCTTGCTCTAATTTAAGCTCATGCAGGGTACGTTCTTTTTGGCTTTGAAAATACCGCATTACCGCATACAAAATACATGCGGTGCCCATAATATTCATTAAAAAATAAGTATCTTTTACATGCGTGGGGATCGGCAAAGAATTGCCGGCAAATAAGTAGTTAAGTTTCCAAGACAAACCCGCCAAAAAAGCAAATAAAATAAACCAGGGCGTGGATTGTTTAGTGCCTAAAATCATTAGCGCGCCAATGGGCGACAAAATTGCCCAAATCGCTATACCGCTAGAAGCTTCGTACCCGCCAATTGCCCATTGCATAAAAAATGGCATAACCAGCAACATGACTAACTGAGTAAAAGTGAAATATTCGAATTTTTTAGTGCGGTAAAAAACCAGAAGACTGGCGTAGGAAAGAATAATATAGGCATATGGCACGGCAGCCATGATTGCATAACCTTCGCCAAGGCCCGAAAGTGTAAATATCCAAAAAATACAAACCAGACTTTCAGCGAAAACTAGAATTGAAAGTATGGCTTTGCCTAAGGTGGAATCTGTTGGATGGCTGATGTTATGCCAAAACTCTCTAGTGGTAACTCCAAAAACCGCTGACGAATCAGACATAAATGCGTTTTTACCTTACTTATTATAAAGTTAACATTCTTCTATTGCGCAAACTATAGCGTATGCGGCATCGCTTCGCCATAGATCGAGAATAAATTTGGAATGAAAATATTATTTTTGCTTGATTTGCACACAACTAAGAGTTATTGTTTACCTCAACCAATTAATGGTAAATGTATTTGTTAAAGAGATAAAAAAATCTTAAATAACAAATACATACGTGGAACTAAGTGAAAATTTAGACATCCCAAAAACAGCAACGAAGCGATGCGGTTGTAACAACGGAAATACTATATTATCAATAGCAAAACTAGAGGAGTTAGCATGAGTTTAGATTTACTAAAAGGCCTTGGCGTAAAAATCCCTTATAAAGCCCAATACGATAATTTCATCGGCGGCAAATGGGTTGCTCCTGTTAAAGGCGAATATTTTGATGTAATTACACCGATTACAGGCAAAGCTTATACAAAGGCTGCACGCTCTAGCGCAGAAGATGTTGAGCTAGCATTGGATGCTGCGCATGCTATCGCTGACAAGTGGGGCAAGACTTCCACAACTGAACGTTCCAACATCTTACTTAAAATCGCCGATAGAATTGAAGCGAACCTAGAGTTAATTGCAACTGCCGACACCATTGATAACGGCAAACCCATTCGTGAAACGATGAATGCGGATATTCCATTAACAGTTGACCATTTCCGCTATTTCGCCGGCGCAATACGCGCACAAGAAGGCAGCATTAGCGAGATTGATAACGACACGATTGCTTATCACTTCCATGAACCGCTAGGTGTTGTTGGGCAAATTATCCCCTGGAACTTCCCTATTCTGATGGCAGCTTGGAAACTGGCACCTGCACTGGCTGCAGGCAACTGTGTCGTATTAAAACCCGCTGAATTCACACCGCTTTCTATCTTAATCTTAATGGAAGTAATTGGCGACTTGGTACCGGCTGGTGTGATTAACATTGTGAATGGTTATGGCCGTGAAGTAGGAGCACCGTTAGCTAACAGTAAACGTATCGCTAAAATCGGTTTCACTGGCTCGACTGCAACTGGCCGCGCGATTGCACAAGCAGCCGCCAGCAATTTGATTCCTGCTACGCTTGAGCTAGGTGGTAAATCACCTAACATTTTCTTCGCCGATATTATGGATGAAGATGATGCGTTCTTCGATAAAGCGATTGAAGGCTTGGTATTGTTTGCTTTCAACCAAGGCGAAGTCTGTACTTGCCCATCACGCGCCATTATTCAAGAATCCATTTACGATAAATTTATGGAACGCGTATTAAAACGTGTTGCGGCGATTAAACAAGGCAATCCACTAGACCCAAATACCATGCTTGGCGCACAAGCTTCGCAAGACCAATTGAACAAAATCATGAATTACATTGATATTGGTAAACAAGAAGGCGCGGAAGTATTAATCGGCGGTAACCGCAATGAGTTAAAAGGTGACTTTGCAGAAGGCTATTATGTTCAACCAACCTTGCTAAAAGGCCACAACAAAATGCGCGTGTTCCAAGAAGAAATTTTTGGCCCAGTGCTTGCTGTAACTACGTTCAAAGACGAAGCAGAGGCATTGGCAATCGCTAATGACACTATTTTCGGCTTAGGTGCTGGTGTTTGGACTCGCAATGGTACAACCGCTTACCGCATGGGTCGTGGTATTAAAGCAGGCCGTGTGTGGACAAACTGCTACCATGCCTACCCTGCGCATGCAGCATTCGGTGGTTATAAAGAATCAGGTGTTGGTCGCGAGAATCACAAAATGATGTTGGATCATTACCAACAAACTAAGAACTTATTAGTAAGTTATAACCCAAATAAACTAGGTTTCTTCTAAAATAACTTTAGTATATTGAGCAAAAATAGGGGCGGGTTTACTCGCCCCTATTTATTCAGCGTTACATTTAGTTTCTGGTATTTGCGCGTGTTATATTTAAGGTCACACGGTAACTAACTAGATTTAGTTTGGAGAGTTAATCATGGCTGAACGTTTATCTGCAACCGCGTCAGCGTTAACATTAATTGATAAGTTAACTGCTCAATATGGTGAAATAGTATTTTTACAATCCGGTGGTTGTTGTGAGGGCAGCGGCCCATTATGCATGCCAAAAAATGAGTTCCATGCCAGTGCATCTGATGTCATTCTTGGTGTATTAGGCACGGAGAAAAAAGCCACTTTTTATATGAGTGACAGCCATTTTACTTTCGCTGAGAATATGCACACGATACTTGATGCACAACCTGGTTCTAGCGGTTCATTTTCGTTAGACTGCGGCAGTGGATTTGCATTTATTACACAAGGACGTTTATATTCGGACGAAGAACTTGCCGCGTTGCCACCTGTGCAACGTGCTGGCTATGCATAGAAGTTTGAAGTTTAAATTTCGCGAATACTTAACCAATAAAAATGTACAATTTTTATTGGTGGATTCTGGAATTAAGGTAAAATACCGTCTGGCGGGCCTCCCCGCATTGTAAAGTAGCCAACCTGGTCAGATGCGGAAGCAAGCAGCCACAACTATTGAGCAAGTGCCGGGGGTTTGGCTCGCCTCCTCCACTTGTATGGAAGATAACGTTGTTTGATTGGATCGTTCACATGCATGCCAAACGTTTAGCACTTTTACATGCCGGACACATCATCTAGTCATCAAGTGTTGGCATGTTACGTACCCATGTATCATTTAACGTATTGACGCAAAGGCCACTAGATGTCTTATCAAGTACTCGCACGTAAGTGGCGTCCCAAATCATTTAATACCTTAGTCGGGCAAGAGCATGTCGTGCGCGCGCTTACCAATGCGCTAGAGCAACAACGCTTGCATCATGCATATTTGTTTACCGGCACACGCGGTGTAGGCAAAACAACCATCGCGCGTATTTTGGCCAAATCCCTTAACTGTGAGCAAGGCATTACCGCTACGCCATGTGGCGTATGCAATGCCTGTACAGAGATTGATAAAGGCCGCTTTATTGATTTGATTGAGGTAGATGCTGCCAGCAACACACAAGTAGACGCGATGCGCGAGCTGCTTGAAAATGCACAATACGCACCCACAGCAGGCCGCTTTAAAGTCTATATCATCGATGAAGTGCACATGCTTTCTAAGAGCGCATTTAATGCCATGCTGAAGACCCTGGAAGAACCGCCGGCACATGTGAAGTTTATTTTGGCCACGACTGACCCACAAAAAGTGCCGGTAACGGTACTCTCACGCTGCCTGCAGTTTAACTTGCGTCAAATGGCAAGCACCACGATTACAGAACATCTCACGCAAATTTTGCAACAAGAGCAGATTGGGTTTGAAGCCAGCGCTATTCATTTAATTGCGCGTGCCGCTGCCGGCAGCATGCGTGATGCGCTCTCGCTCACAGACCAAGCCATTGCTTATGGCAACCAAACCGTGAATGAAGCAGAAGTACGCAGCATGCTGGGCGCAATTGACCAAAGTTATCTATATGAGATTTTGCAGGCACTGCTTGCGAATGACAGCGCTGCGCTGATTGCCAAAGCAAAAGTCATGGACACCCGTAGCATCTCATTTGAAGCGGCACTGGGCGATCTATCGGGCATACTGCATCAAATTGCCATTGCTAAAACCTGTCCGGAAACCATTGCCAATGATTTGCCAGAGCGTGCTGCACTCTTGCAGTTAGCCGAGACCATTTCTGCTGAAACCCTGCAGCTTTACTACCAAATCAGCATTCTGGGGCGCCGTGATATCGGGTTAGCGCCCGATGAGTATGCAGGCTTCACCATGACCCTGCTGCGTATGTTGGCCTTTACGCCACAAGAAAAACTATCAGATTCTGGCGAGCCAGAACGCAAAGCCGTTACCAACACTACTAATGTCTCCGCCAACTTAGGCGATCAGCGTAAAGCCGTGCCAGAAGTAGCCCCTGCCGCACCGCAATTAGCATCTAGCACAACGGAATTAACATTGCCTCAACCCGTTATTAGCAGGCCAATAGCACCAGAACCTACGTTGGCCGATGCACAACAAGAGTCAAACGAGCGCAGCTTTAACGGAGATTGGCGTACGCTAGTAGAACAGCGGCTCAAACTAGGCTTGGCACGTGCATTGGCACAAAACTGCGAAATGGTCACTTATGACGAGCACAGCATTACGCTTAAAGTGGCTGAAACGCACAAGCATTTAGCGAGTCCAAACTATCAAGACAAACTAAGCGATGCGATACATCAACACTTTGGGCGTAAAATCAAATTACAGTTTGAAATCGGCAGCGAGGCCAATACCCCTGCCAAGCAAATAGCGATTGAAAAAGCGACGATTCAATCGAATGCCGAAACCGCTATTTTGCAGGATCATTTTGTGCAATCCTTGATGAGCGATTTTGGCGCCACGATTATTCCTAACTCAATTAAACCTGTTCAATAATTCATTTAATAAAGGAGCATTCAAATGATGAAAGGCGGCATGGGCAACATGATGAAGCAAGCCCAGCAAATGCAAGCAAACATGCAAAAGGCGCAGGCAGAACTAGCCACAACTGAAGTGGAAGGCTCTGCAAGCAACGGCATGGTTAAAATCACCATGACCTGTAGCCATGATGTCAAGCGTGTGGTGATTGATGATGCAGTGATGGACGACAAAGAAACATTAGAAGACTTAGTACTGCTGGCGTTAAAAGATGCAAAAGCAAAAGTGGAAGCCACCTCCAGCGCGCGCATGAGTGCAGTCATGCCAGCCGGCTTTAAAATGCCTTTCTAATTTAACCCACATTACCTTGTGAAAAATCCACCCGCCCTTGAGCAATTGATCGAAGCCCTGCGTTGCCTGCCAGGCGTAGGGCCAAAATCTGCATTACGCATGGCTTACCACCTGATGCAGCGTGATCGAAAAGGTGCAGGACAGCTTGCATACTCCATGCAGCACGCACTAGATACGATTGGCCATTGCCAACTATGTAATAACTTTAGTGAACAAGCCGTTTGTGCATTGTGTAACGCTGAGCAGCGCGAGCCTAGTATGTTATGCGTGGTGGAAATGCCTACGGATTTAATGATGCTGGAACAAACACAATCTTACGCGGGGATGTACTTTGTGCTGATGGGTCGCTTGTCGCCAATTGATGGCATTGGCCCGAAAGAAATTCACTTAGACAAACTCATTAAGCGCGTGCAAGACGGCGTCATCCAAGAGGTGATTCTGGCTACCAATTACACCAGCGAAGGTGAAGCTACCGCTCACTATATCAGCGAAATGGTGAAAGCCCGCGGTATTGCCGTAAGCCGCATCGCACGGGGTTTACCTATGGGCGGCGAAATAGAGTATGTAGATAGTGGCACGCTCTCCACCGCGCTAATTGAGCGAAAAGTCGTTGCTTAATGAGACTCTTTACTCTGAATATAATGATTGGCCCAACGGATTTCCAGCTGATTTTATAGCTTAAATTTCTAGCTCAAATAAAATCCAACAATTCTTCAGGCTGATGAATCATGACATCAGCCCCCCAAGCTTCAGGCCTATCACCGGCATCCAAATAGCCAAATAACGCAACGACTGTCTGCATGCCTGCGGCTTTTCCTGCTTGTATATCACGCTCTGCATCGCCCACATATATACAATTTGCAGGGTCCACAGCAATCTGTTCACATGCCATCAACAAAGTGGCCGGGGATGGCTTAGGCTGTGGCGCATCGTCACCACTCACCACGCAAGCAGCTTGCACATGCAAGCCCATGCTTGCCACCAGTGGCTGCGTAAAGCGTTTAGGCTTATTGGTCACAATGCCCCATGGAATTTGGCTTTCATCTAACGCAGTCAGCACGGTTTGCATGCCCGCAAACAACTTGGGTTGCCGAGTAAACACTTGGTCATACAAATGCAAATACTCATCACGCAATACAATAAAATTAGGATCTTCTGGCGTCACACCAAACCCCAATCCCAATAAACCACGCGAGCCATGTGACGCAAATGGACGAATCTCATCATCGGTTAATGTTGGCCTGCCGTGACGCGTCAATTGCAAATTCAGTGCGTAGCCCAAATCTGGCGCAGTATCTACCAGCGTGCCATCCAGATCGAAAAAAATGGCTTGTATAGAACTCACGCTTCTGCCTTTTGTGCATGCACCATGTAATTCACACTGACATCGCTGTTAAGTGAGTACTGTTGTGTAAACGGTTGATAATGCAGCCCAACTTGGTCTTGTAATGTGAGCTCCGCATCACGCATCCATGATGCCAGCTCAGAAGGCTTGATAAATTTGGCATAATCATGCGTGCCACGTGGCAACATATTGAGAATATACTCCGCACCTATCACGGCCAGCAAATAGGCCTTAGGGTTGCGATGAATAGTAGAAAAAAATACCTGTCCACCCGGCTTCACCAACTGCGCACAAGCACGCACAACACTGGCGGGGTCTGGTACATGCTCTAGCATTTCCATGCAGGTCACCACATCAAACGAGGCAGGCTGTGCCGCCGCAAATGCTTCTACTGCAATACGTTGGTAATCCACAGCAACACCTGACTCTAAGCTATGTAGTTTAGCCACATTGAGCGCTTTCTCACCCAAATCAATGCCAGTCACAATTGCGCCAGCTTGAGCCATGGATTCAGACAAAATACCCCCACCACACCCAACATCCAGCACACGCTTGCCACGTAACTGGCTACGCGCATCAATGTATTGCAAACGCAATGGATTGATTTCATGTAACGGTTTGAACTCGCTGTTTTTATCCCACCACTTATGGGCTAACACGCTAAATTTATCTAGCTCGGCGCTATCAACATTACTCATCTTTATTCATCCCATTCATACTTGTCATGCTTGGCGGTGGGAGAAAGCACCGCTTAATTTATGATGCCACTGCTGCGCAATGTGCAATAGTGTGTGCGGCTCCACCTCACTAAACACGCCTTGGCTAAAAACACCCGTGCTAGATTCTGGCTTATTGTATCTGAGCTGACCATCGACCCACGTATGCGTTACGTTCTCACGGCTTGCAACATACACCAAGTGAGAAATGGGGTCGTAGCAAGGCTGAGACACCATCTCTGCCATATTCACTGCAATTAAATCCGCCTGTTTGCCTACCGTGACTGATCCTAGCTGAGACTCCAAACCCAAAGCTTTTGCCCCATTGATGGTAGCCATTTCCAAGGCTTGATGTGCAGAAATCGCAGTAGCATCGCCACTTTGCCCTTTTGCCAATAAGGCAGCCATACGCATTTCAGCAAACATATCTAATCGATTATTACTGGCTGCCCCGTCCGTACCAATACCAATATTGATACCCAATGCATCACATTTCGCCATCGGCGCAATCCCACTCGCCAACTTCAAATTAGAGGTTGGGCAATGTGCAATATGACACCCATAATCAGCCATCAGTTGCATATCGGCATCGTTCACATGCACACAATGCGCAAGCGTCAAACGCGTGCCTAATAAGCCTAAATTAGCAAAGCGTGTGAGCGGGCTTAAGCCATGGTTTGCCTTGCTGGTTTGTACCTCATGCATGGTTTCATGCATATGGGTATGAATACCCAAGTCCAATTGTTCCGCTAATGTACCGATGGTAGATAAGGTTGCGTCACTAACCGTATAAGGTGCATGTGGTGCAAAGCTAAACGTGATACGCGGTTGCGTCTTGTACGCATCGCGTACTGCCGTACCTTTTTCGAGATACATACCGGCATCATTGGCATAGTTGGTCGCAAATTCAAGGACCACCAAACCAATATGCGCGCGCATGCCAATTTGTGTGGCAGCTTGTATGCTCGCCTCAGGGAAAAAATACATATCGTTAAACGTCGTTATGCCACCGCTTAACATTTCTGCACAGGCAAGCAAGGTACCATCATAAACAAACGGTGGGGAAACAAACCTTTGCTCGACAGGCCAAATATGTTTTTCCAGCCAAGGCATCAGCGGCACATCATCCGCCAACCCGCGCATCAAACTCATGGCAGCGTGCGTATGCAAATTAATCAGGCCCGGCATTAACACATGCTCGTCCAGATGCACTGTCTCATTTGCAACAAATCGTTCAGAAACAATAGATGCCGGGCAGATTTCAATAACCACCCCTTGATGAACCACGACTGCCTGATGCTCAAGTACCGTATTTTTTGGAATAACTGGTAATACCCAACGGGCAACAATCACCAGATCAACAGATTTAATCATGGTTGGATTATAACTGGTCATAAGGCTGGCAGGTAGATACAGGTCGTTTAGAAAAGTGATTTAGGCAATAAAAAAACCTCGCTAGGCGAGGCTTTTTTTGAAGCATTAAAGCGTAATGACTGCTTTATTAGTTGCAACCTACTTCTTTTGTACCTTCTGCACGAATCTCAACACGGCGGTTAGGTTGTAAGCAAGAAATCAATTTTTTCGTTGCTTTATTACCTTCGCACTGTACAACAGGCTCAGATTCACCTTTACCAGTTGCTGTGATGAGAGATGAGTCCACACCTTGTGCAACTAAGTAATCTGCCACTTGTTTAGCACGGCGCTCAGACAGTTTTTGGTTATATGCATCAGAACCAATACGATCTGTATGACCCGTTACAATCACTGCTTTGATTTCTGGATTTGCTTTGATTTTAGCTGCGGCTTCATCCAATGCTGCTTTACCTTCATCTTTTAGTTTAGCTTTATCAAAACCAAATAATTTTTCAGCGCCTACAGTAATTGTTTCTGTTTGTGGTTTACACGCTACTGGTGCAGGTGCTGGCTCAGCAGCCGGTGCTGGCGCTGGTTCTGGTTCTGCTGCAATCGGTGCTGGCTCTGGTGCAGCTTCAGCAACAACAGGTGCTGGTGCGCCGAAACGGAAAATACCACCCACATTGAACAATGTATTACCAATCGTTTCATCGGCATCTACAGTACGTGCTGCGTTTTTAGCTTCTGCTTTGCTCCATTGGTGACGCAAGTCAGCTTGGATACCAAATGAATCGCTGAATAAGTATTGTGCACCAAGACCTAAACCAGCTAGCCATGAAGTTTTTGTTTTATCTGTTAAGCCAAGACCACTGTAATCTACATTGTTGCGCGCTGCACCAATCCCTGCCAATAAGAATGGACGGAATTTGTCACGACTAAACATATAGAGTGCATCTAAACCAAGGGTAGTTTGTTTGTATTTACCTCCTGCACCGGCAATACCTGTGTCTTCGTCAGCACGGTTATAGCCTAAACGACCTTGTAAATCCCAGCTTTGGCTTAATTCTTTACCAATGCTAAGAAAACCACCTGCGCCATTGTCGGCTTCTAAATCACTGTCAGTGTGCATATAGCTGATACCTGGCACTGCGTACCAAGCGCCACGGTACATATCTTCTGCTGTTGCGGTAAAGGTTGTTACACCTAGTGCTGCTGCGACAGCAAAACTCATTAAACTTTTTTTCATCTTGTTAACTCCTTTGTTAGTAACTTCTCGACGTACAGTGTAAATCCCACACCTAACTATACTCATTCAACATTGACATATCAACGCAGTCGGTTTTAAGACTGCATTTTATTACAAAAGTTGTTGTGTTTATACAACTTATCTTTGATTTCTTTAACTAAATGCGGTAATAAATTGTTTTGTCTCACATTGTCGCGACATACCCCAGACCTAAAACCGATATAACTGGGATAAAGCGGTGTCAATTCATTCAAGTATTCTACCCTTAATGCGCCTGCCAGCCCTGCTTGCAGATGGTGTAATTCACAGTATTTTACAAACGCATGAATGGTATCAGTATCAACCGCCGTCAATAAATGGTGTTGTTTATCTGCCGTATCTAGCATCACGCCATAAAATCCAATTTCAGCCAACATGGGAATCCAAGTCAAATCTATGGGTTGCTCGGCAAACATTACGGCAATTAATTTCATTTTTTTCGAGCGAATCAAACTGGCGAGTGCACCGAGATAGTCCGCTTGTTTTTGCAACGAAGCGATCGGTAATTTGACAATATCAACGCCCAAATCCCATTTACGGTGAATCAGATTTAATAGCGTATCTAAATCATCATGCGTATCCCCCACGGTGGCACTTACCAACGTCTGCCGATTCACTGCACGTACCGCCTGCAAACTCACATCATCATCCAAGCTACCCAGAGCACCTAATGCCGGGTCTTTTAGGTCAATGAAGTCAGCGCCCGCGTGCATGGCGTCTAAGGCTTCATCTGCATTTTTCACACTAATCAATAAGCGAATCATGCTTGAGCCCTACTAAGCCTGGGTAAATCCAGATTGTTCCGCATAATATCCGTCAATTTTTTCCACCAACCATTGCCATGCTTGCAACTCACGTTCACCCGCCGTTTTATCAATAGCAATCTGCAGATACGCCCGTTCGATCAACACTTTGTCTTGCGGTAACCGGCTAAGTCGGCTGGCAAGCACTGCCAACTCAATCACAGCAGCCTGTGCACGATTAAAACCGGCAAATGGCTGATGTGTTTCTTGATGCACGCTGCGCATCCACAACTGTGGACGCACAGGGTCATCTACCACTTTTTCAAGACGTAACTCATCATGCGATAAAGTGTCCGCCAACCGAAACCCTTTGACCACAGTTGCGGGCAATATAGCGTGCGTTTGTGTTTTGACTATGGCGCCAGCAAATACACGTACATCATCGGTCAGATTCATCACCGCACATTCTGTTGCCAAAATGTTTTCTAAAGTCGTAGAGGGTTTAAATGGTGAGATGACTATCAGGCTATCTTTTTTTTGAACGCCAAATGGCGTGATATGCACATTTCCAGCAAGGTCTACAGTCGAAATAATGGTTTCGTAAATCATGGTTTAGGCTGATGCTTTTTTTCTTTAATTGAAGCCTCGCGATGGGCTTTTTTGGGTTGCTTATTTTGCACTTGCGATGCCACGCCAAAATTGAGTTCTTCATCTTGTACAAAGCGCTTTTTAAGCTGCCATGCGATTTGTGCCCGCGCCAGCTCTACCCCCAAATAAAAGGCATGCGAGGCATCATTCTCAACGCCCAAGTGTGGGTAAAATTGAAAAGGGTCTTGATCCAATTGCAGGCCGTCGCGATTGTAGACGTAGATGCCCTGCTCACTCACCATAATACGAAAACTAGGGTCTTTGATTTGTGCTGCGATTTCTTGAATCTCAGCTTCATCATAGCTAAACGGTTTTCGGTCATGCAAGCCCAGCAAGCCGTTACTGTAACCTCTGGGCAAACGATTGTCTTGTTTAGCGCGATACATGACCCGCCTGGCAACATCAGCCTCTGCGATCGCATTCACCGCATGCGCACTGACAGAGGTTGCCAATACTGCATTGATATTCAGCTCACTAATCATGCCAAATAACAATGCGTTGATGCCTGTCGTGTCTGCATCGGTCAGTTCAGTTAAATTGCCCACACCCATCATTATGGGAATCTCTGGGTATTTTTTACGTAGCTTGTGATAGCGCACAATAGAATCGGTAAGACCAAAATGAATAGGATCCAAAATGGCATCGGCTATAAATGGTTTGTTCTTACGCAGACAGTGCTCAATGGCACGATACAACGAAGCCATATTGCCAGGTTTTGCCGGTATTAAAATAGGCGTAGCAGCCACTTCGTCGATTAAATCAATCGACTTTTCCGTCAAGCTCAACAAGAAATCCGCACCGGCATGCCCAGCGATGCGTAAATCCGAAATGCTCATGGAATCCACGCTAACCAAATGACCAGCAGACTTGAGTGCTTTCACTGCATCTGCCAAATGCACGAATGGCTTGCCGGGCAAACAGCCCAAGTCAATCACATCGGCACCTTGTTGCTTAAAACGCTCCGCTTTGGCAATAATGGCGTCAACTGACAAATCTGGCGCATCTACAATTTCTGCAAAAATCTGCACGCTGTGTTGTGATAAATCAGGCGCGATGCCCTGTTGACCGAAATATTGGGGTAAATCTTTCAAATCCGCAGGACCGCGTTCCACCGGCACACCCAACTTTTCTTCAAGTGGACCTAGGTCGCCTTGGCATAGTCCGGGCAAAATCACTTTATTGGCGTCACCCACATCTTTGAGCCGTCGCGCAATCATTTCAGGCGTCATCAAGGCCGCTACTGATACACCTATTTGTTCAACACGGTATTTGAATTGTGGGGTTTTAAGATTGGCCTGCACTTCAATATCGGCTTGTATTTGACGCAATACTTTATGCAGGCTTTTTTCGGCTAATTTTCCTGTTAAAAATAACAGTTTTTCAGTCATGTCACTTACTCAGCATCCATTTGATGCACAGCAGCTAGGCGGTGCATGATGTACTGTTGCAACTGTTGCATATCTTCAGCTACTTCGGTGTGGGTAAAGGCTTTTAATTTGATCACGTTATCGAGATCAATCTGGCGTGGGTAAACTTTAACCACATTGTCACGGGGAGCTTCCGACTCGAGCTCTGGTGCCGTATCACAAGCAAAGACAATGCTATGCACACGCGTTTTTCCTGCTTGCGCAAATAGATTGGTCACCAAGCTATCCGAAAACCCATACGCCATCTTGGCAATGGTATTAGAGGTTGCAGGCGCAATCACCAAGCTATGGTATTTGCCTTCATAAAATAGCTCAACAGGAATACTGCTGGCAGTTTTATCCTGATAGACACGGTGGCCAGTCGCATCAATTAAATCTTGAAAGCCGTACTGCTTGATGATTTCGGCCGCAGCCTTACTCAAAAAAATATCGACCGATTCCAGTGTTTGCAAAATGGCGAGTGATTCACGCAAGTAATGGCCAGAACCTGTAATCGCCCATGCAAGTCGTTGCTGCATCTGATTATCCAATATGGAAAGGATGTTCTAGCACAATGGTTTCATCGCGCTCAGGGCCTGTCGATACAATCGCAATAGGCACACCACATAAAGCTTCCAAGCGTTTTAAGTAGATTTGTGCGTTTTTAGGCAAGCCTTCCCAAGTTTTTACGCCAAAGGTATTGTCGTGCCAGCCCGCCACTGTTTCATAAATTGGCTCGCAGCGTGCCACATCATCGGCGCCCACAGGTAGCATATCCACCACTTTGCCGTCCAGCTTGTATCCAGTACAAATATTGAGGCTATCAATGCCATCCAGCACGTCCAGCTTGGTAATGCATAAACCGGTCAAGCCATTGATACGGGCAGAACGTCTCAACGCTGCAGCATCAAACCAACCGCAGCGGCGTTTACGTTTAGTCACGGTACCAATTTCCTGGCCTTTGTTTGACATTTGATAACCAGGGACACCCTCTGTTTCAATATCCAACTCGCTTGGGAATGGCCCACCGCCGACACGCGTGGTATAAGCTTTGGTAATGCCCAACACATAATGCAGCATACTGGCACCTACACCTGTCCCTGCTGAAGCTTGTCCGGCAATACAGTTACTAGAGGTGACATATGGGTAAGTACCATGGTCAATGTCCAACAAGGTACCTTGTGCACCTTCAAATAATAAATTCTCGCCACGCGTGTTAGCTGCGTAGAGTTCAGCGGAAATATCGGCCACCATAGGCTTTAATGCTTGCGCTTGCTGCATACTGGCCTCATATTGCTGATTGAAATCAACTGCAGGTGCGCCTAAATATTGCGTCAGTACAAAGTTGTGATAATCCATCACCTCGCGTAATTTTTCGGCAAAGCGCTCTGGGTAGAATAAGTCATAGACGCGTAATGCGCGGCGTGCGACTTTATCTTCATAGGTTGGGCCTATGCCTTTTCCTGTCGTGCCAATTTTTTTATCAGCACTGCGTTTGGCTTCACGTGCAATATCTACCGCCACGTGGTGGCTCAAAATTAATGGACAGCCCGGACTGAGTTTTAAACGGCTTTTGACTTCCAAACCGCCTTTCTCCAAAGTTTCAATTTCACTCAGTAAATGCCCAGCATCCAACACCACGCCATTACCGATATAGCAATTGACACCTGCGCGCACAATGCCTGACGGCACTAAGTTAAGTTTATATATACGTTGTTCCGCACCCTGCCCAACCACTAAGGTGTGGCCTGCGTTGTGTCCGCCTTGGAACCTGACAACACCTTGTGCATGGTCGGTTAACCAATCAACGATTTTACCTTTGCCTTCGTCACCCCATTGCGTGCCAATGACGACTACATTTTTTGCCTGATGTTTACTTGATTGATTTGCCATAATTTCAATAGTGTAGATATATCTCTACGTAGATAAATAAAATGAGTTAATGAGAGACAGTGGCTACGCGCCACTGGCCTTGCTGCAATTCCAGCGTACGATCGCAATTAAGTTCATCCAATTGCGCAGGCGTATTAGGTAAGGCTTGTACCACCATCTGCCCAGAGGCACGCAATGATTCTATTGCTGTTAGTAATGCTGCATCATTGCCTGATGGTGCCAGTATGCCTTTGGTAGCAACTGCTGGCGCGAGCGCGAGTACCGCACCACGCAAATCGAGACTGAACCCGGTGGCTGGACGTGCACGCCCAAATGCAATACCTACTTCATCGTAACGTCCGCCTAAGGCAATGGGACCTGCATAGCCATGTGCATAAGCGGCAAACACAATGCCTGAATGATAGTGATAACCACGCAACTCGCTCAGATCAAATCCAACCTGTACATCCAAATCCGCCAATAAGTCTGCTATCGCGCGCAAATCATTTAATGCACGGATGATTTCCACAAATGCAGGCAACTCGGCTGCCGCTTGTATCAGCATGTCCACGCCACCATTAAGCTCGGTAAGGCGAATAAATGCACGTTGTATGGGCGCATCTAACGCCTGAACCAACTGGGTCACAGTCGCTTTATCTTTACTTTGCAATGCTGCAAACAGGCTTTGTTCTAAGCTAGCATCAACACCTGCGTGTTTGACCAAACTTTCAAAAATACCCACATGACTAAAGTCAATATGTAGTTCTTCGAGACCCAACAATTGCAATGCCTTAATCATTAAGCGCTGGATCTCTACATCGCTCTCGATACCAGCGTGGCCAAACAACTCAGCGCCCAGCTGTAGTGGCTCACGCGTACGTGCCAGGCCATCGGGCTTGGTGCGTAATACAGTGCCAGCATAGCAAAGACGTGACACGCCTTGATGATTCAGCATGTGCGCATCAATCCGCGCTGCTTGTGGTGTGGTGTCTGCACGCACGCCCATCAAACGACCCGTCAATTGATCCACCACTTTAAATGTCGCCAAGTCCAAATCATACCCGGTACCGGTAATCAGTGATTCCATGTATTCCAACATAGGTGGAATCACATACTGATAGCCATGCACTTGGAACAGATCCAAAAGCTGACGACGCAATGACTCAATACGCGCGGCCTCTGCAGGCAACACATCTTCAATAAATTCGGGGAGTAACCAATTTCGCATGGCGTTATTATAACCGCAAACAGCCTAAAACGGCTTACGCTAGCGACTGAACATCGTCAGTAAAAAACCACCTAGGACAGAAATCAGGCCAATAAATCGCAACTGACCATCTTTAAGCACAATCAACCGCTGAAAAGTGTCGCGCCAAGCTTGAGGCATCAATAGTGGCAATAAGCCTTCTATGATAAGCACCAAGCCTAACGCTGTCAGCAAAGAGTCTTTCAAGCTAGCACGCTATTTTTTAGCGCCTGAGCTACGCATATATTTAAAAAAAGTCTGAGCTTTGGTCTAATACAATCACGTCAGACTTACTTTTAAAGCTGTTTTTATACGCTTCTGTACTGCGATAGAACGCATAAAATTCTGGGTTTTTACCAAAGGCATCGGCATAAACCTCTGCCGCTTTGGCATCGCCCTCACCTTTCACTTTTTGCGCTTCACGGAAAGCTTCTGCAATAATCACCTCTCGTTGCTTGTCCGCATCTGCACGAATTTTCTCAGCAGCTGCCGCACCTTGAGAACGCAGTTCATTGGCGACAGATTTACGCTCTGCATCCATGCGTTGGTACACAGACTCGCTCACTTCTTTAGGCAGATCCACACGACGCAAGCGCACGTCTAAAATTTGAATGCCCATTTGACGGCTATCTTTGTCTGCGCGTTGACGCAAAATTTCCATGATTTCAGAACGCTCACCAGAAACCACATCGTGAATGGTGCGCTTACCAAATTCAGCACGTAAACCATCATTGACTGTTTGTGACAGACGGCGCTCTGCTTGTGCCTCATCGCCTTTGACAGACACATAAAACTTTGCTGGATCGACAATCTTCCACTTGACAAACGAGTCTACCAACACGTTTTTCTTCTCGCTGGTAATAAAGCGATCCGGCTCATCCCAGTTCAAAGTCAAAATACGTTTATCAAAGTAACGTACATTCTCCACCAGTGGCATTTTGAAATATAAGCCCGGAGACTTCTTCACCGAAACGATTTCACCCAACCTGAAGACGATTGCATACTCGCGCTCATCCACGGTATACGCGGACAACGTCAAGATGACCATCACCACAAACGCGCCAATTAATCCTGCACCAAAATTTTTCATATTATGTCCGCTTTCGTTCTATCGTTCATCACGGTCACGGCTTCTAAAAGCATCCCGTGAACGATCGGTATCTAACTCTACTTGCACTGGCTCTGTTGTGGCTGATTTAGCCGAAGATGTGGAGGATTGGCTGCTAGTACCTGAGCGCTCCATCAGCTTATCCAAAGGCAAATACAATAGACTGTTGCCACCTTTTTGGTCGATCAGCACTTTGCTGGTGTTGCTCAAAATTTGCTCTTGCGCATCGATGTACAAACGTTGACGTGTAACCTCTGGGGCCTTGTTGTACTGGGTAAGCACCTGCTCAAAACGATTGGCATTACCTTTGGCCTCGTTCTCCACACGCAATTTATAACCAGCCGCTTCTTCTGCCAGTCTGGATGCAGTACCACGTGCTTTAGGAATCACGTCATTGGCATAGGCCTGACCTTCATTTTTTTGGCGCTCCAAATCCTGTTTGGCTTTCACCGCATCATCAAATGCAGCTTGCACTTGTTCTGGTGGCTGGGCATTTTGCATGGTAACGTTCACTACATTAATGCCAGAATCGTAGCGATCCAGCACTTCTTGCATCAGCTTTTTAGCACGCACTGCAATTTCTTCACGCCCTTCGTACAGCGCAAAATCCATACGGCTTTTACCCACAATCTCGCGAATCGCAGTTTCTGCCACGCCTCTTACGCTGTCTTCTGTTGCGCGGTTTTTAAATTGAAAGTTTTCTACATCTTTTAAGTTGTATTGCACGGCAAATTGCAAATCAATGATATTTTCATCATCCGTTAACATCAATGACTCACGTGACTCACGGCTACGTGTGTTGCCCCCTTCGGCAGAGCGATAACCCACCTCAATGGTACGCACTTGCTCAAGATTGACATTCTCTACACTTTCAATAGGAAATGGCATATGCCATCTTGGACCAGGCAATGTAGTTTCCACATGTTGCCCAAAGCGTAGCACTACACCTCGCGAGCCTTGGTCCACAATGTAAAAGCCAGTAGCCAGCCACACCAGTGCAATTAAGCCAATAATCGGCAGAACAGGAAACTCTGTATTTCTACTAGGCGTGGACCCTTGATTATTTGAACCACCAAATAAACCGTTAATTTTTTTACTTAAATCACGAAAAACCTCGTCTAAATCAGGCGGCCCTTCATTGTTGCGTTGTCCAAATCCTGGAAACTTAATCATGCATTACTCCGAATTGATTATGCGTAAGCACTTTCTTCTGTGCTCAATTGTTTCAATAATTGTTGATACTCTGTGAGTGCCAACCTCAAATCATCAAGGCCAGTGCCATCAATGGCTGAAATTCTTACCTTGGAAATCTTACCATACTCGTCACGCTCTATCCCAGCAGGCATTCCTAGTCGATCAATTTGGTTCAGCACCAAGATTTGATGCACTTGCGAAGCGCCGATTTCGTTCAGCACAAAATTTACTTGTTCAATCTGAGCATCGCGATTCGTGCTAGCGACATCCACCACATGCAATAGCAAATCTGCTTGCGCCGCTTCTTCCAATGTGGCGCCGAACGCTTCAATTAAAGTGGTGGGTAAGTGTTTGATAAACCCTACTGTGTCTGAAAGCACAACAGGGTTGGCATCTGCCAAATGCATTTTGCGCGAGGTCGTATCCAATGTCGCGAACAATTGGTCGGCTGCGTATACACCAGAACGCGTTAATCGGTTAAACAAAGTGGATTTACCCGCATTGGTATAACCCACAATAGAGACGGTCATTAAGTTGGAGCGTTTACGGGCTCTGCGTTGCATGCCGCGTTGTTGTTTCAACTTCTCCAGCTTTTCACGTAGCTGTTTAACACGCACACGTAGCATACGGCGGTCTAATTCCAGCTGGGTTTCACCAGGACCACCGCGCACCCCGATACCGCCTTTTTGGCGCTCTAAGTGCGTCCAGCCACGGACTAAGCGTGTAGATAGGTGTTCTAGTTGCGCGAGCTCGACTTGTAATTTACCTTCATGGGTTTGTGCGCGCTGCGCAAAAATATCCAAAATCAAGCCGGTTCGGTCGACCACACGCGCTTGTAGAAAGCGCTCAAGATTGCGTTGTTGTGAGGGACTTAAATCATGATTGAATGCAGCAACCTTGGATTCACTCGATTCCAGCATGAGTTTGAGTTCTTCTGCCTTACCTGAACCGATAAAGTATTTGGCATCCGGCGATTGCCGCTTTCCTTCAACCGTCGCCCGTATTTGCATACCGGCAGTGGTCACAAGATGCCGCAACTCTTGCAAACTCTCTGCGTAATCTGCGTCGCCAAAATCCACACTAACTAGTACTACGGCATCTCCGCCAGAAGGTCTTTCAAACATGCAGCATTATTCTTCGGATTGTTCCGGAATACTCATGTTCACTGCACGTGCAGGCACGATGGTAGAAATAGCGTGCTTGTACACCATTTGCGTGACGGTATTTTTCAACAGGATAACGTATTGATCGAAAGAATCTACTTGCCCTTGTAACTTAATGCCGTTGACAAGATAAATAGACACTTGTACATGCTCTTTTCTCAATGCATTTAAGAAAGGGTCTTGTAACATCTGTCCTTTATTGTTCATTATTATGCTCCTTTTTAGTTTTAATAATGTTGGAGTAGCGTGCAACAGCCAACTTCACCCATGCTATTAAATTTAATGACTACGATTGTACTATTTTGTTCCAGTTTAGTTTGTGAAAACAGGGATTTTTTATGATAAATAGGCATTAATTCTTGCAATTGATGCTTCGCGCCCTAAAATCATCATCACCTGATCAATGCTTGGCGACTGTGCAATGCCAATCAGCATGACACGCAATGGCATGGCTAACTTCGGAAATTTCACCTGATGTGTAGTGACAACTTCATTCATCACCGCATGAATTGCTTCTGCCGTCCAATCAATAGTTTGTAGTTTTTGGGCAAAGTCAGCCACAATTGGCAAGGTCTCTGGCGTAATATGTTTCTCAACATCCGCTGCACTCGCTTGTGGCAACGTAAAGAAGAAATGGATATCTTGCGCCAGTTGATTTAAGTTATTAGCACGCTCGCGGTACAACTGTAGTGCTGATGCCAATTGGGCTGGCGGTGCATCAGACACGCCCGCTTGCGCCAAGCGTTTAGCAATATCCTGTGCAAGCTCACCAATATCACAAGTCTTGATGTAATGCGCATTCAACCAGTTTAACTTTTCCGTATTGAACTGTGCGGCTGACGGTGTAATGTGATCAAGGTCAAACCAAGTACAGAATTGCTGCATATCAAATACTTCGTCATCGCCATGCGACCAGCCTAACCGTGCCAAATAATTAAGTACCGCTTCCGGCAAGTAGCCTTCTTCGTCGTATTGCATCACACTCACTGCGCCATGACGTTTCGAGAGCTTTTGTCCGTCATCGCCCAAAATCATGGAAAGGTGCGCGTACTCTGGCACTTTTGCACCCAGTGCATTGAGCATATTAATTTGCCTAGGCGTATTATTCACATGGTCATCGCCGCGTATCACGTGCGTGATGTTCATTTCCCAGTCATCTACCACCACACAGAAATTATAGGTGGGCGTACCATCAGCACGCGCAATAATCACGTCATCTAGTTCTGTATTAGAGATTTCGATGCGCCCTTTGACTAAATCATCCCAAGCGACTACGCCTGCGGTTGGATTTTTGAAACGTACGACGGGAGGCACATCCTGAGGTGGTGCTGGCAATACTTTGCCTGCTTCTGGACGCCAACGACCATCGTAACGTGGCTTTTGACCTTGTTGCATTTGCTGCTCACGCAACGCATCCAGTTCCTCTTTGCTGCAATAGCAGAGATAAGCGGTACCAGCTGCCAGCATATTTTGAATGACCACTTTGTATTGGTCCATGCGCTGCATTTGGTAGAACGGGCCTTCGTCATAATCAAGACCTAGCCAATGCATGCCGTCCAAAATGGCTTGCACAGCTTCTGGCGTAGAGCGCGCAACATCGGTATCTTCAATACGCAGGACAAACTGACCCTGAAAACGTTTGGCATAAGCCCATGAAAACAAAGCGGTTCTGGCACCGCCAATATGTAAAAAACCTGTAGGACTGGGGGCGAATCGTGTACGAACTTGCATAATTACTCTCAACAATGAGCGCTCATTTTAACATGTATGCACCCATCCCATGCGCCAGTGTCGCGATAAGTGCTGAATGTTGCTTGCACAATGACTCAATTGGGCTAAGCACTTGAATTTAGCTTGCTTCTGCGATTAAACAGAATTATATTAAGTTTAAATAGTGAATGAATTTAAAATCAGAAACTTATCTGACGTTTTGTATGAAAAACCTACTCACATCGCTGATTAAAAAAGAAGGCGTTCATGGCCTAAATACAAGGCTGAGTTGGCTGCCGGATTTGGCACATCTTGATGCCATCAGCGGCATCAAGCTATCTATTAAGCACATTACTTCCATTTTAAATGACAGCGCATTGTCAGTCTCTGAGAAAATTCATCTCTTGCTACTCATAGAAGATGCGAATCGCTCAACACTGCAACAGCAATTGATTGCGTTTATCAAGCTGGACAACCTCAAGCCAGAAATCACACATCATATTGTAGACATTAACTATGCTTATTATAGGATGGTGTTTTTGTCCTATACCAAACTGATTGACATCAGCTTCAACAAACCACGGGAGCAACAACCACAGCAGCCGATTAAGCTAGTCATGCTGTCCAGAGCCATCATGACATCGATTAACATGTTGAAATGGCGCTATTTTGAGCGCGCTGGCCCACCGGCAAACCTCTGGTCCCAAAGCAATACCTTATATCAATATGCTGCGGAACATCAGCTTAACAAGGCCATGATCAAGCCTTATGCCGACCTCCAG
>Ga0160183_121081_pt1 | contig 22438 bp, 20 predicted proteins | sample met14sb_FD_108562 | JGI IMG/M metagenome (GOLD analysis project Ga0160183, IMG submission 108562) | Synthetic bacterial communities of pure cultures from sediment of Lake Washington, USA, under high oxygen condition - MT... | ecosystem: Engineered > Modeled > Simulated communities (microbial... >...
AAAAAATGGACCATGCCCTTGCATGACTGGAAAGCCGCTTTAAATCGGTTTAGCATTCAATTCCAAGAAAGGATGCCAAGCCACTAAACCAAAACCCGTTTACACAAAATTCAGGACACCCTCAATTGCGGATTTGGTGCATGTGGCGGTGATTCAGCAATGGGCAGTGGTTGGTGTTTTGGTCGGTGGTTTTTGGACCGTGCTTGGCAGCCATACCGTCGCGCAAATGTTATTTCCGATAGTGTTTTTATTTTTGATGGTGCCATTCGGGGAAGCATTTATTCCGCCTTTAATGGAATACACCGCCACCTTTGTCGTTACGCTGATACGGCTGACCGGAATGAGTGTTTACCGGGAAGGCTTGTTTTTTACGCTAACCTCGGGTAACTGGTCGGTGGTAGAGGGGTGCAGTGGTTTGCGTTATTTGATTTCTTCGCTAACACTGGGTTCGGTCTATGCGTATCTCAATTACAGCAGCTACAAGAAACGGACTATCTTCATTACGCTCTCGTTTTTGGTGCCGATTTTAGCTAACGGTCTGCGCGCCTATTTGATTGTGATGATAGGCCACTTCAGTAACATGAAGCTGGCTGCGGGTGTCGATCACATCGTTTACGGCTGGGTGTTTTTTGGGATCGTCATGTTTGCGTTGTTTTATTTTGGCTCTTTTTGGCACGATTCGGATGCTGGGGTAGCGGCCGCATCGACCCTGGATTTGGCGGGTGACTCTAACCTTGCTGATGCTGCAACGATTTACAAACATTATTGGCCGGCCTTAACAGTAACCGCTTTATGCGTTTTCATTTGGCCGTTTGCGTCACAAGGTCTATCCGCACTACAGGCCGCCCACGTCGAGGTACCCGAGCGCTTTAGCCGCCCGTCTTTGCCTGATTGGCAGCCGGTTGCAGCGCCCGATTGGGGTTGGGAGCCCAGTTTTAAGGGCGTGGTGGCGGATGCCAAAGTTTATTTAAGCGATGGTCAAACGATAGTCGGTATGTATTTTGCCAATTTTGGCGATGAAACCCAAGGTGGTGAACTGGTCAATTCGCAAAATTATCTGGTGCCGCAAAAACATCCGATATGGCGGATGCTGCATGACGACGTCATTGCCATGCAGTGGGCGGCCGATAAAAGCGGCGATATTGAAGAAGCGGTACTAAACAGTACACATCGGAGCTTGTTAGTCGAGCGTTGGTACAGGGTTGGCGACAAAAATACCGCCAATGCCTATCTGGCGAAATGGTGGCAATTGCTGAAACGTTTGTCAGGTGATGCATCCGCTGAGTTGCTCGTCGTGATGTATACCGAAACCCCGGATGGAGATTACGATTTGGCCCGGCAAAAATTGAAACAGCTCGCGATAGCTTGTTGTGATTAAACGGCTGCGCCGAGCTTATTGTGACAATTCAATGAAAACGCAGGGGCAAATTTGCGAGTCAAATTACCTGATCCAAGGCTTGACCCCAGCAGTTACCTAAATGTTAGACTAGCTCAACCCATTTTCATTCAGCCCGTAAGGAAAACGACATTATGATCCCGGTAGTATTATCAGGTGGTTCAGGAACTCGGCTATGGCCTTTGTCTCGTGGTCAGTATCCCAAGCAATTTTTGCCCTTGGTGTCCGGCAACACCATGCTTCAGGAAACCATTTTAAGGCTTGATGGCGTTGCCGGCTTACAGGCACCCATTGCGGTTTGTAATGAAGATCATCGGTTTATGCTCGCAGAGCAAATGCGGGAAATCGGCATCAAACCGGCTGCCATTATTTTGGAGCCTGTCGGCAAAAATACCGCACCGGCCGTAGCGATGGCGGCATTAAGTGCACGTTCCGAAGACGATGTATTGTTGATTTTGCCGGCTGACCATGTGGTCGGTAATCGTGCCGCTTTCCATCGGGCGGTGGTTCAAGCCGAACTGTTGGCGAAACAGGATCTTTTGGTGACGTTTGGCATCGTCGCGACCGAGCCGGAAACCGGCTATGGCTACATCAAGCGCGGCGATACCCGTCATGGTGAAGCCTATAAAGTTGCCGCATTTGTTGAAAAGCCCGATTTGCAAACCGCGCAGCGCTATCTGGAAAGTGGCGAGTATTTTTGGAACAGCGGCATGTTCGCTTTTAAAGCGGGTTGCTTTTTGCGTGAGCTGGAAAAATTCAATCCGGAAATGCTGGAAGTGTGTAGAGAAGCTTTGCGGGCGGCAAAACCGGATATGGATTTTGTGCGTTTGGATAAGCAGATTTTTTCGACATGTCCATCAGATTCCATCGATTACGCGGTGATGGAGAAAACCGATAAGGCGGTAGTGATCCCGTTGGATGCAGAATGGAATGACGTCGGTTCTTGGTCCGCGCTTTGGGACGTAACGGATAAAGATGCAGCCGGCAACGCCATCAAAGGCGATGTGTTAACGGTGGATACTTGCAACTCCTATATTCACTCGGCCAACAAATTGGTAGCGGTGATCGGTGTGGATAATTTGGTGGTGGTTGAAACCGACGATGCGGTCATGATTGCCGCGAAGGATAGGGTGCAAGACGTCAAGGAAGTAGTCGATCAACTGAAAAAATTGAAACGCAGTGAAGCCAGCGTGCATCGTAAAGTTTACAGACCTTGGGGACATTACGATTTGGTCGATGCCGGTGAGCGCCATCAAACCAAGCGTATAGTCGTGAAGCCCGGCGCCAAATTATCAGTACAAAAGCATCATCACCGCGCAGAGCATTGGGTAGTTGTCAAAGGTACGGCCTGGGTAGATAAAAACGGTGAGAAAATTTTAGTCACTGAGAACGAATCGATTTATATCCCTTTGGGGGTTATTCACAGCCTGGAGAATCCGGGGGTGATTCCATTGGAAATGGTGGAAGTCCAGTCCGGCAGCTACCTAGGCGAAGATGATATCGTCCGTTACGAAGACCAATACGGCCGTATTTAACTCGGAATTGCTTGCTTATCGCCGCGTCAGTTTACGTGGCGCCTGGACTTGCATATTGTCTAAATTATCTGTCAGCGACTACTTTAAGCATATGGTTTGCATCAATCCATCGTTTGATGTGTCATCAAAATTAAATGCTTTTGTCTAAATTTACTGAAGTTCGCCGTTCAACGAAGAGCGGCGAAGGATTTTTTGTCAGCGTTTTGGTTTAAAGTTAGCCGTTTTATACCCGCCGAATAAAAAATGTGGTGCTTGCTTTATTCCGGAGTTGCTCTTGTCGCTACAAACAATCAACGATTTGTTGAAAAAACATAAGCTTGTCGAAGGCATGCTGAATAACCAGCCTATGCCGCGCCGCAAGTTGATCACTGCTTTGGTACAAAAGCAGCACATGGTGGAACTGCGTAGTCTGTTGGCGCGGCTGTCTGCTATCGAAATTGGGCAAATTCTGCATGCTCTGGACCTGGAAGATGCGAACTTGGTTTGGCAGCAGGTCGAGGAAGCCAGACAGGACGATGTGCTTTGGGAATTGTCCGATACCTTGCGCGAGGAATTGGTCGGCGACCGAGAACCGCATTGTGGCGTGGGACAAATGAGCGCATTCGAGTTGGTCGAAGGTCGCCTCGCTAAGGTCGCTATCACCTGCCGCCACGATTTGTACGCCATCAAGCCGATCTGGATCGATTTGTTGGCGCCAAGCAAGGCGCAGCGGCTGCTTATCGGGCAACATTATGGCCTGGAGTTGCCGGACCCCCTGGATTTGACCGATTTGGAAGCCAGCGCCCGGTTCTACGTCGAGGATCAGCACGAAATTCATATACATTCGGATTTTTTGCTGGATCGCGAAGGCAAATCGCGCAGCGTACCGGTCGCATTTATATTGCGCGGCGATATGTTGTTTTCGGTACGTAGCGAAGAATTGCCGGTGTTTCGTTTACAGCGTTTACGCGCACGCACGCAGCCAGGCTTTGTCTCCGATTGCAAGGATATGTTGCTGGATTTATACGGCGCTGAAGCCGAGTATTCCGCGGACGCGCTGGAGAATATTTACGAGCAGTTGGAAATTGTCAGCAAAAAAGTTTTGAGCCAGGATATTAGCGACGAAGAAGCTGCGGATATTTTGACCGATATTGCCGCAGAGGAGGATTTAAACGGCCGAATCCGCCGGAATATGCTCGACACTCAGCGCGCCGTGTCGTTTTTGATTCGCCGCAAACTGCTGAATACCACGCAGTTGGAAGATGCGCAGCAAATTCTGCGCGATATAGAATCGCTTAATAGCCATACCGCGTTTTTGTTCGACAAGATTAACTTCCTGATGGATGCCACCGTCGGTTTTATCAATATCAATCAGAATAAGGTGATCAAGATTTTCTCGGTCGCTTCGGTGGCAATGTTACCGCCCACCCTGATTGCCAGTATTTACGGTATGAACTTTGAGAATATGCCGGAATTGCAGTGGATGCTGGGTTATCCTTTTGCACTCGGATTGATGACTATCTCGGTATTATTGCCGTTTATTTTCTTTAAAAGGAAGGGGTGGTTGAGGTAAGCGAGCGATTTACATACTGCTGAACTGTTTAACGCTCAAACTCAACCTGCGACAATATGTCACATTTGAATTTGAAATTTTCGCCACTATGATTAACCTAACTTTTTAGTTCGGTTTGATAGTTTAAAGTTGCGTTATATTTCTTCCTATTGCTTCTAAGGCGGTTATTAAAAATAACCGCCTTTTTTTTGCCTAAAATAAACTTTGGTCAGCGTTTGGGATTGAATTTAATCAGCTTGATCGCGTTTTCATCGCGCTTAATTATTTCAATAATGTGCCCATGCAGTTTCACGCTGGTACCTGGTTCCGGAATGGTTTCCATGTATTCGATTACCAAGCCATTCAAGGTTTTCGGGCCTTCGGTGGGCAAATCCCAGTGGGTGATGCGATTGAGTTCGCGTATGGTTACGCCGGCATCCACCAGATAGCTACCGTCTTTTTGCATTTTTATATCGGGTTCTTCCGAGACTAGTTCACCGACGATTTCCTGTAATAAATCATCCAACGTCACTAAGCCCTGTACATCGCCATATTCGTCTACTACCAAGCCGATACGGAGTTTTTCGGCCTTAAAGATTTGCATTTGCTTGTGAATCGAGGTGCTGGCCGGAATGAAAAAAGGCTTGGACAGGCTATTGGTGATATTGTGTTTATCGAAATCAGGGTCGCTAATTTGTGCCAAAATCGTACGTAAATGTAGAAAACCTATCACCCGGTCTATATTTTTTTTGTATACCGGCAGGCGAGTATGCGGGCTATTTTGTAGTTGTTCGATAATGTCTTCGACCGATTCTTCCAGATCGATACCGATAATTTCATTGCGATGGGTCATGATGTCGGTAACGCTGGCGGATTCCAGATCTAAAATACTCAACAGCATGTTTTGATAGCGAGCCGGCAAATGATTGGCATCCGAAACGATACTTTTTAACTCGTCTTTATTTAGCGATTCGATAGCCGTATTACTCGTGCTTTTAATACCGAACGGCCATAACAACAGGCTGGATATAGCGTTAATCACCCATACCAAGGGATAAAATATCTTTAATAACGGAATGTAAATCCAGGAGGATAGTAATGCCAGTAACTCAGGTTTGAGGGCGCCCAGGGTTTTTGGGGTTACTTCGGAAAATACCAGCATGCCGAAAGTTAGCAGGCCGATAGCGGGGGCTATAGCGTTATCTCCGCTGACGCGGATGGCAATCAAGGTTGTTAACGACGACGCCAGGATATTGACAAAATTGTTGCCCAGCAGGATCAGGCCCAGCAAACGGTCCGGCCTTTTTAAGAGTTGATGGGCTTTAATCGCGCCCTTATGATTTTTTTTCACCAAATGCTGCAACCGATAACGGTTCAGCGTCATCAAGGCGGTTTCAGAGCCGGAAAAAAAAGCTGAAATAATCAGTAAGGCTGCCAGTATACCGAACAGTATACTCAAAGATATGTCGTTCAAGGCAACGGGGCTCTTGGTTGTTAAACATCGAGCTAGTTTCTATGTTGTGGAAAATTTGTCAAGCTGCAAAATGGGATGGCTGATTAGTCAATCGATGTAAATAACATGAACTAAACTATGCAATAGCTTGAAATGGGGCCATTTTGACAATAACCGGATTCGATGCTTAACTTAAAATCAGCAACCCCCTTCCGCCTTAAAACAACGTAGTTTGTAGAGAATATACGCATGGCTTTGCCAGAAATTTTGCTCATTGATGACAACACCCACCGCAGTCAGCAAGTAGAAGGCATACTCCGGTTTTTGGAATATCGCGTGGAGGTGGTTGCCAGTAGCGATTTTGAAGCGGCGTTTAGAGATCATGACAGTTTCGGTGCGGTATTTGTCGGCTGCGGCGGAGACAAGCAAGCCAGCTTGATCAAAACGGTCACCGAAAGCGTCGGCGACATTCCTGTGGTTTTGCTGGTGGACGCCGGTGGGCCGCAGGTGGTTAGCGCCATTCAGCAAATGGTCAATAAAACCTTGGAGTGGCCGACTGTCTACCCGCTATTGATCCAACTATTGGACAGTTTGCCGCAGCCTGCGCAAGCCAGTAAAAAATCGCTGCCTGATAAGGGTCTGGCGGGTAAAAGCAAAGCCATTCAAAAAACCCGTGCGCAGATCGATCAAGTCGCCAAATCCGACGCCACGGTGCTTATCCTCGGCGAATCCGGCACAGGTAAGGAAGTGGTGGCGCAAGCGCTGCATCGTGCCTCTGCGCGGCGAGACAGGCCATTCGTGCCGGTCAATTGCGGCGCTATTCCCGGTGAACTGCTGGAAAGCGAATTGTTCGGCCACGAGAAGGGTGCATTTACCGGCGCGTTGACTTCGCGGCAAGGTCGTTTCGAAATGGCGGAAGGCGGTACGCTGTTTTTGGATGAAATCGGCGACATGCCGATGCCGATGCAGGTTAAATTGTTAAGAGTATTGCAGGAACGCACTTTCGAACGTGTCGGCAGTAATAAAACCATCCATTGCGATGTGCGGATTATTGCCGCGACGCATCGTCACCTCGAACAGGAAATTGCCGAGAAGCGCTTTCGAGAGGATTTGTTCTACCGTCTGAATGTGTTCCCGATCGAAGTGCCAGCCTTGCGGGAAAGAGCCGAAGATATTCCTTATTTAATCAACGACCTGATTGCCCGCATGGAAGCCGCCAACCGGGGCACCGTCAGTTTATCGCCTCGCGCAATCGCCACCTTGATGCAACACAGTTGGCCCGGTAATGTCCGCGAGTTGTCAAATTTGATCGAGCGTTTAGCCATCATTAGTCCGGATGCTAGTGTCGATGTCAGTGATTTACCGGAAAAATTTCAGGGCTATGAAGTACCGGAAGGCGTGCAGATTGTATTGCCGGAGCAAGATATTCACATTGTGCGGCCCGCTGAGCGTGAAGCGCTGGCGATGCCGACTCCCGGTGCAGTCGCGGCCGTGCATTTACCCGAACAAGGTATCGATCTTAAGGAATATTTGACCGATCTCGAGAACGAATTGATTCGTCAGGCTTTGGAAGAATGCAATGGCGTTGTAGCGCATGCCGCCAAATTGCTGAATATGCGCAGAACCACGCTCGTGGAAAAGCTGCGCAAAACCGATACGGCTTAGACCGCACACCGCCTTGCCATGAATAAACTCGATGCTGAATTGTCGTCAGCCTTACTGATACCGGAAATTGTCGCCAATATTGCCGGTATTCGCCAATTGCGCCGCGACATACACGCCCATCCGGAGTTGTGCTTCGAAGAGATGCGTACCGCGGATTTGGTCGCGGCTAAACTGACCGAATGGGGGATTCCTATTCATCGCGGCTTGGGTAAAACCGGTGTAGTCGGGATCATCAAAGCAGGGAGTTCCGACAAGGCAATCGGCTTGCGTGCCGATATGGACGCCTTGCCGATGCATGAACAAAACAGCTTTGCACATGCCTCGCGGTACCCAGGCAAAATGCACGGCTGCGGGCATGATGGCCATATCGGGATGCTGTTGGCTGCGGCGCAATATCTGGCAACCCACCGTCATTTTGACGGGACTGTCTATCTAATATTCCAACCGGCGGAAGAGGGCGGTGGCGGCGCCGATGAGATGATCAAGGATGGCCTGTTTGAATTGTTTCCGATGCAAGCGGTTTATGGCATGCACAATTGGCCGGAGTTGCCGGCTGGGCAATTTGCGGTGAGTCCCGGACCGGTGATGGCATCTTTGAATACTTTTCGTATCGTGATTCGGGGCAAAGGCTGCCATGCAGCATTGCCGCACTTGGGATTGGATCCGGTGCCGGTGGCCGCGCAAATGATTATGGCGTTTCAAACCATCTTAACCCGCAGCGCCCATCCCTTGGATAACGGTTTGATTTCAGTCACGATGTTACATGCCGGAGAGGCGACCAATATTATTGCCGATACCTGCGAGCTAGCCGGTACAGTACGCACATTCTCCAACCAATTACTGGATTTGATCGAAACCCGTATGCAGGAAGTAGCCCGGCATATTTGTCTGGCACATGGAATGGCATGTGATTTTGAATTTAAACGTAGCTATCCGCCGACGGTTAATCACAGTGAGGCAGTCGAAACGTCGCGTAGCGTCATGGCCTCTATTGTTGGCGACCGGCATGTTTTGGAGCAAAAAGCCACGATGGGCGCCGAAGATTTTGCGTTTATGCTGCAAAAGTTACCCGGCAGCTACTGTTTCATCGGCAACGGCTCTGGTGATCATCGCAGTATTGGTCATGGCGCCGGTCCTTGTGCCCTGCATAACACCAGTTACGATTTTAACGATGATATTTTGCCCCTGGGCGCGACCTATTGGGTGAGATTGGTAGAAACTTGTCTGTCAGCTTAAATAATGCCTGCCAAACGACTGTGACAGAGTGGATTGAAAATGCCGGTTTTGTGACAACTCTGGCAGTTTTTGCGACAAAATTGCCAGGTCAGTGCACAATTTTCCATGCATACCTCATGGGAAAAGCGGTTCCCTTTAAAGCATCAACCTAGAGAAAGAATCAGTCGGTTTTCTTTTGTTTTAGAAAAAGCAGGATTTTGAGGTACTTGGACGGGTTCCGGTTTGCGTTCAGGCTATTGAAGCGTAATCGATGAGTGATTTGGCGTGGATCATGCTGCTTGGTTGTTGGGTTTAACCAGCAAATTAGGTGGATGTCATGAAAACCTCAAGCAACGAAATCACCCAACTCAGCAACACACGCACTTTATTCGTTGAAACGCTGAGTCAGCAATTTATCGCGCTAACCGGCTGCGGCGTTTATGTCTATCTCAACCCGGTCGATATCAGCGGTTTATTCAACCAATACTTAAGCGATACGCTGTCGATTAATACGTTCGCCAGACAATGTGTGAAAAACGTATTGGAATAACCCGGCAATTCAACTGAGAAAAGTGGTGAGGAAGCAGGGTGTCTTATCGATTCCCTGTTTCCTGAGGCTCAGTTTCGGGCAAAGGCGACTTGATAACCGCTGAGAAAATCGCAGCGTTCCAAGCTTTCCGCAATCGCAGGAATCGATATTTTATGATTACCGGTTGCAATAAAAACCAGATGCCATTCTTCGTGTTTATTGTTGCTGATAACGCTAATCGAGCCTTCGGCCAATCGATAACCCAAGGCATTTGCCAAATCGTTAATCTCGGTCTGATTAGGTCGAAAGCCGGTTTGAAAACGCAAAATCACCGACACTGCATGACGGGAAGGTAAGGCTGCTTCGATTCGCCCGCCCCAGATCATCGTCGCCGACGCAATTAAAGCTAACAAAATTGCCGCAAAATAAAACCCGGCGCCGCATAAAATACCAATCGCCGAAGAGGCCCAAATCGATGCGGCGGTCGTCAAGCCGCTGATGTTCAGACCTTCCTTCATGATTACGCCGGCACCCAAGAAACCGATACCCGTCACGATGCCTTGAATAACCCGAGTGGGGTCGGCGGTAGTGGTGAGCGGCAATAAGCCGCCAAACCAGAACTGCGGGTAACCGACGATAACCGTTACCGCGCGGAAGCCATGCACACCAGTCCATAGGTGCGCATGCCGGCTGCTCGGCCGTGGTAGGAGCGTTCGTAGCCCACCACCATGCCCAAAAACAAAGCGCCGACGATATTCATCAGAATCACCACGCTGGCTTCCAATTGGGCAAGCGACCAAAACGAAATCAGCCGGTCCGGCGAGATTGGATTCATGTTTATCGTCCGGTTTTTTGGTAGATACGGGCTAAAGGCTTGGGCCTATGGCACCGTTTCCACTTCAACATTAATTTCAACAGGCTTTTGATAATAGATGCCGGACAGTTTACGTTTGAACTCGTCTGTTATATCCCTAGCATCCTGGCGGCTTTTCATCACGCGGGGGGTGAGTAGCACCACCAGCTCGGTTTTGTCCTTGTTCCGCGTCGTACCGCCGAAAAGCGGCCCGATTAAGGGAATCTCGTGCAGCAGCGGCACGCCGTCACGCAAATAATCGTTGTTTTCTTTGATCAAACCGCCCAAAACAATGGTTTCGCCACTTTGTACCGCAACGCTGCTCTCGATTTCCCTTTTTTGAATGGTGGGCGAGTCGATGGTGTCGCTGGTCGTGGTTTTGATAGCCTGATTAACACTTTGTAATATGTCCATCAGCACCAATCCACCGGCATTCACCCTGGGCCTGACCGACAAATTGACACCGGTATCGATCATCTGGATCGAACTGGTTTGCACGATACCGTTATTGGAATTGTTGCTGCTCAAATTGCTGGAAACCGACGAACGTATCGGCACCGAATCGCCGACTTTGATCGTGGCTTCCTGGTTGTTCAATACCATCAAGGACGGCGAGGAGATGACATTGACGTTATTATTGACAGCACTGGCATTTAGTACGGCTTGAATGTCCTTCGAACCGCTAGAAAAAGCGTAGGAGAAACCACTTGTGCCAAATGCCTTCATAGCATCTTTAGCAACATTTGTGAGACTCAAGCCTTGTGCAGAGCCTCCAGCTGTATCGTTATTTCCTCCGTTATTGTGGCTAAAGTACCATTGCAATCCATACTTTAAATCGTCTTTCAGCGTAACTTCCACAATCGTCGCATCGATCATCACTTGTAAAGGCAGCACATCCAGCTGTTTTAACACGCGCTCAATCACTGCATATTCCTGGGCGGTCGCGACGATAATCAAAGCGTTATTGCCTTCGTCGGCGATGATTTTGACGTTGGGCATGTCATTGTTATTACTGCCACCCGAACTGCCGCTTAAACTACCGCCGAGTGTGCCGCTGCCGCTTTTATCTTTGGTTCGGTCGCTGAGCGTTCTATCGCTCATCGAATCCTGTTGCCGGTTGGCGCCGCCTGCGCTGCTACTTGATGAGCTGTCCGACTTTTTATTGCTGGCCGATAATGATTTGCGGCCGGAAGCGATAGAGGCCTTGCTGGATTTACCAGAACCGCCGCTACCGAAAATATTGCTTAAGGTCTCGGCCAAATCGGTGGCGCTGACATGTTGCGCCCGGTAGACATTCACGCCGCCGGCTGCCGCTGTGTTAATGCGATCCAGCCGAAATACCCAGTTTTCAATGTCCTTCAGATAACCGGCTTGATGGGTGACGGCTAATACCGCGTTAAGCCTTTCTATTTCGATAAACCGGAAAAAGCTGGCTTCGTCGTCTTTGGATTTTTTGGTGTTGAAGATTTGCTCCAGCTCTTCAATGATTTTGCCGGCGCTGACGTTAGCCGGTGTAAACAGAGCAAACGAGCGGCCTTTTAAAATATCGACATCAAAGGTATTGACCACATCCAACGCCCTGGAGATTTCCGCGCCGGAACCGGCGACCAATATCAGATTACGGTTCGGATCGACATGCAGCAACGATTTTTCCGGCAATAACGGTTTCAATATCTCCGCCAGTTCCGAAGCCGCGACATTTTTGACCGGAATTAACCGCACCTGATAACCATTGGGCATTTTGGCGCCGGACAGCGAGCTGATTGAGCTGCTGTACAAGGCTTCATTGGACGGTTTAATCAGATACATGCCGCCTTGTTCGGTCAGGGCGGCATTATTCAAGCTCAGCAGCATATCCAGGGTCGGGATCAGCTCGTCCTTGCTTAAGGGTTTGGAGGTTTGCAAAGTCACTTTGCCGACCACTTGCGGACTGATGGTGTAGTTCCGGCCGAGAATATCGCTGAGTATTACTTTCGCCACTTCGCCCAGATCGGCGTCATCGAAATTCAAACTGTATTCGCCCTTACCGCTGGTTTTGCCGCCACCTTGGTGGCTGGCTTGCGGGGCGATGCTTGCGTCGTCGCTAGGGTACATTTCGACTTTGGTGATTCTATTTTCGGCGTTTTTATTGGCCTCGTTAGCCAGTTCCGGAATCAACAAAGTATCTTCTTGAGCCGGTTTGTGATCGGCAATAGCCAGTTTTTCATGCAACTGCGGGCCGATAAATTCACAGCCGGTCATGGACAGCGCCAACGCCAACATTGGAGGAATGTTGATTTTTTTAGTTGTCATTGATGTTCTCGGGATTTTCATTAGGTACTGGTTCTATAGGTTTGGCAACGGCGTTGGGCTGCGGCGGTCTGGGCGGTACGGCTGGCTTGCCCGGTACCGGAGGCTTGACTTGCGCACGCGGCTTTCTCAATACGACCGATTTTTCCTGGCTGCCTTGCTGAAGCAGCACATTGTCGGCGTGTATTTGCTTCAGCAGCCAGCCGGATATGCTTTGTTCTTCGGTTATTTTTAAAAACTTTTTGGCTTCGTTGCGCTTTCTAAACAAGGCGGTCGGCTTGTTATTTTTATCGTAAACGCCGATTAACTCCCAATCGTCGATTTGTCCGGAATCTTGAGTTTGCAAATTGTCGGTCGGATTGGTTTCGGCGACAGGCTTTCGGCCTTCCACAAACAAAGGTCTATCGACAATATCGCTGTAGGTTTCCGCAGAGCCGCTATTATCGGCGATATTGGGCAGTTGCTCGGCAGGGGATTCGGTTTGCGGGCGCGGCTCAAGCAGTGTTTGCAATTGCTTTAAGGTATATTGACTATAAGTCCATTCCGCTGCCAACAGCAGGCTCAGCGTGCCGCAACCCAGTAATTGCAATCTGATCAGTTTCTGATTCATGAGGCTTTGGCTCGCATAAAGCTGATCACTTCAAAACTGACATTCAACTGAGAACTGGGGTCCATTTTGTTGGTGCTGCGGTTACGCGCGCCGCGTACCGGGGAAATGTCCAATTGATCGACCAGCAGCAAGGGCATATTGGTATCCAGACTGTGCAGCACCGCGCGCAATGCTTCAATGCTGCCGCTCATGCGCACTTTTACCGCGATGCGCACAAAATCCTCTTCGGCCTTGCCCGGCAAACCTTGCGTGCTGGTCAGTTGGCCGCCGGCTTCTGTTACTGCGGTTTTGACGATGTTTTGTAGCTCAGCTGAGGCCAAGGCTTCGGTGTCGCTGTCGCTCAGATAGCCTTGCTGTTGGTATTGTTGATTCAATGATTCCAGGTTTTGGGCAACGCTGTCGCGGCGGGCGACAATGGCTTGTTGGCGTTGCAAACGAAACAACAGGTCGTTTTTTTTTGCTCGCGGTAATCCAGCCAGCTGCTGAATAAAGGCAGCAGTACCAAAAATATCACGGTAAATAACACCAATCCAAGTAGAGCCAGTGCTAGCCAGCGCTGATAGCGCGCTTCATTCATTGCTCGGACCCTCCATTTGCCTCGGATTCAGCTGGAGCAGGCTGGCTGGTGGTCGTCGCCTCAGTATCCTCAGCAGGCTCGGCGGGTGGCGGGCTAACATCCATACTAATTTGAAAGCGCTCGCGCCCGGTGGCTTTATCCTGGGTCAACGGCGAGACGAAACTGACATTGCTGAAATATCCGGAACTTTCCAACAAACCGATCAAAGACGACGCGCCCGGCGATTGACCCTGGATTTGCAGACGTTTGTCCGCAAATTGAAAATGCGTCAACCAGCTGTCATCTTTTAACAAGGTGCTCAGTTCGTTCAATACCGCAACCAGAGCGGGAGACTGGGTTTTAATGTCTATCAAGCGTTGGGTTTGCTGGCGTAAGGCATCGATTTCGTGCTGTTGTTCTTCTATTACGCGGGTTTCTTTTTCCAGCGTTTTGATGTGATTTTTCAAGACATCGACGGCTTGACCTTCCTGCCACACCGGCCAAATCAAAACTGCCAGAAACAACAGTAACAGTAAGCTGTTCAGCAGCCAGTGCATGGCTTGAGCTAAGGCGTTGCCGCGCGGCCGGTAGCGTTCCGGGAGTAAATTGTAAGCGGGCGCATCGGCAGGGCAAACGGTGCTGGCATGGCAGAAATCCACCCGCACCGGCTGTATCCCCAAAGCCTGTAGTTTGACAAGTTGCTCGTCCAGTACGGTTTTAGGCGTAAATACCAGTAATACTTCAATTTGACCATGCTCGGTTTTACCTAGCGGAATGGCGGCAAAATAGACTTGCTCGGCCTTGAACGGCGTGTAACGGTCCAATTCAAATCCGACAACTTGCTGCAGATTCTCTTGGGCCGCAGCGGGTAAATAGACGATTTTTTTTAGCGCCTGTGTAGGGTCCAGGCGCAAGATACATTCGGCTTTTTCAAAATCCGGATGTTGGGCCTTCAAGGTTTGATAACTATCCGCGAGGTTGCTGTCCAAGCGCCATGTCATCGGGGTTTGCTGTTCGGCCTCGCGGTAAAAACGGATTTGAAAATCCGCGTCAGCGGCGCTGATTACGAGTGCGCCACTACGGTCTGTCAGCAAGGATCTGAGACGATTCGGTACCAAAAACGCCAATTCTCGCCCCCACCACTGGAAGAAACGTTTCAGATCGAAATCAATGCTGGTTTGTAAATTCATCTTGAACGGTAATGAGCTGGGATTCCTTGGCCGAGTCGAATAAGGCCAATACTTGCTGACCTTGTTTCCAATCCAGGATTTGGTAGGGCGCTTGGCTGGGGTCTTGGTTCTGGATTCTTACCACTGCTTCGATAGCGGCCGTCGCCTGATCTTCCAGCAGGGTTTGCACCATAATAGTATACGTTTGCTCTTCATCCGCCAATGCCGGATCGGTCTGATCGGCCGTGCTATCGTCTGCCGCAGCCGATTCAGACAAGCGTTTGTCCAAGTATACATCATGAATATTCTGTGCCTTCAGGTTGTCACCAACCATTTCCAGTAACTCCGACGGTGCCTGCCGCAAGTTTAATTCCGCTTGTCCGGAGTAGATGGTAATCCACGGTTGCAGCTGCTCGAAAATATCGGCGTTGAACCCCAGCACTAATTGCAACTCCTCCAGGGATTGAAAAGGTTGATTGCTGGGCTGATAAGCCAGCCCGGCCTGCCGATATTGTTTTTTCTCGGCGCCTTGCGGGCGCGGATCATCGTCGGCGTCTCGCCAATCCAGCAGGGCATCCAACAAATTCTGCTGTAGTTTTTCGTCGTCGCTTACCGAACTAATCAAGGCCTTTAATAAAGGTTCCTCCGCGGCGTTGATATCCACTTTGCCGGATTCGGCGATAATTCGGATCCGAATTTCGCTATCGTTGCCCGGTATTCGATAGATACTGCCATCCGCGTGCCAACGCCGCTCGGGATCGGCCTGTTGCAGCATGAATTGGGCAATGTTTAAACCGGTTTCCGCCAGTGCTTGGGCTTGGGCATTGTTTTTCAACGCGCCGGCGACGCTGCTTTCCCGGCGCATACTTAACGCAAAACTGCCGGCCATCAGGCTCAGCAGCGTCAAAATCCAAATGACGATTACCAGCGCCAGACCGCGTTGCCGATGGGCGGCCTGTGCACGAAGCATGCTATTCATTCGCGATGCCGGGCTGCTGGTTTTGCTCGCCGAGCAACGCTTCTGCGTTCGGCTGGCCGTTGATTTTTAATGCAAATATCATGTCCGGCCAAAAACTGTCGTCGTTTAGTGCGATGCTGACTTTTACCAGTTTGGGTAACTGGCCGGTGGCTTGTCCTTGCCATTCGTCCAGCCAAGCACCATTACGGTCAACGTTGTCAGCCGATGCGCCAAAGTAACTGATTTTGAAATGCCGTAAGTTTTCCAATAGCACGACCGGTTCGGCGTCGGCCGGTATCGATTCGGTTTGCCGGTAAGGGGTTAATGCGACTTTCAGGGTCGACGGCTGCTGCGGGTCCAGGCCGACATGAAACACTTGTAAGCCCTTGCGTGCCGACGCGGCCGGCAGCGCAGAGACAAAGCTGATGCTTTGCGGCAAGCCTTCGAAAGCCAGTTTCGGCAATTCTTGCGATGCCAGTTGTTGAGCGTTTTGTGTTTGGTTTTCCTGGATGATAGGGAAGGGTTTGGTATTGCTCAAATGCCGTTTGAAGAATTGGTAAACCACGGCTTTTTTATTCACTTCGCTGATTTTGGCTTCACCGCTGTTCCAGCTTTCCGCGGCTATCCGCAAACTGGCGAAGAGCAAGACCACCATGATCCCCAGCAAGCTGATGGCTATCAGCATTTCGATCAGCGTAAATCCTTTTACCGATGAACGCTGCGACACTAGCCCGGACCTGGTTGTTGTAGTTTTAAGGTATGCAATTCCACGGCACGCGGTTGTTCGTCCTCTCCCCACGCCACCACTACCCGCACCGACATCAGCACCGGTGCCGGCTTTTGTTGATCGGGATCCGTATCTCTCAGACTGGCACGGGATTGCACTGGCGTCGCCGGATTGACCGTGATTTGCCAGTCGTATTTATCGCCTTCCGTGCCCTGGCTTTCGCCGGTTGTCAGCTCTGTCTCCACCCCGGTGCGGGCCATCAGCGATTCGGCGATTTGCACCGCGATAGTGTATTCCTCGGAAATAACCGCATTGTTAACACCGGTGCCGAAGATGCGCAGCAGTATCGTCAACGCTATCGCCATGATGGAAAAGGCGACCAGAATTTCCAGCAGGGAAAAGCCTTTATGCCGCTGCATCGGAAATACTGACCTGGCCGGTAATCCAGTTAACGTCGATGCGGCGCAATTGATTGCCCCATTCCAGCGTGATTCTGCCTCCGGTGGACGAGCCGTCGCCAAAGAACCGAATATGGCCTTGCTCGCCCTCGCTAAACTCTTCCTCCGCGACCACTAAGGACACGTCAATCTCTTCGGCAAACGGATAAGTTTTGTCGTGGTTACTGATGCGGTAACTGTTGTCTTGCAGGTCGATGGCGACACTGACCGGCTTTTGCGTCATCAGCGCCTGGCCGTGCGCGTAACGCAGGGCTGAGGCCATATCCCTGGCGACGGCTTGTAGCTTGGTACTGCGGTTGCCGGAGCCGATATTGCTGCCGACCACCGCAAAAGCCAGCACGCTGATCAGCAGTACGATGATCAGCTCGATCAGCGTAAAGCCTTGCATGCGTTGGCGGGCGGGCAGGGCGGTCATTTATTCCCAGCTGTTGATATCCTGATCTTCGCCTTCGCCGCCTTCTTTTTCATCGGCACCATAGCTGAACAAATCGAACTTACCGTGTTGGCCGGGGAAGACGTAGTGATAATCCTGATTCCAAGGATCTTGCGGGATTTTGTCCTTACGCAGGTAGGGGCCGTTCCAGCGCTTGGCATCGGCCGGTCTTTCCACTAACGCGGCCAAGCCTTGTTGGCTGGTGGGGTAGCGGCCTTCGTCCAGTTTGTACATGTCCAGCGACGCCGCCAGATCCTCGATTTGTACTCTGGCGGCCTTGGTTTTGGAGGCGCCCATATGTTTCATCACCTGTGGGCCGACAATCCCGGCCAGCATGGCGATAATGCCCAATACCACCAATAATTCCAGTAAGGTAAAACCGCCGTGGCGGCGTAACATGTGTTTCATTTGCAAAACTCCTTCTATAAAAATGGATGGTACCGGCGAATTCATTCGCCCATGCGCCTAAACCGCCAGATCGTTTACGCTCAAAATAGCCAGTAAGATGGAAACGATGATGCCGCCTATCATCAAGCCCAGCGAAATGATTAAGGCCGGTTCCAACAGCGCCAGCATCCGCTGGATGGTGGTCTTTAGCTGCTTGTCGTAAATGGTGGCTACCCGCATCAGCATTTCCTCCAGCTTGCCGGTTTCCTCGCCCATTTTAATCATTTGCACCGCCAGTTTGGGAAACAGGTTTTGCTGGGCCAAGGCGTCCGACATGGTCCGGCCTTGCTTGAGCTGGGCTTCGGCATGCTCCAACAGATCGGCCAAGACTATATTGCCGACGGTTTCCCGGACGATGCCCAGCGATTTCAAAATCGACACGCCGTTGCCCAATAACGTGCCGAAGGTACGGCTGAAATTGGCTATTTCCATGGTCAGGATGATGTCGCCGAACAACGGAAACTTCAGTAGCCGGCCGTCCCAGGCTTTCTTGCCGGCCGGATCGGCCAACTGCAATTTTATAGTTTGCACGCTGCCGACAATAACAATCAGCAACACCCACCAGTAACTTTGTAAAAATTCGGCCAGGCCGATCACTATCTGGGTTGGCACCGGCAAGGCTCGGCCGGCGCTATCGAACATTTCCTTAAATTGCGGGACTACAAAGGTCAGCATTACGAACAATGAGGCCAGCGACATCAGTAACAAAATGGCCGGGTAAATCAACGCGGTGCTGACCGTGTCTTTCAGTTCCTGCGAACGTTCCATGTATTCCGACAAGCGCAGCAACACGCCGCCCAGATTGCCGCCCATTTCCCCGGCGCGGATCATGTTCAGATAAAATTTGGAAAACACCCCGCTCTGGCTTTCCAACGCATCGGCGAGTGCCTTGCCGGCTTTGACCTTTTCCAGCACTTCGCCGACTAGTTTATTCAGTTTCGGATTTTCCTCGGTCAACTGCATCAGAATCGTTAACGACCGATCCAGCGGCAAACCCGATTCCAGCAAGGTCGCCAATTCGCCGGTCAGCATACCGATTTCTTTTTGCGACAGTTTGACGGTAGCAGACTTTAGTTTGAAACCCAGAAAAGTCTTATCTTTTGCCAACTCAATGCGGATGGGAATCAAGCCCTGGTTTTGCAATTCCAGCAGCAAGGCCTGCTCGTCTGCAGCATTACGCACACCTTCTTCGGCGACACCCTGACTGTTGACGGCTTTGTAGGAGAATAAAGGCATGTATTTGTTTAGTTTGCTTTTTAGCTGGGTTTGCGCTTTGGTACTCGGCAATGTTTTTGCAATGCCAAAACATGGATACTCGATAACCGTTGTGTGGCGTGTATATGTCTATCACATTTCATGTTACTAGCCCGGCCCTATTGATCACGGATATTCCGATCAAATTGAGTTCATCTAAGCCCAGACGGATATGCGCTTCGATAGCCAAGGGCATAAAGGTGACCGGGTATTTAAGGGCCGGGTTAATCATCACGCAGATTCGGTCTGGCGAGGCCTAATTCCGTCGGCAAAACATGCTCGCCACTATAAAGTAGTTGCGGGCGTATCTCAAAACTCCATGCGTATCCCGACATTAAAGGCGTGGCGGGAAACGTACTCCTGGCCGAAGGTGGTGTCGTATTGCACGAACGCCGAGCCGCCAAACGGCAGTTGGGCGGATAAACCGGCGCGCAGATTGATGTAGTCCTTATCGACGCTAAAACTGTTGGTGGTAAAGGCATTGTTAGGCGAATCAACGAAGCGGGTGGTAATCAAGGAGTTTTTGTTGAACCACTGATGCTCCCACTCGACATTCACTTGCGAAACCAGCACGCCCACCGGTGTGCTCAGCGCATGCGAGACCATCGCGCCGATACTGCTGCTCAACGACTCGTTGTCCAGCTCGCCGACTATCATGTTCATACCTAAATCGGCACCTTGTTCCTTGCGGCCGTTGACAAAGTTGTAACCGTATTCCGTGCGGCCTCTAAGGCCGAATGTCCATTCTTTTACCGCTATGTCGTAACCGCTACTGAGGCTGGTGCGATTTTGCCAGCCATCGGTTTGGCTGGATGCCGTTTCATTAATCGCTGTGCCGTTGGCATCGTTATAAAGTGTGACACGTTTGGAATCGTACTGGTTATAAGTCAGGTTGTTGACCAGATCAACGTACCAGTTATCGGTCAGGTTTAACGAGCCGAAGGCTGATAAGGTGTACCCGTCTATGCTTTGGCTGCCGCCCTGTTGGGAAATCAGGGCCGTGCTGCTGCCGTAGCCGGCAGACAAACCCAAGAGTAGCCGTTTGCTCAAGCGATAGTCGGCACCGGCAGTGACCGCGGACATCGAGGACGCATAGCCGCGTTGAACGACCGTTGCGGTTCTATCAGCCCATTCGAATTGGCCGTTAATGAATAAGCCCAAATTGCTGAAGCCGGAGATAAGATCGGTGCCGTCGTTGTTGTTATCCGTGCTTAAGGAAATACTGACCGAGGAGGGGGCATTGGATGAGGATTGACCGTCTTTTTCCGGCGTTGAAGCCTGAATGTTGATAGCGTTAGAACTGGGTGTGTTGGGTGAACTGGCTGAACTGGTGGGCGCACTGGGTGCACTACTAGGCGTGTTTATGCTGCTTGATGCATTCGGTGAGCTGATATTGTTGGCTGAGCTGGGTGCGCTGAGAACGCCCGGAGCGCTGCCGATAGCCATTGAACTGCTTACCGGTGTGTTGAACGTGGGGGACGACTTGAAACTTGAAGCGGAACCGGCGCCGACGCTTGCGGACCTCAGGGTGACGAGTCGCTGAGTGATGTTGCCGGTCTGCAATTTGGCTATTTGGTTCGATACGGTTTGTTCCGCCGCGATTTGGCCAGGGCTGATTTGCCGCAACGCGCTGATGAATTGGTCTACTTTGCTGGCATCGGCGTTACCGTTTGCTAAAAAGGGTTTCAAGCCGTTCAATAGATTCTGCAGATTAGTTGGGGTTGAGGCACTGCAGTCTATTTGCTGTAAGGCGTTGGCCAAGGATTGCACGTCGGCGGGGACCAGATTGGGCAATCTGGGCACCATGGTCAGCAAAAACTGCTTTTCCTGCTTGGAAAATATAAACATATCGCTGGAGCCTTCCGGACAGGTAATGCTTTGGTTAAAATTTCCGGAGATGCTGCCGCTGGTGGTTTGCAACAGCACAGACTGCGAAAAAGCCTGTTGCGGCGAGAAGTTAGGCTGGCTGGCCAAGCGTTGTAAGTTAAGCTTTGCGCCTTGAATATCGATGCTGCGCGCAGTAATCGAATCGGTTACCAACTGTCCGTTTACCCCACCCAATTCCAAATTCAAGCTGCTGGATTGGCGGAAAATCAAATCAGCCGATGCGGCGTCAATGGCCGCTATCCCTTGCCCATTGGCACCCGGACCCGGCGAGAAACTGTTGTTTATGTCCACGATGCCGGCGTAAGAACCGCTGCCGGATACCGGCCCGTTCAAAGTCAGGTGCGAACCGGCGATGCCGACCGTGCCATTGTTGATGACCGGACCGCTGACGCTGCCGTTGCCGCCGAAGCTGCCGGCTTGTATGTCGGTCAAAGCCTGGCTCCAAACCCCGTCTACCCGGGTAGTGCCCGCGGTTTGCCGGTAAGTGCCGTTGCCGATAAACGAGGCATTACTGGTCACGCGCACATTGCCGGAATTAATGACCGTCGATTGATTGTTGAGGATGAAATTGCCGTTCAGCAATAAGTCGCTGGCGGAGCCTCCCGAGCCGCTGATAATCAAGCTACCTGGGCCGCGCATCTCGCCCCCGGAAAGCACTGCGGATTGCACTCTTAATTCGCCAGGGCCCGATAATATGCCGCCAGTCTGCACGTAACGACTCACCTCGGTGCTGGTGTGCTGTAAATTGACGGTGCCGTTGTTTATGGTAAAAGTGCTACCCAGATTGAGCTGCTTGGTCGCCGCGGACGAAAAATTGACGGTGCCGCCGGATACCGTCGTGGAATTGCTTACCGAATAATCGCCGGCGATAGTAGTTGTCCCTCCGCTAAACACCGCATCGGTGGCCGTTAGCGCAACGCCGGCGTTGACTAGATTGGTCCCACCGCTAAAAGTGATATTGGCTGTGCCAAGGTTGGTGCCGGCATTGAATTGTTGCGTGCCTGCGCCGAATTGCAAGGTACCGTTGCCGGTGAAATTGCCGGAGTGGGTATTGTTGCCGGTAAAATTCAATACGCCGGCATCTACCAGTGTGTTACCGGTGTAGCTGTTAGTGCCGCTCAAGGTCACCGTACCCGAAGTGGTTTTGTTCAAACCCACGCCACCACCCAAATTGGCGCTAACCGTGCCGGATTGAAGATCGAACGCACTGTTCGAGGTCAAGGTGCCGGTGCCGGTGATAGACCCCGACAGCAGTCGTACGCCTGCCACTGTGTCGTTATGGCTGCCCAGAGCAAAGGTACCGCCGTCGACGACCAGACTGGATGTATTGGCAAGCGCGTCACTGGCACTCAAGGCCAACGTGCCGGCATTGACTTGGGTGTTGCCGGTGTAGGTATTGGTTCCGCTTAGCGTCACGGTACCGGCGGTGGTTTTGTTTAGGCCGATATTGGTGCCACCTAGCTTGGCGCTGAC
>Ga0160183_104898_pt1 | contig 22327 bp, 18 predicted proteins | sample met14sb_FD_108562 | JGI IMG/M metagenome (GOLD analysis project Ga0160183, IMG submission 108562) | Synthetic bacterial communities of pure cultures from sediment of Lake Washington, USA, under high oxygen condition - MT... | ecosystem: Engineered > Modeled > Simulated communities (microbial... >...
AAAAAAAAGTTGTTGTATTGTTTGATAGCATTTGCCCTTATTTCTAGTATTGTTGGGTGTTCCCAGCCTTTACTTGAGGATATGCAACAGACTGCTGACTATACTTATCAGATAGGGCCTGGCGATAGTGTCAATATTTTTGTTTGGGGCAACCCAGAGTTATCTACATCAGCGCCAGTGCGTCCGGATGGAAAGATAACTGTTCCTTTAGTAGAAGAATTGTTGGCCAGTGGTAAAACGCCATTTGAACTTGCTCGGGACATTGAGAAGGTGCTTTCGACTTATATAAAAAGTCCACAGGTAGTTGTTATGGTTAGCGGATTCAAAGGGATTAGCACTCAGCAAATCAGGGTCATTGGGAGAATTGGCGGTGGCGGTGGCGGTGGTGGAGTCAGTGGTGGAACTGGTGGTGGTGGCGTAGGACGTTACCAGGGTAAATCCATTCCATACGAGAGGGGAATGACGCTATTGGATGTTATTATTCAAATTGGTCTGAACCAATATGCTGATGGTAATAGAGCCAGTGTTATCAGGGATGTGAATGGAGAATTGAAGCCGTTTGGCGTAAGGATTGACGACCTTATTGATGATACAGATTTGTCAGCTAATGTCTTGATGATGCCTGGGGACATTTTGATTATTCCCGATGCGTATTTTTAAGTGTTTGTAAGAAGGTAGACTTTTTCTGTAGGTAGTATGTCCATTAATTCTAGATTGAAAACAACGGCTAGTTAATATGCAGCAAGATCTTTCCGAAGTTTATTTTTATTTGAAAGGTACTTTAAAGTACAAGCGCCTTGCCATCGTTTTCGCTTTGGTTGTTTGTTCAGCTGCTTGGGCGTACATTTTTATGATGCCTGATAAATTTGAATCGAAAGCCAAAGTTCATATTGATTCAGCTACAGTGATTAGGCCTCTCATGAGAGGTATGGTTATAGAGCCTGATATATCTGCGCTGATCAGAATAATCCAGCAGCTAATGTTTACGAGACCTAATCTTGAAAAAATTATTTCGCTATCTCAGCTAAGTAGATCGCAGGATAGCTCAGGATCTGCTACGGAATTGATTGAGAAACTTAAGAAGGACATAACAATTGCAGGAGGCAGAGGAGATATATTCGATATTGCTTATACCTCACAAGATCCTGAAGTTGCGAAGAGTGTGGTCCAGGCTGTTCTTACAGTGTTTTCTGAACAAACAGAGGGCAAAGCATTGGCTGACGCGAGTGATGCGCAACGTTTCATCGAACAGCAGATACGAGAATACGAGATTAGGCTGCAAGATGCTGAAAAAGCGAAAGAAGAATTTAAACGCGCAAACATTGATTTACTTAACGGCTCAGATCAATTTCAGAGTTTGCAGAAAATGAAGGAGCAGTATCTAGATGCCAACACGGCTCTAGAGCAAGCTATTTCTCGACGAAATGTTTTAGCGGAGCAGGTTGCTGAAATCCAAGAGTCTGAGGAAGACTGGGGTCTACCGACATCCACTCAGGAAGTATCTGCGGATAATGCAAGGATAGAATCTCTGAAAGATAAGCGCACTGAATTGTTGCTTAAATATACCGAACGCCATCCGGAAATAATTGAAATCGATAAGTTGATTGACACGCTGAAAACTCAAGAGAACCAAGCTAAGACGAGTCAGTCGCAAGTCAATGGAGATATACAGGCAGGGCTTTCCGAAAGTATTGGTGCAGAGAAAATGGCAAATCCCTATGTTCAGGCGTTAAAAATGGGGTTTGACAATGCTCAGGCTGAAGTTGCTTCTAGTCAAACTTTGGTTGAGTCAATTCGAAACAGGATAGCAAAGCTTGAAGAAGGTTTGAATGAAAGATTGACCATAGAAACGGAAATGAAAAATCTTAACCGGGACTATGAAACGATAAGCGGCAAGTACGCCGAGTTGCTGGATCGGCGTGAACAGGCTCATATTACCGAACGCGTTGATGACCAGACATCTCGTTTGAAATTTAAAATTGCTGATCCCCCTAGTAAGCCCAACAAGCCTAGCTCACCTAATAGAAAATTATTTTATTCTTTCGCGCTTTTGGTTGGGGTTATTTTGGGATTTGGTGTCGCGTTTTTGGTTTATTTTATACGTCCAGTGTTCATGTCAACGAGACAAGTAAGGATTGTGACCGGCCTACCATCCTTAGGTAGTGTGTCTCTTACCTCACAAGGCATAAGTCAGACTAATAATATTGACTGGTTACTTATTTCGACTTTTGCAATATTGCTAAGTGGTTATATCGGTATCATGATATTTGAGATACTCAAGTAAAGTCGTATTAAACAGGTAAACATATGAGCATTATAGAGAATGCGCTGAAAAAGGCAGGGAGCCAAGGGTTAGTTGTGGAAAATAATAGTCAAGAGTCGGCTACCACAGCTAAACCTGATAGGGGTTTCAGTGAAGCCAATTTAGAATCGACTGGGTTGCGGGAATCTTCCGGGGCATTTTCGCCCGAACAACAGGTTGTTGTTGATTGGGCTAGTTTGGCGGAAAACGGTTTTATAGATAATAATAACGCAAAATCTCAGCTAGCTGAAGAATTTAGAGTTATTAAGAGGCCTTTGGTAAACAATATACAGGGCGCAGAAAATAATGGAATTAATCGTTCTAATTTAATTCTTATTTGCAGTAGTTTGCCTGGGGAAGGTAAGACATTTGTTTCAATTAATTTGGCTTTGAGTATTGCTAACGAAAGAGATAAAAAAGTTTTGCTTATAGATGCTGATGTGGAAAAGCCAAGTATATCAAAACAATTAGGGATTAATAGCCCTCGAGGCTTAATAGAGTATTTAGAAGATGATAAAGTAACTTTTTCAGATATTTTGTTAAAAACAGATCTTCCAAATCTTAGTTTAATTACAGCGGGTAAAAGACATAAATACTCAACAGAGTTGTTATCAAGTCAACGGATGTATTTGTTCGCGGAAGAAGTGAGTCGGCGATACAAAGATCGAATTGTGATTTTTGATTCACCTCCGTTGTTAGTTGCTACTCAAGCCCAAATACTTGCGGAACTTGTAGGGCAAGTAGTGCTGGTGATTGCGGCGGAAGTAACCCCTCAGAGCGTGGTTAATGAGTCGGTTGCGAAGCTTAGTAATTGCGATGTTGTTATGACTCTTCTGAACAAAACAAGAAAAGAGATAGATATATACGGTCACAATTATAGTTATGGGAAATATGGACATTTGTGACAGTAATCGTCTTTCCGGTTTATCTCTAGCTACCTTGCTTTCTGGTTTAAGTGTTGGCATGGTTTTACATTCTAGCGTCGCAATGGCGCTAGATTGGAGATTTAGTCCGAGTTTATCGGCGAGTGAAATATTTTCTGATAATTTGGCGCTTTCTGAAAATAACAAAAAGAGCGGTTTTGTAACCGAGATTAGTCCTGGAGTTTCGTTGTATGGGAATTCTCCGTGGAGTAATTTCAATTTAAATTATCGTATGCAAGGTCTCTATAATGCGGGTGGTAGAGATGCTATAGATATAAATCATCAGCTTAATATGAATTCTTTGTATCAAGCTGTTCGTAACACCCTTTTTCTGGAAACTGCAAGCTCAATTAGTCAGCAAAATATTAGTAATTCGTTTGTTACGACTGATAATATTTCTGGGAACTGAGGGCGGACTGAAGTAAAGACATTTAGTATTTCACCCTATTGGACGCCTCGTTTTGGCCAGTTTGCAACGGGTTTAGCTAAAGTCGGTTATAGTAAGTCTTCCTTTGAGAATTTAAATGGATCTGCGGTCACTCCGCAGTTGTCAAGTTTAGTGTCTGATTCAGATACTATTACGCGCCAGGCTAGATTGTCCAGCGGCAGTTATTTTAATAGAATTAATTGGGGATTAAATTATTCGTCGCAAGAACAGAGTAGGGTTGTCGGTCAAGATGTTCGATTTGAACAATATCAAGGTAATGCTCGGTATTATATCAATAACAAATTTAACCTTTTCGGGCAAGCAGGGTTTGAAAATAACGATTTTCAGACCTCGGCCAACAGCATAAGTAATGGTTTTTTTTATACTGTAGGTGGTCAATGGACGCCAAGCAAGTGGTATTCGCTTGAGGTCGGTATTGGTAATAACAAGCATGCTACGTTGCAATTTAATCCATCGGAAAATCTCAGTTCGACTATTACGTATCGTAATAAAGATGTTGGGTTAAATACTGGCGATTCCTGGGATGCAAACTTTAATTATCGAGCTAAGCAGGCCACTATTGCATTCAATTATTCCCAGGAGACAACTACACAGCAGCAATTGTTTGCCGAGCAGGGTTTTTTTCTTCGGGATGCATCGGGTAGTTTGACTCAGGTGGTTAATACTCAAGATTTAATTGCTCAGGGATTTCTCACGCCGGGCCCTACTGATCCCGTGACTGGAAGATCATCTTTAATTCGAGGCCCCAATTTTAACAATACTCAATTAGTTTTCAATCCGTTTGATTTGGTCAACGACGTGATTATTAGAAAACGTGGAAATCTTTCTTTCTCGTACCAAACGGGCAAGAGCAGTTATACCGCTTCGGTATTTAACGAACGTAGAACATATGAGGTTCGTTCTGGAGAAGACATGTCATATGGTGTTACGGGTAGTTGGCAATGGCAATTTGCTTCTAGAATGGATCTTTATTTGCGGCCGTCTTGGCAGCACACCGACGGAGAGTTGACCAGCAATTCTCGATATGATGTTGCTTTGGGGGTTAGTAGGGGGATTCCGATTAATCTTGGGAGGCCCTTATTAATGGATACTCGGCTCGAGTTTCGACATATCAATCAAATATCTGATTCGTCTCAATTTAACGGTTATGTTGAAAACAGGGCGACAGCCAATTTTAACGTACGATTCTAAATAGAAACTACATGTACGACGGATTTTATAATCTCACCCAAAAGCCTTTTCAGTTAAGCGCAGACCCAGATTTCTTTTTCCAGAGCTCCGTGCATAAGCGTGCTTTAGCTTATATGCATTACGGCTTGACGCAAGGTGAAGGCTTTGTGCTCGTTATCGGCTCACCTGGCACAGGTAAAACTATGCTGGTAAAGAGTTTGATAAAAAAATTTGAATAAGGAGAAATTGTTAATTGGTGTGATGATGACTTCTCAAGTGGGTCCCGAAGACACCTTGCGGATGGCTGCATCGACATTTGGTTTTTCATTTTCCCTAACGGATAAAGCTAGTTTATTATCGGGATTCGAAAAATTTATCGCTGAAAAAGCCAGAGAGGGAAGGCGATTATTGTTAATCGTAGATGAAGCACAAAATTTGCCTAAACAGTCCTTGGAAGAGTTGCGCATGCTTACCAATTTGGATGTTAACGGCAATCCCGTTTTTCAGGTGTTTCTGGTTGGGCAAACCGAATTGAAACGTACTATATACTCCGCGGATATGGAGCAGCTGAAACAACGGATTGTATCCACATTTCAACTTGATCCATTGGATTTGGAAGAGACTAAAGAATATATACTTTTTAGGTTGCAAACTGCCGGCTGGACGGGAACTCCCGAGTTTACGCCCAGTGTTTTCGAGGTGATTCATGAGTTTAGCGGCGGTATTCCTAGGCGCATTAATTCCTTGTGTGATCGTCTGCTATTGTTCGGTTATTTGGAGGAGTTGAAGCTGCTGGATGAGCAGGCGGTCACCAAAGTGATTGTCGAGGTTAAGGAAGAAATGTTACTCGAAGCCGCTGACGAGGAGTATGAGAATTCCATGCCGCCTTTACATCGTTTCAGTGGTGTTGACTCAGAATCTCTTGAGCATCGGATTGCCAGACTAGAAGAAGTTGTCACCAATCTTCGAAACAGTCTGAATAAAGAAAAAGCGTTACTTAGAAAAGCTATTCTGCTGCAATTGGATATGGATGCCGTATATAGCGATACAACAACCTCCCTGGATTAAAAAATGTTCCCTAAAGTCTTGGTTTGCGTGGTTGGCGCGCGACCTAATTTCATGAAAATGGCGCCCATTATTAGACAGTTGCAAGCTGTTAGCCATTTGATCACTCCTTATTTGGTGCATACCGGGCAGCATTACGACCAGGCCATGAAAGATACTTTTTTCCAACAGCTCGGTATTCCGGAGCCGGACAAAGATTTGGGGGTCGGATCTGGCAGTCACGCCGTGCAGACTGCAAATGTCATGTTGCGCTTTGAGCCGGTTTTGGATGATGTTAAGCCTTTTGCGGTATTGGTTGTCGGCGACGTCAATTCCACCATCGCCTGCGGGTTGGTCGCAGTGAAAAAGAACATTCCACTGATTCATGTTGAAGCCGGTTTAAGAAGTTATGATCGGCAAATGCCGGAAGAGATTAACCGGATTTTGACCGACCAGCTATCTGACTTGCTATTCACTACGGAACGTGCGGCGGCGGATAATTTGACAAGGGAGGGGATTGCAGAACAGCGGATATACTTTACTGGGAACGTGATGATCGACACGCTTTTGGCTAACTGCCAGCAAGCCTCTTCTTTGGCGGAAACATTGCAGCGATACGGTTCTAAGCAGGTTGTTTCGGAAAAAGCTTACGCCTTATTAACATTACACCGACCTTCTAATGTTGACGACCCCGAAACACTGGAGCGCTTGGTTCGGGTAGTGGGTGATATTAGTGAAAAACTCCCTGTGATATTCCCGGTTCACCCTCGCACTCAGCAAAAAATTGCGGAAGCGGGTTTGCTGCAATTATTGCCGCAACAGCGAGTGATTATGTTGCCGCCGGTGGCATATTTGGAAATGCTCGGTTTGATGCAATCAGCCCAATTGGTTTTGACTGATTCCGGTGGTTTACAGGAAGAAACCACCGCATTGGGTGTACCTTGTGTGACTTTGCGGGAAAATACCGAAAGGCCGATCACGATCACCGAGGGAACGAATACTATTGTGGGAACCGATCCGGCCAAAATCATGCAATGTGTTGATGATATTTTGCACACTGGCGGTAAGAGTGGTCGAGTCCCGGAATATTGGGACGGTAAAGCGGCTGATCGCATCGTCGATGAAATTGTGCGTCGTTATGAGTTGGCAAGGTAAAACTGTATGAATTTGCCTGTGCGGGTTAATGCCATGACGGTCGATGTCGAGGATTATTTTCAGGTCTCGGCTTTTGAGACGAATATTCAGCGTAATCAGTGGGATGCTTTACCTCACCGGGTAGAGCGGAACACCCAGAAGATTTTGGATTTGTTTGCTCAACATCAAGTAAAAGCAACGTTTTTTACCTTGGGCTGGGTGGCTGAGCGTTACCCGCAGTTGGTTAAGCGGATTGTCGATGAAGGGCATGAACTCGCGTCGCATGGTTATCAACACACCCGCGTAACCGAACAAACACCGGATCAGTTCCGGGAAGACATTAGAATTAGCCGGCAGATTCTTGAAGATATTGGTGATCAGCCAATTGTGGGTTATCGGGCGGCTAGTTATTCAATTGGCGCCAAAAATCTTTGGGCCTTAGAAGTCCTTGAGGATGAAGGCTTTCAGTACAGTTCCAGTATTTACCCGGTCAAGCATGATTTATACGGTATGCCGGGAGCTCCTCGCTTCGCCTATCGGCCGGGCAACGCGCCGAAACTGTTGGAAATTCCGATTACTACATTGAAAATTCTGAATCGTAATGTTCCCTGTGGCGGCGGCGGATTTTTTAGATTGTATCCGTACCAATTTTCGAAATGGGCTTATCGCCACCTCAACAAATGCGAAAACCAGTCAGGTATTTTTTATTTTCACCCTTGGGAAATAGATCCAGAGCAACCGCGGCAGCATGACCTGTCATTTAAAACCCGCTTTAGACATTATCTGAATCTGGGTCGAATGGAAAATCGCCTTAACAGCTTACTTGCTGATTTTGCTTGGGATACCATGCAGAGCGTGTTTCTAAGCAAACAAACAGACACATCATCATAGTCAGTCATGATCAAATTACTTGAGCCTTCCCAAAGAGAGCGTTGGGATCACTATGTCATGGCTTCGGCCGATGGCAGCTTTTTTTCATTTATCGGCTTGGCAGCAAGTGATAAAGCAGGCTTTCGGACATAACACCTATTATTACTACACAGAGCAAGATGGCGAAATTACCGGTATTTTGCCCTTGACTCATGTCAATAGCTTGTTGTTTGGTAATTCTTTGGTTTCAAACGCATTTTGTGTTTATGGGGGAATTGTCGCAAGCAATGATGAAGCCTTCGCAGGCTTACAAAGCAAAGCACAACAACTTGCTAGGGAATTGGGCGTGGATAGTCTGGAGATGAGAAGTCGACAACAGCATCACCCGGATTGGCCGCACAAAGAACTCTATGTCACGTTTAGAAAAGAACTCGATCCAGATGTCGAAAAAAATCTGAATGCGATTCCGCGTAAACAGCGGGCAATGGTGCGGGCCGGCATTAAAGCCGGTCTTACCAGTGTCATAGACGATAATGTCGAACGTTTGTATCGCGCCTATTCCGAAAGTGTCCGGAATTTAGGCACCCCGGTATTTCCGAAAAGATATTTTCAAATTTTGCAGGATGTATTTGGTGAGAGTTGCGAGGTGCTCACGATAGAGCACGAAGGTCAATTAGTGGCCAGCGTAATGAGTTTTTATTTCAAGGACGAGGTTTTGCCGTATTACGGCGGCGGCACCGACGCAGCCCGTGATTTGAAAGGCAACGATTTCATGTATTGGGAAGTGATGCGGCGTGCGGTGGAAAAGGGCTGCAAGATTTTCGATTATGGTCGCAGTAAAGTTGGCACGGGCTCTTATCGCTTTAAAAAGCACTGGGGTTTTGAACCGGAACCGCTCTATTACGAGGTTGATCTGGTTAAAGCCAAACAAATACCCGAAATCAATCCGCTAAATCCTAAATACCGCTTGTTTATTGCGGCTTGGAAGCGTTTGCCTTTGCCGCTTAGTCAGCTAATTGGCCCTTGGCTTGCCAAGGACTTAGGCTAATGGAAAAGCCTAAATTACTTTACTTGGTCCATCGTATTCCTTATCCGCCCAACAAGGGCGATAAGATTCGTTCATTTCATTTTTTGCAGGCGTTAGCCGCCGAATACCGGATATTCCTCGGTACCTTTATTGATGATCCTGATGACAAGCGGCATCTCGACGCCTTAAAGTCTTTCTGTGCGGATACTTGCTGTATCGAATTAAATCCCAAGATCGGCAAAATCAAAAGTTTGGCAGGCTTGTTGAGTGGCGAAGCCTTGAGTTTGCCTTATTACCGAAACCGTGGGTTGCAAGAGTGGGTGGATAAGACTATTAACGAACAGGGTATTGAGCGGGCGATGATTTTTTCATCGCCGATGGCGCAATACGTGGAGAAATATACCAACTTGTATTGTGTAGCCGATTTTGTCGATGTCGATTCCGACAAATGGCAGCAATATGCCTTCAGCAAGCGCTGGCCAGCCAATTGGGTTTACCGGCGTGAAGCCGAAAAGCTTTTGGCCTATGAGCGACGTATCGCAGCATGGGCTGATGCGACAATATTCGTATCCGAACAAGAAGCAGGTTTGTTCAAAGCTTTGGCGCCTGAATGGGCAAGCAAAATTGGTTTTGTGAACAACGGTGTGGATACGGATAGTTTCGATCCGGATTTGTCTTGGCAAACGCCCTTTCCGGCCAAGCAGCACGCTATAGTTTTCACGGGAGCGATGGATTATTGGGCCAATGTTGATGCGGTCAAATGGTTTGCCGAGCAGGTATTGCCAGTTATTAAAAGCCGCCTGCCTAAAGTACATTTTTATATAGTGGGTTCCAAGCCTGCCAAAGAGGTGTTGCAACTGGCGGATAAAGACTCAGGCGTCATTGTGACCGGTCGGGTTGACGATGTCAGGCCCTATGTAGCTTTTGCTGACGTTGTCGTCGCACCCTTGCGAATTGCCAGAGGGATTCAAAACAAGGTGTTGGAAGCGATGGCGATGGCGAAGCCGATAGTGGCTACTACGGCGGCTATGGAAGGTATATCTGGTGGGGCGGATCTGCAGGTGGCGATAACCGACGCTCCCGAAGAGTTTGCCTGCCAAGTTTTACGGTTTTTGAGTCAGCCGGTCGAATCGGCTAACATCAATCGCCGCTATGTGGAAAGCGATTTCAGTTGGGAGCAGAACGGCCAACGCTTGTGCCGATTGATAGCGGGCGAGTCTGCATAAATGTCCAAGCCGTTACCGCCGTTAATCGTGCACATCATTTATCGGTTAGGAATTGGCGGTCTGGAGAACGGCCTGGTCAATATCATCAACAATCTACCGGAAGACAGTTACCGGCATGCCATTATCTGTTTGGCGGATAGTACCGAATTCAGCCAACGTATCAAACGGCAAGATGTGATCGTTCACCAGTTGCATAAACGGCCAGGTCAGGACTGGGCTTCGTTTTATGCAGTCTATCGCTTGTTGAAACAATGGCAGCCGGCTATCGTGCATACCCGTAATTTAGCGGCTATCGAATATCAGATTTGCGCATTGTTAGCCGGCGTGCCTTATCGGGTGCATGGCGAGCATGGTTGGGATGTCTTCGATCCGGATGGCAGTAATGTCAAATATCAATGGCTAAGGCGGGGTTTAGGTTTAATCATCCATCGCTTCATTCCTTTGTCGCAGCATTTACAGAATTATCTGCTGAATCGAGTGGGCATTTCTTCAGATAAAATCACGCGAATCTGTAACGGTGTCGATACCAAAACGTTTTATCCTCGTGCCGGAAGTAGACCAATACCGGACGGTTGCTCACTGAATTTGCATGAAAAGCTGGTGATCGGTACGGTCGGGCGCATGCACGGCGTGAAAGATCAATTGACGCTGGTTAGGGCGTTTATCGATGCTTGTCAACAATCCCCGGAATTTGCCCAAATTGCCCGATTGCTTTTGATTGGTGACGGGCCTTTGCGAGCCGAAGCGCTTGACCTATTGAGTGCCGCCAGCCTGATCGATAAAGCCTGGTTACCCGGCGAGCGTGACGACATTCCCCAAATTTTGCGCAGCCTTGATATTTTCGTATTGCCTTCAAAGGCGGAAGGTATTTCCAATACTATATTGGAGGCGATGGCTAGCGGTTTGCCGGTTATCGCCACTCGAGTCGGCGGCAACCCCGAGCTGGTGCTGGACGGAAAAACCGGGTGTCTGGTAGAAAAAGAGGATGTAAAGGGCATGTCATCTGCAATGCGCGAGTTGGTGCTGGATGACGGCAAACGGCGACATTTAGGCGAAGCTTCGCTTCAGCGGATTCAGGCGGAATTTTCAATCGATAGCATGGTGAACCGCTATCGGCAAGTTTATGACAAGCAGTAAATGATTCAGAGAGAACTCATATGTGCGGCATAGTCGGTATTTTCGATATTACAGGTGCTAGTGAAATAGACCGCAATTTGTTGTCGCGGATGAACGAATCCCAGTTTCACCGGGGGCCAGACGAAGGCGGTTTGCATACTGAGCCTGGTTTGGGGTTTGGGCATCGCAGACTGTCCATTATTGACTTGTCCAGCGGTCAGCAACCCATGCATAGTCAGGATGGCAATGTGGTGCTGACCTATAACGGCGAAGTCTATAATTTTCCGGAATTGCGAGAAGAATTGGAGGCATTGGGCTTTAGCTTCAGGACTCATTGCGATACAGAAGTCATTCTCTATGCTTGGCAAGCTTGGGGTGAGTCTTGCGTGGAACGCTTGCGCGGCATGTTTGCATTTGGGATTTGGGATAGGCCGCGGCAAACATTATTTTTGGCCAGAGATCGTCTCGGTGTAAAACCGCTGTTTTATGCCGAATTAAGTAACGGTCAGTTCATTTTCGGTTCCGAACTGAAAGCATTGAAACAACACCCTTTACTGCCTAAAAATGTTGACCCTACTGCGGTAGAAGACTATTTCGGCTTTGGGTATATTCCCGATCCAAAAACCATATATAAAGGTGTTTATAAGCTTGAGCCCGGATATTGTCTAACGATTAAACGAGGGCAGAAAGGCTTTCGACCTAAACAATATTGGGACGTTAAATTTCAGACAGCTTCTGCGGGCAACGTAGCCGAAGCCGGTGAAGAGTTAATCGAGCGCTTGCGAGAAGCCGTGAAAATTCGAATGGTCGCTGACGTGCCGTTGGGGGCCTTTCTGTCTGGCGGCGTTGACTCCAGTGGCGTAGTGGCATTGATGGCGGGACTATCCAAAGATCCGGTCAATACGTGTTCTATTTCCTTCGGTGATCCTAAATTTAACGAAGCGCAATTTGCTGCTCAGATTGCGGACCGTTACCACACCGCACACCGAGTCGAACAAGTCGATCCCGAAGACTTTAGTTTGATTGATCAATTGTCCGGTTTGTATGACGAGCCATATGCCGACAGTTCTGCGTTACCTACTTACCGGGTTTGCGAATTGGCCAAGAAACAGGTGACGGTGGTGTTGTCCGGCGATGGCGGCGACGAAAATCTGGCTGGCTACCGGCGCTATCGCTGGCATACCTATGAAGAGAGGATGAGGGCATTATTGCCTGATGCGTTGCGGATGCCTTTGTTCTCTACCTTAGGCAAGGTATATCCGAAGCTGGATTGGGCGCCAAAGGTATTGAGGGCGAAGACCACGCTCGAGTCTATCGGTAGAGACTCGATGGCGGGTTATTTTCATAGTGTGTCGGTACTCTCCAACGGCATGCGCAGCCAATTATTTAGCGATAGTCTAAAGAGCGAGTTGCAGGGTTATCAAGCTATTGAAGTATTCCGTCGGTATAGTCAGCAAGCCCCTGATCATCCATTGTCAATGGTGCAATATTTGGATTTAAAAACTTATCTGGCTGGCGATATTCTGACTAAAGTTGATCGGGCAAGTATGGCTCATGCCCTGGAAGTGCGAGTACCTCTGTTGGATCATAAACTAGTCGAATGGATGGCGACCTTGCCGCCCGATTTAAAGCTACATGGGCGAGAAGGTAAATATCTTTTTAAGAAAGCGTTGGAACCTTATTTGCCCAGTGATATTCTTTACAGGCCCAAAATGGGGTTTGCAGTGCCATTGAGTAGTTGGTTTAGAGGGCCGTTAAAGCTGCGTGTTCAGCAGGCCTTACTGGGGGAAACTCTGAAAAGCACTGGGTGGTTCGATGACGCTTATTTGCATCATTTGGTTAGTCAACACCAGTCCGGGTTGCGCGATTACAGCGCGTCGATTTGGTCATTGCTGATGTTTGAAGCGTTTCTTCGAAATAGTTAAATGATCGACTTTCAAATTCTGGATCTGTACCTGTGTGCAATAGACAGATACAAGGTATTTTGCTAGAGTGCGAACCAATTCAAAGTTTAATTTAAGAGGGTTCCAGATGAACAGAATAGATGAACAGAAACGTACTGCAGAATAATCCCAGAACGTTGGTAGGTCACTTGATAAATCCAGAAGGTCTTTTGCGAAAGCAGGTGTGATCGCGCCGGTTTTAATGACACTCACCAGTAAGACCGCTTTAGGCAGTGTTTATCAATGTACCATCTCAGGAGTGCAATCAGGCAATGTGTCGAGTCATTCCGAGGATATGTCGGTTTGTAGGGCAGGAACGTCTCCTAGCGTCTGGCTAAGCAATGTAGATACTGCTACGGACCCAAATTACTTGAAGTGGATTGCGGCGCGCGTCTGTCCTTTCAGGGTGGAGAGAAAATCCAACGGGGCGCTATATTATAAAAAAGGTACAAATACGCCCATAAATCCCGTCCCACCTAGTCCGGCCGCTTCGATGTGTACTGCCATTTTAGCTGAAAGTAGTTTTTCAGGTGGGACATCAAGCACGGGTAGCCAATGTGGAATCTCCGGCAGCTATACTTACAAGAATGCAACTACTTTTGCGTCGATATTTGATCCAACTAGCCTATCAGATACGACTACCTTTTGGGATGCCCTATCCGGAACTGGAGTCAAGCGGGATGCATGCGTAGCCTATTTGAATGCCAGTGCTGGGTCCATTCAGGATGTTAGTCCCGCAGAGGTGATAAAGCTTTATCGGTTATGCGCTTTTCATGAGCCCTTCTATGACGGTAGCTTAGCGGTAACGAATGAAGTCGGTGCTGCTGAATTATTAGCTAATCTTCATCAATAGCCATTAATGTTGTGAAGTGGAAAATTTATCGAAGCTTCCCTATTCAGTTCGTATCTTTTGGTTATGAATCTGTTGCTTTTCATCATGGTAGCGGTGAAACTCATTATTTGGATAAAGATACAAGTTTGGTTTTATCGATAATCAGCGGTTCCGAATTCGCAATTAGTGAGCCGGAATTACTGAGTATTTTTATCGATTCTGAGGGTAATTTGGATAAGCAATCGTTGAATAGCGTACTTGACCAGTTGTGCAAGCTTAAGATTATTGAAAGTATATAGTTATTTTGCGCGGACCTAATTCCACTTCATCTTTGATAGCGTCTGGGCAGTTTGTTATCAGGATTGGCCCTTTTTCAATTAGAATTCATTCTGCTATACCGTCAGTTCAGCAGGGTATCATTGAGCTTTACTCTGCCTATCCGATATTACCCCCAGATACTTTTTGCGACTTTTATGTCCGCTTAATTCAGCCTGCGGGCGTAAGACGTTTCTTTCGCAAACAGGTGCTATTTGCCTTTGATCAATTTATTCCTTTCAAGCCTTTGCCTTATGTGCAGGCATTTCCATTCTTTGAGTGGGGGTTGAACTGGTGTATATCCGGCTACTCACACCGGTTTCTAATTATTCACGCCGCCGTGGTGGAACGAAACGGTAAAGCGTTAATTTTACCTGGTGCGCCGGGGTCAGGTAAGAGCACATTGTGCGCAGCATTAATCAACAACGGTTGGCGACTATTATCTGATGAATTAACTTTGATGGATCGAGCAACTGGGCATGTTGTTCCGGTACCGCGTCCAGTTAGTTTGAAAAACGAATCAATATCGGTGATCGCGGATACTTTTCCATTTTGCCAATTCAGTCCAGTTGTTCACGATACTTTGAAAGGATCGGTTTGTCTGATGAAGCCGCCCTCCGAATCGGTGTCAAAAGCTGACCAAACCGCCCTGCCATGCTTGGTTGTATTTCCGAAGTATCGAGCGGAATCATCCTTGAGTTTATCTGCGGTGCCAAAGGCTGAGGCGTTCATGCGGCTGGCGGACCTTTCATTCAATTACAGTGTACTAGGTGCGCAGGGTTTTGAGACCATGTTGGGTCTGGTAAACAGCTGTCAGGCGTATGATTTCATTTACGATGGCGATTTTAACCATGCGTCTGATTTATTTGTGCAATTATTGGATGATGTACGCTAGAGAGTCGCATGATGCCTGATTTGTTGAATGAATACTTGATGCTCAAGGCGAAAGATAGTATTGACTCGAATTCCGATTGGGAGCTGTTGTTAAGGCAAGCAAGGAGCGCCGGAGTATTGGCCAGACTGACATTTTTCCAGAAAAAATTTCTACTATTCAACCCGCCACAGCATTTTGCATATCACCTCGATTCAGCCGAGACTTATTGGTTGTCTCAAAAGCGCATCGTCAAGTGGGAGCTGCATAACCTGTTGCAGGTCTTTGAGCTTTTGAATATTCGGTTGATTTTGTTGAAAGGCACCGCTTATTCGGCATCCGGATTGAATGCTGGTTTGGGGCGCGTATTCAGCGATATTGATATACTGGTGCCGAAGACTCAGTTGAAGCAGGTCAAAGATGCGTTGAAATGGCATGGATGGCTTCCTGAACCGATGGATAATTACGATCAGCGCTATTATGAGCAGTGGATGCATGAATTGCCGCCGCTTAGGCATATCAAGCGTGGGACTTCGCTGGATATTCACCACAATATACTTCCGCAAACCTGCAATTTATACCCTGATGCCGAGTTGTTGCTAAAAGCCGCTGTCAAGATAACAGATACCGATTATTGGGTTTTGGCCCCCGAGGATATGGTTCTCCATAGTGCCAGCCATTTGTTCTGGGGTGGAGAGTTTGAAAATGGTTTGCGCGATTTGAGCGACATCGATTTGCTCCTACGCGAATTTAGTGGTAACGATCCAAGTTTTTGGGAAAACCTGCATCATCGAGCGGAAATGTTGGGATTGGGTAAGCCCTTGTTTTACGCTCTCCGTTATACCACCAAAATATTGGCAACACCGGTTCCTGATAGTGTCATTGAGGCTTCTACCGTCTACGCGGGAGGCGGAAAAAACCGAGTTATGGACTATCTTTTCTCGCAAGCCCTAAAACCACACCATTCTAGCTGCATGGATAGCCTGACCGGCTTTGCTCGTTGGCTGTTGTTTCTTCGCTCGCATTGGTTAAAAATGCCCTTGCATATACTAGTGCCGCATTTAATCAGAAAGGCCTGGTTTCGGCTGACTGACAATACTAAAACCACATAAATCATGGCAATCATGTCGAACCCGGCAAGTTGCCAATAGGAATATTCCTTAACCCGTTCTTGACATGAAGATATTACACATATTGGATCACTCCATTCCGTTGCACAGCGGATACACCTTTCGTACTCGTGCGATTCTCGAGCAACAACGCAAACTGGGTTGGGAGACGTTTCATGTCACATCCGCCAAACATCAAGTCGCGGAAGCTCCCATTGAAACCGTTGACGGGCTGACCTTTTATCGATCTGTTATTCCGCGAGGTTTGGCGGCGAAATTGCCGGTTTTAAATCAATGGGCCATCGTACAGTCGTTGGCGGAACGGCTGGATGAAATTATTCCGCAGATCAAACCGGACATTCTGCACGCCCATTCGCCCGCGTTGAACGGGCTTGCGGCCTTAAAAGTAGCAAAAAAATACGGATTGCCGTTGGTCTACGAATGCCGGGCATTTTGGGAAGATGCGGCCGTCGATCACGGCACCACCCATGAAGGTAGTTTACGTTACCGATTGACTAAGGCATTGGAAACACATGTTTTTAAGCGTGCCGATGCGGTGACGACTATTTGCGAAGGTCTGCGCCGGGATATCATAGGCCGCGGAGTCGCGGCGGAAAAAATTACCGTGATTCCCAACGCCGTCGATATCGATAAATTTACCTACGGCGAGGCCGCCGAGCCAAACTTGCAAGCAGAGCTGGGATTGAGCGGCAAAATTGTGCTCGGTTTTATCGGGTCTTTTTATGCTTATGAGGGGTTATTGCTATTGCTGGATGCATTGCCGGCGATTATCCAGCAGCAGCCTGATGTGCGTTTGTTGTTAGTGGGCGGTGGGCCGCAACAGCAACAAATCCTGCAGAAAATTGAGGCGCTGAGCTTACAGGATTGCGTCATTCTGCCCGGACGTGTCGCTCACGATCAAGTGCAGCGCTATTACAATCTGGTCGATATCTTTGTTTATCCGCGCTTGGCGATGCGCTTAACCGATTTGGTGACACCTTTAAAACCGCTGGAAGCCATGGCGCAAGGCCGCTTGTTGGTGGCTTCGGATGTCGGTGGGCATCATGAGTTAATTCGAGACAGGGAAACTGGCTATATCTTCAAAGCTGGGGATAAGACAGCGTTGGCGCAAACGGTGTTGGCGGTCCTCGATCAGCAAGATCAATGGGAGCAAGTGCGGCGAGCCGGTAGGCGCTATGTCGAAGAAGAGCGTAATTGGCAGCGCAGTGTCAGTCATTATCAGGCTGTTTACGGCAGGATAATGGCGGGTAATGATGGCCGATAACTCGCCAAGGCTGATTGTTTTCAGTTCTTTGTATCCCAGTCGTGTCAGACCTAACGCTGGCGTTTTTATTCGCGAGCGTATGTCCAAAGTGGCCGGTCATTGTTCTTTAGTTGTCATTTCCCCGGTGCCTTGGTTCCCACTGCAAAGCCTAATTCAATGGTTTAAACCGAATTACCGGCCGCAACCGGATAAATACGAAAATCAAGACGGTATTTCTGTCTATTTCCCGCGCTTTTTATCGATACCCGGAATCGGACGTTCTTGGGACGGCTTTTTTATGGCAATCTGTAGTTTTTTGATTTGTCGTCAATTAAAAAAGAGCTTCGTTTTTAATGTGATCGATGCGCACTTCGCATACCCTGACGGTTATGCGGCCACGTTACTCGGGAAATGGTTTAAGGTGCCGGTCACCATCACTTTACGCGGCACAGAAGTGCCGTTGTCTAAAACTCCCAGTCGCCGCCAACGATTATTAAAGGCTCTTAATGATGCCTCCCGAGTATTTTCGGTATCGGATTCTTTAAGGCGGCACGTAGTGGATTTAGGCGCCGACCCTCAGAAAATCCAGGTGGTGGGCAACGGCATCGATACCGCGAAATTTTTTCCTATTGATAAAAAACAGGCAAGGCAACATCGGCAAATTCCTGAAGACGCCCAAGTACTGATTTCGGTCGGCGGATTGGTCGATAGAAAAGGCTTTCACCGGGTGATCGAAGTTTTGCCGGCATTAATCGAAAAATACCCGCGATTGCTATACTTGATCGTCGGAGGCGCTAGTCCGGAAGGCAATATTCGCAGTCGCTTGGAGCAACAAGTTGAAACGCTGAATATTGGCCAACATGTGCGTTTTCTTGGGGCTTTGCCTGCAGAACAATTGCACGGCCCATTATCGGCAGCCGATTTGTTTGTGCTGGCTACTGCCAACGAGGGCTGGGCTAACGTGTTTTTGGAGGCTATGGCTTGCGGCTTGCCGGTGATTAGCACCGATGTTGGCGGCAATCGCGAGGTGGTTGCTGATGAAACATTGGGTACTATCGTGCCGTTTGGGGATGCTGACGCATTGTTAATGGCGCTTGATCATGCTTTGCAACGGCAGTGGGACCGGCAAGCGCTTGTAAATTATGCAGCTGATAACTCTTGGGATAAGCGGGTGGATATTTTGTTGGCGGAATTTAAAAAACTGGTGGAGTCATGAGCTTTTATACGTCTTTTTGTTCAACGGTAATCTTTCCGCTTCACGAAGCCTTAAAAAAGCATAGTACCGTCAAAGTTAGACGCGGCATGGAGCGCAGTCAGTGGCTAAAACCCGACGAGATTAGGCAGTTGCAATTGCAACATTTACGCGCGTTTCTGCAAGACGTACAAATTCATGTGCCTTACTACAGGCAGTTGTTCGCTACTTTGGGATTTGAGCCGGCGGACCTTGATAGTGTGAAAAAATTAGCCGAGCTACCGTTGTTAAGTAAGCCGGAAATCAGGCAGCATCTTGATGAAATGAAAGCGGACGATGCTAAAAGACTCGCACGTTTCAACACTGGCGGTTCCAGTGGAGAACCATTGATTTTTTACATCGGTAGCCGCCGAGTTAGCCATGATGTCGCGGCAAAGTGGCGGGCTACCCGTTGGTGGGGTGTGGATATAGGCGATCCAGAAGCAGTAATCTGGGGGTCTCCAATCGAACTAGGGGCGCAGGATAAAATTCGGCTGTTGCGCGATAAATTGTTGCGTACACATTTGATTCCGGCGTTCGAAATGTCGTCGGAAAAGTTGGATGGCTTTGTTCGACAAATCCAGCAGATTCGCCCGAAAATGTTATTTGGTTATCCTTCTGCGTTGGCCCACATTGCCAGTCATGCTGAGAAGCGGGGCGTAGCATTGCATAATTTGGGGATTAAAGTGGCTTTCGTGACATCGGAACGGCTTTACGATCACCAGCGGACAAAAATAGAAAACGTGTTTGCTTGTCCGGTTGCGAATGGTTACGGCGGGCGTGATGCCGGTTTTATCGCGCATCAGTGTCCCGAAGGCAGTATGCATATTACCGCTGAGGACATTGTCGTCGAGATTGTAGACAAACAAGGCCAGCCTTTACCTAACGGAGAGCTCGGTGAAATTGTGGTTACGCATATGGCAACCAGAGATTTTCCGTTTATTCGGTATCGTACCGGCGATATGGGAATATTGTCGGATAAAGTCTGTGCCTGCGGGCGAGGATTACCCGTGCTGGAGGAGATTCAAGGTCGAACCACCGATTTTGTAGTTGCTCAGGATGGAACAGTATTGCATGGCTTGGCATTGATTTATGTCTTGCGAGATTTAGAAGGCGTTGATTCCTTTAAAATTACCCAAGACAGTTTGGATAAAACCACTGTGCAAATTGTTAAAACCCTAAAATATCAAGCGGCTTACGAACAAAAAATCGTCGACGAATTTAAAAAACGTTTAGGACAAGCCGTTACTATCAATATCGAATACACCGATTACATTCCCAAGGAGCGTTCAGGAAAGTTCCGTTATGTGATCAGTCACGTCAAGGCATAACTATATCGATCACTATGACAAAATTTGCAGGATGGATGGGGAGCGGTCTCCAGAAAGATGAATCTATCGCTTTGCTGGGGCAAATGACGGCGGCAGATTCAATATTTAATGTTCGGCATGGTCAGAACTTCGCTTTTTCAACCGCTGCGACCGATATGACGGACAGTAATGGGGTGTTGTTGCTCGTCCCGCAGTCCGGTTCGCGATCAGGTCGCTCACAGAGTTTGTGGGATGCCTATTTAAGTCGCGGTGTCGATTTTTTAGTCGGTTTGCCGGAAGCTGATACCTTGCTGCTTATCGATACCAATCAGCAGCTGCTGATGTTGGCTACCGATCCGATTGGTCTCAGTAACATCTATTACGCAGAAGTTGCCGGTGGCCTAATATTCGGTTCAAGTGCCGATTTTATAGTGCGCCATCCTCAGGTCAGTAACGGCATTGCGCCGCAAGCGGTATTTGATTACATCTATCTCAACCATTGTCCCAGCCCTACAACGATTTATCGGCAAGTTAAAAAGCTGGAAGGTGGGCAGTGCTTGGTTTATCACAACGGACGAATCAGCTTAAAACGCTATTGGCTACCGGTATTTCGTGAGCAATCCTGCGATCTGCAGCAAGCCGGCTTGGAATTGCAGCAACAGTTGATCGAAGCGGTCAGAAGTATGGCCGATACCGAAGATAATACCGGCGCGTTTCTGAGCGGTGGGCTGGATAGTTCCAGTGTGGCGGGAGCCTTAGCTAGGGTATTTCCAGGTAAGGCGAAAACCTTTTCGATGGGTTTTGACGCTGACGGCTATGATGAAATCGAGTACGCCAATATTGCAGTGCAACGTTTCAATACGCGGCAACACCAGTATTACGTCACTCCCGAGGATACTGTTAATGCCGTGCCGGCAATAGCGGCTTACTACGATGAGCCGTTTGGGAATGCGTCGGCCTTGGCAGCGTATTATTGCGCCAAGTTGGCTAAGGATCATGGTGTTGACCGTTTGCTCGCGGGAGATGGGGGGGACGAGATTTTTGCGGGTAACGAGCGCTATGCCAAGCAAATGTTATTCGAGAGTTATCATCGCCTGCCAAAATTCCTAAGCGCTGGCCTCGAAGCAACATTAAATAACTTGCCGGATGTAATAGCCAAACAGAAACTACCGTTTAAGGCAAAACGCTATATCGATCAAGCGAACGCAGCGATGCCAGACCGCCTCCAGGATTACAATTTTTTGCATAGGCATGCTGCGGCAGACATTTTTCAAGCTGATTTTTTAGTGGAAATTGATGCTTCTGCGCCCTTACGCCAGTTTAGGGAAGACTATTGGCGGCCGGAGTCTGCTAGTACCTTGAACCGTATGTTGTATCTGGATTGGAAAAATACGCTCCACGATAACGATTTGGTCAAAGTCAATAGAATGTGCGAAATGGCAGGCGTTGAAGTCAGCTACCCCTTGTTGGATAGACGCATTCTCGACTTGTCTTGCCGAATTCCTTCGAATGACAAGTTGCGAGGGCAAAAGCTGCGCTGGTTTTACAAGCAGGCTATGACGGATTTCCTTCCGGAGCGGATTATCAACAAGCCCAAGCATGGCTTTGGGTTGCCTTTCGGCGTTTGGCTGAAGGACCATCAGCCGCTTAAGCAACTGGCTTATGGAGCAATAAATGATTTGAAGCGGCGCGAGTTTTTTAAACCGGATTTTTTGGATCATGCTATCGAGATGCATCAAAGTGTGCATGCCGCCTATTACGGTGATTTAGTGTGGATGTTGATGATGCTGGAGCTTTGGTTTGTCGGTAAGAGTTTGTAGTCAACCATCCCTGAATTATTTAGCGATTTATAGGGGTGACAAAAAACGTCAGTTATGAACAAAAACTACTTTTTTGATAAGGTTGTGGCTACAGGAATATTGCCTAATTTTATTTGTAAGAGCGTTGTGTAAGGCTTTGAAATGTATGTGGAACAAGCTTAATTTTATCGTTTTATTTTGTTCGAAAGATAATTGGCATTCTAATTGCTAATAAGCCTGAGAGTTTTAAGTTCCGTTCATCATAAAAAAGAAGGTGGTTATGAATAAGCAAATGCAAAAAGTACAACAAGGTTTTACCTTGATCGAGTTAATGATTGTGGTAGCCATTATCGGTATCTTGGCTGCCATCGCGATTCCGGCATATCAAGATTA
>Ga0160183_106820_pt1 | contig 22093 bp, 19 predicted proteins | sample met14sb_FD_108562 | JGI IMG/M metagenome (GOLD analysis project Ga0160183, IMG submission 108562) | Synthetic bacterial communities of pure cultures from sediment of Lake Washington, USA, under high oxygen condition - MT... | ecosystem: Engineered > Modeled > Simulated communities (microbial... >...
CTTGGACTTTTTGCCTTCGCGGATTACGTTGCGCGAATAATGATGGGCAAAGCTCGGTTCAATACCGTTGCTGGCGTTGTTGGCCAGCGACAGTGAGATGGTGCCGGTCGGCGCGATCGAACTGTGGTGGGTAAAGCGGCAGCCAACTTCCGCCAGTTCCGCGACCAATTCCGGCAGTTCCTGCGCGACTTTTTGCATGTAGCGGCTGTATTTGGCGTGCAAAACTTTACCGGGCACTTGGTCGCCCAGTTTGTAACCGTCCGCCGTCATTTCCGGGCGTTTGTGCAGCATTTCGCCGGTGACGGTGAATAACTGCTCCATGATAGGTGCCGGGCCCTTTTCTTTTGCGAGCTCCAGGCCGGCTTTCCAGCCTTCCAAAGCCAACTCTTTGGTGACTTGTTCGGTAAATACCAGAGACTCTTCGTTGCCGTATTTCATGCCCAACATAGTAATGGTGGAACCCAAGCCTAAATAGCCCATGCCGTGGCGGCGTTTGCCAATGATTTCTTCGCGCTGTTTTTCCAAAGGCAGGCCGTTGATCTCGACGACGTTATCCAGCATCCGGGTAAAGATACGAATAGTTTTACGATAAGCTTCCCAATCGAAGCGGGCTTCTTTGGAGAATGGTTTATCGATGAAGCGGGTCAGGTTGATCGAGCCCAGCAAGCAACTGCCGTAAGGCGGCAGCGGTTGTTCGCCGCAAGGGTTGGTGGCGCGGATGTGCTCACAAAACCAGTTGTTGTTCATCTCGTTGACTTTGTCGATCAAGATAAATCCCGGTTCGGCGTAATCGTAAGTGGAGGACATGATGATGTCCCACAAGCGGCGGGCCGGCATGACTTTGGTAATGCGGCAAGCCACCAAGCCGGCCTCGTTGACCACATAGCCTTTTTTATTGGGCAGATCGCGCCAAACGATTTTGTCGGTATCGGTTAAATCCAGTTTATCGGCATTGGCTTCGCGTTCGGTAACCGGGAAAGACAGCGGCCATTGGCCGTTGCTTTTAACGGCTTCGACGAATTCGCTGGTAATCAGCAGCGACAAATTGAACTGGCGCAAGCGGCCGTCTTCACGCTTGGCGCGGATAAAGTCCACCACGTCCGGATGGGCGACGTCGAAGGTAGCCATTTGCGCGCCACGGCGGCCGCCGGCCGACGATACGGTGAAACACATCTTGTCGTAAATATCCATGAACGACAACGGGCCGGAGGTATAGGCGCCGGCGCCTGATACATAAGCGTCTCGCGGCCGTAATGTCGAAAATTCGTAACCGATGCCGCAACCGGCTTTCAGGGTCAGACCGGCTTCGTGAACCTTGTGCAAAATGTCGTCCATCGAATCTTCAATGATGCCGGATACGGTGCAGTTGATGGTGGAGGTGGCCGGTTTATGATCCAAAGCGCCGGCGTTGGAGGTGATGCGACCGGCCGGGATCACGCCTTTCCGCAAGGCCCACAGAAATTCTTTGTAGTGTTTTTCTTGCAGCGCCTTGGTTTTCTCCACACTAGACAGGGCCTTGGCGACGCGCTTATAGGTGTCATCAATGGTTTCGTCAATCGCTTTGCCATCCTTGGTTTTTAAGCGGTATTTGCTGTCCCAAATATCCAGGGAAGCACTTTGCAGCGGGATTTCGGTGGCGTCTTGTGTCACAACATGAAGTTTTGCGGTCATTCGTGGATTCCCTTTTCTAGTTGAATGGTTATAGGCCTATCTTGCCGCTCCGGCACGGCTAAGATGTTGATGTTTATTGGATTAAAACCGAAAACAATACAGTCCGGCGATATACTGCATATAGTGTCTATGTTGAAATTCTAGCACAACATATTGTGTTGTCAGCGGGAAATTTTTACTAAATAGCCGCACTTGCGTGCTTTGTTTTTTAACTCAAGGAGTTAGCGGCGGCATTTAATTTCAATTTCCTAATTAGATGGCCTAGCCATAAGATTTCGAATTGAGCGGATGGTTTACTCAGGCGCGGGAGGAGTCGAGGTTGCCGTATCAACCGATTATTCCCGGAATGCGGACGCGCCTAACAACAGCGGACCGCCACTGCATTTGGTGTTTATCGTGGGGATTGAAAATGGCGTTAATAAGACAGACAGTTCTGGTGTTGCGCTCGGCCTGGGCCAGTCAAAGGGCTGGAAGTAATGGAGAGTTCGCTAAACCGCAAAGCTAACAATGGCAAGGCAAAACCCAGCTTGCCATTTTGCCGAAAATAGGAATCCGTTGCGACGATGGCGTAGCGCTTGCCTTAGGAGTATTGATTGGGACGCTTGAGATTACCGAATAGAATCGTGGGAGATTCTACATTTAACCTCCGATAGTCTGGTGGGTGCTGAGGGGTTCGAACCCCCGACCCTCGCCTTGTAAGGGCGATGCTCTCCCAGCTGAGCTAAGCACCCGACTAAAGGACGCGCATTCTATCCAAAACTGGAGCTGCTGCAAAATGTTTTGTTAACTTTGCGATGCAAATACTCGTGCCACACGTGCAGTTGCCAAGAGTTTGCATTCTCCGGACAGCCATTAGAAAAACAGCCGGTACACGCAAACCATTTCTAGAAAAAAATTACACTGATAAACTCACCCCCTCAAAACCGGCCCCTACACACAAACCGCAAACACTGTGTGCGTCAGCTTATTTTCCGGATGTATTGAAAAATCCCGGTTTTAAGTTACCTTTATGTAGGCTTATGACTACGTAAAATGAAAGCCTGGAGGCTCATAGTGTTTCAAGCACAATTATCCAAGTTACCTTAAGACACGTTCTACTAAGCGCTAAACCCGGCGCATTGATACGGAACAATCGAAAGCAGTGACTGGGTTAACAATCCCGGCGCGAGCAGTACTTAAACCGTTATACGTTTATCGACAAAAATCTGATGAGTAAAGGCACCACTTACATACCGATTTACGATTTCTCGCCGAGCGTTAACGCCGGCCATCTAAAACAAATCCTGCCATTATTGATGCGTCATAACGTTGCTGCCAATCCCATCAACTACGCTATTTGGTACGACTATGTGGCCGGCGGAAACCCGAGCTTAAACAAAGCAGTCGACTCGTTGCTCGCCGAAAACAAGGCCTTCGATTACGACAACAGCGTCGAGCTTTACAAATCACACATTTGTAATGCGTCTTTGGAATCTTTCGAGCAAATCAACCGGCAACTGCACAAAGTCATCGAGCAAGCCACTAGCGCGATCAACGAAACTTACAACAAGGCCGAAGAGACCAACGACAGCTTTCAGAAAAAATCAGTCATCTTGGAAACTTTCTCCGCTTCAGACGGCTTGAAAACCATCTTGGAAGAAATCATTCAGGAAACCAAAGCGCTGGCGATGACCAGTCAGGCCATGCAAACCAAGCTGACCGAAGCCAACCAAGAAATGGAGCAATTGCGCACCGAGCTGGCTCAAGCCAGACAAATCGCTACCACCGACGGTTTAACCGGCTTGTTGAATCGGCGCGCGTTCGACATGACCTTGGCAGAAATCATCGAACAATCCGCACCCGATACCGCGTGCCTGTCGATGCTGGACATAGACCATTTCAAACGCATTAACGACACTTACGGCCACACTATCGGCGACAATGTCATTAAATATGTAGCGAATTTAATGAAGAAACACGCCGAGGAACATCATCACGTTGCGCGTTACGGCGGTGAGGAACTGGCGATTATCATGCCCAACACCAGCCACGAAAAGGCGGTAGAAATCTCCGAAAATATTCGCACCGCGATGGCAGCCAGCCGCTTGCAACGCAAAAACGACAACCAGTCGCTGGGCAAAATCACCTTGTCGATAGGCGTTGCCAGATTGCAATCCGGCGATAATCCGGAAAGCTTTATCGTCCGCGCAGATAACGCCTTGTATAAAGCCAAGCAAAGCGGCCGCAATCGGGTAATCCATTCATAAACCGCAGAAAAAACTAGCGATCCGTCAAGCGCTGTACCACTATGCAACCCACCATATCGCCCTCGACGTTGACCATGGTCCGCACCGTATCCAGTATGCGGTCTATGGGTAACAGTATCGTAATGGCTTCGGTCGGGAGACCAACCGATTGCAACACCATCATCATGGTCACCATGCCGGCGCTGGGGATGCCCGGCGCGCCCATGGCGGCGATCATCGTGGTAAAACACACGATCAATTGTTGCGCCAAATCCAGCTCTATGCCGGCTAAATTCGCGACAAATAACGCAGCGGCAGCTTCGTAGAGCGCGGTGCCGTCCATATTGACCGTGGCACCCAGCGGCACCACGAAACCGGCAATACCGGGTTTGACGTGCAAATGCTGTTCAACGCAACGCAAGGTGACGGGCAATGTGGCAGAGCTGGAACTGGTGGCAAATGCGGTGATTAAGGCTTCCCTGGCGCCCAGGAAAAACTTCAGCGGCGAAACCTTGGCAACTATACCTAACAACAAAGGCAACACGACCAAGCCATGCAGCATGGTGGTGCCAATGACCACCGCGACAAATTCCGCCAAACTGCTTAACAAGGCCATATTTTGCGTCGCCAGCAACTGCGCCAGCAAAGCCATGATGCCGAACGGGGCCAGCCGCATAATCCAGCCGACCAAGCGCAGCATTAACTCCAAGCCTTCCTGCAATAGCAGCAAGATATTGCGGTAACGATCCCCTCCCACTACCAAAGCAATCCCCAACAACAGTGCAAACATCACGATGGGCAGGATATTGGCCTGCGCTAGTGCGGCAAACGGGTTAACGAATAAGCCATGCAGGAAGCTGGCTACAAATTGCGCAAAGCTCATTTGCTTGGCGGCGAAGTTGGGAACAGCGTTATTGAATAAGTCTAGATTCAAACCTTTTCCGGGCTCGAATATATTTGCCGCCGCCACGCCCAGCAGGATAGCCAGAGCCATAGAAACCATAAAAAAAACCAAGGTAGACAGCCAGACTTGATGCAATTGGCCGTGCATGCGCAAATTTGCCACCCCAACCGCAATGGAGGTAAACACCAAAGGCACCAACACCATTTTCAACAAATCCATGAATAAAGTACTCAATAGACCGCAAACGTAAATACCTTGTTTGCTGAGCGCGGCGTCCGGTCCCAACTTGGCGAATCCCATGCCCAACGCTACGCCGAATACGGCACCCAGAAAAATTTGTGTGTTTAATGCGACTTTCAATCCGGCCTCCTGAAAATACGCTGATCGTAAAACCCCAAAGCTTAGAGATTTATCATAACAAGCCCAGCCCCCATCATCTAAAAGCGCTGTCAGTGCGCGGATACGTTCCGCCGAGAGCGGCTAAGATTGGCTTTTGGCTTGTCTATTTCGGTAAAATCCGCCGTTATGACGACAATCACCGACCCACTAGAAACCTGTTTATGCGGCTCCGGCCTCGATTATGCCGATTGCTGCGGCCGCTATCACAGCGGAGAACACAATCCACCGACTGCGGAAGCCTTGATGCGCTCGCGTTTTAGTGCCTATGCCCGGCGCGATGTGGACTATTTATTGAATACTTGGGATACCAGCAAACGGCCGGCAGCCATCGACTTTTCCAAGGAAACCGCGCAATGGCAAAAACTGGCGATAGCCAGCACTAAAAAAGGCAGCGCCCACGACAGCAAGGGCATTGTCGAGTTTAAGGCTTTTTACCGACAAGACGGCGAAGACTATTTCATGCACGAAATCAGTCGCTTCGTTAAATCCAATTCCCGTTGGCTTTATCTGGACGGCGTCATCAAAGCCGCAGGCAAAGTTGCGGCAAGTACGGATACCGGCAAAAACGCGCCTTGTCCGTGCGGCAGCGGCAAGAAATTTAAACGTTGCTGCGGCCGCTGAAAACCGGCCCGCTAAACCGTCATCAAGTCAGCGCGCCGCATCCACAAAATTCAATTGCTTCCAGGCTTCATAAAGCACTATCGCCACGGTATTGGAGAGATTAAGACTGCGGCTTTCCTTACGCATCGGCAAATACAGTTGCAGCGCGGTCGAATGTTGACTGAGAAATCCGGCCGGTAAGCCACGGGTTTCCGGACCGAATAACAAGGTATCTCCCGCTTTGTATCGCACCTCACTGTAACCGGTGTGGCCTTTGGTGGTTAAAGCAAATAAACGTTGGGGCTTGGCTTTTTCGACGTAATCGTGCAGGGAACCGTACTGGCGGATGTTCACCCATTCATGATAATCCAGCCCGGCGCGACGCAGACGTTTGTCGTCCAGATCAAAGCCCAAGGGCTGGATTAAATGCAGATGCGCACCGGTATTAGCGCATAAACGGATGATATTGCCGGTATTGGCCGGTATTTCCGGCTCGAACAAGACAATATCCAGCATTGTTTCAGTATTTTTCCACGTCCACCGGCGACAGCTTCCAAATCTCGCGGTTGTATTCGCTAATCGTTCTATCGGTGGAAAACTTACCGCTGGCCGCGGTGTTGAGAATACTCATTTTGGTCCAGCGCTCTTGATCACGCCAAGTTTGCTCGACGCGCTTCTGTGCTTCCAGATAGCTGCGGAAATCGGCGATAGTCATCCAAGGATCGTGCGGACTTTTAATCGAAGCAATGATGTCGTCGAAAATCCCCGGCTCAAACTGATTGAAATGCCCGCATTCCAGCAAGCGCATCGCGCCTTGTAAATCGCTGTCCTGATTGATGAACCATTGTGGATCGTAATGCGGCCGCATCGCCTCCACTTCGGTTTCGGTCAAGCCGAACAGGAAGAAATTGTCGGCACCGACCTCTTCACGAATTTCGATGTTGGCACCGTCCAAGGTACCGATGGTCAGCGCGCCGTTCATCATAAATTTCATATTCCCGGTACCGGACGCTTCCTTGCCGGCAGTCGAAATTTGTTCCGACAAATCCGCGCCCGGACAGATTTTTTCCATCGCCGATACGCAGTAATTGGGCATAAACACCAATCTCAGCTTGTTGCCTACTTCCGGATCTTCATTAATGACATTGCCGACATTGTTTATCAGCTTGATGATTTTTTTCGCCATGACATAGCCAGGGGCCGCCTTGCCGCCGATCAAGACGCAACGATCCACCCAGTTTTGCGTATCGCCACGTTTAATCCGATCATAGAGATGAATCACATGCAGCACATTCAAAATTTGCCGCTTGTATTCGTGGATACGTTTAACCTGCACATCAAACAAAGCATCGACATTGATTTCAATGTCATGTTCTTCTTTTTTGTAGTCAACCAAACGTTGTTTACTGGCCCGATTCAAGTCGTACCATTTTTGCCTGAACGCCGCGTCCTCGGCATAAGGCGCTAATTTGGACAGCTGAGACAGGTCGGTAATCCAGCCGTCACCAATAGTTGCGGTGATAAACTCAGCCAATTCCGGATTACAGCCGGCCAGCCAGCGTCTAGGGGTCACACCGTTAGTTTTGTTATTAAATTTTTGCGGCCAGAGCTCATAAAAATCTTTAAACAAGCCTTCCTGCAACAGCTTGGAATGCAGCTCGGCGACACCGTTGACAGAAAAACTGCCGACGATAGCCAAAAATGCCATCCGCACCTGTTTTTGATAACCCTCTTCGATGATGGACATCCGCGCCATGCGGGGATTGTCGCCAGGCCAACGCGCCGACACTTCAGCCATGAAGTGTGCGTTGATTTCAAAAATAATTTCCATCAAGCGCGGCAGCAAATGCTGCATCAGATTAACCGACCATTTTTCCAAGGCCTCGGGCAACAAGGTATGATTGGTGTAGGCCATCGTTTGCCGCGTGATGTTCCAGGCTTCTTTCCAAGGTAAACCGTGAATATCCATCAACAAGCGCATCAGCTCGGCCACCGCGATGCTGGGATGGGTGTCGTTGAGCTGAAAGCAGTTTTTCTCGGCAAATTTACTGAAATTATTACCGTGGCGCCCCACCCAGTTGGCGATGACGTCCTGCAAACTCGCGGAGGCCAACAGATATTGCTGTTGCAGGCGCAAGGCTTTGCCGTTTTCGTTGGCATCGTTGGGATACAACACCATCGTAATGTTTTCAGCGGTGTTTTTCTCGGCCACGGCTTCGGCGTAATCACCGGCATTGAATTCCTGCAAATTGAATTCTTCCGTGGCGATGGCTTTCCACAAGCGCAGAGTATTGACCGTACCGTTTTTATAGCCAGGCACCGGCGTGTCGTAAGGCATGGCAATCACATCATGGGTATCCAACCAACTGGTGCGCTTGTTGCCTTTTTCATCGATGTGGGTTTGGGTGTGGCCGCCGAATTTGATGCGGTGCATGTATTCCGGACGTTCTATTTCCCAGACATTGCCCATCCGCAACCAATGATCGGGTTTCTCGACCTGCTCACCATTGACGATTTGTTGCGAAAACATGCCGTATTCATAACGCAAACCGTAGCCCGTGACCGGTAGTTGCAAGGTGGCACAACTATCGATGAAACATGCCGCCAAGCGTCCCAAGCCGCCATTACCCAAACCTGCGTCCGGCTCGCTCTCGATGAGTTCCTCGGCTTCCAAACCCAAATCATACAAGGCTTGCGTGACAATATCGTCAACCCCGAGATTCAACATGGCGTTGCTCAAAGAACGCCCCATCAAAAATTCCATAGACAGATAGAAGGCTTTTTTACAATCGGAGTCGCGATAGACGTTGTAGGTTTTCTTCCAGCGTTCGACCAAACGGTCGCTGATCGCCAAAGACAAGGCTTCGTAGGCGTAATGCGGAGAACGGCAATTTTCATCGCGCCCGAGCCGATGACTGTAGTAGTGTTTGAAGTCGGCGATGAAATGCTTTTTTTCCATGCCCAACTTGGGGAGCTTGGTAATATCGGCGGCGGGATTACTCTTATTAAAGACTCTATGCGGCATAGTACTTACCCTTGAGGACAGTGAAAATTAAAGGCCGTGGGCCGCTGATTTTGCAAGGCTGAAAGCGATGCCAAAGGCCCTCTAAATCAAATTGTCGGGCAGCCGCGACGCCCGGTTTGGGGCGCCGCGGTTAAACATTAGTTCAACTTGCCGTGGCATTGCTTGTACTTTTTACCGGAACCGCAGGGGCATGGGTCGTTACGGCCCACTTTGTTGCCGAGTCTGACAAAAGGCTGCTCCGCGTTCTCCGGGTCTGAGTCTGGCTGAGCTGCTGGTGCCACGGGCTCTTCTTCAAAAATGGAGTGGGCTTCCGCGTGTTCGTAGTGCATTTCCAGCGGTGCTTGGCGTTGTTCGTCGATCGCCTGCACGTCTTCTTCTCGCGCCACTTGTACCTTGGCGAGTATACCCACCACTTCCTGCTTGATATGCGTCAACAGGCCGGTAAACATTTGGAACGACTCGCGCTTGTATTCCTGCTTGGGGTCTTTTTGCGCATAGCCTCTGAAATGAATACCTTGGCGCAATTGGTCCATCGCCGCCAGATGTTCTTTCCAGCTATTATCCAGCACTTGCAACATCACGGATTTCTCGAAATGCCTTAGCACTTGCACACCTACGGCCTCTTCACGGGCGCGGCTTTCTTGCTCGGCTTTTTCGATAATCAGCCGGCGCAATTTCGCTTCATTCAGGGTACGGTCGTGCTCCAGCATTTCCACTAGCGGCATCTGCAGATTAAATTCTTGCTGCAAATGGGTTTCCAATCCACGCACATCCCATTGCTCTTCCATGGTTTTCGGCGGAATGTATTCGGTGATGACGTCGTTCAACACGTCAGCACGAATCGCGTTGATAATGTCGTTGATGTCTTCGGCAGCCATCAACTCATTGCGCTGCGCGTAAATAACCTTGCGCTGATCGTTGGCGACGTCGTCGTAAGCCAAAATTTCTTTGCGAATATCAAAGTTACGATTCTCGACTTTGCGTTGCGCGCTTTCGATGGAACGAGTCACCCAAGGATGCTCAATCGCTTCGCCTTCTTCCATACCCAGTTTTTGCATCAAGCTGGCGACGCGCTCGGACGCGAAAATCCGCATCAAATCGTCTTCCAGCGACAGATAAAAACGGGTCGAACCCGGATCGCCCTGCCGACCGGAACGGCCACGCAATTGGTTGTCGATCCGCCGCGACTCGTGGCGTTCCGAGCCGATCACATGCAGACCGCCGCTTGCCAAGACTTTTTCATGTCTTTCCTGCCAAGTAGCACGCACCCGCTCTTTATCGGCTTCGCTGGCATCCGGTCCCAAGGCAGCCAGTTCGGCATTCAGATTGCCACCCAACACGATGTCGGTACCGCGACCGGCCATATTCGTAGCAATCGTGACGGCGCCCGGCATACCGGCATTTTCGATAATGTGGGCTTCGCGCTCGTGCTGCTTGGCATTCAAGACTTCATGGCGGATGTTTTGTTGTTGCAGCATCCGGGAAATCAATTCAGAGTTTTCGATCGACGTCGTACCCACCAACACCGGTTGGCCGCGCTGCACGCAATCTTTGATGTCTTCGATGACAGCCTTGTATTTTTCCCGCGCGGACAGATAAACCAAATCGCCCTTATCTTTACGAATCATCGGTCTGTGGGTAGGAATAACCACCACTTCCAGGCCGTAGATTTTGTTCAACTCAAACGCTTCGGTATCCGCAGTACCGGTCATACCGGATAATTTGTTGTAAAGACGGAAATAATTCTGGAAGGTAATCGAAGCCAGCGTTTGGTTTTCGTTTTGAATAGTCACGTTTTCCTTGGCTTCCATCGCTTGATGCAAACCCTCGGACCAACGCCGGCCGCTCATCATCCGGCCGGTAAATTCGTCGACGATGATAACCTGACCGTCCTTCACTACATAATCCACGTCTTTTTGGAAAAGTACGTGAGCTCTCAGCGATGCGTTCAAATAGTGCATCAAGCGGATATTGGCGGCTTCGTATAGTGTGGAGCCGTCGGCTATCAAGCCGTGCTCCGCCAACAACCGCTCAACGTGCTCATAGCCGGCTTCGGTCAGATGAATCTGCCGCGATTTTTCGTCCACCGCATAATCGCCGGGCATTTGATCCTGTTTTTCCGGGTCGTCGGCTTTTTCCTGTTTGGTCAGGTAGGGAATGATTTGATTGGTCTTCAGGTAAATATCGGTACTGCCTTCCGCCTGGCCGGAGATGATCAACGGCGTTCTGGCTTCGTCGATCAAAATAGAGTCAACCTCGTCGACGATGGCAAAATTCAGATCGCGCTGGACTTTTTGTTCCAGGCTGAAGGCCATGTTGTCACGCAGGTAATCGAAACCAAATTCGTTGTTGGTGCCGTAGGTAATATCCGCTGCATAGGCAACCTGGCGTTGCTCGTGCGTCAAATCGCTGACGATGACACCGGTGGTCAAGCCCAGGAAACCGTATAATTTGCCCATCCATTCCGCGTCGCGGCGGGCCAAGTAATCATTGACGGTAACGACATGCACGCCTTTACCGGGCAAGGCATTCAAGTAGGCGGCCAAGGTCGCCATCAGGGTTTTACCCTCACCGGTTTTCATCTCGGCTATCTTGCCACTGTGCAAGACCATGCCGCCAATCAACTGCACGTCGAAATGCCGCATGCCAAATACACGGGTCGAGGCTTCCCGCACAGCGGCAAAGGCTTCTGGGAGTAAATTGTCTAAGTTTTCGCCTTGGGCCAGGCGGTCGCGAAATTCCTGCGTCTTGGCTTGTAACGCCGCATCGGATAATTTTTCGTATTCGGCGGCCAGAGCATTGACTTTCTTGACTAGCTTGCGTTTCTTCTTGACCAGCCTGTCGTTGCGGCTGCCAACTACCAATTTAACCAGCTTACCCAGCATGATATTTCCAGAGTGAGAGTGAACCAAAGTTTGCGATTATAAACGGTATGGGGCGGCTGTGACCAGAAAACAAGCCCGGCAAGCTGAGACTATTCACCAGCCTGTTTTTGTAAATCGGCTATTTAAAACAGGATTTTTGCTTGGCAGCCGCAGCCTAACTGCATCATCCGGCGATTTCCATCGCCGCAAAGTTAGCACTCGCTGGAACATGGACAAGCCTATCGATCAGCGTATAATTCGCCGGCTTCGGCCCTTGTGGCGGCAAGCATTCGACATCATTACTGGCTTTAACAATTTATGAAAATAGTGATTCTCGGTGCCGGTGTGACCGGCTCTTCGGTTGCCGGCGCATTGGCCAGTGAAGAAAACGATATTGTCGTTATCGATAAAAATGCCCACTTGCTCACCGCATTAAAAGGCCGCCTGGATATAGCCACCGTCGAAGGTAACGCGGCCCATCCCAGCGTGCTGGAACAAGCCGGAATTCAGGACGCCGACATGGTGATTGCCGTTACCGACCGCGACGAGACCAATATGCTGGCCTGTCAGGTGATCAACACCCTGTATAGCAAACCCAAAACCATCGCCCGAGTGCGCGCCATCGATTTTCTCAACCATCCGGAATTATTTGCCCCGGGCGGTATTGATATTGTCATCAGCCCTGAGCAGGTTGTCACCGAATCCATCCACAACCTGATCAAATACCCCGGCGCGCTGCATGTGTCCGAGTTTGCCGACGGCTTGGTCAGGCTGTTTTCGATTCGCGTGGTACCGACCGGCTTTCTGACCGGCAAACGCATCCACGCCGTCAAAGAAAAACTGGCCGACAGCATGATCCGGGTCGCGGCGATTTTCCGCGACGGCAAAGCCATCGCGGTAAACGGCGAGGCGGTGATTGCTACCGGCGACGAAGTATTCTTTGTCTGCCCACGCGATAAGGTTCGTAAAACCCTGGTGGATCTGCATAAACTGGAATCGCCGATCAAAACCATTATGCTGGCCGGCGGCGGCCACGTCGGCAAGCGGCTGGCCATTGCCTTGGAAAAAAACTACCACGTCAAAGTCATCGAACAAGACATCGAGCGCGCGCGGGAGATATCTAACGATTTGCGTAACACCTTAATTCTACACGGCGACTGTACAGACGAATCGCTACTGCAGGAAGAAATGATCGAAGACATTGATTTGTTCTGCGCGATTACCAATAACGACGGCATCAACCTGATTGCCGCCGGCCTGGCGAAAAAACTCGGCGCCAAAAAGGCGATCTGCCTGATCAACAATAATTCTTACCTAAAATTATTGGACGGCACCGAAATCGATCTGGCGATTCAACCGAAACTGGAAACCTTGGGCGGCATCCTCAAACACGTGCGTAAAGGCGACGTGGTCGGCGTCAGCTCGGTATGCGGCGGCAGTGCGGAAGCGATCGAAGCGATTGCTCACCGCAGCAAGAACTCCAGCTCCGTGGTGGGCTTAAGGGTAGATCAGGTCAACTTACCGGACGGCGTCATATTAGGCGCGCTGATTCGCGAAAAAGAAGTGATTCCGGTGCATCACGACACCGTATTCGCGGAAGGCGATCACGTGGTGATGTTTGCGTTGAACAAGAAAATGGTTAGAGACATTGAAGGCTATTTCCAGCCCATCTAGTCCGCCAAATCCGCATCGATAAAAGCCAGTGCCCGTTGCGGCAAACCGTCGTTTCCCTCGCCTTGCAAAGAAGCCTGGCTGTCTTCATGCACCGCTGTCATGAACTGCAACAACTGCATTTCAATCTTCATTTTTTCCTGCGGTTCTTGGGCATCCCACATCCGATTCAATAACTGCTTGGCGTGATGGTGAATCGTGAACGCCACCGCTTCCGGCAGATGCGCGTAACTGGTGCGCAAAGACTCCTTCAGCTTATCCAGTGATTGCAGATATTGCTGATAGTCTTTTAAATCCTGCTGACATTGGGTTTTCACCATCGCCAGCTCATTGCTATTGCGAGCTTTGTTGACGGCCAACTCGTGCGCCAATTGCTGCGACTGTTTTTTCAGTTGCGCCACCAAGGCCTGTTCCGCCAGCGCCTTGGTTTGCCGCAGTTCGGCGACATCTTCGTGCCTGGATAAATGCCATTGCAGATTGTCGTCGCGACTGCGCCGCAAAAACGCCAGCGCTTCGCCCAGCCAACTGCTAATCGACGACATGCAGTTGGTGGCGTAAAGCCAGCATGGCCGCAGCATCGGCTTGTTTACGATAGGTACGCAAGGCTTTGCGCAGATTTTTATATCGAGTGGCTGGCAATTGCGCCCGCACCGCTTGCAATTCATCGCTAATTACCGCGAATAAGGCCCTGGCCTGTTTGCGGTTATCGGCTACCATCAATCGTTGCCGCTTGAATCTGCTCAGATAACTCAACTGCCGGCATTCCGCAGCCTGGCGCCGCTCAATATTTTGCCGACGAATCTGCAAAGACAACAGCTGCCGTACCGCCGCCGATTCGCGACTGAAATACCCGCGCAGCTCACGGTAAACCGCTTTAAATAAGGTCATCACGCCCAGCAAAGCCAGCAGGCCCAAAGCCAGTAACATCACTTTACTGGCCAACAGATAAAACAGCCCCATCAACAAAACCAAGCCAAACTGCAAACACACAAACCCCAGCACAAACAGCAGCATCGCCAGGCTGCCTATCAGTAGTCCGCCGAAAAAAAGCCGTCCGAACATGACTCTCAAGGCCGCTCGATAAACTCCAGCGCATTGCCGTCTCTATCCCGGCAAAACAGCGCCTTGCGGCCGGAGATACTCAGCGTGTAAGCCGTACCGGCCCGCTCCAGATCTTCGCGTAGAGCATCAACGGAATCAATATGCATCGCCACATGCCGATCACGGCCGCCATGCGCCGGCCTGCCGGTGGTGGGATCGGGATTTTCCAATTCCAACAAATGAATTTGCTGCGCACCAATTTGCAGCCAGGCGCCTGGGAACGGTAGATTCGGCCGTTCGGTCTGCTCCATTCCCAACACATCGCGGTAAAAAAGCAGCGATTGCTCGGTATCGGAGACGATCAAACTGGCGTGATGTATCGTGAAATTATGTTTGGACATGGCAATCAACAGGTGAGTAAGGCAGCGAGATTATACCGCCCGATTATTTCACCGCGTAGGTTTTCAACCATTCCAAACTGACAGCGGTCTCAATCGTCGGCCGGTACTCGGCACCCACCCAACCTTGGTAATCCGAGTTTGCGATAACATCGAACAAAATTTTGAAATCTACGGCGCCCGTACCCGGCTGGCCGCGGCCTGGAGAGTCGGCAAATTGAATATGCCCGATTCTATCCATATGTTGGCGCAAAAATCCGGCGCAATCTTCGCCCATCCGGCTCATGTGATAAATGTCGTATTGCATGAATAAGTTTGGATGATCGATTTGCTTGAGCACATCCAGCATTTTGTCGCCGGTGTCGACGATAAAACCTGGCATGTCGTGGCTATTGACCGCCTCGAATACGGTTTTGATACCCAACTCGGCAAACGCTCCGGCGGCGTAAGCCAGATTTTCCAGCAAAGTAGCGTGATATTCAGCCAAGCGACGTGGATTAAAACAACGGCCGGGCAACACATTAATGACGCTTGGCTTCAAGGGTTCGGCGTAAGACAAGGTCTGCTCAACCGCAGCTTTAAAGTCATCGCGTCTTTCTGGAACCGCCGCCAAACCCTCGCCGCCCTGCAGCAAGGTATCGGCATCGACATTGAACAACACCAGCTTTAAGTCTTGTTGAGCCAATAGGTCACCGATTTGTTCGACTCGCAGCGCGTAGGGAAACTGGATTTCCACTGCGTCGAAACCGCACTGTTTAGCCGCCTGAAACCGTTCCGGCAAGGGCAACTCGGTAAATAATAAACTCAGATTGGCTGAAAAGTGCAGCATCAGTCTTGGGCGTACAGTTTGATAAGTGTCGAGGGATCTTGCTCCAAAAAGCCGCTACTGCCGTGCAATTGCATGAGTTGCGCCGCCAAGCCCGACATGGGTATCGCACTGCCCTGCTTGCCGGCTAAATCGACGGCCATATTTAAATCTTTCAATAAGGTTTTCACGCGCCACTTTACCGGCTCGAAACGCTGGTCCGCCATTTCCGGGCCAACGATTTGCAAAGGCTTGGAATCGGCAAAGCCGCCGGCCAGCGCTTCCGGAATTTTTGCGGCATCGACGCCGGCCGAATTGGCCAGCGCCATCATTTCCGCGATCACCAGCACATTGCAACTGACGATCATCTGATTGCAGATTTTAGTGGTCTGACCACTGCCGACCGGCCCCATATGCGTCAAACGGCTATACAGCGGCCGCAATACTTCACGGGCAATTTGAATGTCTTGTTCCGCACCGCCGGCCATAATCGCCAAACTACCCTGCTCTGCCCCGGCCGTGCCACCGGATACCGGCGCATCGACCCAGCGCATGCCGCAAGCTGTCTGCAATTGAAATGCCATGCGCCGGGTAGCTTCCGGATGAATGCTGGATAAATCAATCAACAGTTTGTCGGCAGCGCCGTTGGCGATAATGTGTTCCGTCACCATCGCTTCAACGGCCATGGTGTCGGCCAGGCACAAAATCACCACATCGGAGGCTTTTACCAATTCGCCGACACTGCCACAGACCTTCGCACCGGCGCCAGCCACCACAGCCAATTTAGCGGCAGTGCGATTCCAGACATTCACCTGAAAACCCGCCGCCAGAAGCCGCATGGTTAAAGGTTGCCCCATCAGACCGATGCCGACGAAACCGAGCGTGTAGTGTTGTTCTGCCATAGTGACGCTCGCTGTTATTCGAATAGCGCCGGGCTTAAATACAAACGCTCAGCATCGCCGCGCCCGCTCATCAGATGTTGATAGACGATTTGAAAAGCTTCGTCGAAATCGGCATTCACGAAACGCTGGGACAAATGCACGCAAATCGCATATAAGCCGGAATAATGCACGGTCTCGCCGGAAGTACATAGGTTGATTTTCTCGGACAGCACCCGCATCACTGACAGCACTGAACCATCTTGCCGCCAGTTGGCGGACACACTGACCACCTCATCGCCCCGGCTCGCGATAGCCGCCAGCGCATTAAAGGATAAATCCACCAGCCCAGCCAAAATTTTGATGAGGTCGCCGCTGGCAATGGCTTTAAAGGTCTCGCTACCGCAATCCAATAATAGCGCTTGGCGCAGCACAATATCCATATCTGACAAGTGCCCGATCTCGCCGTCATCGGGCTGCTTGATAGCGAATTTCCGGTGAAAATCTCTAACTTGTTGTAAATGTTTGTTCATGATTCTACTCCGGGCTTGGATTCAAAGAATTCGGGGAATAATGGCGCGGCGCTGGATAACATCGGTAGTCAACGACCTAGCCATTTTTAGGACATTAGCACAATCGGAGAATGCGCCAATGCATCAAGTAGGGCAACGGGGAAATCGGTTTTAACGCAGTTGCCGGCGCGATTCAATCAACGACAAACTGACTATTACAATCAGCAGGAACAAGGATGTTTCCAATAATAAAAACGCGGCTATTTTGAAATAAGCAAAAGCCGGATCGACATAACGCACCAACCAACCCGCCGCTTCATCGGCAATTGCCGCGGCATAAACGATTGCGCTGATCCAGACTTTCATCAGAGTCGGCAACGAGGTCATCAGCATCAGATGCGTCAGCGTCAATACCAACATACCCATAGCAAACAAATGAAAATGACTGACTTCCAGTAGGCTTTGATAGCTTTTCGGCTCGTTAAACTCTTGCTCGTTACCCAAATAGTAAGAAACGACCGACTCCGGGGTGAGATTCATTTTATGGAAATACATCAGACCATTGCTGATCCACAATAAGGCCACATAGGCCAAGAACATCAAGATCAGAGAGTTGATCAACAGCTGGCGATTTTGCTCGCCGGTTACAAAGAAACGCATTATTTGGGCTTGTTTTGGATGAGAACTTGATAAATCGCCAATACCTTGCGCGCGCTGTTAATTGCGGCTCGGGTGCTGAGCGTCGCCCCCGCCACACCCTGTATATCCTGATTCAGGCTCAACTCTTCGATGGAATGATTAGCCAGCAAGGCCATCCAGCGCTCCGGCGGTTGATATTCCGGCGGCTCATGAAACGCCAATGTGTGGACGTTACGCAATTTGCCATCCGGCGTAAGTACCACCAACAAGGTTTCCGGTTTGGTTCTAACAGTGTGGGCCTCAATCGCGGCATAGCCGATTACTGCACCTTGCTTCTTACCCACATAAAAACTAAACAGATTGGATTCCAACTTGACCTTCGCGAGCTGTTCGATCTGCGCGACTTCCTCCGGCGTGGGAAACAGCGATTGCATTTCCACGGCAGCGTCGTCGCCGAAGGCCAGCTTCATCGCTTCGTCCTTGCTGTAAAACACGGCGGCGACAAGGTTTACGCTCGTTAAACAAAAAACCAGCAGCGTCAGCATAAGCCGACGAGTTTTTGAAATCAGCATGAGTGGGAAAAATCCAGGGAGTGAACAATACGGCGGCTATGATAGAGACCGGCAAACAATTTGCCAAGCCGATACGCGCATAAGCAATTTATGCGGCAGCATTATATAACGATGTACCCCGCTGTATGAAACGGCGGGGCTTAACACGCAACTAGACAGCCGCCTTAGAAAATAAAGCCCACACCCAAGTTGAAGTCGTCTGGAGACGTGCCCGACTTTTGGGTGAAATTACGGTAATCGGCCTTTATCACGACATTCGGAATGGGTTTGTAGTTGAGGCCGACTTGGTAGATTTCGACATCCCTGGTCAAATCGTCTCGACAAATGGCGTTTGCGCATGTCGAAGCAGTAGCAACAGTATCCATACGCTCGTAACGTACGAAAGGAGCCAAATATTGGGTTGTATCGTGCGCAAAGTGCGGCAATATGTCGTAACCAACTTCACTGTACCAACCATAGTTTTCTTCACCGATACTTTTAGCATTGGCGACACTCAACAAGGCTGCATCGCCGATATGCCCCCAGGAACCCAAGGTACGAAATTCCAGGCCACGGTATTTCCATTGCAGATGGGCTTCGTAAAGTTGCGTTGCTACTTCGAGTTGCCGCCCGTTATACAGCTGATTCTGCCCGGAATTACCGACATACGCCGAGCCGCCCACCATGACGCCAGGCAACATCGGCGGCGCATAGTCCACGCGACCGACATAAGCCAAATCTTCCGCCAACGCCTGTCCTCCTGATTGCCGGCCGCTACGAATGCCGTCAGCGCCAAAATTCTTAGCGTTCATACCGTTAACCACATAGGTTGTGTAGGTCAGACCCGGCAACAATTCACCGAATAACCCCACACCGTTTTCACGCCAAGTGCTGGGAATAATGCGTCTTTCGACTTCCGGGCGATTGTTACCGAAGAAAAACGGCGGCTCATGTATCTGGTTGATAAAGCCCATCGGCATTAACACCATCCCGGCCCGGATGTTGACCAGCGGGTCGATGAAGAAATCCAAGGAGGCCATTTCAACGGAGACGGTGCCCGTGCTACCCGATCCGTTATTGCCAGTTGAGGAATGTTCGAACTCTATTTCGCTGTTGAACAGTATGCTGTCAGTGAACTTATAACCCGCATAAATGACTAGTCGTTCGAAATCTGTATTGTCCGGATTAGTGACGGTACCGGTTGCCGCATTACGCCCGCCCTGATCATCAACCCGCGCCTGATAATTGACCTCACCATAGCCACCTAAGGACAGACCCTTGCCTACTTGATACACCTTCGAGGCGGCAGGACCTAAACCGTATGCGCTTTTGTATTCGACTTTTTCCGGCACCACCAACTCGGTACGCAGCTTTTCCACTTCCTCCGTCAATACATTGGTTTTACGCTCCAAATTGCTGACTTCACCGGTGGGCGCTTTTTGCGCGACCGCTTCCAGCTTTTTAGTCATGCTATCAATCTGCTGCTGCTGAGCCTGAATGATCTTCCACATTTCATCCATGGTCTGCGGCTTTTCGGCGGGAATACCTGCAGCGTTTACCCCGGCACTGACGACAATCGCCGAGATCGCGGCGCTAAGTTTTGAGTTTAATGGCTTCATATCGGTCTCCAAGAATTTGAGACTCGAGTATAAAACCCCTACAACAACTAATGCAAATCATTCTCAAATCTATCCGCATTACGAAAAAATAGTTACCCCCAAAATATTGACTCCCATCCAATTCGGCCGCTATAAGCAGCTACACATTGCGATAAGATGAAGTTTTTCAGTACGTTTCATTTTTTTGATGAACACTTCCCTTCTTGAGGCAGAAACACGATCATGTCCCGCTTCGACAAACACCAATTGCCGAGGTTGACGGCTTCTAAAGTATTTGGCTCCTTTTTGCATCAGATGCTGGCGGAAACGTCTTTCAACATCGGTACTGATTCCGGTATACAGACTACCGTCATCACACTGAATGATATACACCGACCAATTCGACACTGGCGCGCTATTCAGAGTCGGTGGATTTATTCAACCAACTGTTCAACAAAATCGCTACCAATACGCCAAACCCGATATAGGCATAGCGAACGATGAAGATCAGTGCGGCGCTTTGGCTGTGACTTGCAGCATCTTTGACACTTGGCGTGATAGCCAAAGTCCAGAGCAGCGCCGCCAAAAAATAGACCACCACACCCGACACCGCCCATGAGATTGGCGGACGACTTGAGCGTGCCGCCGTGTTGTAAAACCAAATGCCGACTAACGCAGCAGCTATCGAACCTAACATGTATTTTCCTGATTTTAAGTGATTTATCGGCGAGACAAGCGCTCGATCCCCAGATTGGCCAACTGATCGGCACGCTCGTTACCGACATCCCCGGCATGCCCCTTCACCCATACCCAATCGATGTTGTGACGCTGGATAGCAGCATCCAAACGTCGCCATAAATCTTCGTTTTTCACTGGTTTATTTGCCGCGGTTTTCCATGCCCGCTTTTTCCAATTAGCCATCCATTCGGTAATACCTTGCAAAACATATTTAGAGTCAGTGTGCAATTTGACGCTACACGGTTTTGTTAGTGTTTCCAGAGCCTGTATTGCGGCCACTAATTCCATCCGGTTATTCGTCGTTTCAGGTTCACCGCCGCATAGCTCCTTTTCTTTATTTCGGTATTCCAAGCGCACGCCCCAACCTCCTGGCCCAGGGTTGCCCTTGCATGCACCATCCGTATAAATAATGACTTCAGTCATGGCCCACCTTTCTATGTAAGTTCGATTTCAATCCCAATCCAACCGCAGCTAAATTGGTGCGGCGTTGCTGTGCCGCAGTCAAAGGAATCAATGTGTATTGCCTTTTCACCGCCTTAATGCCGTAAGCCATCGCAAACAAAGACGCAAAGCTGAACTCGAATTTTCCGTGAGCAATGGTGTAACTGTCTAATCCAAACTCGGCAGTGGTTAGCAATTCGAAATTCATCAGTTTCAACCAATCCAAAACCCGAGCTTTGGTAATCAAATGCGCCCGCCAGGATTCCGCGAGCTTCCAGTCCCATAAAAACTGAAAACGTACCGACATACTGAACGGATTGAAATTCAACATGACCAATTCGCCACCCGGTTTTAACACGCGATTGACTTCGCGTAGGGTTTGAAATCGACGCGCGTCGAACTCCAAAATGTGCGGAAGTATGACTAAATCCATCGATTCAGTTTGAATAGGCAAGCTGAATGCCTTAGCAGTCACCTTCAACGCGCCAGCATCACCCAAGGCCTTGCCGTCAAGAATTAGATAATTCTTATATAAGGAAAAATCGACGAACTCATTTTCCCAACCTAAGCCACCGATCTGGAGTTGTCGTTGTTTACAACTCACCGTTATTGATCTTCGCAGATAGTTGGCCTCCATGGTTTGCAGCAGCTTGCCCCTTGGGGTTTGGTACAACGCAAACAGAAATTGTCTCTTCATTTAACCGCCGCTAAGGGTATGTTTTTTTGGCTATTTTAGAAAGCCATGCTAGGATCTAATTTTTTTATTTTAGCGAGTTCAGACAATGCCCCGCTCAATTTCCAAAAAATCAGGCCGTCATCTGTCTTATCTACTACCTATTTTGCTGGCAACCGGTTGTAGCCAACATGCGCAAAAAGACCATCTAAGCCAATCATCAACCAGCAAGTTTTCCGTATTTACCCGGAATGGCAATGCCGGAAAAATCCATAACAAACAGGTAGAAGCAAAAGAGCACGCCACCATCTGGGATAGGATGCTGTCTCTTTACGCCTTACCGGAAATCGATAATGCCAGAATCGACCGCGAAGTAAACTGGTATCTCAGAAACCCTGAATATCTGACCAGAGTACAACAACGCGCTGAGCCTTATTTATACTTCATACTCAACGAAATC
>Ga0160183_126674_pt1 | contig 21363 bp, 19 predicted proteins | sample met14sb_FD_108562 | JGI IMG/M metagenome (GOLD analysis project Ga0160183, IMG submission 108562) | Synthetic bacterial communities of pure cultures from sediment of Lake Washington, USA, under high oxygen condition - MT... | ecosystem: Engineered > Modeled > Simulated communities (microbial... >...
ACCACCATTGAGAAAAGCCGGTTACGTAACTCGCGATGCTCGTGAAGTTGAACGTAAAAAAGTCGGCTTGCACAAAGCCAGAAAACGTCCTCAATACTCAAAACGTTAAACGTTTCTTATTGGGAACAAAGAAAAGCCGCTACTCAGCGGCTTTTTTTATACCTATTGCAACCGTAAAACTAATTGACCCTGTGCCCAGCAAGCGTAGCTCTGATCTTTCCAGCCAAGGTATCGATAGCGTGCTGAGTGACTTTCTGATGACTACCCTTCAACTCGATGTCATAACGCGCTACCGCCGCTCGCTTATTAACGTCGATCAAATATACCCACAGATACGAGAACAAAAAGCTCGGTTTGCTATGTTGACCAACCAGCACCCAATCCGCACCCCGCTGCTGCCCCAAGTCTGCTGCCAAATCGTGAAAGCGAAACAAGTAGCCAAAGCCGCTGTTGGCGGTTTTCTGACTTTCCGCATCGACAGCTACGATTTGATAAGCACCCGACCGGCTTAAGGCTGCCATCAACAAAGGCGCCATACTGGAAGTGCGGCTAATTTCCGTCGACGTGTTCGGCAGCGACGTTATGTCGTTCAATTCAAAATCCAAAACCGCTATCCGCGGCGCGGCGTTGACCTCTGCGGCTGACATACCCACAACCAACGACACGCATTTAATCAAGCTGACAATATTCATAATACCTCCGAACCCAGATAACGACTCACCGGAAACCATCGCTCCAAACCCCCAATACCGGCCATCGCAGACCATACCGCTTCGCGCGGTATAGCCATAATATTTCTGACAGTCACTGTTTTAAGCATGTTGAGCCTCCCAATTAAGCCGATTTAGAGGATCTCAGCTTAAGTAAGCAACTGCCGCCCGTAAGCCGACATTCACCCGGCAAACTCGGGCAAATTGCCCGCATCTCGCTATCAAGCTATTCAGCACCCACTCAACTACCTAAAATGCCTTTTCAGCAACATCCACCGACTATCAGCGCGCCACGAATCGATCATGAATCTAAAACTGTATTTGTTAACCCGCATTGCGGGGGTAGCCTTACTGTGTTTACTCGCGACGCTGACTTATGTGCTGCATCGCAGCGCTCAACAATCGGCAGCGCAAGCACAAAACACCTTAGCCGCGCTGGGCAAACAACTGGAGTTACAGTTATTCAAAGCCAGCGCGGGCGAAAACCCGGCCAACCCCTTCCCGGATTTTGACTTATGGAAACAGACCGCTAGCGAACCGGGCATTTGTGCCAGCTATCTGGCTAATGACGGCGAAACGATGCGGAACTACTGCAAAGGCATCGACTTGTCCACCCATCACTATCCTGAGTATTTTTCCGAACTATATCGACGAATTTTTGGACCGAACTTCGACTGGCAGCGGCCGATAACTTACAACGGCCAGGCTTACGGCGTATTAACTGTTTCGGTTAGCGCAGAGTTGTCAATAACCCGCGCTTGGGACGACGTCCGAGATTTACTGGCGTTGTCGGCGGTAACGATCACAGCGGTTTGCTTGCTGGTTTACTTGGCCATCAGCCGGGCCTTACTTCCCGCTCAGACTATTGTGGCGGGATTAAACCGGCTCAGTACAGGCGATTTGGCGTTCCGACTACCCGCGTTCGACTTAGTGGAATGGCGGCACACCGCCACGGCAATCAACCAACTCGCCGACAATCAGCAACAACTCTTAGCGGAACGGCAAAAACTGGCTGTGATGTTGATGAACTTGCAGGAAGAGGAACGCCACTGCCTGGCACGCGAACTTCACGACGAATTAGGCCAATGCTTGACTGCAATCCACGCCGTCACGACGGTCATCGCTCAAACGGCGCAGCAAAATTGTCCTGAGCTAGTCACAGAGGCCGAGCAAATATCCCGCTTTACCCAAGCCATGCAACAAAGTGTGCGGAACTTATTGACTCGCTTACGCCCGGCGGAGCTGGAAGAATTAGGCTTGGACGCCAGCCTGTGCACCCTGGTGGCAAGCTGGAACCGTCTGGGCAAGACGCACTTTAGCCTGCGCATCATCGGCGATTGCAGAACGTTGACGGAATCGCTGGCAATCAGTCTGTTTCGCATCACCCAAGAGGCCGTCAGCAATATCGCCAAACATGCCTCTGCCAGCCGAGCCGATATTACACTAACAATCAACGGCACCGAGACATCGATCACCATACAAGACAACGGCAACGCCAGCACTTTGCCGTTTGTGCCAGGCGACGGCATAGGCTTGCTGGGCATGCGCGAACGCATCCTTGCCTTAAACGGCAAATTCAATTTAAGCATAGCCAAGCCGCATGGTCTGATAATCGAAGCCCGCTTGCCAACAGCGCAGTCGGAGAGCGCCCAATGACTGAGCAAACCACTATCAGTATTTTGCTGGTAGACGATCACGCAATAGTCCGGGAGGGCTACCGCTCGCTGCTCAGCAAACAAACAGACTTAAAGGTCATTGCCGAAGCCGCGAACGGCGTAGACGCCTATTGCCTATACAAGGAATGCCAACCCGACGTGGTCGTAACCGATTTAACCATGCCCGGCTCAAGCGGCCTGGAATTGATAGGCCGCCTCAAACAACGCGACCACAAAGCCAGGATACTGGTTTTCAGTATGCATCAAAACCCCAGCTTTGCCCGCCAAGCCTGCCGTGCCGGCGCTTTGGGTTATGTCACCAAAAGCAGCACACCGGATTTGCTGTTGCAGGCGATCCGGCACGTCTATCTTGGCAAACACATTCTCAGCACCGACATCGCCCAAGCGTTGGCGTTGGAAAAACTCGGCAATGATTCGATAGCACTGAATAGTTTAACCGCCAGAGAATTCGAAATTCTGCGCCTACTGGTCGAAGCCAACACGCAAGACGAGATTGCCAATACGCTTAACATCAGCCGGAAAACCGTCGGCAACTGCCATTACCTGATCAAAAACAAACTGGGAGTGAACAGCGACATCGAGTTGACGCGGTTAGCGATCAAACTGAATGTGGTTAGCTTACTGGACTTGACCGATCCAGCTCAAGCAGGCCACTATTAACCCGGCGCTATTTATCACGGGTATTCCGTTCGCGCTGAGCTCGCCGAAGCCCAGACGGGCGCGCCCTTCGATAAACTCAGTTATCGATTAATTGATCGCATAGTGTTCACGCACCACCAGCGCCTCCGCCAATGCCAAATGCCCGGCTGCATTAAACAATATGCGCTGCTCGGTGAAAAATTCTGCAGCGGCATCAATGGTGTCCATTATCACCGCGACCACAAAACGCTCAGCGTGAGTGGATGCCACCATTTTTTCCGGTACGGCACATTCTATCCGCAAAGTCTGCGAGGTTTTATCGAACGAATGCAAACGCAAACCCTCGAAATCAGCCCTCTCCTGGCGGCTGGGTAATAGAAATATCAAGTCCAGGATCGGCGTCCGTTTTTGTATCGGCTCATCACGAAATCTTGCCAAATCAACGGCAATTTTCGTAATAGCTTTGGCGATGACACTCTCGTCAAGCGCACGGTCCGGCATCATGGATGCAATGTGTATAGTCATATCAACCTCACTAAATAGTCCGTTTTTTAGTCTACTCAGCAAATCCCGTTCCAAGTTACTAATTGACAGCAACAAAGCCGGCAAACCGCTTTTAGTGAGCAATCCGGCGCCCTGTGTGGCTCAACAAAGGCAATTATTCAGAGGGGCGCGTTAATAACAGGAAGAGATATTTGTTACAAAACCCACATAGCCGGCAAATGCAACCACATAGACGGGACAAACCACAAAGGGTTTTCGATCGCTGCAAGCCGATTGCGAGGCTTCAGTAAGCCTCAATCGGCTTGCAGCAACAACCGCCGCAAAGCATAGCACCGGGCCGGCGTAACCAATGCCGCGCAGTTGTTGCCGACTCGGTTCTGCAATACTCCAGAGCCGTCATCACCGCCAAATCCGGACTCTAATTCAGGAGCCAAACTCAAGCCACCGCCGGAACACGAAACGCTAAGGGCCGAATTAACAGCAGCAACACTCAATTCGTGAACCAGCCACGCACTGGCCGAACCATACTCGTCGGGAATAGTTCGCAACTGCCCACCCGCCTCCACTGCAAACTCGCATTGCTCCAAGCCCAAAGCAATTCCGCGACCGACTGCTTTGACAAAGGCCTCTTTCTTGGTCCATAACCGATAAAATGCGTCCGCCTGCCACTCCACCGGCAGTTCGCACCAATCTTGATACTCCCGCACGGAAAAGCAACGCTGCGCCAAATTTTCAAAATTGCGCCGCAGCTTAACCGTCTCCACATCAATTCCAATGTCAGCAAAATTAGCGATGGCTATTAACAATAAATCAGCAGTATGCGAGATATTGAATTGTAAAGGCTCATCAATCAAACCCGGCTTGCCGTAGGGGCCGGACACGAATTTTAACGTCGCCGGATCGGCCGCCAAATAGCCGGCCAGCGTTTCTCTCAACATGCCGCGCGTGGCAACGTAGCGATCACGTAAGGTTGGAAGCTTGAACGCTTGCGCCTTCAACATTTCGTCGTCCGATAATCGCGACGCCAATCGCGCTAATGTGTCGGCAGATACGCTCAGCCGGCCTTGCCAAACATCCACGAAATACGCACTCACCGCTACGCGCCCTCGCCGCCAGCCGCCAAATCCAGCGCCGCCAGCCGTTCCGACAGTAACGCAAAGCTGACATACTCCTGTTCCAGGCGCAGCCTACAACCGTAGCGATGATCCCGCAACACGTCGTATAGCGCCGCCTCGTCCACTGTCAAATAAGCCAATTCGGCGTTAATCGGGCTAGCTTCTTCGACCCATTGCGAGCGATGCGCGATTAAAGTGGCCTCGTCCATCAGCAAGGATTGGGCTTGCGGAAAATGCTGGCGGAACTGGCTGAGGATAGCGAAACCGTGGGTGTCGATGTCGCCCCAGTAATGAATATCCTTATCCTTCAACCATTCGGCTTTTGCCAGCACATCGAAACCATAGCCTCTGCCGAAAATCACCATGCTGCCCTGAACGCTCGGAAATGCCAGGCCGTTGATGTCGTTTTCGGTGACGAATACCCGCTTGACCGGCAAATTCAGCGTCGCGAATTCGCCGGCGGTCACCGTCAGATCGCTCAAGCCGGCAATCCGCAGCCGGCTATCCAGCAAGCGGAAGCGAATCGTCGCCGGCTTCACCAAAAAGCCGTAGCGCAACTCGAAGCCGGCGACGCCGGTTTGCGCGGTATCGATCGCCGCGGCCGGCAACAGCAAATCCAGCCATTCGCCGAGCAACTTCTTGCGGCTTTCGATGAATTTGCTGTCGATGCCGGGCAAGCTGATTTGGCGTAGATAAATGCCTGGCCGCGGATGTTCGACGACCCAGCCGGCCACGCTCAACAATTTTTGCCATTCGTCGGCGTGCTCCAAGGAACGTAACGGATATTTCAATAACCAAGGCCGCAGAGCGGCGAAATCGTCAACCAGCGATGCCGCCAATTGCCCGAAAACCGCCAATTCCTTGGCTTTTTTCAAATACGCCGCCGCGTTTTCCGGCTGGTCGAAAACCACCGCCGCCGGCAAACGGTTGCGCCCCGACAGCCGATGATTGATGTCGCGCCATTCGACGGCAAAATGCTTGGCCTCAACGGCCAACCAAGGCTCCACCCAAACCTGTACGGAGGTGAAATCGGCGGCCAATTGCGCCGGGCTGGGTGACTTTAAAGGAATGCGCAACGGAAACAATCCGCTGGGCGCCAGGCTTTCCGTCAGGATTTGCCCGCGTTGCCAGCGTTTGCCCAGTTCGGCGCGTAACTCGGCAGGCGAGGTCCAGACCGGCTTGCTCATCCGCCGCGTGCCGCGCGTTCGGCGCGGTACTCTTCGATGCTCAAATTGCGCAGCTTGGACGCCCGTCCTTCCTCGTTATGCACAAAGCCGACCGCCGCGACATAGGGCTCGATGATGTGAATTTTCTGCAGCGGCGTGACGATCAGCAATTGCAGATTGAGTTTTTCGAACAGCCGTAAGCCGTATTGCGCCGATTCGTCGGAGCCGCGGCCGAAGGCCTCGTCGATGACTACGAAACGGAACGAGCGGGAACGCACCGCGCCCCATTCCAAGCCAAACTGATAAGCCAGGCTGGCCGCCAAAATCGTGTAAGCCAGTTTTTCCTTCTGGCCGCCGGATTTGCCGCCGGAGTCGGAATAGTGCTCATGTTCGCTGCCGTCTTCCCGCCAGCGCTCGCTGGCGCCGAAATTGAACCAGTTGCGCACGTCGGTAACCTTGGCTGTCCAGCGCCGATCCTGCTCGGCCTGGCCCTCGCGGCCGCGAAAGCGCTCGATGATTTTTTTGACTTCCAGAAACTTGTTTTCCGAATATTGCTCGTCGTCCGAGCCGGTCAGCGCGCCCTCGGTGCAGGCACGCAACTCGCTTTGAAAATCGCGCACGTCGGCGTCCGGCGTCGGTTGCGCTTCCAGCACGATGAAGCGGTTGGTGTTGTAGTCAATCTGAGTCAAGGACTCGTTGATCAGCGCGATGCGCTCCTTGATGGTTTCCCGCTCGCGGGCCAGTTGCGACTGGAAGTTGGCGACCTCGCGGATGGTGTTTTCGTTGAGCAATTCCTTGAAGCGGGCTTCGAAGCGGGGCAAGTCGTCGCTTTGCAAGCCTTCCAGCATGGTTTGATATTCGTGGGCCGCGGCGATGCCGACGTCGACTTCCTGGGTTTCCAGCGGGAAGGCCGCGCAATAGCCGCGCATCGCGTCGATGATTTTGTCGCGCAAATAATTGAGCCTTTTGGTCTCGTTTTCGATTTTGGTCTGCAACCAATCGCGCATCTCGCGTTCGCGGTTGTCGCAGGACTCCACCGTGACTTGCCGCTCGGCCAGCACTTCGCCGCGCAGCGCTTCCAAAGCAGGATATTGCGCGGCGTGTGCGTCGCCGGCTTCGTTCAGGATGTCGGAAGTCTGCGTCAGCAGCGCTTCGGCGGCTTGCTTGCGTTGTTCGGTGGCGCCGATTTCCTTGATTTTGTCATTTAGCGCGTGCTCAGTATCGGCCAAAGCACGTTGCAGCGTTTCCAGCCGCTCCGTCAGTTGCTTGAGCAGATCGGACGCCGCTTCCAGCTCGCGTTTCTCGTGTTCCAGCCGAGCAATCTCCGTAGCCAAAGGTTGCCAGTCCAGTTCGCGGAAATCGCGGTATTCGCCCAGCTTGGTCAAGGTTTCCAATTGCGCCTTGACCGCCTTTTGCGCTTTATCGATGTCGGCCAAGCTGCCGGCTAAATCGGCTAGCTGCTTTTCCAGCAGCTTGGCCTTGTTCTCCAACACGGCGATCTTGGCGGCGTTGCTCCAACCCAGCACGTAGCGGCTGCGGTCGTCGAGGCGGTGGCGGTCGTCTTTTTCGTGGCGCTCGCCGGGCGCCTTGATCTGGCCGGCGCGGCTGATGGCTTTTTGTTCGCGGCGGAACTGTTCGGGCGTCGCGCAACAGGCGACGTCGAAACGGTGGGCGATTTCCCGCTCCAGCCAGTCGTAAAATGCCGAATCCGGCTTGACCGCCAGTTTGTGGACCAAGGAATCGCGGTGCAGATTGGGCAGTTCGGCGCGCTGGCCAGGGCGTACCCGGAAATACACCAGCCGGCCCTTTAGATGAGTCTGGTCCACCCATTCGGCGACTGCGGCATAATATTGCTCCGGCACCAGCAGCGACAAGCCGAAACTGCGTAATAACCGTTCCGCCGCGCCTTCCCAGTCCTTTTCCTCGTCGCGCACCTGTATCAGTTCGCCGGCGAAAGGCATCTCGTCTTCAGCCAAGCCCAGCGCCGAACACAGCATCCGCCGCAGTTGGATTTGAATATCGTCGATATTGCTGCGGCGCGCCTTCAGGCTGTCGATTTCGGCTTGCAAAGCTTGATGTTCCTTCATCCCTTGCGCGAAGGCGACGCCGGTTTCGCTGGCTAGATTCTGCAAATTCGCCTCGCGCGCCGCCGCGCTGTCCTGCAAAGCGGCAAATTGCTGTTGCTGGGCCAGAAAGGCGTCGGCGTCTTCCGGGGCCGGCAAGTCCAAGGTCCGCACCAGTTGTTCGTGACGTTTGGCCTTGTCGCGGCGGCGGCTCAGTTCGCCTTGCAGGCGCAGAATGTCTTCGGCGATGCGCTCGATGCGGTCGCCGCCATTGTCGGCGATGTTGCGGCGCAGTTCGCGTTCCTCGCTTTGCTGTTGCTGCTTGCGTTCGCTCAAGCGTTCCACTTGCGCGCCTTGTTTGCTCAACTCGTCGGCCAAACCGGCCAAACGTTTTTCCAGCAAGCCGAGCTTTAGACCGGCGAAATAAGGCCGCAGCGCCTCGCGGCAGGCGCGCAGTTCCTCGGTTTGTTCGGTCAATTGCGTGTGTTTGTCGTAGTCGCCGACCAAGGGCGTCAACAAGCCAACTTGGCGTTTGGCCTTCAGAACCGCGTCGTGGGCGCGGTTCAGGTCGTCGAAATGATTGATTAGCGCGGTGATGCGCGGCGCGACTTCTGAGGGTTCCAGCATGTGGCTACGCACGAAGTCGGTCAGATTGCCGACCGATTTCATCGATACGGTTTGATGGAACAGTTCCAGCGCCTGTTCGTTGTCGATGCCGAAGCGGCGGCGAAACCAGGCACCGTAAGGCGGAAAGCTGTCGTGCAACTCGGCGCCCAGGCCGCGCAACTTTTTACGCAATTGGCCTATGTCGCTGCCGAAATCGGCGAAGTCGGCGGCGATGCTCAAGTCGCGTTCGCAACCGGCATACAGCCGCGCCGGTTGACCCTGGCGGTCGGCGATCCAGAACACTTGCGCCAAAGTCACGGTCTGGTCGTAGCCGGCGTTGTGGAATACGCCCAATATCACCGAATAACTATTGTCGCCGCGCAAGGCCACCGGTTTGGCGCTGCCGCTGACCTCGTTGCGCTCGGATTTGTAATGGCCCAACACATAGGAACGCAGGCTGCGCTCCTTGGCATCCGCGCCGGCGGCTTTGTTGTAGGCGATACGGTGAGCCGGCACCAATAAAGTGGTCACCGCATCGACCAGCGTCGATTTGCCGGAACCGATGTCGCCGGTCAACAGCGCGTTGCGGCCATTCAAATGCAAGACCCAAACCCGGCCGTCGAAGGTTCCCCAGTTATAGACTTCCAGGCGTTGCAAACGAAAGCCGGACAAGGCGTCGTCGTCGACGAAGTCCAGGGAGAATTGCAGGTCGTTATTGATGGTCATGGCGCGGCGGAATTTTGGTCAAGACGCTGTAAAACGGAATGGACGTACTCCCTCCCTGCGCGAATGCCGCTTAGGTTAAGGAGCCTCCCCCTTTGCAAAAGGGGGATCGAGGGGGATTTATTTAGAAAATCTCCCCTAGCCCCTCTTTGAAAAAGAGGGGGATAAACCACGATATACCTAACGGGATTATCCCGGCGAGAAAGAGCGGCGGGGATCAATCTACGAACAATCACTCTCCGCCTTCCCCGCCGCTAACTAACTGCGTTTGATACTCCGCCAGCCGGGCGTCGAATTCCGACAGCCATTGAGCATCGACGAAAGCTTTCAATATCCGCCTGACTTCATAATTGGCCGACTGCCCGGAAGCCGCCTTGAGTTTGCGCAAGAAACCCAGTTCGACCACCTTGTTGATATGAGTTTCGATCTGATCGATCAGCCGCGCCTCGTTGCTGCGTGGCGGCAAAAACACCCGGATCAACTCGACGATGTCCTCGCGCGACAAGACCAACCGAGTCTCGCCGCCACCGCGGTCGAACTCGGCCAAACGCTTGCGCAGCAAGGCCAACAGTAAGCTGACTGGAAACGACAACGGCCGGCGCGCGATCAAACGCGGCAACTTGGCGGCCGCTTCGTCGTCTTCGGCATCCGCCTGCCGCGAACGCAAAAACGCATAACCCTCGGCCTCATCCAACACCAACTCCAAACCCAACACCGCCACGTAATCCCGCACCCTGGCCTGCAGATTCAGCAAGGCGTTCCACAAACCGCCGTCGCTTTCCTGGTAGATCACGCCTTTCAATAACGGAATGACCAAGGCCGACAGGTCGTATTGCGGCGCCATCTCTAGGTCGGTTTCCGTCATGTTTATCTCGTATTGATTGAGCAGGCGTTGAATTGCGCGTATTTTAGGGCAAAACTAAAACCAACAGAGATAATCTGCTTTGTGATTCGATGCCACTATCCATGACCAACTGGACTGGAAAAACGGAATTTTACGCGCTTAACAAACAAAGCCCCATGAATCTTCAGACGGGTTTTTCAACCGGCTATAAACGGGGATGGCTGCTTTGACCATATTTAAATGTTTATGGCTGGGTAGCAAAACCCTCCTCGTAGAGGGGAATCTTGCCTACGACTATTGACCTGACTTAAATACGGCTAAATCACTGTTACTGATCCAGCCGCGGATCATTTTCTTTGTCCCTGGGTACTCAACCTGCAGCCAGTCTCCCTCGGCACCCACCACGCCAACAACATCCCCTTTCACCAAATAAGACTTGAGTTTGGCGTCAGCCTTAGGTTCGGAATGGAAGTAAGTCTTGGGACTCGATATGACCCTCAACTCAGTCCATTGGGTTTCCGTCACCTTATCGTAATTCAGGCCTTGTTCGATGGCCGGTGGCAACAGCATTCCGCATCCTGGATGTTCGTTACCGTGCTCCACCTTCAAATTGACTCCGGCGGCCTGGATGCGGAGTTCGCCGGGAAAGTGATCAACATTCCATGTCGTCAGCGAGGCCGAATCTCCATTTGATTGTCCACGCAGGTAAAAGCTGCAGGTTTTGCTCACGCCTTCCCCTTGCTCTTCACGATAGTAACCGGTAATTTGGCCGTCCGGCGCCACCGCCAAGCGGAGTTGCTCATAAACACCCGAGTGAAATTGGTTGGTTTCGACGGCTCCGACATCGGTCGCCATCAATATTGCCATGATGAAACCAAAACGATTAAACATGATCAGCTTCCCCCGTGGCGCTTGTAGGCTTGTTCAAGCAAAACATCATAATTTCCATAATCCTCTCCGTTGTATAAGGTCGCAATGGTCGCGAATTTCTTGTCTTTAAGGGCTTGTAAGCGAGCAGGTTTGGCCTTGCACCAGCCAACGAAAGCATCGAGTTGACCGCGTTCGCCCGCTTTCATGGATGCCACAAAGTCCTCGACTTTGCTAAAGCCGCAATCTTTGAAGTTGAAGCCCATTACTTGAAACATACCCCACGAACAAGCCTGCAACGCAGCGTCGGAATCCAAGGCGATGGCGTCGTTGAGGGTTTTCCAGGCGGTTTCCTGATCCTTATTATTGGCTTGCCACTCCGGCCCCGCTTTCTTGACATATTTGTAAGACAGCATGGGATGCGTTTGGTCGTATTTCTTATTCGTCAATTTCCTAAACCAATGCCCTTCGAAGGCAATGACCGGCAGGCCGGCGGGGCCGAATCCGCTTTTCCCGCCCGACTCCACTTCGGCAAAGGCCTTGACCATGGCCAGGGTAATGCCGTTACCCAGAGCCACCAACGCGGCCTGAAAATCCGCATCGGTCAACTTGGAAAATGAACCGCCACTATTGACGACCGCTTTGAGACGGTGAAGCTTGCCGGCCGCAGCGCGCTCCCGCAAGGACAAATAGCTATCAACAACCGCGCGGTGCGCTGTACCGGGCTCTTGCGTTTGCTGGCTGGCAGGCGGCCTTTTAAATTCCAAGAATTCCAATAATCCGGCGACCTCACCACTGGGACCGCACCAAGATCCTCCGGCCAGATAGGGGCGCGACGATTTGTTCAGATCGGTACGTTTAGGCCGTAGCGTCCGCGCCTTTTCGACCAAGGCGTGGAGAGTTCTACCCGCCGGATCGACGCGCCCGTCGGCATGAGGATATCTAAGTTCGTTGCGCTGAAAGCGCCGAATTTCCATGATCAAATCAGTGGAACAACGCCCGGATTCCGGAAACGGCCGGCGAATGACGCTGTTGCAGATATTGAATAGATATTCGACGATTAGGACGTCCTTGGGATCGTTGGCTGCGCCGTCTCCCACAGATGCCTTCAAAAGGTTTTCTTTCGTACTTCTTCGCTTCATTATTTCTCCTTGCGAGTTAATGGGTGAACTATCGATCTTGTATTTAGATTGCCCGCCTTGATGCCCCCGTTCCAGCTAAATTTAAATTTACACGCTACCACTGCCCTTAATCAGGGTTTCACCGCCAAAACCCGCAATCCAGGTGTCGATGCGCCGGCTTCTCTGCGGAAGGATCGTCACCGCGGCTGTTACTATTCAAGCCGGCCAAGCTAGCGCGTGCACAACATAGTCCTTGCCGTGAGCATAACGCCCATGCACGTCAAACCGCACGAAGCAAGCCGGAGCACCATCGACAGCCTGCTCCAAGTTGAACGCCAAACTCCTGCCGGTTTCATCGCGGCAGGGGTAAGCAAGGATTCGAGTTGGTCAAAATAGAGGAAGGTGTCGGCGGAAACGATGACATCGAACCGGGATGGTTTTCCAGCTAGTGACAGAGTTCGGCTTCCGCCAGATCATCGTACAGCGTTCGCCGACTCGTTTCAGCATGCCTGCGGAGAGTTCGACGCGGACTAGATGACTGCAAATCGCCTTGGAGGCTGCGGCGAAGAACTTTTCGATTTGGTCCTTTATCGCCGCTCAAGCCGGCAACCAGGACATTTGTGTCTACAACCACTCTAATTGCCAGCATGTAGCGCCTACCTATCCTAGCATATGCCTAAATTTTGGAAAGATTTCCGCCCCCCTATTCGATAAGAACATCCTGTGCCGCTTGCGTCACCTGACAAAAATCACCCTCGGCAAGCGCGCCTGCTTGCTCACTTCCCGCCCTTCACCGTCCGTCGTTTGCCAAACGATGACGTCTTCCACGCCTTCGTCGACCGTGGTTTTGAAACTGTCGCCGCCGAGTTGCAGATAGGAGACCAGTTCCGCCAGACCGTGTTGCAAGGGGCGGCTACGGCAGAGTTCGGCCAGGGTGATTTGCGTTTTGTCTTGCAGGGCGTGGCGGATGTGGCGGGCCAGTTGCGCCTTGTCGATGACGATTTGCGAGAATAGCGCGGCGGCGTCCAGGTCGCCGTCGCCGGTTTCCGGGACGATGCTATCGATTCGCGGTTTGACGGCCGGGATGTGCAGCGGCCGCTCCATCGGCAATTCGATGTCGGCGGCGGCTTCGCCGATAGCCATCACTTCGCCGGCCGGTTGGCTTTCGCGAAGGCTTAGCGCTTTGGCCTCGATGCCGTGCAGGATTTCCATGATGCGGCGGTTTTCCAGCCAGACTTGGTCGTCGAGGAAACGGCGCAATTGCCGGCTGAGTTCCGCGACGGTGCGCTGGGTATGTTCGCCGGCTTCCAGCCAGTCGTAATGCACCCGGCGCAAGCGGGCTTCGGGGCGCAGTTCGGCGACCGGCTGCAAGGCCAGCACTTTTTCCAGCAAGGCCGATAATTCTTCCTGGCGGCGGCTGGACATCAGGAAATCCCAGAAGGCGCGGAAGCTACGGCCCTGGTCAGAATCGGCAATGGCATCGCGTTCGCCCATGATGTCTTGCAGCAATTCGCCCTTGCCGCCTTCCCACAAGGCGATGCGCTCGCGCACCCGCCGGTCCAGGCCGCGAAAGTTATGCTCGACTTCGCGAAAGTCGCCGAGCAGTTCGCGGGCCAGCGCGGTGAATTGCAGAAAGCGGTCTTTCAATGCGGTGTCGTCCAACAAGGCCAGTTCGCCGGCTTCGGCTCTGGCGATTTCGGCGTCAATGTCGGCGCGGCGCTTGCGCAGTTCGGCGATGCGGGTCTCGGGATCGGTCTCGCTACCTGCGCTGATTTGCTTGAGCAGTTCGAACAAGGTCAGCAAGCGCGACTCGGTGCCGACGAAGCTGCGTTCGGTCAAGCTACCCAGCCAGGCGATGGCTCTTTCGGTGGGCGGAGTCAGGTCGAAATAGGGTTCATCCGAGCCTTGGCGATAAAATTTGCGCAGCCAGCCCTTGTCGTTGCCGGCCCAATCACTGAGGTAGTCCAGCGCCGACTTTGGAAAGATGTCGTTACCGAATTGTTCCCGCAAGCCGAATAATTCGTCTTCCAAGGCCTCGGCAAGATCGGCCTGGGCAATCAAGCGCTGGTTTGGGATGACAAACACCCGGTTCAAAAAGCCGGCAACCAGTGGCGCATGCGGCGAATTAAGTAGCCGCCACGCCGGATGATTTTGTTTGAGCAAATCGAGAGTACGGTAATCCAGCTTGAATATCCTTTATGTGCTCGCCACTCGTTGGCGTGGCGTAAACTGTTAAACAATGCCGCTGTCCCGCTCCGCCAATTGTAAATTTGACCAAATTTCCAACGGAAAAACCTATCTGTAGGCAAGAAAACCCAAGTGAAATCCTTGGTTTTCCTTGACGAAAAGGGTCAAAAACAGTAGCTTATCCAACCTTTTTTGTAAAATCTGCATTTCCCCCGATCGATTAGTTTTTTGAGGACGTAAAATTGGAACTCAGTGGCGGACATATTCTTGTCCAATGTCTTAAAGATGAAGGTGTCGAATTTGTATTTGGCTATCCGGGTGGCTCTGTCTTGCACATCTATGATGCCATTTTCCATCAAGACGAAGTGAAACATATCCTGGTCCGCCACGAACAAGCGGCGGCCCATGCAGCTGACGCTTATGCGCGCGCCACCGGCAAACCGGGCGTGGTGCTGGTCACCTCGGGCCCAGGCGCGACAAATGCCGTCACCGGCATTGCCACCGCGTATATGGATTCTATCCCGATGGTGATCATCTCGGGCCAAGTGCCGTCGCCGGTAATAGGCAGCGATGCGTTCCAGGAAGTCGATACGGTGGGCATTACTCGGCCCTGCGTTAAGCACAACTTCCTGGTCAAGGATGTCAACGATTTGGCCGAAACCATGAAGAAGGCCTTTTACGTGGCAACCACCGGCCGCCCCGGCCCGGTATTGGTCGACGTGCCGAAAGACATAACCGATCCAAACATCAAGGTGCCTTATAAGTACCCGAAAAAGATCAGCATGCGTTCTTATAACCCGGTGGTAAGCGGCCACAAGGGCCAGATCAAACGCGCGGTAGATATATTGTTAACCGCGCAGCGGCCGATGATTTATTCCGGCGGCGGCGTGATTCTTGGTGAAGCCCATAAAGAACTAACCGAACTGACCCAATTGCTGGGTTACCCGATCACCAACACCTTGATGGGTTTGGGCGGCTATCCGGCCACCGACAAACAGTTCGTCGGCATGCTGGGTATGCACGGTACTTACGAAGCCAATATGGCGATGCATGAGAGTGACGTCATTCTGGCGGTCGGCGCGCGCTTCGACGACCGAGTTACCGGCAAACTGGCTGAGTTTTGCCCGTACGCCAAGATTATCCATATCGACGTTGATCCCGCCTCGATTTCCAAAACCGTTAAAGTCGACGTGCCGATTGTCGGCGAAGTCAAACCGGTGTTGGAGCAAATGATAGAACTGATCAAAGACAGCAAAACCAAGCCGTCGAAGTCAGCGCTTGAATCCTGGTGGCAATTGATAGGCAGTTGGCGGGATGTGCATTGCCTGGATTATGACCGCACCAGCAACGTCATTAAGCCGCAATATGTCGTAGAGCAGTTGTATCAAGTGACTGGCGGGGAAGCATTCGTCACCTCCGACGTGGGCCAACATCAAATGTATGCCGCGCAGTACTACCACTTCGACAAACCTCGGCGCTGGATCAACTCCGGCGGCCTGGGCACGATGGGCTTTGGTTTGCCGGCTGCAATTGGCGTGAAACTGGCGTTTCCGGAAGCCAATGTCGCCTGTATCACCGGCGAAGCCAGCATCCAGATGTGTATCCAAGAGCTATCCACTGCCCTGCAATACAACGCGCCGGTGAAAATCATCAACCTGAACAACCGCTACATGGGCATGGTGAGGCAATGGCAGGAGTTCTCTTATCAAAGCCGGTATTCGCAGTCCTACATGGATACCATCCCCGACTTCGTTAAATTGGCGGAGGCCTACGGCCACGTCGGTATGTTGATCGAGAAACCTGAAGACGTGCGCGGTGCTCTGGAAGAAGCCTTCGCATTGAAGGATAGAACCGTATTCCTGGATTTCATCACGGATCGCACGGAAAACGTTTACCCCATGATAGAAGCAGGCAAAGGCCATCACGACATGAAATTGCGCGTCGCGCCCGGCACACCGGTCGACAGGGAGTTATCGTGATGCGGCACATTATTTCCATCCTGATCGAAAACGAAGCCGGCGCGCTATCGCGCGTCGCCGGACTGTTCTCGGCGCGCGGCTACAATATCGAATCGTTGACCGTGGCGCCGACCGAAGATCCCAGCCTGTCGCGGATGACCTTGGTTACCAGCGGCAGTGACGAGATTATCGAGCAAATCACCAAGCAACTGAACAAGTTGATCGACGTGGTGAAATTGATCGATTTGGCGGAATCCGCGCATATCGAACGCGAGCTGATGCTGGTAAAAATCAAAACCAGCCACGATACCCGCGAAGAAGTGAAACGCATGGTCGACATCTTCCGCGGCAAGATTATCGATGTCACCGCCAACAGCTACGTGGTGGAAATGACCGGCCAATCCAGCAAACTGGACGCCTTTATCCACGGCTTTGAAGAAGGCAGCATCATTGAAGTAGTGCGCTCCGGTCCAACCGGCATCTCCCGCGGCGAGAAAGGCTTACACCTGTAACATTTATTATTTACCCAGCAACGAGAAAACCTATGCAAGTTTATTACGATAAAGACGCCGACCTTTCTGTTATCAGAAGCAAAAAAGTAGCGATCATCGGCTACGGCTCACAAGGCCACGCGCACGCCAACAATCTGAAAGACTCAGGTGTTGACGTCGTTGTCGGCTTGCGTGCCAATTCAGCGTCCGTCGCCAAAGCTCAAGCCAGCGGCTTGACTGTCAAAGACGTACCGGAAGCCATCGCCGGCGCCGACGTGGTGATGATTCTGACTCCTGACGAGTTTCAATCCAAACTGTACAAAGAAGAAATCGAACCCAATATCAAACAAGGCGCAGCCCTGGCTTTCGCTCACGGTTTTGCGATTCTGTACAACCAAGTCGTACCCCGCAAAGACCTGGACGTAATCATGATTGCGCCTAAAGCACCTGGTCACACCGTGCGTTCCGAGTTTGTTAAAGGCGGCGGCATTCCTGATTTGATTGCGATTCATCAAGATGCGTCCGGCATGGCCAAAGCCATCTGCTTGTCATACGCTTCTGCGATCGGCGGCGGCCGCTCCGGCATCATCGAAACCACTTTCCGCGACGAAACCGAAACCGACTTGTTCGGCGAACAAGCGGTATTGTGCGGCGGCGCGGTCGAACTGGTCAAAGCCGGTTTCGAAACCCTGACCGAAGCCGGCTACCCGCCAGAAATGGCCTACTTCGAGTGCTTGCACGAACTGAAACTGATCGTGGACTTGATGTACGAAGGCGGCATCGCCAACATGAACTACTCGATCTCCAACAACGCCGAGTACGGCGAATACGTCACCGGCCCAAAAGTAATCAACGAAGAAAGCCGTTGGGCCATGAAACAAGCCCTGGAAGACATTCAGCAAGGTAAATACGCCAAGCAATTTATCCTGGAAGGCCAAACCGGCTACCCTGAAATGACCGCCAGACGCCGCCTGAATGCCGAGCATCCTATCGAAACCGTCGGTGCTAAACTGCGGGCCATGATGCCTTGGATCAAAGCTAACCAAATCGTCGATAAAAGCAAAAACTAAGCTTATCGGCTAGGATTAAAGCCCATCTACACGATGGGCTTTTTTTTGCCCGCTGGATTTTGCCAAATGCTTGATCGCTATCGCTTAAACCGGTTTTATCTTGGTATCATCACCGCGACCTTGGCCCAGCCCTGCCCTGCTGATTTCATGCAACGGAGTAACAGCGAGATCCAATATCTGCATGGCGGCAACTACCAGGAACCGTTCAACGCCAACGACGTCAGCCAGTCCATCATCACCGTCACCCACGCCCACGGCTGGGCTTACGGCCGCAACTTCTTCTTCATGGATACGATGTTTACCGAATCCGGCCAAACCGCGCAAACCAATCTTTACGGCGAGGCATACAGCACCTTCAGCCTCGGTAAAGTCATCGGCTTGGACTTGTCCTACGGCATTTTCAAGGATTTCGGCGTGACCGCCGGCGTCAACCTTGGGGAAAACATGAACAGCTCGCGCAGCGGCTTTCGCGCTTGGCTTAATGGCGTTACCGTCGATTTCGACCTGCCGGGCTTCGACTATTTCAACGTCGACTTTTTACGGCAGCGCGTCACCGAAACCGCCGACATCGGCACCTCCTGGCAGATTACCCCAGTGTGGAAACTGCGGTTCGAAATTGCCGGCACGAAATGGAGCTTCGAAGGCTTTGCCGACTTCATCGGCCATAACCACACCGCCGCCCGCCAAGCCCTGGCGCAGCCGCAACTTAGATTAGACCTCGGCAACTTATGGGGTGATAGCGACCATTTGTATATCGGCATCGAATACCAGTATTGGCATAACAAATACGGGATTAAAGGCTTACAGGACAGCGTGCCGCAGGCGTTGGTGTTGTGGAAGTTTTGAGGCAAATGAAAATGAACAGCAGTCGTGACAGTTAGTTGGTTAGCATGCATATAACACTTCATTCCACCGGACGCGGCAAACAGCGCCGCGCCGATTAACATTACGGTAGGCCAATTCGATGCGCGAACTTCCCGACGCCACGGCAACACCGCTTGGTTCTAACCGAGACAAGATCATTTTCCAAGCTAAATGCAAGTATTTTGGCGCACTTGCCAATGACACAAAGTGGAATGAATTAATCAATTACTTTCGGCAAAAGCCGGGCTGGCGGCCTTCGTATAGAAGTAAATGGATAAATGGTCATATCTCCGAATGGGATTCCGAGTGGCATTACCATCTGCCATTTCCATTTGTTGGCGTAGAGTGGTTTGATATTGGGCTGCATCAGCATGAATTCATGGGGCATTTAACGCCGCCCAGGATTATTGATCACAGCGCTGAGATTGCTTCAAAACTTTCCAGCATCGGCTTTGATTATGAGGTAAAAGGGGATGTCGCACGAATCTGGGGCTATTTTCCAAAGTCATATGAAGACTTCCCGCCCCAGAAATTGGCCTAACCTTCCGGTCAACGTGACAGTCAGCGTAGCCTGGATGAAGCGCAACGGAAATCCAGGTTGAAAATCAAACGTTATCAATAGTGGCAATACATCACCGATGTCTATCGCTACGCGGCATACGGGCTACAATCTCAATAATCACAAGCCTTCTCTCATACCCACGAAACCGGCCACATTAGTTAAGCATCTGTCATATTCAGCATGTACAATGCCGCCAACTTTTCAACCTTTGTAGACACATTATGATCAAGAAGCAACCGCTTACTCGTCATCGTGGCATTTACCTACTGCCCAATCTATTCACCACGGGCGCCATGTTTGCCGGGTTTTATGCAATCACCTCGGCAATTAACGGCCGTTTCGAAACAGCGGCGATTGCGATGTTCATTGCGATGGTACTGGATGGCTTGGACGGCCGAGTTGCCCGCCTGACTAACACGCAAAGCGAATTCGGCGTGCAGTACGACAGCTTGTCCGATATGGTTTCGTTTGGCGTTGCTCCGGCTATTGTCATGTATTTGTGGACTCTATCCACCATGGGCCAAGCAGGCTTGTTCGCCGCATTTGTGCATATGGCCGGTGGAGCGTTACGTTTGGCGCGTTTCAACACGCAAGTGGAAGTGGCCGACAAACGCTATTTTCAAGGCCTACCCAGCCCGGCAGCGGCGGCTATTTTGGCCGGTGGATTATGGTTCTGCGTGGAAAACGGTTATGACGTGGAAAACATCAAGTATCTGGTATTGCTGACCACCATCACTACCGGTTTGCTAATGGTCAGCAACTTCCGTTACTCCAGCTTCAAAGAAATCGATTTTAAAAACAAAGTGCCATTCATCGTTGCCATTATCGCGATGCTGGTTATCAGCTTCATAATGGCGCAACCACAGCGAATGCTGTTCCTGCTATCGGTCGGCTATGCCATATCCGGCCCTATAGTTACCTTGGTTTTGCGCAAACGTAAGCTGCAAAGCCGTAAAAGTTAGCGGATGAAAAATACCGGCGGCAAACTGTTGCTCGACGCCTTGGAAATACACTGGCGCCAATATCGCAAACGCTTGAAAGCCTGCCGCCAAACCGCCAGCGAAGATAACGTCCACGAATTACGCATTAGCACCCGGCGCTTGTTGGCGCTGATAGAATTGCTACATGCCTTGGAGCCACAACCCACATTACTAAGCATTCGCAAAGCGTTGAAAAAGCAACTCGACGGTTTCGACGAATTGCGAGATACCCAGGTCATGCTGTTCGAGGCGGCCAAGACCCTGCCTATACTTCCTGAGCTAGAGCCTTTTTTAGCGTACATGCATCGCTGCGAACAGCGTTTACTGCTGGAAAACCATTCATTTATTGCCACCCTGTATCAACCGAAACTGCGTCGCAAGTTGAAAAAAGCCGGTAAATACTTCAAAACTCAAACAACCGACATCGATCTTGAACAGGCATTGCCAAGCGCCATTAACAATATTTATGGCCTAGTGATAAATCGTTATGAAGCACTGGATCCCACCATACCTGCCAGCATTCATCATCTGCGCATCGCTGTTAAAAAATTGCGCTATACGCTTTTAGCAGCGCAATGCCTTGATTCCACTCACGCTGAAATGGACTCAAGCCCGTTGAAAAGCCAGTTAACTCGCATGGGTGACATTCAAAACTCTGTAATCATGTTGCAAACCCTTGAGCTATTTTTTCAACATCAGATACCGAGCGCAGTAGAGCAGTACTATCGACGACAACAACAAGAGTTGATCGACTCATTTATAACCTGTTGCTCGGAGATTTTGGTGTTTCGGCATGTGACCCAAAACGACAGAAACTGGGTTTTTGAATCCGCGTAGAAACTAGCTATACTCATTGTCGGCTTATTTATTGGCACCAACGACGAGATGATCTACCAGAAATAAAAAATTTTCTATTAAGCAATTGAAAAACAATGTGACTCGGCAAACCTTACGAACCATTAACTCTACTGTCAATTGAGTTTATTTTTTATCATTGCCTCAGGACAATCAGCTGCTACCGAAAAAACTAAAGCCGTCAAACTTAAACGCTATCCCCAAACGTCAAAATCAACAAGAAAAAGTTCATAACGTGGCATTACGAAATATTAGAGGCGGTTTCAATGGCATCAGATGATAGAAACTCACCTAAAATAGGTGTTCCGTCTTCACCCTATCTGGTTTACACCTCAGCCGGCCACCGATCCAATATAAAAAAA
>Ga0160183_116786_pt1 | contig 21040 bp, 21 predicted proteins | sample met14sb_FD_108562 | JGI IMG/M metagenome (GOLD analysis project Ga0160183, IMG submission 108562) | Synthetic bacterial communities of pure cultures from sediment of Lake Washington, USA, under high oxygen condition - MT... | ecosystem: Engineered > Modeled > Simulated communities (microbial... >...
CTTGTGATAAGGCGTCTCGCCATCCGCGTCGATAATCGCCAGCAGCTCCAATATTTCGCCGAAGTGCGCTTCGCCTTGGCCCGCATTGACATTGATTGCCTGCTTGCCTTGTCCGGCCAGCCGCACCGGCATGCTGTTGTCGCAAGCCAGACGCGCCAATGATGAGGCGATTTTTACCGCGTATTCCAGGGTGGCATGCTTGCCCTGGCCGACATTGGCATCAGCCGCCAACTCCAAAACAAGGTATAAACAGGGGGAGGCCAAAGGCTCGTATTCCTTCACCATCAACTGGTTCAGACGGGCGCTGGTGGGCCAGTGAACGTGACGGGGATTGTCGCCCCGGCGATACTCGCGCAAACTCCGGAATTCGGCGGAACCCGCTCCGCTGGGCAGGAAATGTCCGCCCCGGTGAATCAGGCTGGGTGCGCCTTGCAAAGGCCATGCGGCGATGGGGAAAATTTCGGGATACACGATCAGGGTGCTGGTGCCCCCCTGCCCGCCGCGCCGCGCTTCCGCCAGCCCTAATGGAAAGCTGGTCGAAAGGCCCACCGGCCCCAGTTGGTACAGGCCGCGTTTTTCGCAAATCAGACTCACTTGAAAACCGCGCCGACCCAGGCCCGGAATGTGCCCGATCAGGCCCAGCGACACGCCCCCCGGCGCGCGTCCTTCGCCCGCGCCGGCGAAAGGCAGGCGGTCTACCACCTCGACCATGAAGCGGGGCAGCCTGCCCCGGTTTTCCACGGTAACGCCCAGGCTGATAACCTTGCCTTCCGCCGCCTTGTCCGGGCCGCTACGCCGCACCGTCAGCCTGCCCACCAACCAATGCGGCCAAGCGAAGCCGATCACCAGACTCGCGGACAGCACGGCCGCGACGCCCCAAATCAGCGGCTGGCTCCGGTTCAGCGCCGAAAAATAGACCACCAGGGTGATACCCGCCAGCACCAGCGGCATGGCGATGCGCCGCCGTGGGACAACGACTGCCGCGTTCATACCGGCGGCGGCACCTGATCCAACACCTCGGCCAGCACTTCCCGAGCCGTCCGGCCTTGGGCTGCGGCCTGGGGACGCAGAATCAGGCGATGTTCCAATACCGGCCCGGCCATGGCCTTGATCGCATCCGGCGTGACGTACGCTTGTTTGCGCAACAAGGCCAAGCCCTGGGCTGCGCGGGTCAACGCCAGAGTGCCGCGCGGACTGGCGCCCAAGCGCAACTGCGGATGCTGGCGGGTCGCGGCGCTGATGCGGGCTACGTATTGGCCCACCGACGAATCCATATGCACCGCCCGCACCGCCTCCCGCGCAGCCAGCAAATCGGCCTCGTTGACCACCGCCTGCAAATGCTCGATAGGATGGGAATCGGCCTGGGCGTAGATCATGCGCGTTTCCTCTTCCACCGAGGGATAACCCACGCTCAGACGCATGAAAAAACGATCCAACTGGGCTTCGGGCAGCACATAAGTGCCGGCCATCTCGATCGGATTTTGCGTCGCCAGCACCATGAACACCTTGGGCAAATCGTAGGTATGCACATCGACGCTGACGCGAAATTCCTCCATACATTCCAACAGAGCGGACTGGGCGCGAGGTGTAGCCCGGTTGATCTCATCCACCAACAGGATATTGGTGAAAACAGGGCCGGGACGGAACTCGAATTCACAGCTTTTCTGGTTGAACACCGGCACCCCGGTCACGTCCGAGGGCAGCAAATCCGGGGTGCATTGCAAGCGCTTGCAATCCATCGCCACGGAACGGGCCAAGGCGCGCGCCAGCATGGTTTTGCCGGTGCCCGGCACATCTTCCAGCAACACATGCCCACGGCACAGCAACGAAACCACCGCCAATTCGACCACCGACCGCTTGCCGATAATCACCTTTTCGATGTTTCCGATTAGATTCTGAATAGTGTCCATAAGCACCCACGCTATTGGAAAGAAGTTGATAGCGACATACCGGCCAACATGCAGGAAAGTGCATATCTAGCGATAACCAGACATTTCGTAAAATGATGAGGGAGGATTTATACCTTGATTTCCCAACAGCGCGTTGAGCTAACACTATTATCGTTGCGCGTAAAAAAGGCCAGGCTACAATTAATACAGCGAAAGTAACCTGACCTTTTTTACCCGTAAAATATAAAACAAGCCCTTATCTCTCGGCTGATTTTATACACTAGGCTCAATGACTTAACAAGGGCGTATTTAAAGTAACGTGATGTGGATAAACGTCTTTTTTCAAGCCCTTCGATGCCGCAGTTTTACAACACCGCCAATGCGCTTTCATAATCCGGCTCATTAGCAAGTTCACCGACCAATTGCGTGTAGATCACTTTGTCATGCTCATCGATAATGACAACGGCACGGGCGGTCAAACCGCGCAGAAAGGTGTCGGCGAGGGTTACACCGTAATCGTTAGAGAAACTGGAACGGAAAGTTGACAGGGGGATGACGTCTGTTAAGTCTTCCGATTCGCAAAAACGGCTTTGCGCAAAAGGCAGGTCGGCGGAAACGGCTAACACGACGGTATTGTCCAGATGCGAGGCTTTCTGGTTGAATTTGCGCGTTGATGCGGCGCAGGTTGGGGTGTCCAGGCTGGGTACGATATTCAGCACTTTTCTCTTTCCGGCATAGGTTGCCAGGGTAACGTCCACTAACTCGCGACTGGTCAGGGAAAATGCCGGTGCATCGCTGCCTACGGCGGGCAATTCGCCGGACGTGTTGAGGGGTTTTCCTTGAAAGGTGATTGTAGCCATGATTGCTTCCTATAGTGTTGATTTAATGACAAACGGACGAGCGCGTAGGCCGGAATAAGCCGGTTTGAGCGGGAGCGAAAGCCGACGTTTCCGGCAAACTTCACCGTAATCAGCCGGAAACGCTACCTCGCGCTACGCTTGGGTAGCCTTATTCCGGCCGACCCCCTTTTACCTTGTGCCTTACTAATCCCTCTTCTTACTCTTAACCCGCTTCATCAAGCGTTCCTTCTTTTTCACCTGCCACTCAGTCAGCTTGTTCTTTTGCCCGTGAAACGGATTGACCGCCGACTTGAAGACTAACCGGATCGGCGTTCCGACCAGCCCCATTTTGTCGCGGTAATAGTTGATCAAGTAACGCTTGTAAGACTCCGGCAAGGAATCTGTTTGCACACCGTGGATAACCACGATAGGCGGATTTCTGCCGCCCTGATGCGCGTATTTCAGCTTAACACGACGACTATTCACTATCGGCGGTTGATGCGCGGTGGTGGCTTCTTTCAGGATACGGGTCAAAACCGGAGTAGACATGTCGAGCATTGCCGCTGCGTACAATTGCTGTACGACATCGAACATTTTGCCGACGCCGCTGCCATGCAATGCGGAAATCGGGTGTTTTTCCGCAAACTCAAGAAAGGACAGTTTGACGTCGAGCTGCCGATGAATGGTTGCCTTCTGGTCGGCGCTGATGCCGTCCCATTTATTCAGGCCGATAATCAGGGCTCTTCCGGCTTCCAATACCAGGCCTAATAAATGCGCGTCCTGATCGGTGATACCTTCCCGTGCGTCAATCAGGTAAATGACGACATTGGCTTTTTCAATCGCCTGTAACGATTTAATAACGCTGAATTTTTCGATGGTTTCGGCTATTTTCGATCTTCTGCGCATTCCGGCGGTATCGATCAGGGTGAATTTCTTGCCGTTGCGTTCAAAAGGGATGTAGATGCTGTCGCGCGTGGTGCCCGGTTCATCGAATACGATAACCCGTTCTTCGCCCAGCAGGCGATTGACCAGCGTCGATTTGCCGACATTGGGCCGTCCGACCACGGCGATGCCGATACCGCTATGCGCCTCTTCGACTTCGCCTTTGTCCGGCGGCAGCAATTGGTTAACTTTTTCCAGTAATTCGGGTATACCCTTGCCATGGGACGCGGCGATTTTCACCGGCTCGCCCAACGCCAGCGAATAAAAGTCCGATGCGGCAGTGCTGGCATCCAGGCCGTCAACCTTGTTGGTGACTAATATGACCGGTTTTTGCAGTTTTCTCAGAGTGTCGGCAATCACTTTGTCGGACGCGCTCAGCCCTTCGCGCGCGTCAACCATGAAAAATACGATGTCCGCTTCTTCCAGCGCGATCTGCACCTGTTTTCTGGCAAAACTTTCTATACCTTCCGCGTCATCGGCTATACCGCCGGTATCGACGACCAGGCAGGGACGGTCGCCCAGCTTTACCCGGCCGTATTGCCGATCACGGGTCAGTCCCGAAAAATCCGCAACCAGTGCATCGCGGCTTCGGGTTAAATAGTTGAATAATGTGGACTTGCCCACATTGGGTCGCCCTACTAGGGCTATTACAGGTAACATATTTTTATTTAACTTTTAAAGCGGCAAGCGTGCCGTCTTTTGCATAAACATAAACGGTATTATCTACCACGATAGGCTTGGCATCGATTGCACTCTCGGTCACTTGTACGCGACCCAGTTGCCTGCCGTCGGTGTTGGACAGCCAATGCACATAGCCTTCAAGATCCCCTGCCACTACATAATTTTCATAGGCGGCGGGAGCGGTTAATCTTCTTTGATGTAAATCCTTTTGCTTCCACAAGGCCGCGCCGCTACGCTGATCCAGCTGCATGACATGACTTTCCGAATCGGTCAGGTATAAATACCGGGAGTCGTTACTCAAGCCTGAATGCGATGAAATGGTTTCATTACGCCACAATATATCGCCGTCCAATTCCGAAATAGCCGCTATGCCGCCCTGATAGCTGGCAATATAAATTACGCCGTTAATGACAATGGGATCGACATCCAGATCAACCAGCCGTTCAATTTCAGAGCGCCCTTTGGGAATGGCAATGCTGGTTTCCCATACATATTTGCCGTCAGCCAAACGCAAGGCCATTAATTTGCCGTTATCGTAGCCGCCGATAACGTTATCCTCGACAATCAGCGGCGATCCGGTTCCGCGTATACTTAAAGCCGGTACGGTGCGTTCATAACTCCAGCGCTTGCCGCCGGTCTTCTCGTCAAGAGCGATCACGGAGCCATCCGTGGTGCGGACGATAACAATACCATTGGCGACAACGGGCACCGAAAGCACTTCGCTGGATACTGCGGATTTCCACTGCACCGCGCCGGTTTCAATGTCCAGGGCAACGACTTCGGCATCGCTGGAACCCAAAATCACGGTGCCTGCGCCAAGACCCGGCCCGCCGGAAAAATGAACGTCGGTTTCAGCCTCCCAGATTAAATTACCGGTCGTCAGGCTTCTGGCCTGTACCAATCCTTCCCGATCCGCCGCCAGTATTTTTCCGCTGCCGATGACCGGAATCAGTTTTAAGGATTGCTCGTCAGCGCCGACCCCCACCGATTCTTTCCAGACCACTTCAACCTGGATTTCAGCGGGGTACTCAACCAGAACGCTCGGTGGATCGGCATTGTCTTCGCCGCCACGAAAGTAATCGGTAATGCCGGAAACAGATTCGCCAACAGTATCAATAGCCGCACAGCCTGTTAACAAGGTAAAGGCAAAGGGCAAAAGACAAAGGGCAAAAGGCTTTTTCGCCTTTCGCCTTTCGCCTTTCGCCTGACTCATATAGGTTGGATTGTTACTCATTATTTTTGAGTTTCTAGTTTTTCTTGAGCGGCCAGGTCATCAATTTTGAACTGTAACAACGGTGATGGTTGTCCATTTCTCAGGGCATTTTGATACGACGTGCGCGCCTCATCCAAACGATCCAGAGCTACATACAAATCGCCTACCAATTCATCATAATTGGCTGAGTAACTGGCCGCCGCTTTGGCATCCACTTCGTTAATGACCTGCAAGCCCTGCTCATATTCACCGGTAGCCAACATTAAGCGCACCAGTCTTATCTTGGCGATATTGCTTAACTGTTTATTCGGCTCTGCCGCGATAGTCTTCAAAATCTGCTTTGCTGCGGCGAAATCGCCTTGCTGAGACTTTAATTTGGCCTGTAGTAATCCACTGAATGCCGCATATTCGGTACCCTTAAATTGCTCCTGCATGCGTTGGGCCAGCTTGTCTACGCTGTCATTCTTATTTTCATCCAACGCTTTCAGTAATTGATCATAAGTTGCGGAAGCTTGCGCTGACTGCGCTTTCTTATGATCCTGCCAGTAATTCCAGCCCAGAATAATGACAATACCCATGACCAAACCCACGATGGTAGCGGTTGAGTTTTCTTTCCACCATCTTTTTAAGGCTTCAACCTGTTCTTCTTCTGAATCGTACATTTCCACTTGTTTTTCTCTTGTTTGATGTTTTAAAAATAAATTTTCACCACGAAGGCACGAAGAACACGAAGTTTTTATTCTATTTTTTCTTCGTGAACTTCGTGTCTTCGTGGTGATTAATCAATCTGTATCTGTAAAAACTTAATCGCCTGCTGCTGTGACATATTCTGTTGTTCCAGCTCATTATTGCGTAGCGGTTTGACACTGACCTCGCCACGGCTGACTTCATCGTCTCCCAGGATGATCGCAAATTCGGCACCGCTTTTGTCGGCTTTTTTAAACTGGCTTTTAAAACTGCCGCCGCCGCAATTGACCTGTAATTTCAAGCCGGGAATTTCATTCCTGACGGTCTCGGCAAAGCGCATGCCTTCTTGCTCTGCGGTTTCACCGACCCGAATCATATACACATCAACGGGTCTTGCAAGCTGCACACACTCCAGCGTTTCCATCAAAGCCAACAAGCGCTCCATGCCCATCGCAAAACCGACCGCGTGATTGGGTTTGCCGCCCAGCTGTTCTATCAATCCGTCATAACGCCCGCCCGCACACACGGTGCCCTGCGAGCCCAGTTCATCGGTCACCCACTCGAAAACGGTCTTGCTGTAATAATCGAGGCCGCGCACCAAGCGTGAATTGATCTCATAGCCGATGCCCAGATTATCCAATATCGTGGTGATTGCCTTAAAATGCTGACGGCTCTCATCGCCCAGGAAATCCATTAATTCCGGTGCGTTAGCGACAACCTGCCGCATCGCCGGATTTTTGGTATCCAGAATCCGTAGCGGATTGGTCTCCAGCCGACGCAAACTGTCTTCATCCAATTGGTCAAGTTGCCCTTGAAAATAGCCGACCAGACTTTCCCGGTACACGATACGCTCGGCAATCGTACCCAAGGAATTGAGCTGTAGGCGAACCTTATCGCGGATGCCCAGTTTTTTCCACAACCGGTCCATGATCAGGATCAACTCTGCATCAATATCGGGGCCTGCCATGCCGTAGGTTTCGACACCCAGTTGAAAAAACTGGCGATAGCGGCCTTTTTGCGGCCGCTCATGTCGATACATCGGTCCGTAATACCATAGCCGATGCACCTGATTGTGCAATAAGCCATGCTCCAGACAGGCTCTGAGGCAACCAGCCGTGCCTTCAGGACGCAAAGTCAAGGAGTCGCCGTTGCGGTCGTCAAAGGTATACATTTCTTTTTCGACTATATCGGTTACTTCGCCGATAGAGCGTTTGAAAAGTTCGGTTTTTTCGACGATCGGCAGCCGGATTTCACTGTAACCATAAGCGCCGAGTACGTCTCTGATGCATTGTTCCGCATACTGCCAGAGCGGCGTCTGTTCGGGAAGCACATCGTGCATCCCTCGAATTGCTTGAATGTTATTTGCCATATTTAAATAGGGATGCCACGGATTTAAATAATCCTCTCATTAATAACAGGTAAATATCAAAAGAGACGACAGGCGAAGGACAAAAGGCGAAAGCTGTGTTTTTTTGCCCTTCGCCTTTTGTCCTTCGCCCATTAATTAAAAATCTTTAACCGCTACGATTTTTTTTGCTTCATTTGAAAGCGGAAATTTTTCCAGTAATAAGTTTTTATATTCTCTGGCAAGCTCTTTATTGCCCAATGCCCGCTCAGCTTGCGCTGCAAACCATAAGGTTTCAGGTGTATGGGTTGCAACGCCCAGATAACGCTGCAAAAAGCCTTTTGCCGCCCAATAATCGCCTTTTTCGTAAGCGATTTTTTGCATTTCCGATAAGGCCGCCGCATACGTGCTATTGAGCTGCAACGCTTGCCTGAAATAATTCTCGGCTTGCTGTTTTTGCCCCATGCTCAGTCCGCATCGTCCGGCATTCGTTAATGCTAACCACTGCCTGTCGTTTAACGGATTTGAACTGGCCCGAGACAATAATTCCATGCCTTCTTCAAATTCTCCATGTTCACAGAGGAAACGACCGAAATTATTTTGCACACCCAAATCATCAGGCGTCAAATCCAGGGCGGTCTCATAATGCTCTTTGGCCTTGTCGGGCTGATTTAATTTTTCATACAAAAAAGCCAGGGCATTGTGCGCCTGTGTATTATCTGAATTATTTTTTAAGGCCAGCAGCAAGTTCTCCTTAGCCAATTCCAGCTTATTCATGCTTAGATAACGCACTCCCAGCTGTAAATGCACATCTTCGGAATTATTACTTTTAGTGCTGCTCGCTGAACCGCAAGCAACCAAAGCCGTAACCAACAACACTAGCGCAACTCGATTAATCAGTTTTGATAAATCACGCGGCACGTTCGGAACCAGCCGGTTGGATTTTCAAGTGCCTGCGGCTTTTATCTTTAACCTGTCCTACCAACTGGCCGCAAGCGGCATCAATATCTTCGCCGCGCGTCTTTCTGACCGTGGTGACTATGCCTGCGTCGTTTAACAGTGTTTTAAAGCGATTAATCGCTTCTTTGCTGGAACAGCGGTAAGCAGAATTGGGAAACGGGTTAAAGGGTATTAAATTGATTTTTGACGGCACCGTTTTTAACAGCTTGATCAGTCCCCGCGCATCCTGTAGCGAGTCGTTAATGCCATCGAGCATCACATATTCAAAGGTGACGGTGCGCCGTGGCGCTATTTTTGCGTTATCCCGGCACGCTTCCATTAATTCCTTCAATGGATATTTTTTGTTGATCGGAACCAGTTCATCCCGTAACTCATCGGTTACCGCATGTAACGACACCGCAAGACTGACATCGCAGACCTGGGTTAAGCGGTACATGGCCGGCACTACGCCCGAAGTGCTGACGGTCACCCGGCGCTTGGACAAGCCGAAGGTGAAATCATCCATCATCAGGTTCATGGCCGCGACTACATTGTCGAAATTCAACAGCGGTTCGCCCATGCCCATCATGACCACATTGGTAATTCTGTTTTCCGGACCCAAGCGTTTTTGCGCAACGAATAACTGGCCGATAATTTCAGCCGTAGTCAAGTTACGGTTAAAGCCTTGCTGAGCGGTAGAACAAAAGGTGCATGCCAACGCGCAGCCGACTTGCGATGAGACGCATAAAGTGCCGCGTCCCTCTTCAGGAATAAAAACCGTTTCTATCCGGTTGCCGCAACCGGTTTGCATGACCCATTTACAGGTACCGTCCGTTGCGACTTTTTCAAGCACGATTTCAGGCGTTGCTATATAACAGTTTTCAGTTAAATAAGCACGCAATGACTTGCTCAAATTGGTCATCAGGTCGAAGTCTTCGACGCCTTCCTGATAGATCCATTTAAGCAACTGCGTCGCCCGAAAAGGCTTCTCGCCTAACTCGACAAAAAAAGGCCGCAAGGCCTTTTCTGTCGAAATCGAGCAAATTGATGGTTTTTGTATTAACGGGTTCTAGCACAGATTTCATTGTCTGAGAAAAAGTAAGCAATTTCCCTTTGAGCGGTTTCAACAGCGTCTGAACCGTGTACGGCATTCTCATCGATGCTGCTGGCGAAATCGGCGCGGATAGTTCCGGCAGCCGCTTCTTTCGGGTTGGTAGCGCCCATGATGTCGCGATGCTTAAGAACCGCGTTTTCACCTTCCAGCACTTGCATGATCACGGGACCTGAAATCATAAATGCGACCAAATCATTAAAGAAACCGCGTTCGCTGTGTTCTGCGTAAAAACCTTCGGCTTGTTCTTTGGTCAGGTGCAGCATTTTTGCAGCAACGATTTTTAAATCGTTCTTTTCAAAACGGCTGTAAATTTCGCCGATTACGTTTTTTGCTACAGCGTCAGGTTTAATGATTGAAAAAGTGCGTTCTATCGCCATTTTTTTAAAACTCCAAATTATGAATAAATATTTATTAAGCGGCTGATTATACCTGATCAGCCGCTGTATTTTAAAAATACCTGATCCGGTTAAGGCCTATTATCCAGTTCTGCGCCTTCTTTTACCGGGATCATCAAATCCTCTGGGCTGAGACCCAACAGCAAGGCCACAGGGCTGGCGATAAAAATAGAGGAATACGTACCGAAAAATACGCCGAACAGCAGCACAATGGCAAAGTTATGTATCACTTCCCCACCCAGAAAGAACAACGAAACCAGTACCAGCAGCACCGTCAATGAGGTCATGATGGTGCGACTTAAGGTGACATTGACCGAAATATTCATGATTTCCTCGGTCGATTTATTTCTTAATGCCCGGAAATTTTCCCGGATACGGTCATAAACCACGATGGTATCGTTCAACGAATAACCGATCAGCGCAAGAACCGCTGCCAACACCGTCAGGTCAAACTCCAGGCCTAAAATAGAGAACAGTCCCAGCGTCACAATGACATCATGCAACGTCGCTATGATCGCACCGACCGAGAACTTCCATTCAAAACGCCAGGCGATGTAAATCAAAATACAAATTGTTGAATACAAAAGCGCCAAAAAACCGTCCTGAGCCAGGTCATCGCCGACTTGGGGACCGACAAATTCAACACGCCGCACACTGGCCGGTTCTGCAGCATTCTTGTTGATGGCCTCAAGTACCTTGGAACTTAATTCGACGCTGCTAACCCCTTCTTGCGGTTTCAGGCGAATCAGGACGTCTTTTGTGGTACCGAAATTCTGCACCGTGGCGTCGCTAAAACCTTCAGTATCCAACGTGTTACGCAGCACGGTTAAATCGGCTGGTTTTTGATAGCCCACCTCAATCAAGGTGCCGCCGGTGAAATCGATGCCCATCTGAAAACCATGTACAGCAATCGCCACTATCGAAAGAATCGTCAGCACAGCGGAAAACATCAGCGCTATGTTTCGGTTACCTATAAAATTTATATCTTTTTTAAACATGTTTAATCTTCTATGTAAAAGTCATGTAAGCCGGATTTAGCACAAGGCGTGTCATCCGACACTTTACTAAATAGATAGTTTCTCAACCCTGCGGTTACCGTATATCCAGTTAATAACCATCCGCGTACCGGTAATTGCCGTAAACATCGATGACAAAATCCCGATAATCAGCGTCACCGCAAAACCTTTAACGGAACCGGTGCCGTAAGCAAACAACACCACCGCCACCACAAGATTGGTAAAGTGGGAGTCCAGAATGGTGGCAAAGGCTTTCTCATAACCGATAAATATAGCGGACTGCGGCGTGTTGCCATTTTTGAGCTCTTCCTTAATCCGCTCGAAGATCAACACGTTGGCGTCAACCGACATACCCACGGTCAGGATGATCCCGGCAATACCCGGCAAGGTTAAGGTTGCCTGCAACATCGACAAAATCGCCACAACAATGACCACGTTAAACGCCAGCGCGAAGTTGGCGATCATGCCGAATAACCGGTAATAAACCGCCATAAACAGCACAACCAACGCAAAGCCCACCATAAAAGACAACATGCCCTTATCGATATTATCCTGGCCTAAGCTTGGACCCACGGTGCGCTCTTCGACAATATCAACGGGAGCTGCCAGCGCACCGGCTCTTAGCAATAACGACAGGTTACGCGCTTCCTGAGGACTGTCTAAACCGGTAGTCTGAAAGCGATGACTGAAAACGCCCTGAATAGTCGCCACGTTGATGACTTTTTCAACTTTCTGTTTATGACGGACTTTTTGGCCGTTCACCAGCTTGGTTTCAACTTTATATTCAATGAACACCACCGCCATCGGCTTGCCAATATTAGCCTGGGTCAATTTACCCATTTTGGCTGCGCCGACGCCGTTCAGGGAAATATTGACCGAAGGTCTGCCATCCTGATCAACGCCGGAAGAGGAATCGACGATTTGATCGCCGGTTACGATAACCCGTCGATCCAACAGGATAGGATTGCCGTTACGCTCGGTATACAAGCGACTGCCGACCGGAACATGCCCTTCGACCGCTTTTTGCACATCGTGTTCCACATCAACCAGACGGTATTCCAGAGTCGCGGTTGTGCCCAAAATCTCCTTGGCACGGTTGGTATCCTGTACGCCGGGCAACTGAACCATGATACGGTTTTCACCTTGTTGCTGAATCACCGGCTCCGCAACACCTAATTCGTTGACGCGATTACGCAAGGTGGTCATATTTTGCGCTACGGCAAATTTCTTAATATCCCGCACTTCTTTTTCGGAAAGCTTCAACCAGACTTGATCCTGCTCTTTGGGTTCGGTAACTTCCAGCGCGCGAAAATCTTTACCCAGCACCTTCAACAGCGCAGGCTTGTCGTCAGCCGAGTTCAGCTTAACCTTAATAAAGCCGTCGTCTTTGGAAACCGATTGATAGCGTAATTTTTCGTTTCTTAACGCCAAACGCACATCATCGTTATAGCGATCTTCAGCTTGCTTGACAGCAGCATCCATGTCCACTTCCAGCAGGAAATGTACCCCGCCGCGCAAGTCAAGACCCAGATACATGGCATCCGCCCCCAGAGACCTTAGCCAAGCGGGTGTCGTCGGCGCCAGATTTAACGCGATGTTATAATCGTCGCTCATTTTATCCCTGAGCAAATCCGCCACTTTCAGCTGATCGTCGGCGCTGTTAAACCGGGCTAAAATATGGCCGTCTTTAAACTCAAACGCCTTTATATTAAATCCGGCCGTATTAATGACAGTCTCGATCTGATTTGCCTGCTCCTGCACCAATTTGGTAGGGTGTGTCGATGACACCTGAACAGAAGGATCGTCGCCGTACAAGTTCGGCAACGCATAAATAATCCCGACCGCAAAAATAATCAGGACCAATAAATTTTTCCAAAGTGGGAAATGGTTTTGCATGTGTTATTCCAACAATTCAACTATGTCGTAGAGACGTTGTGGGCGCGAATGTATTCGCGCAGTAGATTAAAAGCGTGAATAGACTCGCGCCCACAGCATTAAACTTTAGCGACTTTCTTAGTTATCGCTTTGTAAGTTCCTTTCGGCATCATGCTCTCAATACTATGACGCTGTACTTGAATAAAAGTATTGTCGCAGATTTCAACCTTGACGAAATTATCATCCAGATCAACGACCTTGCCCAAAATACCGCCCGAAGTAACCACTTCGGAGCCTTTGGTCATGGCGGCAATCATTTCTTTCTTCTCTTTGGCGCGCTTGGATTGCGGACGCAAAAACAAAAAGTAAAAAAACACCAGTATACCCAGTGGAAACAGCATGCCTTCAATACCGGGTGATTGGGCGGCGGGAGCAGCTGCAGCTACAGCGTCAGAAATAAAAAAACTCATGATTATCCTCGGGGGTTATTATTATAAAAAAAGCGTTACTACTCGGTAGTCCAAAATGGAACACTGATAATTATGATTAAACCAAGATTTTTCATGATTTATCTGCGTCATCTGCGTTCCATTGTATTTAATGGCACTGAGTCATTACAAAAAAGCGTTGTAATTAAAAAAGTTCGCCATTATGCCACAGTCGGCACGGCTTTTCCTCGTTGTTGGTAAAATTGCTTGACAAAAATATCCAGCTCTTGCCTTTCAATCGCATCGCGCAAGCCCTGCATCAGGCTCAGGTAATAATAAAGGTTATGAATGGTATTGAGCCTTGAACCCAGCATTTCCTTGCATTTGTCCAGATGGCGCAAATAGGCTCTCGAATAATTCCGGCAGGTATAACAGCCGCAGGATTCATCCAGAGGGCCGGTATCGAACTCATACTGACTGTTCCTGATTTTGACCACGCCAAAGGTGGTGAATAAATGACCGTTACGGGCGTTGCGGGTCGGCATCACGCAATCGAACATATCGATACCGCGCCTGACCGCCTCCACCAAATCTTCCGGCGTGCCCACCCCCATTAAATAGCGCGGCTTATCGACCGGCATTTTGCCATGCACCACATCCAGCGTCGCCATCATTTCTTCTTTGGGTTCGCCAACCGACAATCCGCCGATCGCGTAACCGTCGAAACCGATGTCCACCAAACCGGCTATCGACTCCTGACGCAGATGTTCATACATCCCGCCCTGTACAATGCCGAATAAAGCCGAGTCATTACCCTCATGAGCTGCCTTGCTGCGCGCCGCCCAACGCAACGATAAGCGCATTGAATCGGCCGCCTCATGAACCGTCGCGGGATACGGGGTGCATTCATCGAAAATCATCACGATGTCCGAACCCAAATCGCGTTGCACCTGCATCGATTCTTCAGGCCCCATAAAAATGGAGCTGCCGTTGATCGGCGATTTGAAAGTCACGCCTTTTTCGGTGATTTTCCGTAGCGCGCCCAGGCTGAATACCTGAAAGCCCCCGGAATCGGTCAATATCGGCTTGTCCCAATGCATAAAATCATGTAAGTCGCCGTGCGCCTTGACCACATCCATACCGGGACGCAGCATTAAATGAAAGGTATTGCCCAGAATAATCTGCGCGCCGATACCGGTCAATTCATCGGGCGTCAGCGATTTAACCGTCCCATAAGTGCCGACCGGCATAAAAATGGGCGTTTCCACGATGCCGCGGGCAAACGTAAGCTGGCCGCGCCGCGCATGACCATCCGTATTGATTAATTTGAAGTCCATAAAAATTTATGAGTGCATTGAAGGCTGGGAATTATCCAGACTTTTTAAATCAATGTACATGTGAACAGTTAAAACTTTACTTCGCCGCTGGGTAATGATGCTCACAATGCAGTCCCGGCAAAACCATCCCTCATAAAAAAGGCTGGATACTCTCCAGCCTTTTTCGTTTTTCAGATGTTTAGTGCAACAAGCCCTGCAATAATCCGTTCAACTTATGAACAAAAGCCGCCGGGTCATCCAATTGTCCGCCTTCACTCAGGATGGCTTGATCGAACAGGATATGGGTCAAATCGGCAAAACGGTTGTCGTCTTGCTCTTCTTTCATCTTGACCACCAACGGATGGGTCGGGTTAAGCTCGAAGATCGGCTTTCTGCCCATTCCCATGCCCAAGCCTTGTCCGGCATCCTTCATGATTCTTTCCATATTCAGGCTCATGCCGTAAACATCGGCAACCAGACAGGCGGGTGATTCGGTCAAACGATGACTCAAACGCACTTCGCTGACTTTATCGGCCAACACGTCTTTAATCTGCTTGAGCACGGCTTCAAAATCCTTACTCACTTCTTCCTGGGCGGCTTTGTCTTCTTCGGCATCCAAAACACCCAAGTCCAGATCGCCTTTGGCGACGGACTGCAAATGCTTACCGTCGAATTCGTCCAGGTTAGACACCAGCCATTCGTCGATACGATCCGACAGCAACAAGACTTCGATACCTTTCTTGCGGAAAATTTCCAAGTGCGGGCTGTTTTTTTTGCCGCCGAGAAGGTGTCTGCGGTGACATAATAAATCTTGTCCTGCCCTTCTTTCATGCGGCTGACATAAGTTTCCAGCGAAACTTCCTGCTTGTCGGTATCAGCATGGGTTGAAGCGAAACGCAGCAATTTGGCGACGCGCTCTTTGTTGGCATGATCTTCAATCGGGCCTTCTTTAATCACCGCGCCGAATTGCGACCAAAAGGTCTCATATTTTTCCGGTTCAGTCTTGGCCAGGTCTTCGAGCATACCCAACACTTTTTTAACCGCGCCGGATTTGATGTTGCTGATTTGCTTGCTTTGTTGCAGGATTTCCCGCGATACGTTCAGCGGCAGGGAATTGGCGTCGATAATCCCTCGGATAAAACGCAAATAACGCGGCATTAACTGTTCGGCATCATCGGTGATAAACACTTTGCGTATGTACAGTTTTACGCCGTGCTTGGTGTCCCTGTCCCACATGTCGAACGGTGCGCGCGACGGTACATAAAGCAGCAAGGTGTATTCATTAGTACCTTCGACTTTGCTATGCACATGGGTTAACGGGTCTTGGAAATCATGGCCGACATGCTTGTAGAATTCGTTATACGCTTCATCGGAAATTTCCTGACGCGCTTTGGTCCATAATGCGGAAGCCGAGTTAACGGTCTCTTCAACGATTTCCGCCGGTTTTTCTTCCTCGCCTTCTTCAGACATAGATGGCGTGACTTCTTTGTCCATCACGATAGGCAGGGAAATATGGTCGGAGAATTTTCTGACGATAGAGCGGATGCGATAGCCGTCCAGGAACTCGCTTTCAGCTTCTTTCATATGCAATACGATTTCGGTACCGCGCTGGGCTTTCTCTACGGATTCGAGCGTGTAATCGCCCTCGCCCGCCGATTCCCAACGTACGCCGTCGCTCTTGCCGGCTCCAGCCTTGCGGGTGGTTAAGGTCACTTTATCGGCTACGATGAACGCCGAATAAAAACCCACGCCGAATTGGCCGATTAGCTCGCTGTCTTTGGCCTGGTCGCCGGTTAATGCTTGAAAAAACTGTTTGGTGCCTGATTTCGCGATGGTGCCGATATGTTCCTGAACTTCCGCACGGGTCATGCCGATGCCATTATCGATAATGGTGATAGTGCGTTTTTCTTTGTCGTATTCCAGACGGATTTTCAGCTCGCTGTCGCCTTCATACAAACTGTCATTGGACAGCGCCTCAAAGCGCAGTTTGTCTGCCGCATCCGATGCATTGGAAATCAATTCCCGTAAGAATATTTCCTTGTTACTATATAACGAATGAATCATTAAATGCAGCAGATGTTTAACTTCAGTTTCAAAGCCTAAGGTTTCTTTTTTTGCTTCAACAGTCATTTTTATCAATCCTGATTAATTATAAGATTAACGCCAATATTGGGACGCATTGGTTTTTTTCAAGTCCAAACCAGACAGATGAAATATAAGATTAATTCCTTATGGCAATAAACCTCACGTCAAAAAAAATACTGGTCGTTGAAGATCAAGCCATCATGCGCGAAACCATTAAACATATACTGGGTTCATTTGGCGCCCGGTTTATTGTTGAAGCGGAATCGGGTATCAACGCAATAACGGCGATGCGCATTGACCGGTTTGATATTGTGCTCTGCGATTACAATCTGCTCAGGGGAAAAAACGGCCAGCAGGTTCTGGAAGAGGCCAGACATCTTAAGTTATTGCCGGTTAATGCTATTTTCATCATAGTCACTTGTGAACAGAGCCAGGAGATGGTGCTGACTGCCATCGACAACAAACCCGACGACTATCTGATTAAACCCTTTAACCGGCAGCAGCTATTGAGCCGTATTGAACGGTGCTATGCCCGCAAAAAATACATGGCCAGCATCGAAAATGAAATAGACAGCGGCAATCTTTACCTGGCCATACATAATTGCGAACAACTGCTTCAACGCGATGATAAAAAAATGCGCTTGCAATTATTAAAGATACACGCCGAACTGACCCTTAAAGTTGGCGACTTTAAAACGGCCGAGGAAATTTATCAGGACATCCTGCACGAAAGAGAACTGCCCTGGGCCAGATTGGGTTTGGGCGTTGTTGCTTTTTTTCTCGGCTATTACGACCAAGCCATCAAAACTTTCCAGGATCTCATCGAGCAATATCCGGTGATGCTGGAGGCTTATGACTGGCTGGTAAAAGCGCACGAATCCATGGGTAACGATGAACATGCCGTATCTTCGCTTAACTCAGCCGTTGCACTTTCGCCTATGTCCATCTTAAGACAAAAAAAAACTGGCTTTGCTGGCGGACAAAACCGAAAACTTCGCTGTTGCCAAAAAAGCCTACGCGGCCACCATTAAACTGGGCAAAAACTCCATACACGGCTCATCCGCCGATTATTCGGGCCTGGCCAATGTCCACTTAAAAAGCAATGCCGCCAACGAGGCGCTAAAAATATTGTATGAGCTGAATCAGCAATACCACAATGATCCCGAAGCCAAGCTCAGGGCCGCCCTGTTGGAAACCGAGATTCATCAGGCAAAAGGCAACAAGGCACTGGCCCAGCAAGCCTATGCCAAGACCTTTAAACTAAACGAGCAATTTAACAAGCAGATATCCAGAGAACTGCGTCTGGAAACGGCAAAGACTTTTTATCTGAACGGCAACGGCGAAATTTGCGATGAAATTCTTAATGATTTAATTAAAACCAATATTGATGATAAGCCTTTTATCAAAGACATCGTAACAATGTGCAACGCCATTATCGGCGAAAACCATGCGGAAACGCTGATCCAGCACATCAAAAAAGAACTGGTCGACATCAACAACAAAGGTGTCAGCCTGTTTCAGGAAGGCAATATTAAGGCCGCTCTCGCAGTTTTTGAAAAGGCCATTGCAAAAATGCCTAATAATCAAACGATCATTTTAAATATGATAAAAATCATTATTCATGATATTAAAACATCTAAACACGGCCCTGAAAAAATCATAAGCGCCCAGTCCTATATCAATAAAGCCATCCAACTAGGCATACCTCACAACCAAATCAGCGGCCTTCAAATAGAGCTGGACACTATTCAATACAACACCAATCCATAATCCGCCCAGATGACCAATACTCATATACTTTCAATCGGTTTTCCCGCCATCCTGGCCTCTTCAGTGCATGACATAAAGAACTCATTGACAGCTCTTCGGGCGCTCCTCAGCCAACTGGAAAACGTCTACCAGGACCCGAAGCCTACTGAATTCAGGCAACTGGAATTTGAAACCAATCGCATGAACAATTGCCTCATGCAGTTATTGACGCTCTATAAAATCGATTTATCCCAATTCAGCCTGTCTATAGACGAGCATAGCGCCGCCGACATATTGGAGGATGTTGTCGCCCAGCAATCTACTTTATTATCCTTAAGTAACATTCAACTGATTACCGAATGCCATGACGAGCTATTTTGTTATTGCGACAACGCACTGATCAGCAATGCCCTCTGTACGCTGGTCAATAACGCGCAGCGCTATTGTCAGAGCAAGGTTCTGCTTTCTGTCGTACAGGAAGATGATTATATTGTTTTTTGCATCGAAGATGATGGCAAGGGTTTTCCGGAAAATCTTATATCGTCCGATTACAAACAATTCCCCCAGATTGATCTGGCTAACGGCAACACCGGATTGGGTTTGTTTTTTACCGAGACCATTGCGCAATTGCATATCAAAGGTGATAAACGGGGCTTTATTATGACCGACAATAATAGCCAGTTTGGCGGGGCCAGATTTAAACTGTATTTGCCGTGATTATGTTCAGCCGTTAGAAAGGGATAAAAAAGACGAAAGGCGAAAGGCAAAAAAAGCTTGCCTTTAAATTCAAGGGATATTTCAGTTGTTAGCCCTTTAGCCCTTTAGCCCTTTAGCCCTTTAGCCCCTTAGCCTTTACCGCAAACATCAGGCAAACAGCCAACAACGTTTCCCAGGGCTCCCCTTGCTGCTGCCCTTTAATCTGCCGATCCGCCTTTGCACTCAAGGTAAGGATACTATTGAGATCGCTGTCGCCCAATCTGTTCAACGCATCGCTAACCAACTGCTGGCGCTTGTCCCAAATCTGGTTGTTTTTAAAGACCACCGCCCTATTTTGCCCTTGAGCCAGCGCCTGCTTAATCCTGATTAACACCCGAGCTTCCCGCGTCAAAGCCCATAACACCACCGGGGCCGCAACGCCTTCCGCCTGCAAGCCGGACAATATCTTGAAAATCCGGCCTACTCTGGCCGCCAGCACGCTATCCATCAGCTTAAACACATCAAATCTGGAACTGTCCGCCACCGCATCGGAAATCTGCTGATTACTGAGGCGACCTTCACCGTATAACACATACAGTTTTTCTATTTCCTGAGCGGCCGCCAACAGATTGCCCTCAATCCTGGAAGCCAATATCTTTATACCTTCCGTTTCAGCCTGTAGCCCCCGCCGCTGCATTCTTTGCTGCAACCAGCGAATCAAGTCTTGACCTTCTAACGGCCAGACCTGAACAACACAACCGACCTTATCCAAAGCCTGAAACCAGCGCGCTTTTAATGAAGCACCGGCCATCTTTGCTGCGGTGATCAGTAACAGCGTATCTTCCGGCAAGCGTTCGCAATAGGCGATTAAAGCCTTTGAGCCATCCGCGCCCGGCGTACCGGAGGGCAATCTTAAATCGATGATTTTTTTATCGGCGAAAATAGATAGCGCACCCGCCGACTCCGTTAATTCATTCCATGAAAAGCTAGAGTCGGCAACAAGAACTTCGCGGCTATCATAACCTTCCTTTCGCGCCGCGGCCCTGACCGTATCAGCCATCTCGCCCAGCTGCAACGGCTCGTCGCCGCTAATAAAATAAACCGGCGCCAAACCCTTTTGCAACGCCGCCGCTATCTGTTCGGGCTTTAGCCGCATGTTATTTCGCGCCCGCCTCTAATACGACCCTGGCACGGTTAATAATGGTTTGCACGACCTGTTGATACATTTCATTACGTATCACCGCCTCTTCGTTATCTTTGGCAATCATAAACTGCTGGTCATTGTAATACTCACGTCTGACTTCAACAGGCTGCCGCGCCATCAACTGGGCATCTTTGGCATTAGCAAACTCATAATCCAGGCGATAAACAAGCTCAAACTCGTTAGACTTGCCTCGGGTACTCAACGACAACACGCGCCGATTAAAATCTTCGTTAAAGATCTTGATAACAATACCCGCCCCCTTGCGGGAATCGGCGAGCTGCCCGGAAGATGTCTTCATGACCTGGCCGAATTGTTCGCGTAGCGGCCCTGATCCACCCTCCACATAAATATTTTTCATATTTGCAGGCAATTCAAAAGCGCCCCGCAAATGATAGCCGCAAGCGCTCAATAACAACGCAGCAACAAAGATGACTGCTTTTTTTGCTAACACACACTCTCCCATAAATAAATAGAACACGGGTGATACTGAAAAGGCTAAAGGCTAAAGGCTAAAAGCTAAAAGCTAAAAGCTAAAAGCTAAAAGCTAAAAGCTAAAAGCTAAAAGCTAAAAGCTAAAAGCTAAAAGCTAAAAGCTAAAAGCTAAAAGCTAAAAGCTAAAAGCTAAAA
>Ga0160183_106149_pt1 | contig 20945 bp, 19 predicted proteins | sample met14sb_FD_108562 | JGI IMG/M metagenome (GOLD analysis project Ga0160183, IMG submission 108562) | Synthetic bacterial communities of pure cultures from sediment of Lake Washington, USA, under high oxygen condition - MT... | ecosystem: Engineered > Modeled > Simulated communities (microbial... >...
TAGGCTCAGTTGACATTCAACTGGGGGAGTGAGCCATGAAAACGCTGCAATTGGGTTTTATCTTTACGGTTTTTTGGGTTAATGCCGCGCTGGCGGTTAGCGTGACGCAACGCGCCGGCAATAATTTTCGTACCGCGGCCAATAATCAAGAGTTCACGCTGAATAAAACTAACGTGAATACCGAGCAATTCGGGCTGCTGCGCACTTACGATTTCAACGCCAAAGTCGAAACCCAGCCCTTGGTGATTGAAAAGGGCGCCGGCGCCGATGATTTAGTGATCATCACCACCATGAAGAATGACGTCATCGGCATTAACGCCCGTACCAACGAAACCGTCTATAAAGTTAAACTCGGCCCGGAAATCAGCTCGCAAGACATGGATATGTGGAAACACACGCCCACCTGGGGTATTTCCGCCACGCCGATAATTGACCCTGCCACCAACACACTGTTTGTCGCTTCCTGGCAAAAGAAGAACAACGACAGCCGGTTCCGCGATTACTGGGTGTATGCCTTAAATCCGCTGAACGGCAGCCAAAAAAGTAAACCGGTGCGTATCTTCGGCAAGTCGCAGGAAGGCAACGGCTGCTGGTTTAACGACGCCGGCGCGACATATAAGCAAAATAATCAAACCAAGCAATATGTCTATCCCAAACTACGGGCCGGACTGGCGTTGACAGAGAACAACGGTTTGGTCATGGCATTCGCCGCCAATGGTGAATCGCTGATGGGCGGCCGGAAAAATCCGCATGGTTTCGTAGTGGCTTACGACACTAGGGCCTTGCTCGGCCAAGCCGGTTTTTCCAAACAAGCGGCGATATTTTGCGCCACCTCATTCAATTCCTGGGGCGCCGGCATCTGGCATGCCGGCGGTGCGCCGGTCACCGAAGACGACATGATTTATGTCGCCACCTCCAACGGCACTTCAAATAACGGCGATGTCGATCTGGCCGAAAGCATGATCAAACTCCGTTTCAAACCCAGCGTCGGTGGTGCGCGGCCCGAACTGGAAAAGGTGGATTTTTACAAAGCGTTTTTGGATGAGCGCGTTGCCGGCGACAAGTGTTTATGGAGCGACAATAACTCCGAAGTGTCCTGCGGCAGGGCACAAGCGCATGCCGCCGGCGCAGACTGGGATTTCGGTGCGGCCGGGCCGATGCTGGTGCCGGGTTCCCGGCTGCTGTTGCAAGGCACCAAAGACGGCATCATTTATTCCTTGGATAAACTGAATTTGGGCCGGAACGACCGCTTTAATCAATTGATGTCCAAACCGCCGTTGGTGGCCACCTACTTTGCGGGCGGTGTTCAGGAAAACTGGGACCGGGCTCAGCATCTGAATCGTAGCCTACCGTGCCCGGCATCCGGACATAGCGATCACGGCTGGTTCGTGCCATGCGGCGACCCGGAAAACAACAAAATGCACCACATCCATTCACTGGCCTTGGCGCAACGCGATCAGAGCGGCGGCATCGTCTATGTTTGGGGCGAAAACTCGCGTTTAAAAACCTATAACTTTTCCACCGTAGACGGTAATTTGCCGACCTTCCGCGCCGAAGCTGATGACCTGGCCTCGGTGGGTGTCGAATCGCCTGGCGGTATGCCCGGCGGCTTGTTGATGGTATCAGGCAAACCGTCCACAACTAATAATTTTGCGCACGCCATCGATTTCGATTCGGCCGTCGTTTGGGCGGTATTTTCCAAATTCGGCGATGCCAATAAGGAGTTCGCCGAAGGTCAGCTGATTGCTTACGATGCGACCACGATAGAGCCGGGCAACAAGTTGAAACGCTTATTTCGCACCGGCGACGACAATAACGGCGGCTTAGGCAAGATGTCGCGGATGATTCCGCCGGTGGTGGCGAATGGCCGGGTGTATGTGATGATTTATCGGGTCGGTACCTCAGACTGCACCGTGCCGGACAATCAATTACCGGTTTGCAGTCAGTTGAAGGTGTACGGCTTGAAGTAATAATGGGGACGATTTTTTCAGCGACTCAAGCACATTTCGGCATCATCTTCACCGAAATAGGGTGTTTGCAGACGCAGCGGTAAAATTTGGTATTGACGGCATCGTAGATCAAGCTGCGATGCCGGACTATTAACCCGCAGTTATCTGTCGCGGGTATTCCTTTCGGGCTGAGCGCTTCGAAGCCGAGGCTTGTGTATCATTCGACAGGCCCAGTACTCTCGAGGGCCGGGTAATAAATAATGACCTGATGTATAGCTGCCGCGACCGCTCTGCAAGTCGTCATTTGTTGAACAACTCCGCCATTGATATGACGTTCTTGGCCATTTCACCGATGGCGATGTTGCGGTCCATCGCCAGTTTGCGCAAGGCGTGATAGGCCTGGTCTTCCGTGTAACCTTGCGACTTGATTAAAATCGCTTTGGCACGATCTACTAGCTTGCGATCTTCCAATTGAGTCTTGGTCTTTTTTAATTCTTCTTTTAAAGCATGTTGTTCTTTGAAACGCGCTATGGCGATGTCGATGATGGCCTTGATGCGTTTCGGATCCAAGCCGTCGACTATATAAGCACTGACCCCGGCTTTGATGACCTTGTTGATGGTCTCGGTTTGCTGATCTTCGGCGAAAATGACGACCGGCAGCGAACAGTTATGATTGATGTCAACGATGGTGCGCAAGACGGCCTCGTTAGGGGCGTACAAATTCAAAACCACCACGTCGGGGTTCAGGGTCTGGACAATTTGCATCATGTCCAGTTCTTTAAGTTTCAAGGTTACCACCTCACAGCCGTGCTGGCGCAAGCTGGTTTCCAGCAAGGGTTCGCTGTCGAATTCATCGACGACCAAGACATTAAGCGCTGCCATGTTCAATCCAGGGCGATTTTCAGCAAAGAGCCGTCAGGCATGATTTCGGTGATGTAGTTTTTAGGTTCTTCCAGGTAGTAAATCAAACCCAACAACAGAAAACAGGACAGGCCCAGAATCAAGAAAAATTGCCCGGTGGAGACGAAGGTCAGCAAAATCAAATAAACGATGGCGCCTGCGTTACCGTAAGCGCCGACGATGCCGGCCACTTCGCCGGTGATGGCGCGTTTGATCAAGGGGACGAACGCGAATATCGCGCCTTCCGCCGCTTGCATGAATATAGAGCAAAGCAAGGTAACCGCCACCGTTGCCAGGATAGTCCATTGCGCAGAAATCATCGCCATCAAACAATATCCGCCGGCCAGGCCGGCCACGAATAAATACAGGGACAGTTTGCGGCCAATCTTGTCGCTAAGCCAGCCGCCGGCTGGCCGGGCGATGACGTTGGTTACCACGAAACTGGAGGCCAGAAACCCGGCATCCAACATACTGGTGCCTTGGGTTTCGTTGAATGTCTTAAAGAAAAACATCGGCAGCATCGATAAAACGGCCAGTTTGGAGCCGAAGGTAACCAGATAGGCTATCGCCAGAATGAATACCTGTCGGTATTGATAATGATGGATGCTGGCAATCGGTTGGCTGAGGCGGTCGGCGTTGTTGTTGACCAATTGAAACACGTGGATCAGGAACAGTAGCCAGACGACTGCATGAATAGTCAGATTCCAGCCGTCGGTTAGGACCGGCGTGGCCGGCGTGGACAGTTTCCAGGCTAATAAGGAGATGGTCGCGTACAGGGGCACCAGACTCAGCATGTATAAAAATAAGTCGCGGATGCTGGTGACTTCCATCGCCATGGGTCGGCGGGTTTTCAGGGCGGCAATTTCCGGCGGCAGGTTTTCCACGCTGAAATAATAAATCACCGAATAGATCAAAGCGATGACGCCGGTCAAGGCAATCGCCGAACGCCAGCCGTGTTCCGCGCCGAAATAAAATGCCAGTCCCGGCAGGAAAATCGCCGCAACCGCCGACCCGAAATTGCCCCAGCCGGCATAAATACCTTCTGCGGTGCCGACTTGGCTGGCCGGAAACCAGTCGCCGATGATGCGCACGCCCACCACGAAGCCGGCGCCGATAAAGCCCAGTAAAAACCGCGACCAGGCCAGTTCGGTGAAGTTTTCGGCCATCGCGAACATGAAGCAGGGAATGCTGCAAACGGCCAATAACACGCTGTAACTGATTTTCGCGCCAAATCTATCCACCAGCATACCGGTAATCACCCGAGCAGGAATGGTCAGCGCCACGTTCAGCAATAACAGGATTTCGATTTGGGTTTCGCTGATCCCCAGATCTTGCTGGATCAGTACTAACAAAGACGCATGATTGAACCAAATAACAAAGCTGATGAAAAACGCGATCCAGCTCATGTGCAGCACTTTGGTCTTGCCGCGCATGGATAGTAATTTAAAAGGCGTAAAAGACATGAATGATCCGTGGTTGTCGTTCCTTGGTCTTTTTTAGCAGTTTATATGCCAATGATTCAATAGCGACAAACCCGGCAATTCGCGATCAGATAGCCCCATAGTGGTGCAAGTAACCGGTTTTTTTGCCTTATTTGAGTGCGAATTTTGCGAAAAAAATAATGTCTGGCGGCGGGAAGCGGCGTTTTTAAAGGGTTTTTAATGTTGGCATAAATTTTGTTAAAGATTTAGCAAGTCTCGTCGTTAGACTTTACCCCCGTATTAAACCTGGACAAAGGCGTCCTGCTTGAATGAGTCAATCATTCGAACAGGATGCCTTTTTTTTTGGCTGCGAAAAAGGGCGGTAGCGACCAGACAGTAGCTCCTTGAATCGCCTTACCGCCACTAGGCCGTGTAGCGCGTTTGCATAAATTCTGAGTAAACAGAGGCCCCTGATGAATATGAAACAAACCCTGGTTGTTATCGGCAACGGTATGGTAGGCCAGAATTTTCTGGCTGGATTGGTCGCTAGCAATGCGAGAGTTCGCTATCGGATTGTCACATTCTGCGAAGAGCCAAGAGCGGCTTACGACAGGGTGCATTTGTCCGAGTATTTTTCCGGGAAAACCGCGGCCGATTTGTCTTTGGTGGAAGACGGCTTCTTTGCCGAGCACGGTATCGAGATTTATTTAGGCGACAAGGCGGCCAGTATCGACCGGGAGCGTAAGCAAGTCACCTCTGCCAAAGGTGTAATAGTCGATTATGACAAACTGGTATTGGCAACCGGCTCTTATCCTTTCGTACCGCCGGTGCCGGGGCATGAAAGACCGCAGTGCCTGGTGTATCGGACCATTGAAGATTTGGAAGCGATGAAAACCGCGGCAGCCAAATCCAAAGTTGGTGTAGTCATCGGCGGCGGTTTGTTGGGTTTGGAAGCGGCCAAGGCTTTGAAAGACTTAGGGCTGGATACGCACGTGGTCGAATTTGCGCCGCGCTTGATGGCGGTACAGCTCGACGAAGGCGGCGGGGCGATGTTGAAGCGCAAGATCGAAGCGCTGGATGTGAAAGTACATTTAAACAAAAACACCACACTGATCGACGACGGCACCGAATGCCTGCATAAAATGAATTTTGCCGATGGCGAAACGCTGGAAACCGACATCGTATTGTTCTCCGCCGGCATCAGACCGCGCGACGACATAGCCCGTGGCTGCGGCTTGGAAGTGGGGCCGCGCGGCGGCATAGTGATCGACAATCAGTGCCGTACCTCCGATGCAGATATTTATGCGATTGGCGAATGCGCACTGTGGAACGGGCAGATTTTCGGTTTGGTCGCACCGGGTTACGCGATGGCGCGTACCGTGGTTGCTGATTTGGCAGGCGAAGCAGGCAGTTTTACCGGTGCCGATATGAGCACAAAACTAAAGCTGATGGGCGTCGATGTGGCTAGCATCGGTGATGCGCACGCCAGGACCCAAGGCGCGATGGTGTATACCTATCAAAACGGTGCCAGTGAAATCTATAAACGCTTGGTGGTTAGTCAGGATCAGAAACGGCTGTTGGGCGCGGTTTTGGTCGGCGATGCGTCCGCTTACAGCACTTTGTTGCAATATTGCTTGAACGGCATCGAGCTGCCTGAGCATCCGGATTCTTTGATTTTGCCGCAACTTGCCGGTGAATCGGCCGGTCTCGGGCCGGATGCCTTACCCGCATCGGCGCAGATTTGCTCCTGTTACGATGTCAGCAAAGGCCAGATTTGCGGCGCAATCGAAGCCGGTTGCACCACGCTCGGCGGCCTGAAAGCCGAGACCAAGGCCGGCACCGGTTGCGGCGGGTGCTCCGCGCTGCTGAAGTCGGTATTGGATTGCGAATTGACCAAGCTGGGCGTGGAAGTCAGTACTGATATTTGCGAGCATTTTCCGCACACTCGCCAGGATTTGTATAACCTGGTGATGGTGGAAGAAATCAAAACCTTCGACGAATTGCTGGACAAACACGGCAAGGGTTTGGGCTGCGAAGTCTGCAAGCAAGCGGTCGGTTCCATCCTGGCTTCACACTGGAACGACTATATTCTGAAAAAAGAACATATCGGTTTGCAGGATACCAACGATATTTTCCTGGCCAATATGCAAAAAGACGGCACTTATTCGGTGGTGCCGCGCGTTGCCGGCGGGGAGATTACCCCGGATATGTTGATCGCAATAGGCCAAGTCGGCAAAAAATATCAGCTTTACACCAAAATCACCGGTGGCCAGCGTGTGGATTTGTTTGGCGCCCGCGTGGAGCAATTACCGGCGATTTGGCAAGAACTGATCGATGCAGGGTTTGAATCCGGCCATGCTTACGGTAAATCCTTGCGTACCGTCAAATCCTGTGTCGGCAGCACCTGGTGCCGGTTCGGTGTCGATGACAGCGTCGGCTTGGCGATAGAGTTGGAAAATCGCTATAAAGGCTTGCGCGCGCCGCATAAAATCAAGTTCGGCGTCTCGGGCTGTACCCGCGAATGCGCGGAAGCGCAAGGCAAGGACATCGGCGTGATTGCTACCGAGAACGGCTGGAATTTATATGTCTGCGGCAACGGTGGCATGAAACCGCGTCATGCCGATTTGTTTGCCACCAATCTGGATAAAGAAACGCTAATCAAATACATCGACCGGGTGTTGATTTTTTATGTCCGCACCGCCAACCGGATGCAAAGGACTTCGGTATGGATGGAAAATATGGAAGGCGGTTTGGACTATTTGAAATCGGTGGTTATCGAGGATCGGCTGGGTATAGGCGCACAATTGGAAGGGCAGATGCAGCACGTTATCGATACCTATCAGTGTGAATGGAAAACCACGCTGGCGGACGAGCAACGCCTGAAGCGCTTCCGGCATTTCGTCAACAGCGATCAAGCCGACGACAACGTGGTGTTTGTCGAGGAACGCGGCCAAGTGCGGCCAGCCAACGCGCAAGAACGTAAACATTTCAAATTGATCGAGGAGGCGGCATAATGAGTACGTGGATAGATGTGTGCGGCATCGACGATTTGCAAGCCGATTCTGGGGTGTGTGCCTTAGTAAAAGGCAAACAAGTCGCGATTTTTTTACCTGCAACGCCGGCAGGAAGTCTATGCCATCGGTAACTTCGATCCGTTTAGCCACGCCAACGTTCTGTCGCGCGGTATGATAGGCGACATAAGCGGCGAACCGATGGTCGCGTCGCCGATGTATAAACAGCATTTCCATCTACGTACAGGTGTGTGCTTTGAAGATGCCGGCGTCAGTGTGCCGGCCTATCAAGTACGCCTGGAAAACGGCAGAGTCGCCGTGATGCCGGCGTCGTCGCCTGCGCAACAAAAATCGCCGTCTTTGGCTGTCTGTGAAATGGAGTAAGGTGTGAACTACCAATATTATATCGCTGATGTCTTTACCGACCAGATTTTCAACGGTGCGCAGATAGCGGTATTACCGAAGGCCGACGGCTTGAATGCCGAGCAAATGGCCAAGATTGCCAAAGAATTGAATCTGTCGGAAACGGTATTTCTTTTTCACAAAGCCGATGGCAATAAGCACCGGCGGATGCGCATATTTTCCCCTTTAGGCGAAATCAATTTTGCCGGGCATCCGATTATTGCCGCAGCCTACGTGTTGGCTATGTCCGGCGGTGTAGCGTTAACCGAACCGCTGACTAAACTCGAGTTCGAACAAAATATCGGCGTTATTCAAGTTAATCTGTCCAGTCAGGATGGCCAACCAAGCTTGGTGCAATTTAGCCGTAGCGTCGATTCGATAGTCGACCGCTTTGCGCCCAGCGACGATGAAATTTGCAGTTTCTTAGGCTTGCAGCTTGCGGAGCTGGATCATAAAAAATACTCGCCACGCCTGGTGTCTTGCGGGTTTCCTTATTTAGTAGTGCCGGTTTGGAATGTCGAATCGGTGCGCAAAGCCCGCTTTAATTACGCGGCTTGGGCGCAATCCACGGCACCGCAAACCGCGGCGCAGGAAATCTTGCTGTTTTGCCCGAAATCATCGAGCCCGGAAGCGGACTTCAATGCCCGCTTGCTGGGACCCAATATCGGCATCCATGCCGATCCGCCGGTCGGCAGCGCGATACCGGCGTTTTGTTGTTACCTGTGCTCGTTTGAACACACTCAGAAAGGCACCCACACTTTTGCGGTGGAACGCGGTGATCTAAGCACTCGCCGCAGCTTGATCCACTTGGAAATGGATAACAAAGGCCTGGAGAACTTGACCATCAGGGTCGGTGGTCAAGCCGTGTTGTTTGCCGAGGGAACGATCCATCTTCCGGATTAAGGTTTATTCGACCAATTCGAGCCTATTTAACCGACGCCTAAACCATAAACCGGTAGCCCAAATTACCAGCAAAATTTCCAGCACAAAGGATCTGTGCAGCAGAAAATTCAGCCACCAATCCTGGTAGACACTGGGCACCGTAATCAAGGCAAAAGGCTTGTTTACGAAGGGGGCCAGCCAGTAGATATTGGTTGAAATATAATCCAGCACCATATGCAACATACCGTTGCCGGTAAAAATCAGCGCCAACACCGGCAGCTTCTTGTGCCGGCAATGCTGAAAACACAGGATCGCCAGCGTTAATAACAGCAGCCAGACGCTGGGAAAGTGACTGAAATAACTGTGATGTGGGTGAGCGCGGTGGTCGAAACCATAAAAATAAATCATATCCAGATCGGGCGCGATGCTGCCGAGCATGCCGGCGCGCAGAAAATTTATCCCGGTGACCCCATATTTTGCAAATCGCCTAAACAGCAGCGTCGATACGATATAGCCGGCCGGAAGATGAGCAACAATCATAACTACCTCGATTTTGTTGCTCGGAACGCTGCTTAGAGCCAACGCCCCGAGCCGGTGGGATTTAAATGATTGCCGAGTTATCGGCAGCGGATTGACTCAGTCCATACCAATCCAGGCGCCGCGTGGTAACCATCGCCAGGGCTAACAAGACAAACATCAGTAAAGATCCGAGCATCAGCGCGTTATCCTCTGACTCCAACAAGCCATACAAACTTCCGAACAAGCCGCTCAGTAAGGCGCCGGCGCTAATACCGCGTTTGGCGCTGCGCAACACTGCACTGAGATAGAAGCCGATCAGTATTACGCAGGCAGCACTGGCGATTAAATACGCCAGCACAAAGTCCAAATGCTCCGACAAACTCAACAGCAGCAGAAAAAACATCGCCAACGCCAAACCCACCAAGGCGTATTGCGCCGGATGAATCGCCAGATTTTTCAGAATTTCGAACAGAAAGATGGCTGCAAAAGTCAGACAGACGAACAGGAAGCCGTATTTACTGGCTCTATCAGACAAGGAATAGACATTAATGGGTTCCATCAAACGTATACCAAAGCTGTCGTAACAACTGATAGCCTGGCACTTACCAAGACTTTCGGCGACGTTCGACGCCAGCGCATCAACCGACCATAACGCATGAAAACCGGCCTCGCCGACTTGCTGGGTTTGCGGATCAGGCAGAAATCGGCCGTAAAAGCTGGGGTGCTGCCAGGCTGAGGATAATTCCACGCGGGTTTGCTTGCCGGCCGGAATAAAATCCAGCGATTCGATGCCGCGTATTTTTAGCGTGAAAGCAAACGGTATGTTGATGGCGCCGAACTCGACCGGCGGTGCATCCAATGACACGTGCATGCCGTTGGCTTGGTGCATGGGTAACTCCGCGCCTTGTTCGAAGGCATATTGCTTGCCGCCCCATTCCATGCCCGGCGCTTCCAGTACCCCGCGCATATCTGCCAGCACGACGCTGGCGTAAGGGGTGCCGAAACTGATCTGGCCGTTATGTAGCGGCTTGGGATTGCCGTAAGCACCGGGCAGTTTCATATCGCCTTTGATGCTGACATTCAGTACATAAGAGCGCACTTTGAACAGGCCGCGCTGCTTGGTTTCCGTAGCAAGCTCGCCGGCTATATTCAGGTGCTCGGGAAGAAAATACAGCAGCCGATTATCGACACGTTCGATTTGTTCACGCTTGGGCAGTCCGTCCTGTTTGGTTTCGATAATCTCGGTCCAGCGCTCGGTGTAAGGTACAGTCAACAACGGGCCGAACAATTGCTGGGGACCGGCAGAACTGGCGGCAATGTCGCTCACCGCCTGTTGTTGGCGTTCGGCGCGTTCGCCCACCAGATTTTTTATCATGCCTATCGGTATCAGCAGCACCAAAGTCAGACCGAACATTATGCAGATCTTTTGCCAGAGTTTTTTTTGCATCGCGTTTATTCCGTGGAGTTAAAAGACGATGAACAGCATGCACCGGCAAGGTGAGCGGATGATGGTGGGAATGTGAAGCGAGGGTGAAGTGGGCAGGACTGCTGTGAGGGGTAATGCGAGGGGAAGGGCATGGCTAAGCCTTCAGCCATACCCTAAAAAGCTTAATCAATGGTTTCCACCCAGTGACAGCGCTCTTTGACGATAGGTGCGGTGTGTTCGTTAGCGATGCCTTTGGCGATCAAGGCAATCACCCGGTCGTCCGTATCGTAGCCGATATGGGCATCCATCGGATTCGCCAGTTTACCCAAGCCAAACGCATCATAAACCCTGGCGACGTTAATATTGATATTGGTGACATTCACGCATAATCGCGAATCCAGATATTTATTCACGAAATCGTGCGGAATGGCATAGCTGAGTAAATCGTTGGGGTCGCTAAACGCGATCACCGAAGTTTTCGCCATGATCCGTTCATTGTATTTGGCGCCGTCGGCTTGGCAATAAGTGTCGGCATGATTCGCCACTTCCGGTAGTGCCCGTCCCAATTGCAGCATGGGCAATTGGTTGGACATCATGTAAATAGGTATCTCTTTATTCTTTAAAACATTGGTTAATGCGGTGTAGTAGCTGGCCGTTTCGCCGTTGCCCAGCTTCGAGGCAATTTGTTGCAAGCCGTCGATAGTAATGCGGCTACCCAAACTGTGGGAGATGAAGGCGTAGCTGTCGTTGTAAAACGGTGTGACGTTCTTGGTGGAGCAGGTTTGCTTGACGTCGTCCGGCAGGTTGTTCCAGTCGCCGTGGATCATCCAGCAGAAGGATTGCGCGAATGCCGACAAAATATCCTCGCGTTTCTCTCCCAGATAAATGATAGGGTCCGGTCCGGTATCGTTAGAGAATTTTTTTAACAAATCGTTGACTTCGGCGCGGCGAAACGACTGCTCTCCGGAGTTATCGTAGGACAATACTTCTTTTTCCTTGGCACTAATCTCCGACCAGGTTAGCTCGTAAAACAGCATTTCCTGCGACTTATTAGCATCCAGATAACGGTGGATACGCAAATTGCCCAGTGGTCGCTCAAGGCCTTTTGCATCGGCCAAGCGGATATTTTTGACATTTTTGCTGGTGACGGTCAGATCAAGTTCCTTGGCCAGCTTTTCCATGAACTGGGTGGAGTAACCCGGCAAGTGGTTGCCGACTCCGTGCACCATCAGCAGCTTCATTTTCCGGTCATGCACTTCCAGCTGCGGTTTGATGCCTTCGAATTTATCGCCTTTGATTTCGCAAATGCGGGTGTCTTCCGCTTCCTGCTTTTCCAGAATGGCTTCGGTAATCCCTTTGCCGAGACTGGCGCAACCGTTTAACAGCACGCTGATCGCCAGTATCAGCAGCTTGATGTCGATTTTTTTCATGGCTTGGGTAGTGTTTATTGCTAGAGAGTGGTGGTATAGGAGCGCAGCCCCCGCGTTACGCGAATGGCTGCTGCATGTCATGCGGAGATTTTATGATAAATCCCAGTTGCTCGGGAGGCTTAATCGGGGCGCGAATTGTAAACGCTGGTAAAAATAACGTGTCGGCCGCAGCAACTGCAGCTTGCAGTGCGCGCCAGCTTATTCTTTATCGAGTTTTTTCTTGGCTGCCTCGGCTTGTGCGCCGATTTTTTCGACTGTTTCCCGATATTTGGCCTGAGCCTGATTGGCGTGGTCAGCAATGATGCCGTTATCGGTGTTGGCTTCTTTGATCAAGCATTCGAAATAATCGCGGGATTTTTGTTGCCAGGCGTTGATCGCCGCAATGCTTTTATTGTAGGCATCGATATTGCCGGCATCGATAGTAGGTGACTCGGGCACGGCGCCGCAACCGCTGGGTTGCCAACTGCCGTTGGCCAGGCTACCGGCTTGCGCGGGGTTTGCAAATAGGGTGGGCAGCAAGGCGGCGATTAATAATGTATGTTTCATCTAGCTAACTCCTTTGGTAAGAAAAAATCCAAGAATACTCAGGGTTACGAATTACAATTTGCGCAATTCAATCAGGGCCGAATTATTCCGCAACTCGAGTAGATTGCCAACGCTGGCGCTGAGCGGTTTAACTCAACATCTGCCGGATATGCTCGATCTCATCTTTAGCCTGGTCGAGAATATTGATACTTAAATCCGCATCCAGATTGCCTTTTGCCAATTTTTTATAAGCAGGCAATTCGTCCAGCTTGGGCATTTGTTTGATGTCTATCTTGCCGATGAAGCTATGCAATTGCGAAATCATGACTATGTCGCTGTAACTGGCGGTTTCGCCGCTGTCGCGGTGCCAGTTTTCAGCGTGGATGATCACGTCTTCAAAGTCGCTGGGAAAATCCCATTTGCGGATAATTTGCACGCCAATCGGGCTGCGCAATTCGCGCACCGCTTCAGCCAAGTCGCCCGGATTAGCCACAATCTCCGGTTGCCGGTCGGCGTAAGCCAGAATCGGCACCACGCCAATATCGTGAATCAAGCCGGCCAACATGGCCCGGTCCGGATCGAAGCCGGGCGTTTTATGGGCAAATACCGCACTGATCGCCGCCACGTAACTGCTATGCACCCAAAGCTCTTGCATCTTACGGCGAATCACCGGTGATTTGGCGTTGAACACCGCTTTTAACGCGAAGGCGGTAATAATGTCCTGCGCGGCTTTCAAGCCCAAACGGGTCAAGGCTTCCGGACAGCTTTCGATCTTGCGCCGGCCCCGGTATAGCGGGCTATTGGAGATTTTGACCAAGCGCGCAGTAATACTGGGGTCGATTTGCACGACTCGGGCGATTTTATTGCTGTTGGCGTTGGGTTCGTTAATTGCCCGGCGGATTTTTACCGAGACATCCGGGATGGTCGGTAACGCCAAGGAATCGGATTGCATATATTTAAAACAATCCTGATACAGACGATTTTTTGCCAGTTTGGCGGATAGCGCTTGAGAATGGGCCTCGGTCATTTACTGTGCTTTATTCGGGCAAGCGGCGGGGGATTGGTTTAAAATCCGCTGCTGCATTTTTAAACGTATTTTTAAGTATAGACACGCTATGAATATAACAGGCCCGGATGTTATCACAACCCTCAGCAGCATCAGAGACTATATTCGCTGGGCTGCCAGCCGGTTTGCCGAGCATCAGGTTTTTCTGGGTCACGGCACGGTCACGCCTTTGGATGAAGCCGCGGCGATTGTGTTGCATACCTTACATCAGCCTTACGATTTGGATCACGGCTATCTGGATTCGGTGTTGACCATGGCCGAACGCCAGGCGGTGGTGGCGTTGATCGAACGCCGTATCGTCGAGCGTAAGCCGTCTGCGTATTTAACCCACGAAGCGATTTTTGCCGGCCTTTCGTTTTATGTCGATGAACGGGTCTTGGTGCCGCGCTCGCCCATCGCCGAACTCATCGCCGAACGCTTCGAGCCTTGGGTGGAAGAAACCCAAGTGTTCAACATCCTGGATTTATGTACCGGTAGCGCCTGCATCGCTATCGCCTGCGCTTATGCCTTCCCGGATGCGCAAGTGGATGCAGTGGAATTGTCGGACGATGCGTTAGCGGTAGCCCAGGTCAACATTGAAAAACATGAACTGGAAGAGCAAGTCCAACTCTATCAATCCGATTTATTCAACGACTTGCCGGCCAAGCCTTACGACATCATCGTCAGCAATCCGCCCTATGTTGCTATCGCCGAATGGGAAAGCTTGCCTGCGGAATTTCATGCTGAGCCCGAGATGGGCTTTACCGGCGGCGAGCACGGCCTCGATCTGGTGTTGCGGATTCTGGTTGACGCCAAACGCTACCTGGCGGAGCAGGGCATCCTGATCATTGAGGTCGGTAGCAGCGCCGAAACCTTGCAGGAAATGTTCCCGGACGTGCCGTTCCAATGGTTGGAATTCGAGCGTGGCGGCGACGGCGTATTTCTGCTCACCGCAGCACAAGTCTCTCTTTATCACTCACACTTTGTTAGCGCTTTATAACCATGTCCGGAAACAGCATAGGAAAATTATTTACCGTCACCACCTCCGGCGAAAGCCACGGCCCGGCCTTGTTGGCTATCGTCGATGGCTGCCCTCCCGGTTTGGAACTGTCGGAAGCGGATTTGCAGATCGATTTGGATAGGCGCAAACCTGGCACGTCTAGGCATACCACGCAGCGCCGCGAAGCCGATGAAGTAAAAATCCTGTCCGGCGTATTCGAAGGCAAAACCACAGGTTGCCCGATTGGGCTGATGATCGAAAACACCGATCAACGCTCCAAGGATTATTCGAAAATTGCCGAGAGCTTCCGACCCGGCCACGCCGATTACACCTACCAGCACAAATACGGGTTTAGAGATTATCGCGGCGGCGGCCGCTCCTCGGCCCGCGAGACCGCAATGCGCGTTGCCGCCGGCGCGATTGCCAAGAAATATCTGTTCCAAGAACATTGCGTCTTGGTGCGCGGCTACTTGTCGCAACTGGGTCCGATCAAAATTGACGCATTCGACTGGAACGAAATTCCTAACAATCCGTTCTTCTGCCCCGATGCCGGCAAAGTTGAAGAAATGGAAAAATACATGGATGCACTGCGCAAGGAAGGCGAGTCGATAGGCGCGAAGATCGAAGTAATCGCCAGCAACGTGCCGCCCGGCCTAGGCGAACCGATTTTCGACCGCCTGGATGCCGAACTGGCTTATGCTTTGATGAGTATCAACGCCGTTAAAGGCGTGGAGATTGGTGACGGTTTTGAGTGCATCGATACCAAAGGCACGAAATTTCGTGACGAAATCACCCCGGAAGGCTTTTTAAGCAACCATGCCGGCGGCATTTTAGGTGGGATTTCCAGTGGCCAGGACATCATCGCCCGGATTGCCTTAAAACCCACCTCCAGCCTACGTTTGCCGGGCCGTAGCATCAACAGCAAAGGTGAAGTGATTGAAGTGGTCACCGAAGGCCGCCACGATCCTTGCGTCGGCATCCGCGCCACGCCTATCGCCGAAGCGATGGTCGCCATCGTCTTGATGGATCATTTGCTCCGGCATCGCGCGCAAAACCTGCATGTAAATTCAGGATTGCCGATTCTGCGCTGAATGAGCGTACCTTACTGGCGCTTATCCGGCTTTTACTTTTGCTATTTCGCCACGCTGGGCGCATTCCTGCCGTTTTGGAGTTTATACCTTAAACAAGTCGGTTTCGCCGCCACCGAAATCGGCGAGCTGACGGCTTTTTTGGTGGCTACCAAGATTATTGCGCCGAATTACTGGGGTTGGCTGGCCGACAAAACCGGACGTAGTTTACGTCTGATTCGCATCACCTCGCTGCTGTCGGTGCTGTGCTTTGCCGGTTTTTTGTACCGCAGCGATTATCTATGGTTTGCCGCGGTGACTGTGCTTTTCAGCTTTTTCTGGAATGCCACCTTGCCGCAGTTTGAAGCCGCGACCCTGTTTCATCTGCAAGTCGAACCGCAGCGCTACAGCCAAATCCGGCTATGGGGATCTATCGGCTTTATTGCCGCAGTTCTGGGCATAGGCCGGTTTCTGGATCAATTTAGCATTGCCTATTTGCCCTGGATTATCGGCAGCTTGATGCTGATGAATTGGCTGATGGCTTTAATCACGCCGGAAGCAAAGCCGCGCCTGACCCACAGCAATACTGGCGGCATCTGGCAAATTCTAATGAAACCGGAGCTGCTGGCATTTTTGCTGGTTTATATGCTGCTGCAAGTCGCGCATGGCCCTTACTATGTGTTTTATTCGGTTTACTTAAAGCAGCACGGCTATTCCGCGACCGAAACCGGTTTGTTGTGGGCCAGCGGTGTCGCGGCCGAGGTGTTGTTGTTCATGGCGATGCGGCAATTGTTGAAATGGCTCTCGCCGCGCACGCTATTGCTTTTTGCGGTATCACTCAGCGTAGTGCGTTGGCTGTTAATCGCTGATGGGGTGGATTCGCTGGCATTGACGATCATCGCGCAAATTCTGCACGCAGCCACGTTTGGGGTCGCGCATGTCGTGGCTATGCAATTGCTGTTTCAGTATTTCGGCGAACGCCATCAAAGCAAAGGGCAGGCGCTTTACAGCAGTATCAGTTTTGGCTTGGGCGGCATGATAGGCAGTCTTTACAGCGGTTATTTCTGGGACATGCTAGGTGGCCGCCTGGTGTATATCATCGCCGCCCTGGTGTGTTGCGTGGCTTTGCTGATTACCTATATCGGTGTGGCTCGGCAATCTCGCCTCGGATTGGGTTAAAATTGACAGGTTTCAGGAAAGAGGGATAGACAACGTGTTTGAAGTAATCAAAAACGGCGGCTGGATGATGGCGCCGATCATCTTGTGTTCCATCGTGGCGATGGCGATCATCGGCGAACGCTTTTGGTCCTTGCAACGCAAACGCATCATTCCCGTCGATTTGGTGCCGTACATTTGGCAATTGCATAGAGACAAGAAACTCGACGAACCGACCATCAGGCGCATTAAACTGAGTTCGCCGCTCGGGCGGATTCTGGCAGCCGGCTTATTGAATCGCAAACATGGCCGGGAAATCATGAAATCCAGTATCGAGGAAGTGGGCCGGCAGGTGACGCACGAGCTGGAGCGTTATTTAAATGCACTGGGCAGCATCGCTTCGATCACGCCTTTGTTAGGATTATTGGGCACAGTGGACGGCATTATCCGGGTGTTTTCCGACATCGCGATAGGCGGCATGGGCGATCCTGCGGTGTTGAGCGGCGGCATTTCCGAAGCCTTGATTTGTACCGCTTCGGGTTTGACCGTGGCGATTCCCAGCCTGTTTTTTCACCGTTATTTCGAACGTCTGGTTGATGATCACGTGGTGCGGATGGAAGAAGAGTCGCTGCGCCTGATCGACATCATGCAAGGCGCGCGCGAGGATATTTAATGCAATTCCGCCGCAAACGCCGTACGCAGGTCGATATCGGCTTAATCCCAATGATAGACGTGTTGCTGGTTTTACTATTTTTCTTCATGGTCGCTACCACGTTTCGTCATCACTCCGAATTGAAGATCAACCTGCCTGAAGCCCAAGGCAGCGACGCCACGGAGCAGGCTAAGACCATTAATTTATACGTCGATGCCAAAGGCACTTATGCCTTGGCCGGTGACGACAACCAGTTTCATGAGCTGGTGAATCAAAACCTGGATGGTTTGAAAGCCGCCCTGGCGCAAACCGCCGGCGAGTCCAGATTGTTACCGTTCATCATCAGCGCCGACGGCAAAGCCCCGCATCAAGCCGTAGTCAGCGCCTTGGATGTCGCCAATCAATTAGGCTTTCACCACATCACTTTTGCTATCAACCGCCCGGAAAAATAATGAACCCGAAATTAGTGAAATGGTTTGAGGACGCCTGGTACAAGGAGATGTACATCTCGGCTTGGCTGATGCCCTGGTCGATGTTGTATGTCGATGCCATCCGCTTGCGGCGCTTTTTGTACCGCATCGGCGTATTGAAAAAAACCAGGCTACCGGTGCCGGTAATCATCGTCGGTAACATTACCGTGGGCGGTACCGGCAAGACGCCCTTGGTGATCTGGATGGTCGAATTTCTGAAACAACACGGCTACAAACCGGGCGTGATCAGTCGCGGTTATGCCGGCGCGGCCAGCACCAGTCCGCAAGCAGTCACCGCCGACAGCGACCCGGCGCAAGTCGGTGACGAAGCGGTGTTGTTAGCCAAACGTTGCGATTGCCCGATTGTGGTAGGGGCGGAGCGAGTAGCGGCGGGTCGGCAATTGTTGTCTATTAACGCCTGTGATGTCTTAATCTCTGATGACGGTTTGCAGCATTACGCATTGGAGCGCGACATCGAAATCGTCGTGGTAGACGGTCAGCGCCGCTTCGGTAACGGTTATTGTCTGCCGGTTGGCCCGCTGCGCGAGCCGCAGGAACGAGTCAAACAAGTGGATTTGGTGGTGGTCAACGGCCCGGATGAACTGCTGGAAGGCGAACTGCCGATGCACTGCAAGGGCCAGCAACTGATCAACATGAAAACCGGCGAACGAAAACCGCTGGTCGAATTCAAAGGCATGGCTTGCCACGCCGTCGCTGCGATAGGCAATCCGGCACGCTTCTTTGCGCAATTGGCGGCTGCCGGACTGGATTGTCAAACCCACGCCTTGCCCGACCACCATCCGTTTACTGCCGAAGACTTGCAATTTAAAGAGCCTCGCCCGGTGCTTATGACCGAAAAGGACTCGGTGAAATGCGCCCGCTTCGCGACCGACCAGCACTGGTATTTACCTATCGATGCCGAATTGCCCGAGGCATTTTCTCAACAACTGTTAAAACTACTAAAAGACAAAGCTCATGGATAAAAAAACTACTCGAGATTCTGGCCTGCCCGCTGTGTAAAAGCTCCCTGATTTACGACAAAGACAAGCAGGAATTGATTTGCAAAGCCGACAATTTAGCCTTCCCGATCCGCGATGATATTCCGGTAATGCTGGAAGACGAAGCCCGCGAACTGAGCTTCGAAGAAGCGGACGCTCTGCGTAAATGAGCGGCGGTTTCAAAGTCGTCATTCCGGCCCGCTACGGCTCCACCCGCTTGCCGGGTAAGCCCTTGTTGGACATCGCGGGCAAACCGATGATCGTGCATGTATGCGAACGCGCGCTGGAAGCCGACGCCGAGCAAGTGGTAGTGGCGACCGACGACCAACGCATCTTCGATGCGGTCAGCGACTTAGGTTTGCAAGCGGTAATGACCGATCCAAACCACCAGTCCGGCACCGAACGTATCGCCGAGGTAGCGCGGATCATGGGCTGGGCCGACGAACAGATCGTCGTGAATCTGCAAGGCGATGAACCGTTGATTCCACCGGCTTATATTCGCGATGCGGCCTTGGCGCTGGCTGGACAGGAACAGGCTGGGATTGCCACCTTGGCGGCTAAGATTTTGGACGTGGAGGAAATTTTCAATCCGAATGCGGTGAAGGTGGTGTTGGATAAAAATGGTTATGCCTTGTATTTTAGCCGGGCGGCGATTCCGTGGAACCGTTCGACTTTTCCTGACAAGCACGATATTGCGTCTGCTGCTTTGCCGCATTTGAGGCATATTGGTATGTATGCTTATACGGTGGGTTTTTTGCAGCGGTATTGCGGTTGGGCTGCGTCGCCGTTAGAGAGTGTTGAGTCGTTGGAGCAGCTTCGGATTCTTTGGCATGGGGAGCGGGTATTGGTTCGCGTAGTTGATAAGACGCCGGAGGCGGGGGTGGATACGGAGGAGGATTTGGTGAGGGTTTCAAAACAGATCATGTACTCAGCTAGTCAACCAAACTAAGCTCACAAATGAACACCTCAGCGGTTTTAGTACAAATTTTTGGGCCATTGATAAGCAATTTTTGGTGGTTGATACTACTCGCTATTGTTGTAAGTGTTCTTAAATCTCCAGTTATCAAAGGGGCGTTTGGCGAAGGACAAGTCAATTTGGCAGCGAAATTCTTGCTGGACAAAGACATATACAAACTGATTAAAAACGTAACCTTGGTTACGGAAAGTGGCAGTACACAAATAGACCATGTAATAGTGTCCCGTTATGGTGTATTTGTTATCGAAACCAAGAATATGAAGGGCTGGATATTCGGGGACGCTAATCAGAAAATTTGGACGCAAAAGATTTACCGTCACACAACTAAATTTCAAAATCAGTTACATCAGAATTACAAGCATACTCAGGCATTGCAACGATTTTTAGCGCTTGATCCAGAAAAGATATTTTCGCTCGTTGTATTTGTTGGAGATAGCTCTTTCAAAACGCCAATGCCAGCCAATGTTGTCTACGCCGGAGAATTTATTCGCTTCATAGAAAGTAAAACTCAGTTACTTTTTAGTGATAGTCAGGTTCACGAGATTTTTGCCAGATTACAATTTGGACGATTGGAACCAACTAACAGAACACATAGGCGCCACGTAGAGCACGTTAAAAATATTGTTCAGGCCAAACAGACTCGGCATCATGAAAACTCGTGTCCGAACTGTGGTAAATCTATGGTCATAAGAACAGCAGGAAACGGTGCCAATAAGGGCAAACAATTTTGGGGTTGTACTGGCTTCCCAAAATGTAGGGCGATCAAGCAAATCAATACCTAATTTTGGAAATGATCTCTAAGGTAAGGGTGTCGCTATCGCGAAGCTTGATTTAATCGGGTTCTCGCACCCGAAGGCGAGATACTTTCATTTGCTCCGCCAAAAGAAAGTATCCAAAGAAAAGGCGGCCCGGATGCCGCTTTCATCCTGCGCGCCGAAGCTTTTATCGAGGGTCGGCAGAAGGGGCTTCCCAGCCCCTCCGCCGACGCACCGCATCCATGCGGTGCCCCTTCGGGCTGTTCTCGATAAAAGCTCCGGTGCTCGGCGCGGCATACGGGGAAACACCGTTGCTGTGTAGCAGGGGGATTAATGTATTCTCGTGGTCTTAACGCTCCCTA
>Ga0160183_102352_pt1 | contig 20518 bp, 15 predicted proteins | sample met14sb_FD_108562 | JGI IMG/M metagenome (GOLD analysis project Ga0160183, IMG submission 108562) | Synthetic bacterial communities of pure cultures from sediment of Lake Washington, USA, under high oxygen condition - MT... | ecosystem: Engineered > Modeled > Simulated communities (microbial... >...
GATGGCATCGAGTTGCGCGTGCATCCCACCTTAATTCCCAAGCGACGCTTGATCGCCAACGTTGACGGGGTGATGAATGCGGTGTTGGTCTGCGGCGATGCGGTCGGTCCCACCTTGTATTACGGCGCCGGCGCCGGCGCGGAACCGACTGCTTCCGCTGTGGTGGCCGACTTGGTGGATGTGGTCAGAGCGATGACCAGCGATCCGGAAAACCGGGTGCCGCATCTGGCGTTCCAGGCCGATGCCATCGCCGACATTCCGGTATTGCCTGCTGAGCAAATCAAGACCGCCTATTACTTGCGCCTGACCGCCGAAGACAAGCCCGGCGTGTTAGCCGATGTGACCCGGATTTTGGCGGCGCACAACATCAGCATTGAAGCTTTGATTCAAAAAGAACCGCCGCAAGGCGAGACTTCCGTGCCGATCATCATGCTGACGCAACTGACGCTGGAAAAAGAAATGAACGCCGCGATTGCGGCCATCGAAGCGCTGGCGACAGTCAGCGGTAAAGTGGCGCGGATTCGCTTGGAAACTCTAGGATAATAATGACAACGCAAACACGCTATACAGGCATCATCGAACGCTACCGCGACCGCTTGCCGGTCTCCGCCGACACCAGGTTGATCAGTCTTTGCGAGGGCAACACCCCGCTGATTCAACTGCAAAACATCCCGCGCTTGATAGGTAAGGATGTTGATATCTATGTGAAATTCGAAGGCTTGAATCCGACCGGTTCGTTTAAAGATCGCGGTATGACCATGGCAGTTACCAAGGCCGTGGAAGAGGGCAGTCAAGCCATTATCTGCGCGTCCACCGGCAATACCTCCGCCGCCGCTGCGGCGTATGCGGTACGTGCCGGCATCCGTGCCTTCGTTCTAATTCCTGAAGGCAAAATTGCACTGGGCAAGTTGGCACAGACCATGATGTACGGCGCGAAAATCATCCAGATCAAAGGCAACTTCGATGCCGGTATGTCTATCGTCAAGGAAATTGCCGATCATGCGCCGGTAACCATAGTTAACTCGATCAATCCTTATCGGATCGACGGCCAAAAAACCGCGGCGTTCGAAATTGTCGATGCCTTGGGCGATGCCCCGGATTTCCATTGTTTGCCCGTCGGCAATGCCGGTAATATCACCGCGTACTGGAAGGGCTATAAAGAATATTCAACCGATACGGCCACGCATAAAGCCGTGACCAAAAAACGTCCGGTAATGTGCGGCTATCAAGCGGCCGGTGCCGCGCCATTTTTAGCCGGCCATCCGGTGGAAAATCCGGAAACGGTCGCTACGGCAATCCGCATCGGTAATCCACAATCCTGGGACGGTGCTTGGACCGCGCAGAAACAATCCGGCGGTTGGTTCGCATCGTTTACCGACCCGCAAATTCTGGCCGCACAAAAAATGCTGTCGGCTTATGAAGGTATTTTCTGCGAGCCTGCCTCCGCGACCTCGTTGGCGGGTGCCTTGCACGACATCGCTAACGGCAACATCCCGGAAGGCAGTACCATCGTCTGTACCTTGACTGGTAACGGCATTAAAGACCCCGACACCGCCATCGCGCAATGCAAGGACGATCAACCCATCACGATAGACGCGACGCTGGATGCGGTAAAAAAAGCCATTCTGGATTCGATGTGAGTCTAGCGATGAGCATCGACAAGCCGGCAATTGCCGGCTTTTTTATTGCCTGATATGTATTTGCAAAGCGTTAAAAAAGTCATCCTGCCCAGGCCGGTGCAGAATAAGAATCCGCACTTTGGTGAGATGGACCCGGTGCTGCAACGGATTTTTAGCAGCCGTGGCGTGCAGAGTGCCGATGAACTGGATCGGAGCTTGGCGAGCTTGCCATCGCCTTGGCTGCTGACCGGCATGAAGGAGATGGTCGAGCATTTGGTGTCGGCGATCAAACAGCAGCAAAAAATTACCGTGGTCGCCGATTTTGATGCCGACGGCGCCACCAGCTGCGCCCTAGCTTTAAAAGGCTTCGCGCTGCTCGGGGCGAAAGCCTTGGATTTTGTGGTGCCCAACCGTTTCGAATACGGTTATGGCTTGACGTCGGAAATCGTTGAACTGGTGAAGCGGCAGAGTCCAGAGATTATTGTCACCGTCGATAATGGCATATCCAGTATTGACGGTGTCAAAGCGGCCAAGGCTGCAGGTATCAAGGTGTTGATTACCGATCACCATTTACCGGGGCTGGAAATGCCGGACGCCGATGCCATCGTCAATCCCAATTTGCCCGACGATAAATTTCCAAGCCGAAACATCGCCGGCGTGGGGGTGATGTTTTATATTTTGATGGCCTTGCGGATTCGTTTACGTGAACTGCATTGGTTTGAAAAAGCCGGCATCCCGGAGCCGAATCTGGCGCGTTTGCTCGACTACGTGGCCTTGGGTACGGTGGCAGACGTGGTGGCTTTGGATCAAGTTAACCGGATCTTGGTGCATCAAGGCTTATTGCGCATCCGTTCCGGGCAATGTCAGGCCGGCATCAAAGCCTTGGCCGAAGTGGCCGGCAAGCAATTGGCCGGGATTCATGCCAGCGATTTGGGCTTTTCCATCGCACCGCGTTTGAACGCGGCCGGCCGGATGGACGATATGTCCTTAGGCATTCAGTGTTTGCTGACCGACGATGCCGGCTTGGCGCATGATATTGCCGAGCAATTGCATGCCTTGAACCAGGATCGAAAAGAAGTCGAAGGGCAGATGAAGACCGAGGCGATGGTCTTGCTGTCGGAAATGAAGGCTCTGGATGAAAAACACGTGCCGGCTGGTGTGTGTTTATATGACGGCAATTGGCATCAGGGGGTGATCGGCATCCTGGCGTCGCGGATCAAGGACCGCTTGCACAGGCCGGTTATCGCCTTTGCGCCGGCAGATAATGGCGATATCAAAGGTTCGGCGCGTTCCATCACCGGTGTGCATGTTCGCGATGTGCTCAGCGAGATTGCTGCCAAACATCCACAGATATTAAGCAAATTCGGCGGTCACGCGATGGCAGCGGGTCTGACGATTAAGCTACACGACTATCCGCATTTTGCCCTGGCTTTTGCCGAGACAGTGGCAGCGAAACTGGAACTGGTGGATCTGGAACAGAAGGTCTATTCCGATGGTGAACTGGATGAGCAGCATATGACTTTGGTCTTCGCGGAAACGCTGCAGCAGGCGGCGGTGTGGGGGCAAACCTTCCCGGAGCCGGTATTCAATGGCGTATTCGATGTGATCCAGTGCCGCATCGTCGGGCAGCAGCATTTAAAGTTTGTGTTGCGCTTGCCGTTTAGCGGCCAGTTGCTGGATGCAATCGCGTTTTTTGCCGATCACCCGGAAAAATGGCTGGGTTGCCGAAAAATCAACGCGGCCTATAAGTTGGATATTAACGAATTTCGCGGCCAACGCAGCCTGCAACTGTTGTTGCATTATCTGGAGAAATGGGAATAAGCGCCTATGTCTGAGAGACTGTTACGCTGGATAGACGCACATACGTTGGCTTTGCTGCTGGCGCTCATGTTGTTGCGCGGCGGATTTCTGCTGATCAATGGCTTTGATTTGATCGGTGACGAAAGCTATTACTGGGATTGGTCGCGGCGACCGGACTGGTGCTATTACAGCAAGCCGCCGATGATCGCCTGGCTGATCGGTGCGTTTACCTGGTTATTGGGCGATCATACGTTTACCGTGCGTTTGCCGGCGCTGTTGTTGGGTACAGTATTTCTGGGGTATTTTCACGCCACGGCCAAGGCATTTTACGGTGCGCGCGGCGGGGCTTTGGCGCTGTTGCTGGTGTTGGCGACGCCGATCAATGTGTTGGCCAACTTCCTGATGACCATCGACGCGCCGCTGTATTGTTTCTGGATAATCACCGTTTACTATTTAAGACGGGCACTGTTCGACAATCAGGCGCACGCCTGGCTATGGGCCGGTTTGGCCAGCGCCGCCGCCTTGCTCAGCAAGCAATCAGCATTGATCTTGCCGTTAATGTTACTGATCTTTTTAGCCTTGGATAAGCAACGCCGGGGGCTGTTGAAAAAAGAGTTTCTGATTTATTTAAGCCCTATCGTGATCGCGGCAGTGCCGATTTTATGGTGGAACCAGCAACACGATTGGGTGATGTTCGGGCATAGTAGAGGTCATTTCGGTAACCATGAACCGGTCAGCGTACTTAAGCATTTACAATGGGCCCGAGATTTTCTGCTTTACCAGCTGTTACTGGTCTCGCCGGTGTTGTTTGTGCTGGTGCTGATTAGCAGCGCGCAAGCGGCGTTCAATTTTAAACGCCTGGCTGCGGAACAACGCTTTTTGCTATTGATGGGGCCAGCCTTGTTGCTTGGTGTGTTGCTGCTCAGTGTGCTGCAAAAAGCCCAAGGCAATTGGCCGATGCCGTTTTATTTTACCGGCTTGATTTTGTTGGCCGGCAACTGGCTGGCCGGCGCCTGGAAGAAAGCCTTGAAATACGGTGTTGCATTGGGTTTGGCAATGGTGCTGTTGACCTATTTGCTGCCCATCGTGTTGCAAGTATTTAAATTGCAAAACACGGCCTTCGATCCCACCAAGCGTTTCAACAGTTGGCAGGAGTTGGCGATTAACATGCATTTCGAGCGCTTGATCAGTTTGCCCAATCTGGATAACACCTTTGTGGTAGCCTTGGGCCATCGTTATCTGGCGAGCGAGTTGGCGTTTTACTTGCCCGATCATCCCCAGGTTTATCGTTACGAACCCAGTGGTGTGGTGACGTCGCAGTACGAAGTTTGGCCTGGTCCGCAGGCGTTTGTCGGCAAAAATGGCTTTGTGCTGGGTGAAACCTCGGAGGAAAACCTACCCGCAGAATTGAAAGCGGCGTTTCAAAATTTTCGCTTCTTGGCGCAAATCCCCAGTCCTGCCAAGCCGAGTTCCCCGTATTACCTGTATTTAGGTGAAAACCTGAAGTTTTGGCCGGAAACCGTCCGGCTAACATTGGATAAGGAAAGCTATGCCCCATCGGAAAATTAGACGCGCGCGCAACGAACTCATGCTCGTGTTGCTATTGGCGGCACTGACCACGCTATTGTTTGGGCTGACAGACCTGGATTTGCGCCTGGCGGCCTTGTTTTATCATCCGGAAAATCCCGGCGATGTCTGGCCGACCCAGCATTGGTGGCCCTGGAAACTGCTGTATGACTATGCTTTTCCGTTCACCTTGTGGGCCGGTCTGATAGCTTTAGCGGTTTATGTCCTCAGTCATTTCAATACTCATACGCAACGCTTTCGCCGTAAGGCCTTGTATATTTTATTGGTCATTGCTTTGGGGCCGGGCTTGGTGGTTAATCTGATTGTCAAAGATCACTGGGGAAGACCCCGGCCGGTGCATGTCAGCCAGTTCGGCGGCGAGTACCAATATGTGCCGCCTGCCAAATTTGGCCACACCCCGGATAAGTCTTTCGTCTGCGGTCACTGTTCGGTGGGCTATACATTTTTTGTATTGTATTTTCTGTCGCAAAACCACAAAGCGATTTATTTTCTTCTGACCATAGTCTTGGCTTGGACCCTGGGCTTTACCCGGATGACTTCGGGCGGGCATTTCGCGTCGGATATTTTGTGGTCCGGATACCTGGTATTTTTGGTGGCTTATGCCTTGTACTACGGTTGGTATATACGAACAAAACCGGAAGTGAAGACCGCGCAATGACGGTGGCAATCAAGATTTGGGTGGATGCGGATGCCTGTCCTAATTTGATTAAAACGGTTTTGTTCCGCGTCGCCCAAAAAAAAGGCAGTTGGAATTGCTGCTGATTGCCAATCAAAGCATCGCCGTGCCGCCATCTCGTTATATCCAATCCATTCGCGTCAGCGGCGGTTTCGATGTCGCTGATGATTATATCGTCGAGCATCTGCGGGCCGGCGATCTGGCGATTACCGGCGATATTCCGTTGGCTGCAAAAATCCTAGCCAAGCAGGGGTTTGTGATTCATCCGCGCGGCGAAGCTTATACGGTGGAGAATATCGGTGAAAAACTGGCCATGCGCGATTTCATGGAAGGCTTGCGCGACAACGGTTTGGCATCCGGTGGTGCGGCGGCCATGACGGCCAAAGATGTCCAAAATTTCGCCAACGCGCTGGATAGATTTCTGGCCGCCCGGCAAATATAACAGGCTGAGTTTTCAGGGTTAGCTTGATATAATGCCCCGGTTTTATATACCTAAACACGAGAGATTTGCATGATTCAAGGTAGTATCGTTGCGCTGGTAACCCCGATGACGGAAGACGGTGCGGTGGATGAAACCAGTCTCAAACGGCTGGTCGAATTTCATATAGAGCAAGGGACTGACGCATTGGTAGCGGTTGGTACCACTGGCGAATCGGCAACTCTCGACGAAGACGAGCATTGCGCAGTCATTAAATTAATCGTCGATTGCGTGGCCGGACGGATACCGGTTATCGCCGGCACCGGTGCCAATTGCACCCGCGAAGCGATACACCTGACTCAAAAAGCCAAGCAAGCCGGCGCGGACGCTTGTTTGCTGGTCACGCCTTATTACAACAAACCGACCCAGGAAGGCTTGTACCTGCATTACAAAGCCATCGCCGAAGCGGTCGATATTCCGCAAATTCTGTACAACGTGCCGGGGCGTACCGCTTGCGACTTGTTGCCGGAAACCGTGGGTAGACTGGCGAAAATCGATAACATCGTGGGTGTGAAAGAAGCCACCGGTAAGCTGGAAAGAGTTAAAGAAATCCGGGATTTAACCGGTGACGATTTTGCGCTGTACACCGGCGACGACGCCACCAGCTGCGAATTTTGTTTATTGGGCGGCAACGGCAGCATCACCGTGACCGGCAACGTGGCACCGAAACTGGTCCACGAAATGTTGGCGGCGGCAATGGTGGGTGATCGCGCGACTGCCGAGGCGATAGACGCCAAGTTGACCGGTTTGCACAGCAGTCTCTTCATACAATCCAATCCCATTCCGGTCAAATGGGCGGTGGCGGAAATGGGTTTGATGGGCCAAGGCATCCGTTTGCCTTTGACTTGGCTGACTGAAGACTGTTTTGCTACCGTGCGCGCGGCGATGCATCAAGCCGGCGTTTTATAACCATGAAAACTCGCCTATACGGTCGTCTGACGCTGGTTTCGGCGTTGCTGTTGAATGCCTCGTGCAGCACCATCAAGAGCTGGTTTCCGGATAAGGAAAGAGATTATCAATTTACTACCGAAATCCCCGAATTAGTTGTCCCGGACGATCTAAAAACCAAGACCTTGGCGACCCGTCCGGTAAGCAATGCGCCGGAACCTGCACCAGAGCCGGTGCGGCAGGAGCCTGTCCGATCCGCGGCAGCCGCAGAGCCGGCGCCTAGTAAGCCGGAAAAAACCGAAGCTAAAGAGACTGTCGCGGCAGCCGGTTCCGGGAAAAGTGTGCAAGCGGCCGGCAGCAGTGGCGTCAGCAGTTTACAAATCGATCAATCTGCCACTCAAGCGTGGTGGATAGTCGGCAAAGCCTTGAGCCGCCAAAAATTGGAAGTGGTCGAGCGGAATATGGACAAAGGCTATTTCTTCGTCAAATACGATCCTGACGCGATTAAGCCGGAAGACGGTTCCATTCTGGACGAAATCACTTTTTTATTCGGCGACGATCCCAGCCAGGAACAGGAATATCGGGTAAGCCTGCATCAACTTGATGAACTGCTTACCGAAGTGACGGTGCAAGATAGTGATGGTAAGACCCTGTCAAATGTCGCTGCGACCTCTTTGCTCAGATTGATCACCGAAGGCATTAATCAGGATATACCCAGCAGCACCCCTAACAAGTCGGATGGCGCGGCCGATAGTGCAGCGGCCCCATAAAATCGCCGCATTGCTTGCGGTTTGGGGCTTACCGCGCTGTACGTCCAGAATGTCCCGTATTTATCTCTTTCAGCTATAAAAATCGACTCAAACACAGCCCATGTTGACCCTATCCGGAACCTCCGCTCTTTCCCGTTTTCGTATTGAAAAACTGCTGACCGAACTACAGACAGTCGCCGGCAGCATTACTGCCGTTACTGCCCGGTTTCAGCATTTCGTGCAAATCGATGGTCAGCTATCCGCAGAGCAATCGGCGATGCTGGAACGCTTGCTCGATTACGGCCAAAGCGATGAAAACAGCGAAAATGCGGCGGTGGAAGGGAACGGCGAATCGCCTGAATCCCCGTTTTTCTCCTTGTGGGTGGTGCCGCGTTTGGGCACTATTTCGCCTTGGTCCAGTAAGGCTTCGGAAATAGCCGAGCGTTGCGGCCTGTCGGTCGTAAAACGCATTGAGCGCGGTATCGAATATCGCTTTACCACTACCGATACTTTGAGCGATGCCGTTAAACACCAACTGGCGGCTTTACTGCACGATAGAATGATCCAACAAGTGGTTTACGATCAGGCTGAACTTGATTTGTTTGCCGAGCACGATCCTCAACCTTTACAAACCGTGGCTATCATCGAGCAGGGCAGGGATGCTTTGGTTAAGGCCAACGCTGAATTAGGCATGGCCTTGTCTACCGATGAGATCGATTATTTGACCGATAGTTTTATCGGCTTAGGCCGCAACCCGACCGATGTGGAACTGATGATGTTCGCTCAGGCCAACTCTGAGCATTGCCGGCATAAAATTTTCAACGCCAGTTGGACGATAGACGGCGAAGAGCAAGCCAAGTCTTTGTTCGCGATGATCCGCAATACTCACACTCTAAACCCGCAAGGTGTGCTGTCCGCCTACAGCGACAACTCGTCGGTGTTGGAAGGCCCTACAGCCAAGGTGTTCATCCGCGATGCAGCTAATAACTACGCCTACGGTTATGTAGAAGAACAGGCGCACATGTTGATGAAGGTGGAAACCCACAACCATCCGACTGCGATTTCCCCGCATCCCGGCGCAGCAACCGGTTCCGGCGGCGAAATTCGCGACGAAGGCGCCACCGGTCGCGGTTCGGCGACCAAGGCCGGCTTGACGGGCTTCAGCGTTTCGCATCTGAAAATCCCCGGCTTTTCTCAACCCTGGGAAGCGGATTACGGCAAGCCGGAGCGCATCGTCTCGGCGTTGGACATCATGCTGGAAGGGCCAATCGGCGGCGCGGCGTTCAATAACGAATTCGGCCGGCCCAATATCGCCGGTTATTTCCGCAGTTTCGAACAACCGGCTGAAACTGGCGAAGCGAACCAATATCGCGGCTACCATAAACCCATCATGATTGCCGGCGGCATGGGCAACATCCGGCCGATGCTGGTCGACAAGCATCCGATTCCGGCCGGCTCGTTGATCGTCATCCTCGGCGGCCCGGCGATGCTGATCGGTCTAGGCGGTGGCGCGGCATCATCGCAAACTTCCGGCGAAAGCGCTGCGGAGCTGGATTTTGCTTCGGTGCAGCGGGAAAACCCGGAAATGGAGCGCCGTTGCCAGGAAGTGATTAATCACTGTAATTCGCTGGGCGAAAACACACCCATCATCTCTATTCACGACATCGGTGCCGGCGGTTTGTCCAACGCGGTGCCGGAAATCATTCACGACTGCGATCGTGGCGGCCGTTTCGAATTGCGCAAGGTGCAGAACGCCGACAAAGGCATGTCGCCGATGCAAATCTGGTGCAATGAGGCGCAGGAACGCTATGTGTTGGCGATCAAACCTGAGTCGCTGGCATTATTCGAATCCTTCTGCAAACGCGAGCATTGTTTGTACGCGGTGATCGGTCATGCCACCGACGAGGAACATCTGACGCTGAGCGACGAATGGCTGGGTGGTAAACCCGTTGACCTGCCGATGTCGGTATTGTTCGGCAAGCCACCGAAAATGCATAGAAACGTCCAGCGTTTGACCAAGAATTTGCCAGAATTGCAACTGGACAATGTCGAGTTGGCCGAAGCCGTGAAACGGGTCTTAGCGTTTCCGGCCGTGGCGGACAAGAGCTTCTTGATTCACATCGGCGACCGCTCAGTGACGGGTTTGGTCGCTCGCGACCAGATGGTCGGCCCCTGGCAAGTGCCGGTGGCTGATGTTGCGGTCACGGCTTCCGGCTTTTATGCCCACACCGGCGAAGCAATGGCAATGGGTGAGCGCACGCCCTTGGCTTTGATCGACGGTCCTGCTTCCGGACGCATGGCGATAGGCGAGGCGTTGACCAACTTGGCAGCGGCTCGTATCGGCAAGCTTAATGATGTCAAACTGTCCGCGAACTGGATGGCCGCCTGCGGCAGCCCCGGTGAAGACGCCGCGCTGTTCGATACCGTCAAGGCGGTGGGTATGGAATTGTGCCCGGAATTGGGCATTGCGATTCCGGTAGGCAAGGATTCGCTGTCGATGAAAAGCGTCTGGCATGAGAAGACCATGACCTCGCCACTGTCGCTGATCATCACTGCCTTCGCGCCGGTACGGGACGTGCGTTGTACACTGACTCCAGAGTTGAAAAATGCCGATAGCGTGTTGCTGTTGATTGATCTTGGCCGGGGCAAGAACCGTCTCGGCGGTTCGGTGCTGGCCCAAGTTTACAATCAGCTCGGCAACCAGGCACCGGATCTGGACGATGCGAGTTTGTTCAAGCGTTTCTTCGATACCATTCAAGCCTTGAACGACCAAGGGCTGATTCTGGCTTACCATGATCGGGCCGACGGTGGTTTGCTGGCTACGGTAACCGAAATGCTGTTTGCCAGCCGTAAAGGCGTTGAACTAGATATTTCCGAACTGGGCGACGACACGCTGGCGACCTTGTTCAACGAGGAATTGGGCGCGGTACTGCAAGTAAAAACGACTGAATTGGATCATGTCGCGCGACTGTTGGATCAGGCCGGGCTGGACGAATTTACCCATATCGTCGGTAAATTAAGTTCAGATCAAAGGTTACGAATCGTCCGTAACGGCAAGGAAATTTACAGTGCGAAACGCGCTGAACTGCAACAAGCCTGGTCGGAAGTCAGCTTCAGAATGCAGGCCTTGCGCGACAATCCCGATTGTGCGCGGCAACAATTCGAGCGGATCGCCGATGACAACGATCCAGGTTTGTCCGCTCAGTTGACTTACGACATCAACGACAACATCGTTGCAAAATTCGCGGATGCGGTTCGACCGAAAGTGGCTATTCTGCGCGAACAAGGCGTCAACGGCCACGTCGAGATGGCGGCAGCCTTCGATAGAGCCGGTTTCGCGGCTATCGATGTACACATGACCGACATCATCAGCGGCCGGGTATCGCTGGCCGATTTTACCGGTCTGGTGGCTTGCGGCGGTTTTTCTTACGGTGACGTGCTTGGTGCGGGCGGCGGTTGGGCCAAATCCATCTTGTTCAACCCGAAAGCACGCGACGAATTTGCCGCGTTTTTTGCCCGCCCCGATACGTTTGGTTTGGGGGTTTGTAACGGGTGTCAGATGATGTCCGGCCTGAAGGATATTATTCCAGGTGCGGAACACTGGCCGCAGTTCAAACGCAATCTGTCGGAACAATTCGAGGCGCGGGTAGCGATGGTCAAGGTGCAGGCTTCGCCGTCGATTTTCTTCCAAGGCATGGCGGGTTCTATATTGCCGGTCGTGGTGGCGCATGGGGAAGGGCGCGCCGAGTTCGATTCCGAAAACCCTGCCGAAGCCGAGGTTGCGATCAGTTATGTCGATAACTACGGCAATGAAACCGAAGCCTTTCCGGCCAACCCGAACGGATCACCGCTGGGCATTACCGGTTTAACCACCGTCGACGGCCGTTTTACCATCATGATGCCGCATCCGGAACGTTGTTTCAGGGCGATACAGAACTCCTGGCATCCTGCCGATTGGTTGGAAGATGGGGCGTGGTTGCGAATGTTCAGAAATGCTCGGGTTTGGGTAGGCTGAGTCAGCGCCGAGGCTTTCGTTTGGTTAAATAGGATCGAGCTTGAGTAACCCATATCCCGAGCCTCTCCATGATTCAGGGGCTCCAATTTGCAGTTCTCATCGCCAGGAAATAAATAAGAATTTTTCCTATAGCTGTGTGGGAAGCTAGACGGGATAATAGAGGGTTTTCAACGCACTCCACGTTATGAGCCTTCGCTACCAGATTATCTGTCGCATCCTGCTGTCTTCGGTTTGTATTTTGGTATTGGGCGGGGCGATTGCGGTCTGGCAAGCCCGCCAAGCGGTCGAGAAGGAGGTGGATGCCTCGATTCATCTGGCCTTGCAGCTGACCTTGGGCATCACCGATACCCCGGTATTTCAACAAAGCGACGATTTATCCCGCTTCAGCGCCTTGCGGCAAACGCGGCATTTGAGCATTCAATTGCAAAAGCCGGACGGACAGTTAATCCATTTCGCCGGCGAAAATCAACCGACCAATCCCGAAGAAATGCCGCCTAGTTGGTTTATCCGCTTGGTGAAGGGCGACTATCCCAAAGTCGAGCATCAGCTGAACATGCAGGACGGCAAGTTATTGACGCTGATTATTCAGGCTCAGCCGCTCGATGAAATCACTGAAGTCTGGCAGGAAAGCGTGGCGTTTTTTGCGTCGATTTCCTTGTTGACTATGTTGACTTTTCTGGCGGTCAATCTGGTATTTAATAAGTCTTTGCAATCGATTGCGGTCATCGTGGACGCCTTGCGCCTGATCGAAACCGGCCAATATCGGCAACAATTGCCGCCATTTTCCACGCAGGAATTCGATGATATTGCCAAGGCAATCAATCATATGACGGTTGAATTGGAAAAAACCCGCCAGGAAAATCGCGCATTGACACAGCATTCGCTAGCCATTCAGGAAGAAGAGCGCCAACGCCTGTCTCAGGAATTGCATGACGAATTTGGCCAATCCCTGACGGCTATCAAAGTGATGGCGGTTACGGCAGCGCATCGTAAAGCCGACGCGGCTAAAATAACCGCAACAATCGCGGAAATTTGCGATCACTTAATGACTGTGGTGCGTTCGATGATGCAGCAATTGCATCCTCTGGTCTTGACCGAATTAGGATTGAAGGCCACTTTGGAAGAGATGGTTAATCATTGGTCGGAACGCAATGCCGACCTGCGTCTGACGATTCGTTGTAGCGACGCAGTGGATGGTTTGGATAAAAATCTGACTATTCAAGTGTTTCGGGTGATTCAGGAGTGTTTGACTAACGTGGTGCGCCATGCACAAGCCCATAGCGTGACAATTGACTTGGATAAGCTGGATCTCCCCCAGGCATGTTTGCAACTTAAAGTGCAGGATGACGGACGCGGCTGCGATTTGCAGACTACCAGTCAAGGCTTTGGTTTGCTGGGTATAAAAGAACGTATCAAGTCGCTGGACGGCGAATTGCAGGTGTTGTCTCGCCCTGGTTCAGGTATGTTGGTTAATGCGCGAATCCCACTCGTATGAATAACAAGATAAAAATCGTGTTGGTGGATGACCACCTGGTGGTGCGGGCTGGTTTTAAAATGCTGTTGGCTGCCGGGGATAGTGTCGAAGTTATCGGCGAAGCCGAGCGTGGTGAACAGGCTATTCAGCTTTATCAAGAATTACAGCCCGATATGTTGGTGATGGATTTGTCCATGCCGGGGATTGGCGGTTTGGAAACTATTCGGCGGATCATTCAGCGCGATAGTGAGGCAAGAATTTTAGTTTTTAGTGTGCATCATGAACAAGTTTATGTCAGCCGGGCATTGGCAGCCGGCGCGCAGGGCTATATCACCAAAAATAGCGCTCCCGGTATTCTTGCCGAAGCGATAGCGGCAATTATGGCTGGTCAACAGTATGTCGAGCGCGGTTTGGTCAAGGGGGGCGGTGAAGAACGCCAGCACACCGGTTATCACGCGATAATCGCCGGTTTTTCTGCACGCGAGTTCGATGTATTTAGCTTGCTTGCCCAAGGGTTGACGGTGCATAAGATCGCCGATCAGCTGTGTCTAGGCCATAAAACTGTGGCGAACTACGCCACGCAAATCAAGAAAAAGCTCCAGGTGGACACTACCACAGAGCTTGCTCATATTGCGGTCAATTTGGGGATGACGGCGCGCTGATAGTTGGTTTTAGGGCGGGGGCTGAGAAGGAATAAATTAGCCGTCGTTCAGGCAAAATAATTTCGTCTGAACGATTATTGAAAATTATGTTTCTTAATCCAGAAGGCCGTCGAGCTCAGATTTAGCCGCTAGAACATCCGGCAATTTTTCCTTAAGAAGTTGGTCCGATAGGCCTAAAAGTGCGGTGACTTGATTGGGTAGCGAAGCCAAAATTTGATTTTCATCCAAACCCTGATCCTGGCAGTCGCTGATTGTATGGGCGAGGAAAACTGCGCAAGCTAATTTGTTGGGCGTGTCCGCGGCTAAAGGTTCCGCCGATTGTTCGATGGTTTCGACCAATTCGTCAGCAAATTTCCAGCGACGGCAAAGCTCCGCGCAGACCGCCGGGCTGGTATAGCCCAAGCGCCTTTTTTCAATTTCCAATCTGACGTTGCCGTTTTTCACATGCTGATCAATTTCGTTGGCTTCACGGGGACTGCCAATGTGAATGAGCAGGTTGCCCAGATTGCTGATTAGCCCGGCAGTATAGGCGATGTCTGCTGCCAGGCCCGCTTGGGCCGCGAACCATCTTGCATAACCTGCTGTGCGAAAACTATTCCGCCAGCTTTGTTTGACATCGAAATTATCCAATTGCGGTACCACACCGACAATCCCGGATGCGATCACCAAGGTTTTCAGCTGGTTCATGCCCAGCAAGGTGATGGCTTCATCTATAGAGCCAATTTTACGGGATAAACCAAAATGCGCGGAGTTGACCAAACGCAGGATTTTTAAAACAATCACCTGCTCTTTTTCCACGTTTTTGGCTATGTCGAGCATATCCGCGTTGGGATTGTTTAGCTGATTGATGAGGGATCTTACGACTTCGGGTACTTGCGGAATTTTATGGATTTCATCGAACAGTTGGTTCATTTTTGTGGGCATGTCTTCATCCTTAAGCTACGAAACTGTAATTATTCTTAGTGAATTATAGCCAGCCTCGGCGAACAAACCTTATAAATTTAAACCGGTTCAGAGCCCGGCGCCGCCTGAATAAGGGTTACGCCGAGCCAAGCGGATAGCGGTTTAGCTAGGTCTTAAAGTTTCCAACCATGGAGCGCAACTGATTCGCCAGGTCGAGTAACTCGTGGCAGGCATCCGCCGTATTTTTCGCGCCAATCGAAGTCTCTTCGGATACCCGGCTGATATTGCTGATGTTGCGATTGATTTCCTCGGCTACAGCGGTTTGCTCTTCGGCCGCGCTGGCTATCTGATTATTCATATCGTTAATGGTATCGATACGTTCGCTGATAGTGGTTATCGAACCACCGGCGGATGCGGCTTGCTCTACGCTGGAGTTGGCGCGGCTTCTACCGTTTTCCATCACGGCCACGGCCTGTTTCGCGCGGTCCTGCAAGCGTTCGATGGTTTTTTGAATTTCCAAAGTGGAGTTTTGGGTGCGGCTGGCCAAGGTTCTCACTTCATCCGCTACTACCGCGAAGCCACGACCTTGCTCGCCAGCCCTCGCGGCTTCTATGGCGGCGTTCAGTGCCAGCAAATTGGTTTGCTCGGCAATACCTTGAATCACGCCTAATACCTCGCCAATACTGTTACTGTCGTTTTCCAGTTCGTGTATCACATTGGCGGCGTTTTCCACTTCAGACGCCAAGCTGTTGATGCCATGTACCGCATCTTTCACGATGTTTTTGCCTGACGACGCTTCACGGTCGGCGATTTCGGCGGCTTCCGATGCTCTAACGGCATTTTTTGCGACTTCTTGCACCGTCGATGTCATTTGCTTCATGGCATTAGCCACCAACGTGGTTTCGTGCAATTGCCGCTCAACACCGGCTTGAGTCGATTGGGTGATATTCGCAAGCTTATGGGAAGAGCTGGCCAGTTTTTCGCTGGTGGAGCTGATCTGGTCGATGGTTTTGGCTATTTTGCGCACGAAGGTATTAAAACTCGATGCAATCCAGGCAAATTCCGACTTGCCGCTCGCATCCAGGCGAGCCCGCAGGTCGCCTTCGCCACTACCGATGTCCTGCAGTTTCAAAGCCAATGCTGTCAGCGGACCGATGATGATTTTGCTCATCGTGAAGTAGCCGGTAAAACCAATGATGATCAGTGTTATGCATAAGAAGCCGATAGCGTAGAAGGTATTATTCTTCAGCTCGGCTAGCGCCACGCTAAATGGGGTGACGATCTCAAATGCACCATGCAAGTCGCCGGCGTGGCGATTTTCCATCGGATACCCCAGTAAATCTTGGCCCTTTTCGTTATTCCAGAGACTTTGCGATGTCTTGGGGTCGCCATGGCACAATTCGCATTGTTTGACTAATTTGACCGGGCGTAAATAGCGGACTTCCTGTTTTTCTTCGTCTACGTAGCTGAAGTCTTGGGCGGACGGGTTGCTTCTGAAAAACTCCAGCGCTTGACGCTCGATGTCATCCGCTGCGTTCCGGGGGTTTCGGGGGTTAAGAGACGGTGCTTTAAAACGAAAGCCGTGCTCTTTGGCTTCTGCTTCGATGACATCCCAGGCATTGGCCGTCGGTACGGTGGCGATCACCAGTTCTCTGGCTTTAGAGCTACCTTTTTGTTCGACCAATTGCATGAGTTGCTCAGGCGTGTAGATGCCGGCTTCCCATTTTTTACGACATTGTCGCGGATTGATTCGGACAAAGTGAGTAGTTGCCGCGAGGCTTTGATTTCCCGGTCAATCAGCTTTTGTTTCTCAAAGCTTGAGTAAACAACCAAGATGGCTATGCCTAAAAGTGTTAGCACCGACATGGTGATAGAAACCACCTTTACCCCTACAGAATGCCAGTTCATCATCAACATCCGAAACTCCCCTAAAATACGCTTTAAATTTCTTGTATTAACTGTCTTTCCAGTACCGCCCTGAAGACATGCCAACCGAGTATAGCTTACAATTTAGCGTCAACTATTCTAAAAACTTAACAACTATGCGGAAAATCAAGGTTTTGTTTGTGTGTATGGGTAACATCTGTCGATCGCCCACCGCAGAAGGCGTTTTCTCTCATTTAGTGTCTACAAGAAACCTGGCGGAGCGCTTTCAAATAGATTCAGCCGGTACCCATGCCTACCATGTTGGCGATGCGCCCGATCTGCGCGCGCAAAAAGCCGCTCGCGACAGGGGGATTGAATTGAAACATCTGCGGGCGCGCAAAGTTGTGTCCGCAGATTTCGAAGCGTTCGATCACATTCTGGTCATGGACGACGAAAATCACGCCGTACTAAAAGAAGCCTGTCCGATTGATTTGAGTCATAAAATTCGCCATTTTCTCGATTATGCACCGCACTTGAATCAACGCGAAGTGCCAGACCCTTACTACGGTGGTAGTTATGGTTTTGAGCGGGTGCTGGATATGGTCGAAGAGGCATCGGCGGGATTTTTGCAGGCATTGCAACAAACGGGCGATCTGTAATTAACGGGGTAGGAAAAAGCTCATGGCGATAATCTCGAATACGGTCAGTTACCTGGATCGCGACACGGTGCTGGAAGGTTTTTTTGCTTACGACGATGCGATTGTCGGTCAGAGACCGGTGGTGTTGATCCATCATGCTTGGGGTGGGCGAGACCAGTTTGTGGCTGACAAGGCCTTCAAGTTGGCGGAATTGGGTTACTTGGCGTTCGCTACCGATATGTACGGCAAAGGCGTCCTAGGTAAGACGCCCGAACAAAACGCCAAATTGATGCAACCCTTCATACAAGATAGGGCGAAATTGCAACAGCGCTTACAGGCAGCACTATCCACAGTCAAGCTGATGCCTTGGGCCGACAACGCCAGGATTGCGGCGATAGGCTTTTGTTTTGGTGGTTTATGCGCGCTGGATTTGGCGCGGACCGGTGTGGATATGCGTGGAGTAGTGTCGTTTCATGGATTGCTCGGTGCGCCTGAAAATATCCCGAACCCTCAAATCAAGGCGAAGGTACTGGTGTTGCATGGCTATGACGACCCTATGGCCTCCGCTGAGCAAGTGCTTGCCTTACAAGACGAATTAACCAAGGCTGGTGCGGACTGGCAGTTGCATAGCTACGGGCATACGATGCACGCCTTTACCAACCCGGTGGCTAATAATCCTGATTTTGGTACCGTTTATCAGCCGGTTGCTGATCGCCGGTCTTGGCAGGCGATGCAAAACTTTTTGAGCGAGATTTTTGCCTGACGGCAGAGGGTGGCGTTTGCTATAATCGACTGCTTTATAAACCTGTTAGCCATGCTTAAATGGAATTGATGCTTCAGGCTAACCCGTCGATCGATAAGCTTTCGACTGCACTGGAACCACGGACCCATGTCAGACTTCGCTAAAGAAATTATCCCCGTCAATCTCGAAGACGAGATGAAACAATCCTACCTCGATTACGCCATGAGCGTCATCGTCGGCAGGGCACTCCCCGATGTCAGAGACGGCCTCAAGCCGGTGCACCGTCGCGTCCTTTACGCGATGAACGAGCTCGGAAACGACTGGAACAAACCTTATAAAAAGTCGGCGCGTATCGTCGGTGACGTGATCGGTAAATACCATCCGCATGGTGATACAGCGGTTTACGACACCATGGTGCGGATGGCGCAGCCGTTTTCCTTGCGCTACATGTTAATCGATGGTCAAGGCAACTTCGGTTCGGTGGACGGTGATTCGCCGGCGGCGATGCGGTATACCGAAGTGCGAATGGCCAAAATCGCCCATGAATTACTCGCGGACCTGGATAAGGAAACCGTGGACTTCGTTGCCAACTACGACGAATCGGAATCTGAACCCACTGTGATGCCGACTCGGGTGCCTACTCTGTTAGTCAATGGCTCTGCCGGCATCGCGGTCGGTATGGCCACTAATATTCCTCCACATAATCTGGGTGAGATTATCAGCGCCTGCCTGGCCTTGATCGAAAACCCCGATCTGACGATTCCTGAATTAATGCAAATTGTGCCGGGACCGGATTTTCCGACCGCAGGGATCATCAATGGCGCCTCCGGTATTTTTGAAGCGTATGCCACCGGTCGTGGCCGGATTTACCTGCGTGGCCGCAGCCATTTTGAAGACATTGGCGATAGCGGTCGCCAAGCCATCATCACCACCGAGCTACCCTATCAGGTTAACAAAGCCCGCTTGCTGGAAAAAATCGCCGAACTGGTTAAAGAAGGTAAGTTAGACGGTATATCGGGCCTGCGCGACGAATCCGATAAGGACGGCATGCGCATGGTGATTGAACTGCGTCGTGGTGAAGTGCCGGACGTGGTGCTGAATAATCTGTACAAACAAACCCAAATGCAGACCGTATTTGGTATCAATATGGTGGCGCTGTACGACGGCCGTCCACATTTGATGAATCTGAAAGAGATTCTGGCGGCGTTTGTCGATCACCGTCGCGAGATCGTTACCCGCAGAACCATTTATAACCTGCGCAAGGCACGGGAGAGGGCGCATATTCTGGAAGGTTTGGCGGTTGCATTGGCTAATATCGACGAGATGATTGAGCTGATCAAATCCTCGCCCAGCCCGCAAGAAGCCAAAGTCGGCCTGCTAGCGCAGACCTGGAATGCCGGTTTGGTTGCGTCCTTGCTGGATAGAGCCGATGCGGATCGTTCGCGGCCGGACGATTTGTCTATCGAATTTGGCTTGGTAGACGGCTCTTACCGCTTATCCGAAAATCAGGCGCAGGCTATTTTGGATTTGCGTCTGCATCGCTTGACCGGCTTGGAACAAGAAAAAATCGTCAACGAATACAAGCAGCTGCTGGAACTGATCGACGAATATCTGCATATTTTGGGTAGCGATGTGCGCTTGATGGAAGTAATTCGCGAAGAGCTGGAAGAGATCAAAACTCAATACGGCGATACCCGCCGCACCGAAATCGTCCAGGATTATTCAAATCTGTCCGCTGAAGACCTGATTACCGAAGAAGATATGGTGGTGACGATGTCGCACGAGGGTTACGTGAAAACGCAGCCGCTCAGCGATTACAAAGCTCAGCGCCGCGGCGGCCGCGGTAAGTCGGCGACTGCAACGAAGGAAAACGATTTCGTCGAAAAACTAATCATCGCTAATACTCACGATACGATTCTGTGCTTCTCTTCGGCGGGTAAAGTCTATTGGTTACGGGTGTTTAATCTGCCGGTCGCCAGCCGGGCATCGCGCGGCAAGCCGTTTGTAAATCTGTTGCCGTTGGAAGAAGGCGAGAAGATCAATGCGATGTTGCCGGTCCGTGAGTACAGTGCGGATAAATACATTTTCATGGCCACATCATCGGGTACCGTGAAGAAAACCCCGTTGCCCGAGTTCGAACGCCAGCGCAGTAACGGCAAAATCGCTATCGATCTAAACGAAAACGACACTTTAGTGGGCGTGGCGATTACCGACGGGCAGCAAAACGTGTTGTTGTTCAGCAGTGATGGCAAGGCCGTGTGCTTCAACGAAACCGATGTGCGCTCCATGGGCAGGACCGCTACCGGCGTACGCGGTATCCGTCTGCAGGAAGGCCAAAAAGTCATATCCTTAATCATCGCCAGCGAAGGCACGGTGTTGAATATCACCGAAAACGGTTACGGCAAACGCACTAAGCTGGAA
>Ga0160183_100823_pt1 | contig 19858 bp, 20 predicted proteins | sample met14sb_FD_108562 | JGI IMG/M metagenome (GOLD analysis project Ga0160183, IMG submission 108562) | Synthetic bacterial communities of pure cultures from sediment of Lake Washington, USA, under high oxygen condition - MT... | ecosystem: Engineered > Modeled > Simulated communities (microbial... >...
AAACCGGTGCTTTTTCGTCTTCCAATTGAATGACTACGTCGCCCAGGGAAGTGGTTAATTTGACTTTGCTATGTGTATTGGACATTTTAATTTCTGTTGCAAATGAAAGGGTTGAGAATAAAAACAGCATCAGGTAAACCAGGGTGGTGCGCATTAAAAGCTCCTTAATCTCGCTGCAAGCCGCGAATTCTATGTGTTTTTATCTTGAAAGAGAAGCCGAAATCTTGATAGATTGCCAGATGTTTTGCTGCATTCACCTATTATTGTCATGCTGAAAATCTACAACACGCTAACCCGAAGTAAGCAAGAATTCATTCCCAAACAGCCTGGCAAAGTCGGCATGTATGTCTGTGGCATGACGGTTTATGACTACTGTCACATCGGCCATGCGCGGGTCATGGTGGTGTTCGATACAGTCGCCCGTTATTTGCGGCATGCCGGGTATCAGCTTACCTACGTCAGAAATATTACCGACATAGACGACAAAATTATTCAGCGCGCCAATGAGAATGGCGAGGCGTTTACCGCATTGACTGAACGTTTTATCGAAGCCATGCATGAAGACGAGCGGGCTTTGTCGGTGTTGCAGCCGGATATCGAACCCAAAGCCACGCAATCCATCGCCGACATCGTGAAGATGATTTCGACATTAATCGAGCGTGAGTTTGCCTACGTCGGCAGCAACGGTGATGTGTTTTACGCGGTAAACCGCTTTGACGGCTACGGCAAGCTGTCCGGTAAAAATATCGAAGACTTACAAGCCGGCGAGCGGGTGAATGTCGATACCGCCAAACGCGATCCGCTGGATTTTGTACTGTGGAAAATGGCCAAGCCCGGCGAACCTTATTGGGATTCACCGTGGGGGCAGGGTAGGCCGGGTTGGCATATCGAATGCTCGGCAATGTCCACCTGCTGCCTGGGCAATCATTTTGATATTCATGGCGGCGGCATGGACTTGCAATTCCCGCACCACGAAAACGAGATCGCCCAGTCGGAAGGCGCCACTGGCGAGCCTTTTGTCAATTACTGGATGCATAACGGGTTCGTGCGGGTCAACGAAGAAAAAATGTCCAAATCGCTGGGCAATTTTTTCACCGTGCGCGAGGTGTTGAAACAATATCGCCCGGAAGTGATTCGCTTCTTCATCCTTTCCAGCCATTATCGCAGCCCGCTGAATTATTCCGACGAACAGCTCGACGAGGCGGGTGTGGCTTTGACTCGTTTGTATACAGCCTTGAGAGGTGTCGAAATTATCGATGTGGCTATCGATGCAGATTACTGCCAGCGTTTCGAACAGGCGATGGATGACGACTTTAATACACCAGTGGCTTTGGCTGTTCTATTTGATTTAGCGCGCGAATTAAACAAAGCCGAGGAAAAAAGCGTGCTGGCGGCAACATTAAAGCGACTGGCGGCCATTTTGGGCATATTGCAGGACGATCCGGACAGTTTTTTGAAGGGTGGAGCAGCGCCTGATGGTCTGAGTGAAACGGAAATAGAGCAATTGATCGACGCCAGAAAAACCGCGAAAGCCAGCAAAGACTGGGCGCAAGCCGACCAAATTCGCGATCAATTGAAAGCGAAGGGCATTGTGCTGGAGGATGTGGCTGGCGGCAACACCATTTGGCGCCGCGAAAGTTAAGGACTGTCAATGAACGAAATCAAAGATAAATCGGTAGAAACATTCCTGGACGAACTAGCTGGCAAGCAAGCCACGCCCGGCGGCGGTAGCGCGGCGGCAGTGATGGGTGCGCAAGCCGCCGCCTTGACCAGCATGGTCTGTAATTTGACCATCGGCAAACCCAAATACGCGGCGGTGGAAGAACAGATGCAGGCTTTGCTGATCGAGTCGGAAGCCTTGCGGCAAACCTTAATTGGTATGATCAAAGCCGATGTCGATGTATTTGACAAACTGATGGCCTGTTATGGCTTACCTAAAAGCACTGACGACGAGAAAGCCGTGCGCGCCGAACAGATTCAAACGGTGCTCAGAGAAGCCACCCTGGTGCCGCTGGAATGCGCGAAAGCTTGCGCCAAGGCTATCGAGTTGGGCCGGGTGGCTGCCGAACACGGTAATCTGGGGGTGATCAGCGATGCCGGCGTGGCGGTAATGGCAGGCTACGCCGGCTTGAAAAGCGCGGCACTGAATGTGCAGATCAATGCCGCGAGTTTGAAAGACAGGCCGTTTGCCGAAGCCCAACTTGCAGAATTGGATATTTTGTTGCAAACCGGCGAACAGGCCGCCGAGCAGATTTACCGTATCGTCAGGGAAAAGCTTTAAATCTTTCCTTAGGACGGGGCAATTTCAATCGCCCCCTCTCTGCTTAACTTGAGCGGCAGGTTTTCTAAATCTGCTTAACATTGATGTTCAAGGTCTGAATCCGATAAGCAATCTGCCTAGGCGTCATATCCAGCAAGCGCGCGGCTTTGGCTTGCACCCAGCCGCTTTGCTCCAGCGCCGCTATTACTCGCTCCCGTTCGTCCATGTTTTCGTCGTGCAGATCGATATGTTTGATCGATTGCGGGGTGCGGCTGATGCCTATTTCGTTTTCCAGGCCGGTGCTGGCAATCACGTCGCGGTCGATAATGCCTTCCTGGCTCATGATGGCGGCGCGCTCCAAACGGTTTTCCAATTCGCGAACGTTACCCGGCCAATCGTGTTTCATCAAAATTCGGATCGCGCTTTCCTTGATTTCCAATGGCCGGCCGCCTTGTTGACGGGAGATACGGTTTAACAGAAAGCTGGCCAGTTCCGGAATGTCCTCGATACGTTCGCGCAGCGGCGGCATATTGATGGGCATCACATTCAAGCGGTAATACAAATCCTCGCGGAAATTGCCTTCGGCGACTTCCTGCTCCAGATTGCGGTTAGTGGCGGCAATGATGCGGACATTGACTTTCAGGGTGCGAACGCCGCCCACTCGCTCGAATTCGCCTTCTTGCAGCACGCGCAATAATTTGGCCTGAAACGACGCGGAGATCTCGCCGATTTCGTCGAGAAACAGCGTGCCGTTGTCTGCCAGTTCGAAGCGGCCCTTGCGTTGGCCGATTGCGCCGCTGAATGCACCTTTCTCATGGCCGAATAATTCCGATTCGAGCAAGGTGTCGGGCAAGGCTGCACAGTTCAATTTTAGAAACGGGCCGTTGGCGCAGGCTGAGTTAAAGTGTATCGAGCTGGCCACCACTTCCTTACCGGTGCCGGATTCGCCGCGAATCAACACAGTGGTATGCCATTTCGCCACCTGGCGGATGATGTCGAACACTTTCAGCATCGGCTCGGAATGGCCGATGATGTTTTCGAAGCGGTAGTTTTTGACCAGTGTTTGTTTTAAATAGTCGCGTTCGCTAGCTAGTTCGTTTTGCTTGCGTTCCATTACACGCAGCATGTTCACGCTTTGGGCGATCAGGTTGGCGACCATTTCCATGAAGCGGGCGCGCTCGCCCAAAAACGTCGAAGTACAAGGCTGCGCAGCCAAAATGCCGACCACTTCGCCTTGTTCGATGGCTAGCGGGGAGCCGATAAACGGTAAATCCGGGTTATACACGCCCAAGCGGCTTAAAAAACGCGGCTCGTCGGCGATGCGTTCCACCACAATCGTGCTGCCTTCGTCGAGGATAGCGCCTACCAGTCCCTCGCCCGGTTGGTAACGCACCGAGCGGTCTATGCCGTCGCCGTAGATCTCGCAAATGCTCATGCTGTCGTCATCGACATCGCGTAGGGTAATCATGCCGAAATGCAGGCCGTTACGCTTGTGCAAAATCTCCAGGATGCCTTTAAGCTTGGTGCGCAAGTCATGCGTGCTATTCAGCAATTGACTGACCAGAAATAGCGTATCCAGTTCGGATTCAACCAGCAATAAACGATCACTCATGGATGTTCACCATCGCTAGGTTTTTTTGACAGGGAAAGCTAATTTTAAAACTACAGCCGTTTTTGTATTGCGGGTCGATTTCTATCATGCCGTTATGCTGATTGACGATTTCCTTGCTCATGACCAGTCCCATGCCGGCCTGGACGCCGGCGGTGCTTTGATTGGTGGTAAAAAACGGTTCGAATACTTTGCTCCGTTGGTTGGCAGGTATGCCGGGGCCGGAATCGGCTATCGACACGCAAACCCAATCATGCTCGATAGCCGTGCTGATTTTGATGATGCGTTCCTGGCTGCCCGCACGATTCATTGCGTTGACCGCATTGTCGATCAATTGCTTGAACAACATGCGTAACTTGTTTTCGGAGCCGAGGATATTGGGTAACACCGGGTTGGGCAGCCAATCCACTACGATGCCGTTTGCCAAAAACTTGGTGCTATACAGCAGCATCACTTCGTGCAGCAGCTGATTCAAGTTCACCGGCACCACCGCAGACTCCGGAATTTCCGGTACGCAGCGTTGCAGAGTGGCGAGCGTTTCTTCGCCCATTTTTTGCACTTGGCCCAATAGATCGCGGATTGGACTATTGTTGGCGTCGTTGCGTTGCGTCATGATTTGAATCGCCGCGTGAATTTGGTTCAAGGGCTGGCGAATCTGGTGCATTGCGCCGAGCAAGGTTTCGCGGATGCTGCGGATGTGTTCTTCTTCCGCCAACATGGTGCGCAAAGTCTGTATCTGTAGCTTTTCCTGCTGCCGACGCAAGGGACTGATGTCGTTAATGGTCAGCAACAAGTAATCCTTGGATTGTCTGGCGAAGAAGCTGTCGGCGCAGACGTCGTTTTCGATAAACCAATTGCCGGAGCAGGAAAACCAGCGCGTGCCTTTAAGCCCCGCGCTTTCAATCCGTACCTCGCGATTGGCGAAGCCTTGCTGTCTGTCTATGTTGTCGCCCCACAAGTCGCCCATGTCTTGCTCCAGCGCTTCCAGAAAGAACAGCGCGGGCTCTTTTTTGTCGAGTTCGCTGATCAGCATTTTGTACATCTGATTATCGAGCACGACCCGTTTGTCGGAATCGAGCACCACCATCGCCACCGGCGAAGCGTTCAGTACCGATTCGATCAATTGCTTTTGGTTGTTAACTTGTTGTTCCGCGTAGTGTGCCTGGGTGACATCGCGGTGCATACCAATGTAATGACTGATGGCGCCGCGGTCGTCCAGCATCGGCGCGATGGTCAGATCAGCCAGGTAGCGTTGCCCCATTTTTTGCCGATTGACCAATTGGCCGTGCCAAACCTGCTTACGGGAAATGGTGTGCCACAAATCATAATAAATCTGTCTGGGTGTGGACTTGTCGGACAGCGCTGATTCGTTTTGGCCCAAAATTTCAGCGGCGTTGTAGCCGGTTACATCGGTGAAGGCCTGGTTGATGTAAAGGATATTGGCTTTTTTATCGGTGATCGAAATGGCCACCGGCGCTTGCTCCACCGCCTTAACAAACAAAGAGAAAGGCAGTGTTTTAGAGGTTTTGCCGCTTCTTGGCGATTGCCCGCTAGGGCCGATGGCTGGCGATAGTATATCGGCCGTTTCAATCTCAATCTGGCCTTGCAGGTAGTCAGGGGTGGATTTGGTCATGGCAAATGGTTCTCGCGTGTTTTTTTCTGGGCTTAAGTTGGAAAAATACATGCAATTAGAGAGCCAAATGCGTTTTCGCTTAGCAGCTATTGGAAAATCCCGGTGATTTGTATGGTTTACGACAAATTTAACTGTACTTGTTCCGGCTCTGTGTTTTTTAGGACAGAGATGTTGGTGGCAAATCTTGCGGCTTTGCACTGAAATGGGGAGTTACGGCGTTTTTAAGGCGTTGGCATAAATGATGCTGTCTTGTTGCAAAACACCGGGTCGAAAACGATGAGCGAATACTTACTTCTGATATTGGGTACAGCCTTGGTCAACAATGTCGTGTTGGTCAAGTTCTTGGGGTTATGCCCATTCATGGGCGTTTCCAACAAGCTGGACACCGCATTGGGCATGGGTTTGGCGACAACGTTTGTCTTGACGCTGGCGTCCGCGGCCAGCTGGGTGCTGGAGCATCGTTTATTGATACCGTTCGATATCGGTTTTCTGCGCGTGCTGGGTTTTATCTTGGTGATCGCCGCGGTAGTGCAGTTTACCGAGATGGTGATACATAAAACCAGCCCGGTGATGTACCAGGTGTTGGGGATTTTTTTACCGCTGATTACGACTAATTGCGCGGTTTTGGGTGTGGCGCTGCTTAACATCCAAGAGAAATACAATTTCGTGCAAAGCCTGCTGTTCGGCTTTGGTTCGGCAATGGGTTTTACCCTGGTGATGGTGCTCTTCGCCGGCCTACGTGAACGCTTAGCGCTCATGGCAGTGCCGGCGCTTTTTTCCGGCACCCCCATCGCATTTATCACCGCCGGCATCCTGTCGCTGGCATTCATGGGATTCGCGGGGCTTTACAGCAAATAAGAGGCACATCATGTACGTTTTATCTGCCATCGTTATTTTGACATCGCTGGGATTGTTGCTGGGCGTGGCTTTGGGGATTGCCGCCAAATATCTGAAGGTGGAGTCCGATCCGTTAATCGAGAAAGTTGAAGCCTTAATGCCCGGTTCGCAATGCGGCCAATGCGGCTTCCCAGGTTGCCGGCCGGCTGCCGAGGCTGTGGTGTCCGGCGCCGCGCCGGTAACATTATGCCCGCCGGGCGGTACGTCGCTGGTGGAACAACTGGCCAAATTACTGGGTGTTGATGTCGATTTGAGCCAAACCCAAGACCAGGAAGCGATGGTGGCCAGAGTCAGTGAAGAAACCTGCACCGGTTGCACCCGCTGCTTCAAGGTTTGTCCTACAGACGCCATCGTCGGCGCACCCAAACAAATCCACGCGGTGGTGGCGGATGCCTGTATCGGTTGCAAGAAATGTGTGGAAGTCTGTCCCACCGAATGTCTGCAAATGCACCCTGTGGAAGTGACCTTGCGCAACTGGCGCTGGCCCAAACCGCTGGCCGCTTGAGACGGAGACACCTATGTTCGCCTTGTTCGAAAATCCCCGTTTGCGCGGCGGTATCCATGCCGAAGAGCACAAATCCGAAACCTCTCCGCTTAGCATTGTTACCGATTTTCCAATACCTAAGAAATTGTACATTCCGGTGCAACAGCATGTCGGCAAGCCTGCCGAGCCGGTGGTGAAGGTCGGCGAGAAAGTACTGAAGGGCCAATTGCTGGCCTATAGCCAAGGCACCATTTCGGCGCCTGTGCATGCACCAACATCGGGCGTTATTGCCGACGTCAAAGATTTTCCGGCACCGCATCCGTCAGCCTTGCCGATTCGCACCGTGGTGATTGAAAGCGACGGTAAGGAACAATGGGCCGAGTTAATCGTTCCGGCAGACCCGTTTCAACTCGAACCGGAAGAAATATGCCAACGAGTCGGCGCCGCCGGTGTGGTGGGTTTAGGTGGTGCGGTATTCCCGTCGGCGGTCAAACTCAGTTTAGGCCGCAAAAACAAGATTCATACGCTTTTGATCAACGCAGGCGAATGTGAGCCTTATCTGACTTGTGATGACCGCTTGATGCAGGAGCGCGCGGAGCAAATCGTTGCCGGTATCCGGCTGATGTTGCGCGGCATGGATGCCCCGAAGGCTATGGTGGGTATCGAAGATAATAAACCCGAAGCTTTCGCGGCCATGCAAACGGCCGCCCGGGATTTTCCCAATATCGTGGTGGCGCAAGTGCCGACCCGCTATCCGATGGGTTGGGATAGGCAAATGTTGCGTTATTTAACCGGCCAGGAAATTCCCGCCGACGGGCGCGCCACGGACATTGGGGTGGTGGTGCACAACGTCGCTACTGCCTTTGCCGTCTATCAAGCCATTTGCTTGGGACAACCCTTGATTAGCCGGGTGGTTACGGTCTCCGGCGCGGCCGTTGCCAAACCCAGAAATGTGGAAGTGCCCATCGGCACCTTGATGTCGGAAGTATTAGCGTTTTGCGGATTGGAAAAGTCGAAAATGGCCCGCTTAGTGATGGGCGGACCGATGATGGGTGACGCTTTGCCAATTGCCGAAGTGCCGGTGGTGAAAGCCTGCAACGGCATCCTGGCCTTGTCGCATGCCGACATCGACGAGCCGGCTATACAGCCTTGCATTCGTTGTTCCAGTTGCGTGACCGCTTGCCCGGTAGGTTTGTTGCCCTTGGAAATGGCCAGCCGGATCAAAGCCAATCAATTAGACTCTGCGGTTGATTTGGGCCTAAAAGATTGCATTAGCTGTGGCAGTTGTTCTTATGTCTGCCCGTCGAATATACCCTTGGTGCATTACTTTAAATTCGCTTCCGGCGAGTTAGTTAAACGCCAACAAGCCGAGCACAAGGCTGAACAAACCAAGCGTTTAGTCGAAGATAGAAATAATCGGATGGAGCGAGCCAGATTGGAAGCCGAAGCGGAAGCTTTGCGTGCTCAGGAAGCCAGAGCTGCCCGTTTGGCTGCCGCACAACAGGCGCAAGCAGCGCCAGCAGAGGAAACCGTATGAGTAATAAACCGATTAGCGGGCCTCACGTGGCGGCCACCCGCCGCGTCGATCAAATCATGCGTTTGGTGATTATTGCCCTGGCACCGGCTACGGCCTGTGGCGTGTTGTTGTTCGGCTGGCCGGCTTTGTATTTGCTGGCGGTGACCGTGCTGTCTGCCATGGCTTTCGAAGGCTTGTGCCTGAAGATGAAAGGTGTGGCGGCAATGCCTTATTTGCGCGACGGTTCGGCGATCGTCACCGGTCTGCTGGTGGCTATGACTCTGCCGCCTTGGGCGCCTTGGTGGATAGGCGTGGTTGGCTCGGCGCTGGCCATTGTGTTGGGCAAGCATGTCTACGGCGGCTTGGGGCAAAACCTGTTCAATCCGGCCATGCTGGCCAGGGTGGCGTTGCTGATTTCCTTTCCCATCGAGATGACTACCTGGGCCAACGTATCGCCTTTGTTCACCGGGCCCGGTGTGATCGATAGCTTAGCGATCACCTTTAGCGGTTTGGAAAACCCGGATGCGGTGACCGGCGCCACGACGTTGGGTTGGGTCAAGACTGAGTTTTCGCAAAACCGGCTGTTGCCCGGCAGTTTGATCGAATATTCGGGATTTTTAGCGTTTCTCGGTTGGGAGCGCGGCAGTTTGGGGGAAACCTCGTCTTTATTATTACTGGCCGGCGGCATTTGGCTGATGCGCCAAGGGGTCATCAAATGGCACATCCCTGTCTCGTTGCTGTTCAGTATCCTTCTGTTGTCGACGATTTTTCATGCTTGGGATAGTCAGCATTACCTTGGACCCTGGGTGCATTTGAATTCCGGCGCGGTGATGTTGGTAGCGTTCTTTATCGCCACCGATTATGTCACGTCGCCTAACACACCTTTAGGCCAAGTGATTTTCGGTGCGGGCTGTGGTTTATTGATTTTCGTGATCCGCTCTTGGGGCGGCTATCCGGAAGGCACCGGTTTTGCGATTTTATTGATGAACTCGGTTACGCCGCTGATCGATCATTACATTCGTCCCAGAATTTATGGCCGCTACCGAAACGGCAAGCCGCTCGATATTTCCAATTCCTGAGACTGGTCATGAATTCCGAACCCGTTAAATTACCTCCTAAAGCCAACCGATATGTAGAGTACGCCTTGCGTATCTTGAGTAACTTTAGGCAAAAACTGGCCGTGTGGCTGGAGCCAGGAAATTTGGAACAACTGCGGCCGCTATTACAGTATCAGGCTGGCGTGTTGGGGGGATTTGCATTGCTGGCGGCGATTTTATTGGGTGTTGCCGATCTGGCGACCCGTGGTGTGATCGAGTTGCGCTTGCAGGAAGATTTGCAAGCTAACCTGGAGCAAGTGGTTCCGGCTGAGCTGTACGATAACAACTTGCTGAAAGACAGTGTATTGCTGTCTTCCGCCGATGCTAATCTGGGCGCGGAGCAAACCGAAGTGTATCTGGCTAAAAAGGCCGGTTTGGTTAACGCAGTCTGTTTTAAATTCGTCGCACCTGATGGCTACGCCGGGCCGATCAGTTTGGTGATGGGTATTGACAGCAAAGGCGAAATCCTAGGAGTGCGGGTTATCGCTCATGTCGAAACACCGGGATTGGGCGATAAGATTGAAGTGACCAAGTCCAAGTGGGTGCTGTCTTTCAACGGCAAATCCTTAAATAACCTGACCGTCGAGCAATGGGCGGTAAAGAAAGACGGCGGGGTGTTCGATCAGTTTAGCGGGGCGACGATTACGCCGCGCAAGGTCGTACAGGCCATCAAGCGGGGGTTGGAGTTTTACAAGGTGCATCAGGCGGAGTTGTTGCAGCCTAGTTGATAGTGTTTTTGGTGTCGCTATCGCGACGCTTAGTTTGCATGTCGGTTCGCGGACCGACAGCCGCGATACTTTTCTTTGCTCCGCCAAAGAAAAGTATCCAAAAGAAAGGCGGCCCGAACGCCGCTTTGTTCCTGCGCTCCGAAGCGTTTGGCGAGGGTTTTCGAAAGGGGCTTCCCAGCCCCTCCGAAAACGAGCGGCATCCATGCCGCTCCCCTATCGGGCTGGTCTCGCCAAACGCTTCGGTGCTCGGCGCGGCATACGGGAAGAAAATCGTCGCGATCTTCTCAGGTATTAACACTTGCTCACGATTTTTGGAGAAACCAATATGAATCTTTCGATTCTGTTTTCAGAACAATACAGAAAAATCGCTCGCGACGGCCTATGGGACAACAACGTCGTGCTGACCCAAAATCTGGCGCTGTGTCCGTTGCTGGCAGTGACCGGGACGGCAACCAACGGCTTGGGCATGGGCTTGGCGACCATGGTGGTAATGGTGGCATCCAATGCCGCCGTATCGGTTAGCCGGCATCTGATTCCATCTGAAATTCGCATCCCGATTTTCGTGCTGCTGATTGCTGCGTTGGTGACCTTGGTGGATATTTTTCTAAACGCCTGGATGCATGAGTTGCATAAGGTACTGGGCCTGTTTATCCCGTTGATTGTCACCAACTGCGTCATTCTCGGTCGAGCTGAAGCGTTTGCTTCCAAGCAACCGGTGATGCCGTCGATGTGGGATGGTTTGATGATGGGGGTGGGTTTTACTGCGGCGATGGTGGTACTGGGGGCGATGCGAGAGATTAGTTCCGCCGGCACTTTATTCGCCAACGCCTCTGTGCTGTTGGGGGAAAGTTTCCGGTTTTTGGAAACCACTTTGATTCCGGAATACAAAGGTTTTTTGCTGATGGCTTTGCCGCCGGGTGGCTTCATCATGCTGGGTTTCATGGTGGCATTGAAACGCTTGTTGGACCGGAAAGCGGCGGCCAAAATTACAGAACCGACCATTATTGATCCGGTTGTCTTGGAAGAAGGGGCGTAAACTATGAATGTGGGTGTATGTTATGCGCAGGCGGACAGGCAACTCTGGTTGCGGCTGGAAGTGCCGGAGGGCAGTACCATCGCCGAAGTGATTGAATTGTCCGGCGTGTTGACGCAATATCCCGAGATCGATTTGGAGAACCAAAAGGTCGGGATTTTCGGTAAACTGGCTAAATTGGATGCGTCGGTTAAGGAAGGGGACCGCGTGGAGATTTATCGTAAAATCACCGCCGATCCCGCGCAAGTTCAGCGCAGGCGAGTAGCGTAGCCCATGTACGTGTGTCTTTGCAAAGCCGTCACCGACAGTCAGCTCGATGCTGCCATAGACAGCGGTTTATGCTCGCGGAAACAGTTGGTGCAATGTTTCGGCGTCGGGGGCGATTGCGGTAAATGTAACAAGGACATTGCGCAAATTTTGGATAGAAAAAATGCATGTCGGCTATTGCAGGCTGCGAATGACGCCCAACTAATCATAAAAACCCAGGAGATTTGACATGCAAGGCGATAAAAAAGTAATCGAATTTTTAAATAAGGCACTGGAAAACGAATTAACTGCCATCAATCAATATTTTTTGCATGCCCGGATGTTCAAAAATTGGGGCTTTCAAAAGCTGAATGAAAAGGAATATCACGAATCGATCGACGAAATGAAACACGCCGATAAGTTGATCGAAAGGATTTTGTTTCTGGAAGGATTGCCCAATCTACAAAGTCTCGGCCGTTTGATGATAGGCGAGAACCCCAAAGAAATGCTGGAATGCGACCTTAAATTGGAACATCTGGCCTTGCCTTTGTTGAAAGAGGCGATAGCTTATTGTGAAAGCATCAACGACTACGTCAGCAGGGAATTGTTCGAACACATTCTGGAAAGCGAAGAAGAGCATGTCGATTGGTTGGAAACCCAGATGGACCTGATCGAAAAAGTCGGCATTCAAAACTATCTGCAATCGCAGATGTAAATAGGCGCTCCAGTCAAAAAAAACTTTACGGGGCCGATTGCCGGCCCCGTTTGGTTAGTAAGCCCCGACGCTGCAGTATGCCAACGATTGTCATATCGTTGTTGCCCATCATATTTTGCATTTTCCTGAAATTCTTAACTTCCCTTTTTTCACTGGATTGCGGTCATTAGCAGTGGCTCGCATACCGGCACACCTGATCGTTGTGGGATGAATGAGACACTTATTCTCGCCATCGCGGTTTTGATGACCCACCCAGTAGGCGCATCTGAGTCTATAGTTATGCTGCTTCGCTTGCCCTAGGGTTAAAACATAGGCGTATTCATAACGGCAGTTGATCAACTTTGATAGATGTTCCCTGGTGATGAATGAGTTATCCTTAGCGGTATTGCGCAACATTGATGCCAAGGGCTGAAGGGTTTAAATGGCCTTTAACGCGCTAACAACACCGAAAACATTGATAGGAATTTATGCCGCACAGTGCCTTTACGCTGGAATCGTTGCTGGAAACTCATGATCTGCCGCTGATCATCATCGGCGCCGATTTACGCATCGTGGCAGTGAATCGCGCTTGGGAACAGAGTTTTGGCGTCATGCGGCAGAATTTGGTCGGCCAACCCTGCTGCGTCGAAAACCGCAATTGCCGCCATCAGCGCTTGTTTCAAACTCTGGAAGCCTACGCCGGTATTTTTGCCGACACCAACGATGCCAGTTCCCAGCGTTCTTTTAGTGCGCGCGGTTTTCCGTTGCTGGATGCCGATGCCACATTGTATTTAGGCGAAACGCTAACCGTGTTGAAAAGATCCGCGGCAAAAGGCAACGAGGCACCGGCCATGATCGGTAAGTCGACGGCGTTTGCACAATATAAAACTCGGCTGCAACAGGCGGCGGATACGCAAGCACCGGTATTGTTGCTGGGTGAGACCGGCACCGGTAAGGAATTGGCGGCGGAATTTGTGCATAGCCATTCCCGGCAGGCGGATGGCAATTTTGTGATTGTCGATTGTACGATTCTGGGCGAAGAGTTATTTGAAAGCGAATTGTTCGGGCATGAAAAGGGTGCGTTTACCGGTGCGACATCTGCAAAAAAAGGTTTATTCGAATTAGCTAACAATGGCACCCTGTTCTTCGACGAGATTGGCGATTTGCCGCTGTCGCAACAGCCCAAACTGCTGCGCGCCCTGGAAAGCGGCCAATTTCGGCGGGTAGGCGGCACGGCGATGCAAAAAGCCAATGTCAGAGTGGTATGTGCTACGCATAGAAATTTAGCGGACATGGTCAAAGCCGGTCGGTTTCGCGAAGATTTGTTCTACCGTTTATCGGTGTTTCCGGTCGAAGTGCCGCCACTGAGGCAGCGTAGACAGGACTTGCCCTTATTGATCGATCATTTTTTAGCGCAGTTAAACACCGAGGCCGATAGCGGCTATACAATGACGCAATCGGCCTTAATCAAGCTTATCCAATACGCTTGGCCCGGCAATATTCGCGAGCTGAGAAACTGTCTGCAATTGGCGGCCGGCTTGTGTCAGGATAAAAGCATTCAAGAAGCCGACATACATTTTATGCAGCGCCAAGCAGTAGGGGAGCCGGCCGCCGCCAGTGAGGCAAGTGGCGATGCATATTCCCCGCCAATTAACAGCATGGCGCAATTCGAGGCGGAGTTTATCAATAGTTTGATCAGCAAGTATCAGGGGAATCGCAAGTTGATAGCGGCGGAAATGAATATCAGTGAACGAACGCTGTACCGTAAACTTAACCGACTCAATCTAAATTAAGTGGCGGGGCAATGATGGAATCCAACCTGATAAACTGGACGCTTGATAACGTTGGCAGCCGGCAACGCAACGGTTTGACCCCTCCGCGCGACATGCGCGAGACTATCGCCCAGATTAAAGCGCTGCCGCCTTTGCCCGGCAGCGCGCTGCGCATATTGAACCTGATCGCCGATCCCAGCGCGGATGCGCGCAAATTAGCCGACATCATCGAACTCGACCCTTTATTGACAGCGCAAATTACCCGTTGGGCCAGCTCTGCGCTCTACGGTTATCGCGGCCAGATCACGACCGTGCATGATGCGATTACTCGTGTTTTGGGGTTTGATTTTGTATTGGATTTGGCTTTGGGTTTGGCGGTGCTGGCACCGTTGAAATCGCCGAAGGAGGGGCAGATAGGTACGCGGATGTTCTGGACCCATGCCTTGGCCAGCACCCGCTTGATGGCGCAGTTGGCCGCCGTTATGCCGGCCGCTACGCGACCTGAGCCGCAAGCCTTGTTTTTATCAGGCTTGATGCACAATATCGGTTTCCCGTTACTGGGGCATCGTTTTCCTGACGAATTCAGTTATTTGAGTGGCTTGATCACCGCCAATCCCAGTCTGGCGATTTTCAATCTGGAAACTTTTGCCTTCGGGCTGAATCATGCCGAAATTGGGGCCTGGCTGATGAATGTGTGGTCGATGCCGCGCATGATTACCGATATTGTCTATCACCATCACAACCCCTTCTATCGCGGCGAAAACCACCAACTGAATCTGCTGACGTTTTACAGCGATTGCCTGTTGGGACGTTTAGGCATAGGCGACGCATCGAACCAGGTGTGTCCGGAGGAAGTGCCGGACTTGCTGGGCTTGGATGAGGCGGTTTGTCTGGAAATACTCGACAGCCAGAATGACGATTTAGCGAAAATTCTAGCCACTGCGGAACAACTTACCGATTAAATTCGCCGCTTGTTATCGCAAAGGGGGCGCCTACAAATTATCCGGTGCCCCTATCAAGCAACGCAGCAGTTAATCGCGCAATATTGCATTGCGGCGGTCGGATTGCTTCAGAATGCCGCCCAGTACCCACATTTGATACATGGACACGGTCCACATAAAGGCAAAGGAAACGCCCAAGCCGGCCCCGGCGACAATCACCAATAAGGCGAAGTGGGGATTGAGTTTAGTCAGCCACCACGAGGCGATGTCTATCAGTAGAAACAAATAAGGCATCACGATGGCGGGGTATTTGTATTTGCAAGGCACACCGGTACTAAAGCTGAAAATGATGCCGACAAACATAAAAATAAAACTGATCCCAAACAAATGGATATGCGACAGCCGGGTCAGTGATTGAAAGGTAGCGCCTTCGTTTGATTCGGTCAGCTTTTTTAAGTTTTCAAACTTGGTGAAATCCGGCAACGAACCGGCATTGGCGCTATGACAGCCTATGCAAAATTGCTCGACGATGGGTTTGATGTCCTTGTTATAAACCGCTTCCTCACCGCCATCCCTGACCCATTGAATGATTTTGAAACGCTCCTGTTCCGGTGCGTTATATTTCATCGATCCATTTAATTTGGATTCCAACACCGAACCGGAGCGGTCGCCATAGTAGCTGTAAACAATATCGTCCATCGACAAACCGAATTTGCCGTCGGCCATGCCGTGGGTAAACAAAATCTGGATTAAGGCCATCAAATAACCGGCGGCTATCGTCGTTAGATAACCGGTGAACAGCAATTTGATCGAGAGGCCGAAGCTGATCAGATTGGCGCCTTTGTACGCATATTTAACAGGTGTTTGGTTGCGATCAGACATAGATGTTTTCCGGGTTATTGAGCAGGGTATCGCTTAGCGCAAGGTTTCAAACGGGAGGCAAAAGCCTTGCCTCCCGTGCCAAGCATGTTACTAGTTTTTGATATTTTGGTAGTAATAACCCAGTTCGCTGATTTCTTCATCAGTCAGGGTTTGCGCGATGATGCGCATCCGGCTGTAGATGTCGTTGTGACGAGAGCCTTCCTTAAACGCATGCAATGTGGCCGAGATGTAATCGGCATTTTGGCCGGAGATGGCCGGAATATCGACGGCTTGGCCCTTGCCGTCGCCACCATGGCAGACTTCGCAAGGTGGTAACACCCGCTCACGGCTGCCGTTTTTAACCAAGGCTTCGGCTTTTTCATAGACCATTACTGTTTTCGATTGGAAGGCTGGCGGTTGCGAGCCGAACCATGCCGCCAAATCGGCGGCGTCCTGTTTACTCAGGGTTTTGGCCAAGCCCGACATCATCGCGTTATCCCGGCTACCGTCGGCATAATCCTGCAATTGCTTGTACAAATAGGTCGGCAATTGCCCGGCTAGCGACGGGAACGCCGCCGAGATACTGATGCCTTTTTCGCCGTGACAGGCGCTGCAAGCCTTGGCCAGTTCTTCGCCTTTTTGCGGATTGCCGGCTTTCACGAAATTTAACTGTTCGGCAGTCCAGGCGACTTGTGAGGAAGGCTGGGCAAAAGCCGCGCTGGGCAACACTAATGCTGCGCTGAGAATGAGTTTTTTTATGATCAGACCCCCCATCTGCCTGAACCAAAGGTTTCCATCAAGAAGAATTGCAGGATCGGATAGCCGAACGCGATCAGCATGAACACGCCGATCACGATATTCCATAAGGTGAAGTTGTTTAGATAGCCGGGCAGATTACTGACCGCGTGAATCGGCTCGGCGTATTCCACTTCGCCCTGGAAGCTTTCGCTGCCGAAATGGGTTTTATACAGGTTGTAAACCAGCAGGCCGGCCGAAACGACCAGGATCAAACCGCCGAAAATCATCGTTACCTCGTAGGGTTCCCAGGAAATCGTCAACAGATTGTTGTAATTGACGCTATCGATGCGGCGTGGCTGGCCTAGCAAGCCCAGAATATGCCAAGGGGTGGTCATGATGATCATGCCGATGAACCAGCTCCACAGCTGGGCGATGGCCATGGAAGGGCAGAACAGCGGTTTGCCAGTCAAAATCGGCCAGAAGTAATAGGCAATGCCAAAGTACATGATGATAGTGGTGCCGCCGAAGATCAGATGGAAGTGTCCGGAAATCCAGGCGGTGTTGTGCACCATCGCGTTCATCGCGTAGCTGGCATTAACCAAGCCGCCGAAGCCGCCGAAGATCAGCATCAACAAGCCCAGAATGATGGCCAATACCATGGGATTATTCCAGGGCAGGGCAGCAATCCAGCCGAACAAGCCCTTGCCGCCGTTCAAACGGCCGGCGATTTCCAGAGAGGCAATCACAGTAAAACCGGTGATGAAGGTTGGCAGGGTGACGACAAAGGTACCGACCGCGTGCAGGATTTTCCAGCCGTGGCCTTGTTCCGGGTCCATGTACAAATGGTGAAAGCCGATAGGCAAGCTGAATACCACTAATAGAATGAACGCCGCTCTGGCCATTTCGTCGCTAAACAAAAAGCCGCCGGCTTGCTTGGGTACCAAGGTATAAAACGCGGTGTAGGTCGGGATCAGCCAGAAGTAGACGATAGGATGCAGGGTCCAGGCGAACAGCGTGCGCGCCAAACCGGCGTCAATGGTATCGATCCAGCCCAAGGCCCAGGGTATCAGCTGGAACAAGACTTCGGCGGCGACGCCGGCGCTGGTCCACAGCCAGAGGATAGCATTAGCGGTGGTGGCAAACATAGCCAGCGGCACCGGTTGCTCCGGATTAGCCTTTTTCCATTGCATGTACATGACAATCATCGACACGCACCAGAACCACGAGCCAACCACCAATAAGGTTGCCCCGATGTAAAACAGCGGATGCGCCATCAATGGCGGATAAAAGGTGAACAGCACCGAAGCTTGGCCCAGCAGCAACGGTAATGCCGCCAAGACTACGCCGGTCAATGCCACGCCGAAGCCGGTCCAGGCAAAAGTCTTATTCCACACCGGCAGTTTCAAGGTGGTGTTGGCCACATAATAGCCAAAGCCCATGATGAAAAATGTGGTGAGGACAAAGCCCATCAACACCCCGTGGGTGCTGACCGAGGCGTAGTAAACTTCCCGCGATTCCAGAAAGCCGAAGAAGCCGCTACGCTCGATGACCTGATACAGGCCCATCACTGCCGCCAGCCCGAACGAGCCAAACGCCACCCAGAAATGGGTTAGCGCCAATTTTTTTTCCGCTGCGTTATCCATGATTTGCTCCCCCTTGTTTATTGAGCGCTTCCCATTGCGCCTTGCTCACCACTTTGATGTTGCTCCACATATGCGCGTGGCCCATGCCGCAATATTCGTTGCAAAGCACTGGATACTCGCCGGCATGATGAAAGGCGGTGCTTACCTGAGCAACGTAGCCGGGCACGATCATCGTGCTCATATTGGTCATCGGCATATGCACGCCGTGAATTACATCCAGACTCACCCAGCGAAAAGTGATTTCGGTTTCGGCGGGCAGGGTGAGTTCTTTCGGATAAAAGCCGTAGCGGCCGGCTACCATGCGCACGGTGACGCTACCGTTAGCGTTATGTTGTACGCCGAGTTTATCCTCGGCAAATTCGGCCGAGAGATGCAATTTGGCGGAGTCTATGGTTTCGACGTTACTCGGCGCGTGAATGCCGTGAAAAAACGCTGACCCCAAAATGACGGTCACAAACAGACCGGCTATCCCCAAGGAGATACCGGCCCAGTTTTTTTCCAGTTTATCGATATGCATGTCTCCCCCTTAACCAATATGGCCGCGAGGCAAAAAGATGCCGTAATACATCAACAGCCAGGCTACGACCATGCCGCCGCCGACTATCAACATCAATGCCCAGGTGCCGACCGGTGAGCTTTGCAAAATTTTTTGACGTTCTTCTTCAGAGAGATTGTTCATATCCTTCCTTCTTGTATGCGTTTTGATAGGAATTAGGTTGGCAACCAACGGCATGAACAGCAGGGGCTTTGTCATTCTTACTGATGACTTTACCATCTGATTGCTAGGGTAATCATACCTTTAGCGCCGGGCTAACCGAAAGCAATAAATCAGGGGTACTAATTGTTAGAGGAGGGTGGGCTGAAAGCGTGCCAAGAAAGGCCTCGGCATTTAACGGCGCGGGGAATACGATGGAGAGCGGGAGATATACAAACCCTGCGCGCTTGGAAATCTCCGATTCGTGTCAAAAAGCCAAAAAACTGGTAATGGCGAACTCGTCGTGTCACTATTTGGTGCGAACCGATAGTTTGCTCCAAAACAATTAACGGGACCCGCTGGCATGAAACTTCGAAACACTGCTTGCAAGCGTCCGTGTCGAATTACTAACCCGCGGTAGCCACAATGAATCAACCGATCAACGAATTTCAAGAAACGCCGCCCCGCCATGTGAAATTTCGATTACTTGGGTTTTCTAATGCGGCGTTGTTGCTGGCAGCTTGTAACTTTGTTATATGGTTATTTATTTTATTTCCTATCTATGCCGCTACGGATGGCGTCTCCAACAGCGATGGCTTACGCTTCTTAGTGGTGGCTTTTATCGTGATGGATCTGGTTGGCTTAGCGTTGGCTGCCGTGGCGATGTTTAAGTCGAAACTCCGCAAAACCATGGCTAACTATGGATTTGTAATGAATGTCGCGATGATCGGTTTGAATCTATCGGTATTTCCGTTTTAAAGCTTTGTTGCTTTCGTTAAATATGTTTGTTGATTGAAATCAGTCAATCCTTTGCAGCTATGCCACAATAGGCAGTTGGAATCCTGAGGTTTTGTAAGCGGAGCTTTAAAAAAGCAACTGTATGTGCTTAGGGCAATGAATAGAAATCAAACGGTGGGCATGGGGTGTCTACTGCAGATTTTTCCTTAGCCAGGCTTTTCGTGAATGAACTCCGGTGTACAAAGGATTTCCAGCGTGGTACGTACTCAAAAAA
>Ga0160183_105628_pt1 | contig 19473 bp, 25 predicted proteins | sample met14sb_FD_108562 | JGI IMG/M metagenome (GOLD analysis project Ga0160183, IMG submission 108562) | Synthetic bacterial communities of pure cultures from sediment of Lake Washington, USA, under high oxygen condition - MT... | ecosystem: Engineered > Modeled > Simulated communities (microbial... >...
GGTTTGCAAAATCAGGTTTTTAGCCGTATTCAACACCTCTACATTGTTTTCGTAGGAGCGGGAAGCGGACATCATATTGGCCATTTCTTCCACGGTGTTGACGTTGGATTTATAGATGTAGCCGGTCGCGTCCGCCAACGGATGATTGGGGGCATATTCCATCACCGGCGGCGCTTGGTTTTCGACGACGCCCAGCACGTTGACGCCGCTGGCGGTGCTGTTCTTGTCCATTGCATTTTTCAGTTCGGCGGCAAACACCGGTTGACGGGATTTGTAGACCTGGTCGATGCTGCTGCTGACGCTGTTGGCGTTGGAAATATTGCTGGCGACCAGATTGAGTCTCAGGTTTTGCGCGTTCATACCGCTGCCGGCGACATCGAAGATGCGAAATGCAGACATGGTTATTCTCCTTTAATGGCCGACATCAGGCCGGAAAACTTGTTGTTGATAAACCGTAAGCTGGCTTCGTACTGCACGGCGTTTTCTGCGTATTTGGCTTGTTCGATGTGCGATTCGACGGTATTGCCGTCCAGCGAGGCTTGTTGCGGATTGCGGTACAGCAGGTCTGCGCCGAGTACATTATTCTGGCTAGACAGATGGCCTTGCTGGCTGCGTTTCAGCTCTGATCCTGCCCCGGCCAGGGTTTGTTGAAACACCGACTTGAAGTCCAGATCGCGGGCTTTGTAATCGGGCGTGTCGGCGTTGGCCAGGTTTGATGCCAGAATTTCGCTGCGCTTTTCGCGCAACGCTAATGCTTGCGGATGAATGCCTAAGGCACTGTCGAAATTAATAGCCATAATTGCCACCTTTGGGTTTTTTAAACTTTAAAGCAGTATATGTGCCATAAAATAAATGTGCTGTTATTTCATTTGTGTAGCGGATTTTAGGGATGGCGAGAGTGTCAAAAAACAGTGCTTCGGGCGGGGCGGCAAAATGCTGCCGCTGTGTTAAGTCGTCAATAAACTGACGAGCGACTTAACCGATTTTTTTGAAGTAGCTGGTTAAGCCGGAACGAACCAATTCAAAGCTGTTTAAGCCTGTCGGCATCGCTTCGGTACTGCTGAGGAACAGATAGCCGCCGGGTTCCAGGCTGTCAGCCATGCGGGAGAGGATGTCGCGTTTAACTTGATCGGAGAAATAGATCAGGACGTTGCGACAGAAGATCAGGTCAAAACGGCCCAAGGCAGTGAACGATTTGAGCAGGTTGAATTGTTGAAAACGCACGAGTTGGCTGACTTCCGGGCTAAGTAAGTAGCCGTCGTAATTTTTGTGGAAATACCGGGCTTTTGCCGCGCTATCCAGGCCGCGAGATAGTGCGGCTTCCGAATAAACCGCTCGCTTGGCTTCTTCGAGGATAGCTTCCGAGATGTCCGTGCCGATAATTTGCACGGAGCGGGATTTGCTGGAGGCTCTGATGGCTTCCAGGGCGCAGATGCCTATCGAGTAGGGTTCTTGGCCGGATGAGCAGGCGGCGGACCAAACTCTTACGTTGCCGTTTTTGCTGTTTAACAAGCCGGGTAAGACCTTGTCTTTGAGTTCGACGAATTGCCGTTCGTCGCGAAACCAGAACGTTTCATTGGTGGTCATCGCGTCGATGACGGCGCTTTTGATTTTTTGCGCGGAAAATGACGCGGATTGCAGGCTGTTGGCTAGTTCAGCGAAACTTGTGAATTCAAATTTGCCCATCAAGGGCAATAATCGGCTTTTTACCAGGTATTGTTTGCTGTCACCCAACTCGATGCCGCAGCTCTGGCTGAGGAATTGTTGTATGGTTTGGTACTCCGCGGCGGAAATGTCGATAATTTTACCCGCCGGACTACCCGGTTCAGCCTGGTTCAACATGTCTAAGCTTTGCGGCTGGACGGCGTCTCGAGTATCGGTCAGGAATGGGCTGCATGATAAAGTTTGAGCTGATGCTGAATGGAATTCATCAACGAGTCTGGGTCAAATTTGGCCAGAAATTCGTTAGCGCCGACTTTTTGGACCATTGATGTGTTAAACACGCCGCTTAATGAAGTATGCAAAATCAAATAGATTTTTTTCATGTTGGGGTCGGCCTTGATTTTGGTAGCTAGGGTATAGCCGTCCATGCGCGGCATTTCTACATCGGAGATGATCATCGAGTATTTGTCCTGAATATCGATGCCGTCGGCCACCAGCGCGTTTAAATGATCCCAGGCTTCTTGGCCGTCTTTTAGCAGCGTACATTCGATGCCGATTTGCTGGCAGACCCGTTTAACCTGGTTCCTGGCCACCGATGAATCGTCCACTACCAAGATATGATCGTTTTTGCTGGTTACTTCCATGTCGATGATTTCTGCAGAAGCTTCTTCGCGGCCGCCGATGACTTCTTTCATCACTTTTTCGACGTCAATCACCTCTATCAGCTCACCGTCGATTTCAGTCACTGCAGTTAGATAGCTTTCTTTGCCGGTGCCGGTAGGTGGGGCTTTTACTTGTTCCCAACCGATATTAATGATCCGGTCTACCGAGCCGACCAGAAAGCCTTGAATGGAACGGTTGTATTCGGTGACGATGACGTAGCAGCCGGCGTCGCGGACCAAGGGTCTCATGCCGATAGCCATCGACAAATCGAGTACGGGAATGGTTTTACCGCGCAGGTGGGCCACGCCGCAAATCACCGAATGTGAATTGGGAATTTGCGTTAAGGGCGGGCATTGAATCACTTCCTGAACTTTGAAAACATTAATCCCAAAGCGTTGTTTACTAACAAGTTTAAACAACAAGAGTTCGAATCTGTTGTGCCCCGCTAGTTTGGTGCGCTGATCGACTCCGTCTAAGACTCCGGCCATAAAACCCCCTGAAATATATTGCTTGCAATTATAGACACTTTGCTTTTTTTTACTTTATAAAATTACTGGTATGTTTCGTGCTGTATTCTTGCAAAAGTCAAAAAAATGGCGACTGCAATGAAGATCAAAAATTTGAGAGTGATTTGGCTGTTGGTCTGCGAAACAGCGTTAGCGGGGCCGATGCAGTCGGTGCCGTTAATCCAGGATGCGGTTAACCAATACATCAGCACCAATCTTGCTCCAGGCGGCAAGTACGAAATAGGCGGAGCGCAAATTGATCCGCGTTTGCAATTGCCGCAGTGCGAACAACCATTACAAGTATTTACCCAATCCGGCGAAATAAAGCCTGGCAGGAATACGGTGGGGGTGCGATGCCAAGGCGAAAGAGGCTGGACGATTTACAGCATGGTATCGGTAAGGTCGTTTAAAGACGTACTGGTCCTGAATCGTTCATTACAGCGCAATGATGTGATTCGTGCCGAGTATTTGACTACGGAAACTCGCGATATTGGCTTGTTGCAACAGGGTTATCTGACTGAGTTGGATGATGTCGTTGATAAGCAGGCGGTACGTAATATTCCCGCCGGCAGTGTGTTGAGTAAGCTGCACGTTACCGAGTTGACGTTGGTCAAGCGGGGCGAGCGGGTGAATATTCAATCGGGCAAGGCCGGAGTGCTGATTAGCGCGGTCGGCACGGCGATGGCGGATGGCGCAAAAGGTCAGAAAATCAATGTAAAAAACTTGTCTTCGCAACGGGTAATCCAGGCCACCGTGGTGGATTCCGGTCAGGTATCGGTTTATTTTTGATAAAGCGTTAAAGGAATTTATGATGATGCCGCTAAATGCTACAGATAAAACTAATTTAGGAATACCGTCATGGCTATCGACCCTATCACCAGCAAATCTGTTAGCACACCGCTACCGGCAAAACCAGCGGTTAAGGACTCGGCCGAACTTAAAGAGAAGCCCGTCAGCGGCGCCTCCACGGACACAGTCAACATCACAGCGACCGCTCTGGACATTAAATCGGCAACTGCTGCAAGCGCTACCGCCCCCGTGGTGAACGAAGACCGTGTGGCGGCCATAAAAGCCGCTTTGCAGGACGGCAGCTATCAAGTCAACGCCGAGCGCGTTGCCGAGAAAATGTTGCAATTTGAAGGTCAACTAACCAATAGCACATGACGTCATGATAGAGAAAACTTATCAAATCACCGAAAAACTACTAAATAACGGTTTAAAAGCAACGCAAAGTTTGCACGAGCTGCTGAACGCCGAAGCCGCAAACCTGAAACAAAAAACCGATGCGGATGCCATATCGGCAATCGCTACCCACAAAAAAGATCTGGTTGCCCAGCTTGAGCAATTCACCAAGCAACTTGGGCAGGTACTCGCCACCGAGCAACTGGTGGTGAGTAACGATGGCATGAAAGCCTATCTGGTCAAAGCTAAATCCGCCGGTATCAATATTTCCGAATCCTGGAATTATTGGAATCACATCGTTAGGCTCTCTCAAACCTGTCGCACAATTAACGAACAAAACGGTGCCAGCATTGCGTTATTGAGTCGACATACGCAAAGATCACTGCAAATCTTAAGAGGCAAGTCGCCGTTAGCTGCTACCTATGGGCCTGATGGCGTCACCCGCAACGAGCTGTTTTCGCATACATTAATTTCGGTGTAGACTGAGCGACGAATAACCAGATAGGTCGCTCATATGCTGCGAAAACTCAAGCATTTATTTTCAAAACCGTTGCCGACGGAGCCCGCTCACGATGACGATGACGAGCTATTGAGTTTTGAGAACCCCAACTTTATTACCGAATCTGACAAGATTGCCAAATTACTGGGGGAAATTGAAAATAGTTCGCCGCTATGTACCGTTCAGGTTGAGGGCGAGGACTTTAGTTCTTCAATATTGGCAGTCAAACTGGATAAAAAGGTCATTATCCTCGACGAGCTGATGCCCAAACACGGTAACGATTTTCTGTTGCTTAATCGCTCGCTGAAACTCTCTACCTTTCATAAGGGTATCCATTTATCGTTTAATCTGGCGGGAATCGAAGTCGGTCATTCAAGGGGAATCAATTACTACAAAGCCCCGTTCCCTGATCGCGTGTTTTATCCCCAGCGGCGGCGCACTCCGCGTCTGGAAATTAGCAGTATCGATATTCCGTTTTCCGGCGTTGTGCAGCGCACGGGTATTTCGGTTGGAGGTAGTCTGTTCGATTTATCCAGAGGCGGAGCGGGGATTACCGTTCCCGTTAATAGGGCGCGGGTTCAGCGCGGCGATACCGTCAAAAACTGCCAAATCACCTTTGAAGATTATGTTATGGATTTTGATCTGTCCGTACGCTTTGTAAAGCCGGTATCGGCGGCATCAGCCAAAGTGCAAATCGGCGGATTATTCGAAAATCTGTCTGCAAAAAGCCAATCCAAGCTGTCCTATTTCATCACTTCACTTGAGCGCGTGGAGATTAGAAAACAGAAAGCCTAGTCTTTTGGCCTGTGGTAAAATCACGCGCTAAGGTCCCGGTAGCTCAGCAGGATAGAGCGGTCCCCTCCTAAGGGACAGGTCGGACGTTCGAATCGTCTCCGGGACGCCATATAAATCAATGTCTTGTGCTGATTAATAAAAACTTAAAACGCTCTGCGTCACACTCACGTCACGCTAAGAAATAAAAAGCCTCAAAAACCTACCTGATTTCTCTACTTAATAAACGCTAACCAATTCGGTTAGATGGTTTGGCTTTTAGGCCGTTCAATAACTTGGGCAGAACGTCCCCGGCTTTCGCTTTCATATTGAAATCGGCTTTGCTGTCCAGCGGGGTTTCGTCGGGGTTGATTTGAATTACCTTTGCGCCGTGCTGCTTGGCTATATCGGACAAACCGGCTGCCGGCCAAACAAGCGCAGATGTTCCGACGGAAATAAACACCTCACATTTGGATACTGCTTGCGCAGCTTGCTTTAAGGCTTTTTCCGGTAAAGATTCGCCAAACCAAACTACTCCAGGGCGAATGGTATTGCCGCAAATTATGCACACTGGTGGCTCAACGCGCCTGCCGCCCTCGGGTTCATTCGGTATGCCCTCCGGGTGTTGATAGGGATTCCCGCAATAGCTGCATCGTGGCTTATGCAAACTGCCGTGCAGGTGGATAACGTCATTGCTGCCGGCGCGTTCGTGTAAGTCATCCACGTTTTGCGTAATCAGAGAGAATTGCTCGAACCGCCTTGCCAATTCCGCCAATGACAAGTGCCCGGCGTGCGGCTGGGCCTTGAGTGCGTGCATTCTGCGCCATTCGTACCAACCCCAGACCAAAGCTTTATCTTCCTCGTAACCGCGAGGACTTGCCAAACGTTGCGGGTCGTAGCGTTCCCAAAGCCCGGTCTGCGCGTCTCGAAAGGTGGCGATGCCGCTTTCTGCCGACATGCCAGCTCCTGACAAAACAGCGACGCGTTTTGCCTTGCGAATTTCATTCAAGATTTTGTTTTCTGTCATCTTCGATAGGAAAAAATTGGCGTTAGAACCAAGTTGCTTTGTTTTGCCGTTTGTTGTGGGGTTACGGCATGATTGCCCTATGATTAACCACAAGCCAAGGGAATCGTTATGGAAATCAAGAAAATACTAGGCGTTTTGGTCGGCTTAGCATCGACAGGGGCCAATGCGACTTTAATCCCGTACACCTCCAACGGCGTGGCTTTGGTTTATAGCAGCGTTAGTGATGTGACTTGGCTTGCTGATGCAAATTTATTTGACACAATGGAGACCAGACAGATTGCACCATCTTTCATTAATTCAATAATTTCCGATACACCTTATATCTACGATACGCCAAATTACTTTGATGGAGAATATTCTTTTCCCGAAGGAAACCTTAATCCTTCTGGAAGGTACAAAGTGACGGGCTACGATTTCCTTGCGGGTGGATTAATGACTTGGTACGGAGCCATAGCATTTGTTAATTACTTAAATACAACAAACTATGCAGGTGCTAACCAATGGCGATTGCCAACTATTAGCGATTATGCAAATCAAGGATACAGTCAATTAGACGGTGAAATAGGACAGCTTTTTTATAAAGAACTGGGAGGTATTGCAAGCCAAGCTATCCCAGAAAATGATTATTTTCACAGCGTGAAATTTGCGTATTGGTACGGTTCTGAGTATTTGCCAAACCCAATTAATTCGAGCATGTTCTACACCTATGACGGCGCTCAAACCAACGATAATAAAACGAATCACTTGTACAGTTGGGTAGTTGCACCAGGACAATTATCTGAAGTTCCGTTGCCTAGCGCCCTTTGGTTCCTGTTAACTGGGGTTTTTTCAATACGTTTGCTTAAATTTAGAAGGTGATTCTGTATTGCAAAATATTAAAGCCCTTTGACTAGAGGGGCTACGATTAAAACCCTTACTTTTACGTTGGACAAACAAAGGAGTTCGTTATGAACATCAAGAAAATATTCATTAGCACCGTTTTTGCCGCTGTAGGGTTCCCAATAATGGTATCGGCAGAATGTCCATATGACCCGAACTGCTTAGACAATCCATATGGTGCTGGTAGCCCGTACAAGTCCGATGGGTTAAAAAATCCCTACAGTGAATACGGTAGCCCCTACAGCAATAAATCGCACACAAATCCTTATGCCACAGACGCACCAAAACTTTACGATAGCGAAGGAAATTACCGAGGACGCCTGAGCATAATCCCTACGATTCTGATTCCACTTCGAACCCCTACGGTAGATATGGAAGTAAATATTCGCCAGACAGTATTAATAATCCATACGGAGCAGGTAATCCACATTCGAATGCCCCCATTTATGTCGTCCCGTCTGAGTAGTTTGCCTAATTAATCGTTAGCAACTGTCATTGTAATCTTTCCTGGCCCAGACAATTTAACAATAAGAAGGAGCGCCAAATCGCATAATATTTTAATTTCGGCCTCAATCACCCGATTTACCAAGCCCTAAGCTCGAACATCGAATTCATCGAGATAGAAAACGTGCTTCGACTTTTTTCCAGGGTAACGACACTGCAAGGCTTGCTGCTCAGTTTTACCCTGCTCAAGAATGATAAAGACCGGGCCGGATTGGCAATTCTTTCGCTCAAGCTTGTGCAGTCTATTTTGCAACGCCATTGAATTTACCTCGCAAGGGGATAAAAGATTTTGATAGTTGTGTAGGTCGGCCAGAAAATGGCATCGCTGGCCCGAGAAGGCCACTACCGATTCGTTTTGCTCGCGTCGAATCGTTTCCCCTTCGCATTCGTAGCCAAAGATTTCAGCGCCAGGGTCAACGATAAATCGAGAAATTCGAATACAGGATTGTTGGGCATTCTGCCGCTGTTCCATCTGACAGATTCGCTTATCTAAGTTCATGCTGCCAACATCCAGGTATAGGCTTCTTCCGGTGACAATCCACTAGTTTTGTTAACCGGTTTTTCAGATGCGGTTGCGGGTTGGCGCACCATCCAAAGATACTGCTCCATCGGGCTTAATCCTTCCGGCATTTTCGGTGGATTGATTGAATGCAGATTTTCCAAATGACTGAGTCGGGCTTGCAAACTCATTGTCTACTCTCTAGTGCTTCAACTCTGGCAATTAGCTCGGTGGTTTCAATCAGCTTGCCTTGATGAGTCAGAACGGAAATTAGCTGATTGGCAACGTCAGGCGGGACATTACCGGATAACGCCGCATTGACAACTTCCGCGCCTTGCTCGGCCAATCCTGCGGACTTGTTCAGGGTAATTGCCACGCTCGCCGCCACCGGTCTCAGCGTTGGAGCAATGCGGTCTAACAGCGTCTTACAGGCTTGCAGGTCGCCGTTGAGCGCGGCATCCATCACCACTTTCAATATATCTTCGCGGCGTTCCTCAATCGCTTTACGCACCATGCCGCCCGCTGATTTGCCTTTGGGCCTGCCGTTAGGGTTTCCCGACTGTCCGGGTTTGAATTTAGGCGTTGGCATCGCAAACTTCTGTTATCGCTCTGTTAGAGTTCTGATAATTCATAATTGAACTGCGTTTAATTTATCAACATAACTCTTCCGTTGCAAACCAAAGCCTTCAACGAAATGGATGATTTGCTTGGAAATTAGGCCGTTCGCATGTTTTCACCTATTTGTGGCCTGTACATCGCCTTCCCTGGAATTCGACTAGTTTTCTACAACGTCCGGCATATCGTCAGAAATCGTTTTTCTAATCAATGTCTCCGGGGTTTTGTCCTTGGGTCGGCCTGCCGGGCTTCCGCTTTGGCCGGGTTTGAATTTGGTATTTGCCATCTGTTCAAATCCTGCTTGTTTCACAGTTTTTAATAATCTGAAAGTGCAGATAGAGCAGATAAAAGCCTTTTTTAGTAAAGTCCTCACGGAAATAAAATATAAGAAAACTTTGGGAAAATGGGATTTATCTGCACTATCTGCACTCGTTTACCAACCGCGGGCGGTTTTATAGTTGCCGGAATAGTTGGCTTCCTTAACGGCAAGGCCTGCCCAAAGCGTTAATCCACTGGACCTACGGCTATTAAATCCCCGTTCACCAAGCCGCCGACCAAGTGAAATGTTACTGGCTGGCTTTAAACCGTTATCGAAGCACCATTGCTTATAATTGCTGTAAATATCGGTCGATGATGTTTCAAAACTTGGTGACTGTCGGCAGCACTCAGCCAGCCAACGCCCGACCAAGTCCTGTTCGTCCTGATAGTCGCCTGTTGCTTGCCTGATGGTGGCAGGCACATCAACCAAACCGCGCCGCTGCCACTCAATACAGCCTTCTACCATCCACGCTAAGATGTGCGGGGATTCGGCTCTTAGTTTGTCTAATAGCGCAGGGTCGCGTTGTTCCGGTGTAAACGTCCTTTTGAATGGGACTAACCTAACTCGACGCCATATGCCGTAATCATTGCCTTTGATGATGGGCTTATGGTTGCCTAGCATCATCAGTTTAAATTGTGGCGTAAATTGGAAGGGTGCGGCGTAAAGCTTCCGTGCGGTCATGGTGTCGCCTGCCACAAGGCTTTTTATAAATGACTCGGCCAATGCTGCACCATCTTCGGTTTCGGAACTCATAGCCAGCCTAGCACCTATCAACTCGGCTAGGTCTGGTGTAGCCCCGCCGGCTTGCCGTTTCGATTCGGTTAATGTTTCGGCAGCGATGGCGCGCGCATAATCACCAAGGATAAATCGGATGGTATCAGCCAAAACGCTTTTACCGTTTGCACCCAAGCCAAAGCAGAAAACAAAGATTTGCGATAGAAACGCCAGCCAGCGCCGTGCCTCTTTAGATTTGCCCAACTGCTTGACGTTCAGCGACTTGGTTATAAAGTCGTTTTGTTGTGCGGGCCTAGTGGTTCCGGTTCTCAGGTCTAGTGATACACGACCACAATCTAAGGCTAAACGGAACGGGTCAGCATCGATAAGCGCCAGCGGCAAGCGTACCGTGTCGAAGTCCATCAATAACGACACAGATGCTTCAATGGTGCGTTCTTTCTGCGATGTGCGCGCCCATTTAGCAAAATGCTGGGCGTCGGCCAAGTGTAAGCCGCCCTCGGTGTAAATCTGCTGAGGTAATCTTGCGGCTAAGCCTCTTACTGTTGCGCCGTCAACGTCCCACATCCAAGCACCATCACGCCAATGTAGCCAGGCTTTGGCATCGTGGACATAATGCAGATTTCCTCCGTGAGCATCTAGCAATCGGGAGGCGTTGCCAAGCTCAGATAGTGGTCTAGTGCTTGCCGTGCCGTCGCGAACATCCGTACCTGATAACGCCGGAACTGCAAAACATGTTTTTGTGGTGGGCAGCGCTTCAAATACCTGCTCAATTTCCCGCCGTACCGCATCTAGTCCGGCAGATTGTGCCAAGTCATTAAAGTCCCCGCCATAGGGTGGAAATACCACGGCAGCGGCTACAGCTTGAGCCGCATCGGTTGCCTTGCTGCGTCCTGGGTTGCCCTCGGTTTGTATGTCATCATTGCCGCAAATTAAGAGGCGCGCGGATTGGTAACGATTCCGCAAATCTTCGGCCACACTGCGTAAATTCCCGGCAGAAAAGCACACACAGACCGCATATCCTGTTGCCCTATGCAGAGTGTCAGCAGTGGCGAAACCCTCGCATAATAACAGCGTAGCGCCGTTTTCCGGTGTGCCTAGCCACACATGCCCACGACACATACGACCGCCGCTATAAAAGCGTTTTTGGCCGTCTGGCGCGATACGTTGCAGGCTTTGCAATTCGCCAATAGAACCATAAACCGGCAGCACCAAAGAGCCGTTACTATCCACGCGCGCCATGTGCGGCTTAATAACTTTCCTCATTAAATACGGGTGCGTTTCATCCGCTGGGGTTGCCGCTTCCCATTCCATCAGGGCTTTTGCTGCGGCCTGTTTATATCCGGCTTCCCGTTCGTCCTGGGCTGCTTTCGTAGCCGCCTTAATGCTGCGGTTAAAGGCGGCTTGCTCGGCTGAATTTAAGGGTTTATCCCGCTTTGCTTGCCATACGTGTTGATTACCAGAGCGCCAGAACCCAAACGCCGCGCCTTGGCCGTCTGCGAATAAATGAACCCAGCCGGACAAGTCCGAGCGTTTGCCATTGGTGGAAAATCGCGTTGTTTTACTGGGCTGGATGTTATCGGGCGGGTCGAAACCCGCCGCTTGCATAGAGTCGCGCAATGATTGCAACATCAATTCCACCTCAAAGCCAGTTGCGTACAATCTGCTTATCTTCGGCAGTAAAGCTGTATTGGCCTGGATAGCATGAGTTGCCGTCCTTGTCGAAACGCTCTACACGGTCACACGGAACCGACAAGCCCTTTCTACGCAACCCTGCCACCAACTCAGGACCGTTTGAGCATCCGGCGATGTTGTCCAGGTTCTCGCGCATAATCGGATTATTTAATAGAGCGATTGCTACTCTTTTTTCGCGCGGGGATAGTTTCATTTTTTACCCCTTTGATTTTGACGTTCGACGCAAGCGAAAAACTCGGCTTCATCAATTAAAACTCGACGGCCAACACGCTTAAACGCAGTCGCAAAACCGTTAGTTTTCTCGTTAAATATTAAGTGACGTAATCCGCCTTGTGGTGGCCACGAGTGGTGCTTGTTCCATTCAGGAACAGGAATTAAGCGGTTGGCGGGTTGTGTTGCTGTAGTGGTCATGAATTACCCCTTACATTCAATTTTGATAAAGATTGATGTTTCGCCGCTTGGTGTTGTTGTTTGCGGCTTGGGGTAATTTTTCCGGTTAGGTGGGTAGTAAAACGATGTAGTAAAAGGTGGTAATTCGTGGGACTATTTTTTACTACGTCTTGCAAAACTGGCGTGGTTTGCCATCATGAACAGCTTGCGGCCTTTTTTCCATGCTGTTTCAAAACTACTTTCCTTGTCGAACAGCGATGGGTAATCATGCTCGCAAAGCTGCTGAATTATCCCTTTATCTCCGTCTGGGATTGCCATTGGTGAAAGTCTTTTTTGCTTGATAACCTCTAATATCGCTTTGTGCTGCTTTTCTAGTTTGGTAAGAGTTGTGTTGTCTTGCCAGTCGTGCGAAGGGTGAGATTCTTTTTCTGTAGGTTTACATCGACTGAATTGGCCCACTTCCGAAAGACACTAATTTTTTTATTGATTCGCTCTAGTCTCGAATTATCGAACTCAGAGCGACCGGGCAGATTCGACAAGCGGTCGCGCTCCTTCTCTAGCTGTTTTGTCCATTCAACCTTGTAAAGACCTTGTGAGAAATAGTCATTTTCGATTCTTGCTTTTACAAAGAGCATACTGACGCTATTTTCAAGCAAAGCATCGACCGAAAACTTATCGGCGTTGATAGGCTTTTTGTGCTCAAAGACTGTTTCCGGCTCTATCGGGTTTTCTTTAAAAAAATCGTCTGTGTTAAACATCACTCTCCCCTGAAAATCGTGGCATTCATCGATAAATCTCCCGACGGTGACCTATCTCGATTATCAGTACCACCAATTCATCATCTTGGATTTGGCACAGCAATCGATAATCGCCGACGCGATACCTCCAGAGGTCGGACAAATTGCCTTGCAAGGCTTTGCCACTGGTGCGCGGGTTGTCTGTGGATTGGATGCGCTCTTGCAGAAAGGTAACGATGCGCTTTTGTACAGGCTTGTCCAATTTCTGCAAGTCCCGCTTGGCGTCGTCCGATAGCTCAATTGTCCAGGCCAAAGGCTTTCACCACATCATCTAGGCTATGGGAGATTTTTCCGCTGTCCAGATAACGCTGGTAAGCGGCTTCTGCACGCTTGGCGTCTTGGCTATCTTCCAGGTAGTCGAGTAGTGCGGTTTTAACCAGCTGGGCAGGGCTTAGTTGCTGTTGCTCGGCCAGCTCGGCCAGTACGCCAGCGGTTTCGTCGTCGAGTTCTAAAGTCATCATGGTTGGGCTCTCGCGCGACTAAATCAGGTGGGCGATTTTTAGCAATACGCCAATAATCAAACTGGTTTGCAGAAACCCAGCGCCGATAATCCAGCGTGTTAAATCCGCCTTGGTTTCCGCTATTTGTCTGCCGGTTTCGGCAATTTGCCGTCCTGTTTCAGCTCTGAGCATTTCAATATCATGGCGCAACGCGGTTTCAATCTCTTTCAAATCGCGCTTGGTGGCCACGTCGTCTAAATGGTAATCATGGCGCGCCTGTTCAAGGGTGCTGTCAGTGGCGCTGCGCTGTAGCTCGGTTAATACTTGCGCTTGGTCGTCACTAAAGCCCGCAGCTTTTAGACGGTTGGCAAATTGCAGGGTGTCAAATGGGATGGCGTTCATGGTTGTTCCTATGGGCTAAGGGTTAGCGCCGAATATCCGGCTGTTCATGCGTTCTACTACGCCGGCAATATGGCCGTCTGACAAGTGCGCGTAACGCTTCACCATGTCCAGGGTGCGGTGACCAAGGACGGCGGCAATATCGACCATGGACGCGCCGCCCATTGCTAAATAAGATGCCGTGCAATGTCTAAGGTCGTGCCAGCGAAAATTATTAACTTCGGCGCATTGTAAGGCATTCAACCACGCCTTTTTTAGCTCGATGGGCTTGTGTGGGTGAGTGGGAGAGGGAAAGACTAAAGCCGTGTCTAATCGTCTAACCTTGCTCAGTTTTTGCAGCTCGGCCAACGCTTGATTGGCTAACGGTACGCGCCGCCTGTCGCCGTTTTTGGTTGCGTGCAGAATGATGCAGGACTCGGACAGATTGACCACGCCCCAAGCGGTTTCGGTCGGCGGGCTTTCCGGTTCCCGCCAATACAGGTTCATGGTTTCCGATTGCCGCATGCCTGTGGATATAGCCAACACAAAGGCGGGGTAAAGCAATTCGTTTGGCGAATCCTTGCATGCCGCCGTTAGTCTGGATAATTCGCCGTCATCCAAAAAACGAACGATACCGCGCGGCAACTCTGGCATTTCAATGATGCCATCCTTGAGCGGGTTTTTCTCAATCCATCGCCATTCTAAGTGGCATATTTTCAAAACGTGGCCGATTGCGACAAAGTGGCGTTTGACGGTCGCAGCGGCTAGCGGCTTACCTTTGTTGCCGCCATGGTTTACTAACTTATCCCGACAGGTCACAAAATCTGTGATGCTCAAATCGGACAGTCGAAGGTAGCCTATTTCAGATTTCCACCATTCGAGAATCGGGCCGCGTATGCGTAGTTCGTTAGGTTTGAATTTGTTGGGGGCTACATCGGTTGCATATCGGTCTATCATCTCCACTACCGTGTGCTTTTTAGCTTCGGCTGTTTTGAAGTGCCGGCCCTCCTTGATTGCCGCTTCCGTTAATTGCGCCCACTTGCGTGCATCGGTCAGGCGGTTAAAACTTTCGTTTTGTGGCGGGCAGCCTTTCAGCCTAATTTGCACCGTATAGTAGGTCTCGCCGGTTTTGGTGGTGCGCTTGCGTATGTTTGCCATGTTGCCGCCTATGGGACAGCAATCGGCGTTTTGGTATGATGCCCTCAGCCATTGCTTAACCCTGTTCGTTAAGTGAGTCGGTCAGGGCTTGGTGATGTTGGTAGCGTCATCAGGCCCGTTTTGTTTGCGGGTTTAAGTATACTACGGCGTCACACTCACGTCACACTAAGCCACAAAAATCCATAACAAATAACAAAAGCTAGGCAAAGATGGTTGCAAGTAAGTATCTGATTTTTATTGTTATGTTTTGTTGTGCTTTGTGGTGGCTTTTGATTTGAAGCGCACTCCTAAGGGACAGGTCGGGCGTTCGAATCGTCTCCGGGACGCCATAACAGCCGTTACGGACTGCTTTTGGTTGACCAAAGCTCTCGCAATCGTTGCATCAAACGCCAGTTTAAAGTCTGGGTATGAGGCATAGTTTTTTGCAAATCCAACTCCCATGTGCGCTCAACGCTGATGGCGTTTTGAAATAGTTTTCCCGTGCGAGCTTATTTTTCTGCGCATCCGCTATCTTCATTATGAGTCTTGTAGCGGCCATGATTCATGCCAGTTTGGCTCGCTGATAAACTTCAATAGTTGGTCTTACAGGGTGGTAGCCCAGCCAGCAAAGCATCGTTCGTTAAAGGCTTTAATCAAAACTTAATATTTTGTTAATAAAGGATTAAGTTGCCGGCTGTAGAATCTCGGCATACCCAATTTCTAATTGCGGTTTTTAGTTTTGAACAACCGATTTGTCCGACAGATGCACGACTATTCATAAAGATGGAAGGCGTTTCTGTCTTAGCAATGGATTGTGGCGCATTATATTGCACGGTAGAGTTGGGAGCGATTGGTGGTGGGTAGCGGGGCTTGCATTCAGTGGTTTATGCCGTTGTATAGGGATAAGTCTAGGGAGAAAGCCGAAGGGGTATGCACCCTAATGTAGCCAGGTTATTCAAGTGGGTGCCATGCCTTTGTAAAAAGCGCCGTTTAAGTAAAGTCGTTTGAATATATCAATTCATCTATTGAACTTGATCTCTGTTTCAGGGATTAACCATTTTGAGCTATTGCCTTGCGATCAACGAATGTTCGGCAGTAGCGGCTTACGAGAGTTGAAGACTCGTAGTAAGCAGACAGAACTCTGCTAAAGCTGATGTTGTTATGCAATATCGGCTTCGGAGTATAAGGTGGCTAAAGGATAGCCGTTTGTTAACGTAAGTGAAAATGGGGAACAATCCATGAAAATGCTTTTATCTTTAAAACCTTGGCTTGCTGTTTGCCTGTTTGCAGTTTCGACTGCAAGCTCAGCAGGCATCATTTGGGAAGCTACTGACGGCGATAGTAATTTTATCTCCTTCGGTTCTAGTGCATTCCCATTTACTTCAAGTGACACCTTCGGTATCTTTGCTGCTACCGCTGATCTGGCTGCTGATGCACCTGTGTACACTTTTAACGGTGTAGGTAGCTTTGCCTCTGCTAGCCCTTTTAAATTGGGCCTGTTGACAGCAAGCGGTTGGGTTAGCGAAGCCGGTAATTACGAGCTGAGCGCTCCTAATACCTTCTTGTTGTCCTTTGTAAAACCTGGCGTGATTACCAACAACTTAAGCTTTCTGTTTGGATTTGATCTGAAAGCAGCCGCTAATCAAAATCCTGTCACTAGCGTGCCTCTCCCCGCTTCTGTATGGTTTATGACAAGTGCGTTGATGGGCTTTCTGTATATAGGTCGTCGTAAACAGGTCGTTTAATCCCAAGCTATCATTGGGCTTTTAGGCCGGTTGGAGTCCAGTACTCCACCCGGTTTTTTTATGCCTATTGAACAGAGGCCGGTTTGTTCATAAGTGCTTACACAAAGTTGTGAGCAAATCCGGCAACGCACTAAAATCAGCGCACTCATTTTCGAATGCGTTCGAGACACGGTTTTTATAGCGTTTATCTTGTTGCGGCAGGCCATAATAGGCGGTGTGCAGATTATCTTGGGTAAATACTATGGCGAAAATACTAGTGATCGGTTGTGGAGATATTGGCTATCCGGTGGCTTTGCGCTTGCACCAGCAGGGGCATCAGGTAACCGGGTTGAAGCGCAGCGCGCCGGCTGCCTCGACCCCGTTTCCCATTTTTATTGCCGATATAAGATTGGCCTCGTCATTGGTTACTTTACCAAGCAGCTTTGATGCGGTGATATTTATCGTAGCTCCCGATAGCCGACAGGCTGAGGAATATCAAGCGCTGTATGATGTTGGTTTGCGCAATTTGTTAGCGCATTTTGCGGCAGCTGAAACATCACCTTTTTGGTTGATGGTGTCGTCAACCAGTGTTTACGAACAGAATCGTGGCGAATGGGTTGATGAAACCAGTGTCACTGAACCGGCTAGCGCCACGAGCCGCCGGCTGGCTGCGGCGGAGAAACGCTTGTGGATTGCGAGTGACCGCAGTTGCGTCGTGCGTTTTTCCGGAATTTATGGGCCGGGTCGTGATTGGTTATTACGCCGAGTGGAGCGAGGGGAGGGCATCCAACAGCAACCGCCCAGTTATACCAACCGCATTCACTCGGAGGATTGTGTGGCGGTGTTGTTATTTTTACTGGAAAAACAACTCGCGGGTGTAGCCTTGGAGCCTTGCTATCTGGCGACCGACGATGAGCCGGCCCCGCTTTGGGAAGTGATGAGTTGGTTGGCCGAACAATTTGCTTGTCCTCAGCCTCCACCGTTGTTATTAGCTCCAGATGCCCCACAAAACAAACGCTGTCGCAACACCAGGCTCAAGGCCTTGGGTTACCGCTTTTTGTACCCTAGCTATCGGGATGGTTATGCAACCGTGCGACCGTTGCCGGGCGCGGATGGGTGAACTCAATACCTTTAAGCCTCTTCATGTTATTCAAGCTCAAGCAAGTTTATAGGTGTTGAGTTTGCCGTTTATTCGCCACACCGCGCTTCGTCGCGAACACTGTTGCGGCTTGTTGTAAGAACGCCGGCTGACTTTTTTCGCCGCTCCTTCGATAGTCCTCGTCTAACGCTGCCATCGCTTCGGCTGGTGGTACAAATAGTGTGTCAGTCATGACCGAGTAGGTTAATTCGAATAAGCGTTTCAAAGCAATTTGCCAGGTACTGTCCGTTAAGGCGTATAGCGCATCGCTGAATTGTAAAAAGCGGGTAAACGGTTGTTCGGCGACAATGAGCGGCAAACTCGCGGCAAACCGGCCTGAGTTGCCGATTAAATCCCAAAAGCGGGCGAATCGCGTAATACGTTGCAAGTCAGTAAAACTTATATCTCGCGTGCTGAGAATGGCGTAGGGTGGCAGCGGGTCATAACGTAGCTGGTACGCTTCATTGTGTCGGTTGATTGGTGCGCCGCGCAGGCGTTTTAAAATCCCGACCTGAATTTCTTGGGGGTTGAGTGCAAACAGTTTGTCGAAACTGGCACCGAAGCCGGCAAGAGTGTCGCCAGGCAGGCCGGCAATTAAATCGGCATGAATATGGGCGTTGGAATGTTGCCGGAGCCAGCTTAAATTGGCTTCGGTCTTCTGGTTATCCTGTTTGCGGCTGATCAGATGTTGGATGGCAGGATCAAAGGTTTGCACACCCACTTCAAATTGCAGTACACCGGGCGGAAATTGGCTGATGGCCTGCTTCAGACGTTCAGGCAAATTGTCCGGAATCACTTCAAAGTGCAAATATAGATCTTCGCTCAAGCGAGCCAAAAAAAACTCAAGGATAGCAACGCTGTTGTCTACTTTTAGATTGAAGGTGCGGTCGATGAACTTAAAGTGTCGTGCACCGCGCCGGTATAGAATTTCCATTTCGCGCAAAAAGCCGTTTAAGTTGAACGGTTTGGCGGTAGTGTCCAGCGACGACAGGCAAAATTCGCATTTGAACGGACAGCCGCGCGATGCTTCCACGTAGATAATCCGTTGACGGATGTCGGTTTCCGTATAGTGTGGATATGGCGACGCCAGGGTGTCCAATGCGGCCATCTCGCCAGCCACGATTTTTTCGGTTGGTTTAAATCCTGACAGCAACTGCCGGCATAATTGCGGAAAACTTAATTCGCCGTTACCGGTGACGACATAGTCCGCCGATTCGGCAATGCTTGGTAAATCGGGCGGATGACTGACTTCCGGCCCGCCAAGTACGATGATAATTTCCGGTGCGACTTGTTTCAGGATGGCTATCACGGCGCTGATTTCCGCCACATTCCAGATATAAACGCCAAGGCCGATAATCCGCGCTTGTTGTTGCAGTAGTTTTTCGACAATTTCGATTGGGCGCTGCTGGATGCCGAATTCTAATAAGACCGTGTCCGTTTGCAACGTGCCCATGTTGGCGTAGAGATAGCGTAAGCCAAAAGCAGTGTGAATGTATCGGGCGTTGAGGGTAGATATAACGATACGGGGCATGTCTGATGTGGCGGATGGCTTCTAAATTGCGGTAATGCGCCAGCATAGCATCAATTTGGTGTTGGAAGCTGCTCTCGGCTGGTCTGCAAATGCAGGCTACGCGCTAGTGCAAACTATTGTGGAAACTGGCATTGTGCTGAAAATGCCCGGCTGTAGCAGCTTGGTTGGGTGAGTGATGTTGCCGAGTTCTGATTAGGCTGGCGATAGTTTGGGAATAAAACGCTTGTGCTAAACGGCCTATGAAATAACTGAGCCGCTACCGATTTTTCCAAAAAGCGGGATCTAACAATTTAGACGAATCGGCTGCTGCAATCGATGCTTATTTAAGTTCGTCAAGTAAAGCCTGTGCGGCTTGTTGTTGTTGTTTTGAGCCTTTGGACAAGAC
>Ga0160183_113616_pt1 | contig 18541 bp, 16 predicted proteins | sample met14sb_FD_108562 | JGI IMG/M metagenome (GOLD analysis project Ga0160183, IMG submission 108562) | Synthetic bacterial communities of pure cultures from sediment of Lake Washington, USA, under high oxygen condition - MT... | ecosystem: Engineered > Modeled > Simulated communities (microbial... >...
CGGCAAATATCCAAATCTACACGATATATATAACCGCTGGGGAGAGTTACTCACCCCCTATCGAGCAATATTCGTACTTGACGACGATATAGAATTGAGCGCCAGCCAAATTAGCCAGTTATTCCGCATTTTAGAACGCTACAAACTCGTCTTGCTACAGCCTGGTTTCTTGAGCATCGGCAAAATAAGCCATGAAGTCACAAAAGCAAATCATTTCAGATTTGCGAGGCTTACCAATTTCGTGGAAAACTGCGTGCCAATGTTCTCTAAGCCTATTCTGGATCGGTTTATGGCAACTTACGACCCGGGCTTAATTGCCTTCGGAACTGATTGGTGGTATTTACACCTTCTGACCGATGAAGAGCGCGAAACCGGAGTGGCGGTAATTGATTCGGTACCTTGCGTAAACCCGGACGAATGGCTTGAACAAAAACCTCGAAAAATAGATCAAGTTGAGCCCGTCAATAAAGGTATAGAGATTTGGCAGGAATTTAAGCGCGAGCGCGGCATCGAGATGCCGCCAGGCGGTGTCAGAAGTTTGGGGCTATTATCGCCTACAGCCTTAGAAGACTGGCTTACGCTAATTTCCGCTCCGTTAATCCGCTGCAAAACATTTCTGTTCTACCCCCATTATTTCATGCGTCTGAAACGCTTTTACTGGGATATTCATAGGCGAAAAATATTTTAAAATTCGCCATTCAGCAATGGCGAAATGCTGACTATCCAAAACAACACAGCAGATCTTATTCAATGAGAACATAAGTTTCCTTGCTCCAATTGGAAACTGAGTTCGGCCAACCTCCTTAAGAACAGCATTTCGCAACTAGCTGACGGCCCAAGGAATTATTCGTGAACTATTTAGACGAAATTAAATGCTATTTAAAAATCAAAATTTCCCAAATATTGATGCGGTGCCCTACCCATCACAAACCACTAAAAATACAACATGTGCCTAAAAACAAACCGAAGGTACTAATTTTAGGAATATATTTAGAATACAGAGAAAACACATTTAATCACCTGATAAGTGCGTTTAATCAATCAACAGCATGTGCGGTTGATCAAATCTGGGTATCATTGAACCCTAAAAACTCTCTAAAAGACAACCAAGCCGAATATAAAAACCACGCCAACCTAATTCTGGTTAAGCAGATATTTGAGCTTAAACCAAAATTTACGATATTAAATGAAATTCTAGAAGAGGTTGACATAAGCAAATACGATTATCTTGTCTTTACCGATGACGACATTTTTGTTGACGATAACTTTCTCGATGCTTTTATCGGATGGCAACAGCATTTAAACTTTTGCTTGGCTCAACCCGCCCGCACGAGAACCAGTACAGCTGATAATACATTTGTTGTTTCCAGGCCTTGGCTAAATGCACGCGAAACACATTTTGTTGAAATTGGCCCGCTATTTAGCATGCATAAATCAATTGTAAATGAATTACTACCGTTTGAGCTTGAAAGTCCAATGGGATGGGGATATGACCTCGTTTGGCCAATAAAGGTGAGTGCATCGGAAAAAACCATGGGGATTATCGATGCGACTCCTGTACAGCACAGCCTGAGACCTCAGGGCGCGGCATATTCGACCGCAAAAGAATCTGTGCTAATGAATGAATATCTTTCAACAAAACAGCACCTAAACTTCCGAGAAGCCTGCACTATTGTTAAAAATTACTCAAAAATAAGCCTCCTCAAAAAATCGTTCAATTTATTTTAATGCCTATCTGTTTTAATTTCTCGAACAAAGCACCGCTTAATTCCGATCAGCTCCAACAACCTATTTATCTTACTGGCACTGCCCGATACTACTTAAACATAATAAGCGACACCATCATCAACTTAAAGATATAATAGCCCAACTACCAGCATTTATTTGATTCATCTTATGCATCACAATATTTCCGTTAAACCTTTTGTAATTTAATCGGCCTAATCGATGCTATGAGCTGCTTAGTTACCGTCATCATACCCACCCACAACCGCCCCGACCTTTTGGACGAAGCCATAAGCAGCGTAGTCAATCAAACCTTGGCGGATTGCGAGATCATTGTCGTTGACGATTGCTCAACCCCTCCGGTAAACCCCGCTCAGATCCAGGAAAAGTTCGGAACGAAGATTAAAGTTTTGCGGCACCCAGCCTCTTTGGGGGGAGCCACAGCAAAAAACACCGGCATCAAAGCCGCTTCTGGCAAATACATTGCGTTTCTGGACGACGACGACCTTTACGCACCGACTTATTTAGAAAAAGCTGTTTCAACTTTAGAAAACCATCCAGAAATTAACACGCTGTTCATGAGCGTCGCTTGGTTTGGTCCAAATTCAAAATGGACGCACGAATCCTACACTGACGCCATGAACAAAATATTGGCAGATCTGGCTGGAACGCAAGTGACGGAAACCCTACTGGAATTTGACGCAGACCGTCTATTCAAAGCTTTGCTAAAAAGGGTCCCTATGGCGTTTCAACGACCAGTGGCAACCAGGGAACAGGTTAGGCAAATCGGCTTATATCAGGAAGACTGCCTACTTTGGGATTGCGATTGGGCTTTGCGCGCTGCGCTGAATGGCCGATGCGGATTAGTGACAGAAGGCTTGTACCTGCAACGTAGCGCGGGCCAGGGATACTCGTCTCAGCCTCGCCGCCGGATGGATCACTCCTTATCCAATCTGGAAATAAAAAAACAACTGATTAAGCGAAATGTCAGACCTGATCTAGCCAAGCTGATCAGGCTCAACTACATCCAATCCGCCCAAGATTTGAGTTGGGAATACATCAATCAAAACCAAGGCTTGCTAGCGGTCAAAACCATGCTGGCTAGTTTCCAATACGGCATTCACTTTCTGCAGATTAAGTTTTTAGCGCACGCTCTTTATAGCTGCGGATTGAGTTTATTTTCTAAAATACGACGATAGCCTAGTTAGATTCCGAATCGAAACAAAAGGTAAAATGGATTTAGCAGCCTCAAACGCCGCAGCATCGCAAGCTTGAGCCTTAGTCGGCAATCAAGTATAGTTTCCAACCATGAACAATCAGAAAAACGAATTTCATAGTCACTTAGTTTTCATGCCAGCCATTGGCAGACAATTGTTCGGCCTGTCTTTAAGATTGCTGCCCTGAGGGGCGCACTCTATCCTCATTTAAACAATACCACCCTTTTCTGTTCCTCGGCCTCAGCGCCGAACATTTCATGAACGGAGTTCTCATGAAAGATAAATTAATTATATTCGACACAACTTTGCGCGATGGTGAGCAAAGCCCAGGCGCCTCAATGACCCGCGATGAAAAAGTCCGCATTGCCCGAGCTCTGGAGCGCATGAAAGTCGACGTCATCGAAGCCGGCTTCCCAGCCGCCAGCCAAGGCGATTTCGAAGCGGTGCAAGCAGTGGCGGATGCCATCAAAGACAGCACAGTTTGCGGCTTGGCGCGGGCGCTGGACAAAGACATCGACCGGGCTGGCGAAGCCTTGAAAGGCGCAAACAGCTCGCGCATCCATACCTTTATCGCGACTTCGCCGATCCATATGCAAAAGAAGTTGAATATGCAGCCGGATCAGGTCATCGAATACGCAGTTCGGGCAGTAAAGCGCGCCCGCCAGTACACCGATAACGTCGAATTCTCCCCGGAAGATGCCGGCCGTTCGGAAGAAGACTTCTTGTGCCGAATCCTGGAAGCTGTGATCGATGCCGGAGCGACGACACTTAATATCCCGGACACGGTCGGCTATAGCATGCCTCAGCAGTTCGGTGCGACTATCGCCAATTTGATCAAGCGCATCCCCAATTCCGACAAGGCTATCTTCTCAGTACATTGCCACAATGATTTGGGCTTGGCGGTTGCCAACTCCTTGTCGGCGGTGATGAACGGCGCGCGGCAGGTAGAATGCACGATCAACGGTTTGGGCGAACGCGCGGGCAATGCCTCTTTGGAGGAAGTGGTGATGGCGGTGCGCACCCGCCAGGATTTCTTCGGCTGCGATACCGGCTTGGATGCGCGCGAGATTGTCACTTGCTCAAAGCTTGTGTCATCCATCACCGGGTTTCCGGTGCAGCCTAACAAGGCCATCGTCGGCGCCAATGCTTTTGCCCACGAATCCGGCATTCATCAAGACGGCGTATTGAAAAACCGCGAGACTTACGAAATTATGCGCGCCGAGGATGTGGGCTGGACCACCAACCGCATGGTTTTAGGCAAACATTCCGGCCGCAACGCCTTCAAAACCCGAATGGCAGAGCTGGGCGTGGACTTTGCCGGCGAAGCCGATTTGAACGATGCTTTTTTCCGCTTCAAACAATTGGCCGACAAAAAGCACGATATTTTCGACGAAGACTTGCAGGCCTTAATTTCCGAGCAAGGCTTCGAAGCGGAAGACGAACATATCAAACTAGTAGCCTTAAAAGTCTGTTCCGAAACCGGCGAAGTCCCTAACGCCACCGTCACGATACGTGTCGACGGCAAGGAAGTCACCGGCAGCGGGCAAGGCGGTGGTGCAGTGGATGCCAGCCTGAAAGCCATCGAAAGTTTGGTAAAAACCGGCGCGACTTTGGCGTTGTACTCGGTTAACAACATCACCACCGGCACGGATGCTCAGGGTGAAGTAACCGTCCGACTGGAAAATGCCGGCCGTATCGTTAACGGCTCCGGCGCCGACACCGACATCGTGATCGCCTCGGCCAAGGCTTACATTAACGCGGTTAACAAACTGCAAACGCCCGACCAACGTCAGCATCCGCAAAAAGGCGATGTCTGATTTTTGAGCCGCCATGGATAACGCGACCCGCTTGCAGTACTTGGAGGCGATGGGCATTGACGTCTGGACACCCAGGCGTCTACCCATCGCAGTTCCGCAAGCGGCCGTTCATTGTGAAAGTCGAATCGAACACGTAGTACCGTCTACCCCCTTTGCAGCCCACGAAGTTGAGCCTTCCGAGCAAACGGTATCAAGCATCATCGAAACCGTTAATATCGAATTTCCGCGACATCCTGCTTCGTCGCCATCATCACACGCCAACGATCAAATATGGAGAGACCTGCAACACGAGGTTTCTTTATGCGAAGCCTGCTCGCTGTGTAAAACCCGCACCCAAACCGTATTCGGTGTCGGCAATAAACAAGCAAGCTGGATGCTGATTGGTGAGGCGCCTGGGCAGAATGAAGATTTACAAGGCGAACCGTTCGTCGGCAAAGCCGGCCAATTATTAACCGAAATGTTGCGGGCGATAGGTTTAAAGCGGGAAGAAGTCTATATAGCCAATATATTGAAATGCCGGCCGCCGAATAACCGTGATCCGCAAGCCGAAGAAGTCGCCGCCTGCAATCGCTTTCTGCAGCAGCAAATCGAATTGATACAACCGAAAATAATTTTGGCGGTAGGCCGGATTGCTGCGCAAAGCTTGCTAACCACCCAACAACCTCTGGCAAAATTACGCGGCGTTCAACACCAATTACACGATATTCCGCTGATTGTCATTCATCACCCGGCTTACCTATTGCGCTCGCTACTGGAAAAGGCAAAAGCCTGGAGCGACTTGCAGTTTGCGCTGTCGGTCTATCAAAAACTAGAAAAATAAGACCATGTGGAAACTGTTACATAAACTGAAAGATGCAGTGATTTACGACGCGGACCGCGAGTTTTACGCCAAGGTGTTTCCAGACTCGGTAGATAGCAAAGACTTAATGCGGATGCGCAAAATGGATCATGCTGATTTAACCAGCGTCTTAAAGATAGAAGAGTTAAATTACGAATTTCCGTGGTCGGAAGGGATATTTAAAGATTGTTTCCGCACCATGACTTACACCAGTTGGGTGTGCGAGGCGCCAGATGACAACATAGTAGGCTATTGCATCATCAATGTAGCCGCTGGCGAAGCTCACATTATGAACATCAGCGTCAACCCTGACTTTCAACGCCAGGGAGCCGGCCGCAAAATGTTGGAACACTTAATCGAATACGCCCGGCCCCGCGCTGAGAAAATATTCCTTGAGGTGCGCCCCAGTAATCCTGGCGCCATCAATTTGTATCGAAAAACCGGTTTTCGCGAAATCGGCACCCGTAAGAATTATTATCCGGCCAAAAACGGTCGCGAGGACGCGATTATGTTTGAGTTGGATCTGGTACCTATGCTCTAGCCGGGTTATGTAGATTCACTGTCGGCCTAAATTATCCCGCCAACACTATTGCTCGGAAACGGTAACCGATCCGATTAGGGCCGTACATTGGGCGTTTAACAAGTTATACAGCCGGATATTTTTTCAATCTATTTTTCAATTGCTGAGTCTCTTGCTTCAACCAATTTGCCGTTTGGACTCTGAGGTCAATTTCGTAAAGATATATTGGACTTGCTTGAAAACCAGCATCACGGGTTTTAAGCGAGTTGGATTTACCGAATTTAGTTTTCATCGTAATTCCCTTAATTGAAGCTTGTCTAATCCCCACAAGCAATTGAATTCGTTAACTTACCAATACTGCTCAGAAAAGTAACTAGTCGTACCGAAAATTTAGGTTGCTAACATTCGGCAAGAGGTACAAAGCAAATATCACACCATTTTCTGGCAACGGAATGGCCTTCGCCTGCTCGAACGATCTGCGTAAATAAGACTATTTTTTCAGCGCAGTATTGCCATAAGTGACAGTTACCTGACATTTTTGGTCAGTAACGCAAAAGATCGCTTATCTTTGCCTCATACGTCGACGCACCAAAGCCTAAAGCTAATCTGTTAGGCTGATGACGAGATCGTTTGATTACACAAACATAGCGCCACCACCAAGCTATGGCAGTTCAAATGAATAAATTTGTAAAATTTAATTGACTTTAAGAAAGCGAACCAAGGGTTTGTTTTGGATGATTTTGTCCACTTTTTCGAAAACACGCCATCTACAAGAGTGACCAAAACACTGTTGAGTTTTAGCAAAAAGGTGGCAGAATCGGTCCAGCCGATAGCTTTTGGGAGGTCTTATGAAAATACTTGCAGTACTGATACTCGCCGGACTTACTTATGGTCTTGCGTTATTCATACTTGGAATAATCAAAGAATTGGCGGAATTCGCCGTTGAGGCATGGCGTGACGTTGAGATAGGAAGATAATTTTATTTAATATCAGTCAGACCGATATCTTTAGTTTTCAAGAATGCATTAAATTGTCAATTAGACAAGCAGAGCCGGGAACAATACCCGGCTTTTTTGTATTCGTGGTTTTCTCGTGCAAATATCTAAACTATAAATACGGGTAATCTTGAAGGCGGCATGGTTTTTATTGGCACGCTATTTGGCACAAATGCCGCCTGTCGGGCCGTCGATTTAGATAACAGTCGCCCGCATTCCGTACAGATAAAATTCCCGGTTGGCGACCCGTAGGCGAATTCCATGGTCAAGTTAGAGTGGTCGCAATAATTGCCGTCTGTATTGCTGGTTATTGGTATCGCTTTTAAATTGTCCATAATTTTTCCTTATAACCGTCTAAGCTAGATTTGTATGTCGGTACTTTATTCAGACTTCCTTAAATCTAGATTATGTGTAAATTAAGATTGCATTATTAGTGGCCCGAGCAAATCCGGCCACGCGCTAATTTGCCATGATTTTTTAAATTTGCCGGTATAGTTTGGCTCGCACGCTTAATACAAGCACATGGTCTTAATGCCTTATCTTTATGCTGAAAATCCTGTGCTCACGATTGGTGAGACTTTACCGCCCGGCTTTAAACTTGAAGGCATGCGCCATCACTTGATAGATGTAACTTTGCTCTTGTACGCCATGAAACAAATGCGCTTTGGGGCCGAAGGCGAAAATCGCCACATCTTCGGCGCCGTGCGTTTCGCTGCCTAGCGGTACAACGGCTTCCTGCAGAAAATCGGGATGCGTGGTATCGACGGCGCTTAGATCGGGGCGGCCTTTTTGACCTCGATAACCCGGACCGTTGGCGTATCCCAACGTCGCGTAAGGCAATCCGTTACTGTCCTTGGCAAAACCTTTCTCGCCAGCTTGCTTGACCAAGCCCATAATAGGATTACCGCGTTGCGGATAGCCGGCGATGGTAAAGGTGTGGCTATGATCGGCGGTAACTATGATTAACGTATCCTGAGGATTGGTTTTTTCCAACGCCTTGCGTACCGCATTAGAGAGCTCGATGGTTTCCGTCAAAGCTCTATAAGCATTACCGGCGTGATGGGCATGATCGATACGGCCCGCCTCCACCATCAGCACATAGCCTTTTTTATTTTTCGACAATATCTCTATGGCTTTTTCGGTCATCTCGGTCAAAGACGGCTCGCCACCTTTGTCACCAAACCGATCATGCTCGTATTCCATATGTGAACGCTCGAACAGCCCCAGCAAATGCTCGGTTTGCTTGGAGTCTATGGCGTCGAAGCCGGCTTTGTTATAAACGTAAGCCGATTGCGGATATTCGGCTAGCCAACGCTGGGTCAAATCCACACCGTCTTTGCGGCTACCAAACTTATCATTATCTTCCGGATCCGGCGTTGTTTCGGGCAAAAACATACTACGCCCGCCCCCCAACGCCACTTCCAGGCCATTGCCGTATTCGAAATCCAGTAATTGTTTGGCAATATCGCGAACGGTGGCGCCCGCAGGAATTTGCGCATCGGACTCCCAATCGCGTTCAGAGGTGTGGGCGTAGCAAGCAGCCGGCGTGGCATGCGTAACTCGGGCAGTAGAGACCACGCCAGTTGATAGGCCTTTTTCCTCGGCTTGCTCCAGCAAGGTTTTCACCTTATAGGTATTGACGACCTCTGCACTCTTTTCCTGGCGAGCCACCTGCATGCCTACCGACAATTCGCCATCATTGGTTTTCACACCGGTAATAATCGCTGACATGGTCGGCGCGGAATCCGGAGTTTGTTGATTGGCGCTATAAGTTTTCGATAACGCTACATAGGGAGCTGTTTCGAAACTTAGCGAATTTTCCTCGCCACCGCGATTGCCCGGTTTGCGCTGCCCCTCCAGAATACGCGCGGCGGTAATAGTCGAGATGCCCATGCCGTCACCAATGAACAGAATGACGTTTTTGGCGAATGCTCGATTCGCTTCCAGTTGCTCAGCCGCCTTGATACGGTTTTGCCCCGATTCCAACCAGAATGCCGGCGTTTCAAAAACCGGTTCAGCCTGGGATGTCCCGGCCGCCAAGCTCAGTGTGCTTATCAGAATTGCGGATTTACAGTGCATAGGAAGCATAAGTACTTTTGAGGAATGTTTTTTAAATCAATCGCCGCAGTTCTAAACGACTTCAGCACCTAGCTTTAAAATGCCCGCATTGAACAGGCGATACCAGATATACATCACTAGCAGCAACACCGCCAACACTCCGAAAAAACCTTTGTCACCCAAGATGACGTAAGGCGTAAGACCACGCATCGGCACTATATAATCGGTTAAAGTCGTGGTGGTAAACAAAGGCGCTTCCTTACGTAATACGCCGTCCGGACCAATAAAACCGGTCACACCTGTATTAGTCGCGCGCATCAGATAGCGGCCGGTTTCCAACGCCCGCATTTGCGCCATTTGCATGTGTTGATGCGGCTGCGAGGAATCGCCGAACCAAGCGTCGTTAGTCATATTGACGATATACGCTGCATCCGCCACTTGCCTGGCAACCAATTCGCCGAAGGCATCTTCATAACAGATCGTGGTGACAAACGCATGACCGCCCGCCGTCAACAACGTTTGCCGGTCGCCACCGGCCGCGAAATCGCCCAGCGGTATTTGCAATTTATCCAATACCCAACCCGATAAAGGCTGAAGCGGTAAATATTCGCCAAATGGCAATAAGTGATTTTTATGATATAGGGCTTGTTTGTCGCCCAGGGTCATGACGCTGTTGTAATAATCCTTACCCTGCCCGCTGCTGGGTAGCCCAACCACCAAGTCAACCCCATGCGCTTGCGCGGCAGTTTGTAGCGGATCGATGTAGAATTCTTTCACTTGCGACAGAAAGGCCGGAATCGAAGTTTCCGGCCAGATAATCACATCAGAATCCCAATGCTGTTCAGTAAGTTCCTGATATAGCCTGAGTGTGTTGAGTTTCTGATTTTTCTGCCACTTCTGATCCTGGCCGATATTGCCTTGCACCAAGGTGACCTTGATCGGCGCGCCGACGGCTTGAGTCCACGCCACCGTTTGCAAATAGCCACCGCCTGCCCAAATTACCCCTAAAACCAGCAGCCCCGGCAAAGCCGGCAATTTGCCACGCACTAATTCGACTAAGGAAAAAGCCGATACCGCCAACAAAAACCCGACCCCATAAACCCCGGCCAATGGAGCGTAACCGGCCAACGGCGTAGATAGTTGACTGTAAGCGATTTGCAACCACGGAAAACCGTTCAACAACCAATAACCGCGAAAATACTCGACGGCTACCCAAGCAATAGCGGCAGCTATTATGCGTAGCCAAGCCCCGGAACAGATTGAGGTTTTGGCGATAAACCAGCCGGTTAAGCCCGGAAATAAGGCCCAAACCGCTACCAGCAGAGCCGTCAACGCTATCGAGCTATACGGGTCGCCGCCGCCGAAATCGTGAATACTGATATACGTCCACCAAATCCCCGATCCGAACAAGCCCAAACCGAACAAATAACCACTAAGAGCAGCCCTGTTCGGCGCCTGCCGCTGCCAAATCCAGTAAATAAAAGCTAAAGCGCCGATTGCGGCGTAAGCATAATCGTATGGCGCAAAGGCCATGGTGAGCAATGCTCCAAAAACGGGGGCGGCAAGTTCCCATTTACAATTCAATATTCGCTTCATTACTCTGCTGTGTTTATTCGATGGAATCGGCATTTTATGCAGCTGCCGAGGTTTCGTAAAATCGGCAACTGCCTATAGCCGTCAATCTGAACTAAACTGAGTTTATGTTTTCAACACATCTTAACTCGCAAGTACATGACCGATAACGCATCACTGCCTTTTGAGCTGTCAACGGAATCCCTCGGCGGATGGATTAATTCACTAAGCGCGCTACCCGCGGCGAACGCGGCAAACCAGTTGAATCTGGTCCTTAAACAACTGAGTCGCTTTAACGGCACAGCCGCAAACGTATTGCCGATACTCGTAAACTTAACCCCGCTGACATTGCATTTATCCAATGGCTTGACCAACGCGGCGCGTTCCGAAACAGACATTGCCACCAACACCAAAGCGCTGAAAATTGCGAAACTAGCCATCCAGTTACTCAGACATTTGAGCCTGGCTTTTTGCCGCACGGTCGAGACCAAACAACTCGATACATCGCTAACCCAACAAGCGATATTTTATGCCTTGCAGCTCGCGGGGTATTGTCTGCGCAGCACGGCGCTGTTTTACGAAATGCCGTCCACGACCTTGTGGAAAAAGAGCGGCCTGCTTTACACCATAGCCGGCGAACTGCAACTGCTAAAAAAGCCAGTCTCGTCCAAACCGCAGGAATTCAAGTTACAAAGCACCATTGAAGCAGTCATCAAGCGCAACCTATTGTTTGCACTCAGCAAACCCAACCAATATTCAACAACTGAAATCAGTCAATTATTTCAGTTGGTCAGTCGGCATCAGGATCGCCTGGAGATCAGCAAAACACCCAATCCGGATTGCCGTTTTATTTGGAATCTGGGCAGTGAACCAAGCCCTATGCCGCGTACTAACAGCACATTGCCACGCGGCTCGGTGTACATCAGTTGCCAGAACTTCGGCCATGCCTTGCAACTTGGCGAAATCGAGACCGAACTGAATTCAAACATGCAAACCAAACTGGCCTTGCACTTGACGGGATACAGCAATATTTTCGCATCGGTGGCCATCGGCCCGCCGATGCCGGCACACTTACTCGAGGGCTTCGTTGCGGTTAGCGCCCATCTACAAGGTGAAGAAAAATTATCGAAAATCATGAACCTGAGCTCGCAGTTATCGCGCGGAAGATCCCTGGCTCGCGATATGTCTCTAGTGCCGTTGGAACATGAAAAAAGCTTCTACAAACCGTTAAATTCTTCGCTAATCAGTTTTCCCGAGCATGGCACCAGTCTGAGTCTGTTGCGCAATGTCAGTAAACAATTTCTGGTAGCGGAAAGCCCCGCACCCAATTGTTCAACAGGCGATATTGGCTTACTTTGCCGGGAGCAGCAACCCGCCAAACTGGTGATAGTTCGCCAGCAAACGCTCTATGAAGATGTGACACTAATTTTGCTGGAACCCATAATCGGCAACATTACCATCCACGATATCGAAAATGCCGGTGACAGTAACAGCCAGAAAGCGATAGTCATCGGGATGGAAACCGCTCAACCTGAAGTGTTGTTAGCCAACAGCAAATACACGGTAGGCAGTAAAATCAAACTGCTATACGGCAACACCTTGTATTTGAAAGCTTGCGTGGAAAGTACGCCCTGGTTAGTGCGCTTCAAGGTCGGTGTTGATTTGTGACGCCATGCGGGACGTGAGCTGCTGCAATTTGATGGGACTCCGCGGAATCGCAATGGCCTTTTTGATCATCGAAGAAAATATCGGCGCCAAACGCTTTTAAAAACGCCCCCTTGGGCATGCCGCCTAAAAACAAGGCTTCATCTATCCTGATTCCCCAAGCCCGCAAGGTTCTGACGACCCGTTCGTGCGCGGGCGCGGCCCGTGCGGTGACCAATGCGGTGCGAATTGGCGACAAATCTTGATCGAAATGGGTTTGAATGCGGTGCAAAGCACTTAAAAACTCTTTCAATGGCCCGTCCGATAAAGGCTTATGCGCTTCGTTACGCTCGTTGGCCGCAAAAGCCGCCAAACCGTGTTGCTGATAAATGCGCTCGGATTCGTCGGAAAACAGCACCGCATCACCATCGAAAGCGATCCGCAATTGCGGAGAAGGATTGGCTACCGCTCCGGAGACAATGGTTGCGGCGGCATAGCCCGCAGCCAAGGCCTTTCTGACATCCTCACCATTGGCGGATAGAAACAAATGCGCACCGAAGGCCGGGATATATTCGTAAGGGGATACGCCGCTGGTAAACGCCGCCCGGCTAATCGCCAAATCGTAGTGGTTGATTGAGTTAAAGATACGCAGGCCGGTATCCGCGCTATTTTGCGACAGCAGGATAATCTCCACCAGCGGCGCACCGGGAAAAGCTTTGTTGATATCCAGAAACTTCTTCACCAAGGAAAAGCCGAAACCCGGCGGCAGAATTTCGTTTTCGTGTTCAATCTGATAATGACAAAAGGCTTCCTTGCCCTGGGTTTCGAAAATCGCATGCGATTCATCCAGATTGAATAAGGCCCTGGACGATACTGCAACTACCAGTTTCTGATTATCCATGACTATTCTTTATTGCGGGTAACCCACACCGAATCGAGATTGAGGGTTTTCTTGATTTTTGCTGCGTAAGCCGCCGCTTCGTATTGGGTTTTAAAACCGTCCACAAACAAACGATACCAGTTCTCGCCCTTGGATTCGGTTTTGACTACCTTGGCAGGGACGCCCTTGCCCGCGAATTCTTGGGCTTTACTCTTGGCATACCAATCCTGTTTAAACGCAATTAAATTGACCGCCCAATTTTCTTCCACCGGTTCCGGCTTTTTCTTCTCCGGTTTAGGGGCCGGCGCGGCAGCTTGCGCTCGACCTTTTTCCAAGGCACTCACCTTGTTTTGCAAGGCTTCTATGGTGGCGCCTATGCATGATCTGGCTGCTGATTTCGGCAGAAGGCTTGGCTTGATCACCGTTGGCCTTTGCCGCACCCGGGTCAGCATGCCCAGCCTTACTTAATTCAGCGATCTGAGTGGCCATCACACCATTGCTGACCGTCAATTCATCCAGCTGTTTGCGCAACATTTCCTTGTCCGCGGCATCGCTGGTGGGCGCGGCATTCACTTGCTCCTGCAATTTCCCGATAATAGTCACCAACTCGCCGACTTGCGACTTGGCAATCATGCCTTGTATGCCTAACCCAGTGCCAATCAGCAGCGCCGCCACCGCGATGCCGTTCGCCACATAGGCAGCTACCGGTTTTTTCGCCGCCAAGGCCTCCACGGCCCGTTTGGTTTTCTTCTGTTCGGTCTGCACGCTTTCCAGACTATCCAGACAACCCAGCAGCTCATTTTTACCCGCCGCCTCGGTTAAATCGTGGCGCATCTGCTGCTGATGCTTCTTGAGGTCGACGATATTCCGATTCAAAGCGGCAATTTCGCTGCTATGATCGATGACTTGTACCTGCGGCACCGGGCTTGCTTGAACTTGTTCGGCCGCTGCGGCAATCGGCGCTGTTTCCGGCTCGTTAGCCTGGACAACGACTAATTCTTCCTCGTTTTCTTGCTCACTGACAGCCGCCGCCAATATCTGATCCAAATCTGGTTCCGGTTCCGGCGTGCTTGGTTGGACGTTGTTATCGGGTTCTTCCAAATCGGCAAAATCATCGACGATTGGAGGTACCGCTGGTGCATATTCGTCATCAGCCGAAATATCGAAATCCGCAATTAGAAAATCGGCATTACCGCCTGCCAAGTCAGCGTCATCGGAAAACTCGTCTATTTCAGCCATATTCTCCAGGTCGTCCACCGCGGTTTCCGGCAAACCCACCACGGCCACCGGGGCATCCTCCGCAAAATCATCGATTTGCCCTACCCTTTCTAACTCCGCGACTTCTTCAAACACGTCATCAACCGGCAATTCTAAAGGGGCCTGCTGATTTTCGACATCGACGATGTCGACAAAGTCATCGTCAACTACTTGCTGCTCGCGTCCGGGATTAATGCCTAAATCAACCGCCAAATCGTCGCCAAACTCGTCAATATCGTCTGCTAAGCTCGATGCAGCCTTAGGTTCATTCGCACTCAGTAATTCATCGATATCCGCGAACTCGTCGATTTCCTGTTGCGCATCCGGCTCGAATGTCTCGTCGCCCACCAGCAAACGATCAATGGCTTCGTCATCATCTATCGTGCCAACCTGTTGTTCGGAGGGGTCGCCAATATTAAGCATGGCATCCAGATCGTCGGCAAACGCATCCAAGGTTTTTTTATTTTTACTAGCAGTCGATTCAGCCATGTTTTTTCTCGTTTAAGCTGCACACAGTTCAGCAAATCCTGATTTGTAGAACAGCACAAAATATCATTTAAGCGCAGTGACCAAGGCATTGACCTCCATGCGTTGCTGCAATTCGATGTCCCGAAAACCCGCCTCAGCCATCTGCGCCAACACGACGGATTCGCGCATCACGTGAGTTTCCGACTCGTCGTTAAACAGATGGACTATCCAATGTTCGAGTAAATCCAAGCGGTTGATTTCGGTCAAAACCTTAAAGTAGCCGCCAACCTCTCGCTGTATGCAGCGGGTATGCGCGCTAATATCATCCAAAGCATACCGGTCGCCGTTGACGAATTTTCCACCCGGCTTTAATACCCGATATATTTCTGCCAACACTTGCCGCCGGTAATCGCTATGGAAATTATGCAAAGTGTATGCCGACGCCAAAATATCGACGCTGTTGCTCGCTAAACCCTGCAACGCCGTCAACGCATCCTCGCCGGAAAAACGTAACCTGCCCGCGGCAACCCAATCGCGCAAACTCTGCTTCGCCTGATTTTGCATGGTGGGTTCGTTATCGACACTCAATATACTAAGGTTGTCCGCGGCGGTCAGGATCGCCAGCGTAGTAATCCCCGTGCCGCCCCCGAGCTCAACCACTGCCTGCGGCGTGCCTTGCTCCTCACAGTAATTGCCAACAATTTCACCGACCAAGCGACTCATTTCCGTCGCAAATGGGCAGATCAAATTTAACATTTGATATTCTTGACCCATCACGCTGGAGAACATCGCATCGAAGCGGTTTTCGTCTGTCATGATTGTGCTTTCAATTTTTGCTTTGCGTCATACGCTGCCAGTTGTTCAGGCGTGGCCTCGCGTTGATGTTTGTCTTTCCATTCACTGTACGGCATACCATAGACAATCTCCCGCGCTTGCTCGTAATTGATGTCAATTTCACGCTCGGCTGCCGCAGCTGCATACCATTTAGCCAGGCAATTCCGGCAGAAATCGGCGAGCACCATCAGTTCGATATTTTGGACTTCGGGATGCTGTTGCAAATGGACCAGCAATTTTCTGAAAGCCGCGGCTTCCAGCTCGACGTTATTGGACTGAATCATGAAATCCTCCTTTAAAACCGGCATTTTAGCAGCAAAGCCGTTAGGTTCATGTACAATTGCAGCCAAAGATTCTACAATGAAGTAATTGATACTTGGGCTCTAATCGCGCTTTGTGAACACAATACATAGTTCATCCTTGGCTTTTTATCCGGTCGGCTATAACCAGCCGAGAGCCGCACGGCTGGATAATAATCTTGAACAAAAGCAAAAGCCTAATAATGACGAAACCGGGATACCTCGGCAGAATCCTGATTTACCTAAAACATCGTCAACCGCTCAAATCAAGGCCGCTTTGGCGGACAACGGATTGACCGTAAGCAATAACGACCAACCAAATAATTCGCGCACCTTGAAAGCATTGAACGCCTACACAGAAAACCGCAATCAACCCGCTCAAAGCCGGGTTGCCGAGATCATTTCCGGTATCGATCTTTACGTCTAACTCCCTCCCATCTTTCAACACCAATCATGAAGCCGCTTTTAGAGTTTTTCCCAATCGTTCTATTTTTTGTCGCTTATAAACTGTACGACATTTACATTGCCACCGCCGTCGTAATCGCCGCCACGGTTGTGCAGGTCATCAGCTATTGGCTGCTATATCGTAAAGTGGAAACCATGCAGTGGATTACGCTGGGGTTGATTTTGGTCATGGGTGGAGCAACGTTGTACTTACAAGACGAACAATTCATTAAGTGGAAACTGACCATAATTGAGTGGCTATTCGGCGGTGCATTTTTAGTCAGCCAATTCGTTGGCAAAAAGACTTTCATAGAACGCATGATGGGCGCAAACCTGGAATTGCCTGATCGCATCTGGAAACGCCTTAACATGAGCTGGTCCATGTTTTTTTATCGGAGTCGGCTGTTTAAATTTGTACGTAATGGCGAACTACAGCACCGACGACTGGGTCAGTTTTAAAACTTTCGGTGTTCCTGGCCTGATGCTTATTTTTATTGCCGTACAAATAGTGTTCTTGTATAAGTTTATTCCCGCACCAGAGGCTAAAGAGTAATGTTGTATGCCGTCATAGCCGAAGATGTCGCGGACAGCTTGAGTAAACGCCTGGCCGCCCGCCCACAGCATCTGGAACGATTAACCGCATTACAAAACCAAGGCCGCTTGGTTTTGGCCGGACCGCATCCTGCGATAGATAGTGATAACCCCGGCGATGCCGGATTTAGCGGCAGCCTGATTGTTGCCGAGTTTGCCAGTCAGCAGGATGCGCAAGACTGGGCCGATGCCGATCCATATATCTCCGCGGGCGTATATGCTCGTGTTACCGTTAAACCTTTCAAACAAGTATTTCCCCAATGACAGCCGACCATATCAGACAAAAGCTGGAAGAAGCTTTTAAGCCAGAATTAATCGAAATCATCGACCATAGCGCTGCGCACGCCGGTCACGCCGGCAACAAAGGCGGCGGTCATTTTCATGTCACCCTCATATCCACTCAATTTGAAGGTAAATCCCTGGTACAAAGACATCAGCTGGTTTATCAAGCTTTGGGCGACATGATGAAGGATGAAATCCATGCCCTGGGCATTAATGCTTTAACCCCCTCTGAAAACAGCTAAAGGAAATTCTTAAGATGAAACTGAAACTTATTCCCCTGATACTAGCCAGTAGCGTATTGTTACCCGGTTGCTTCGAAGAAAAAGCTAAGGAAGCCGCCGCACCAGCAGCGCCGACTGTCAGCAAAGAGGACGCGGTTGCTTCGGTTAACGGCACCTATATCAGCAAGAAAACCTTGGAAACCTTGGAAAAGGAAATTGCGGAACGCAGCCAAGGCCAAACATTCCCGAAAGAACAGCTACTGGAAGAACTGATTCAACGCGAATTGCTGATTCAACAAGCGGTGCAAAAACAACTGGATAAATCGCCGGAAGTAATCGAACGCATGGCAACCGTAAGAAACTCCTTGCTGTCGCAAGCAGCGTTACAAGATTACCTAAAAGCCAATCCGGTCACCGACGAAGAAATCAAAGCGGAATATGACTCGAAAATGGCTAACATGGGCAGCGAATACAAAGCCCGTCATATTTTGGTTAAAACCGAAGACGAAGCAAAAAAACTGATTGCAGAACTGGAAAAAGGCGGGGATTTTACCGCGCTGGCTAAAAAGCATTCTATCGATCCAATGGGCTCCGAAGGTGGCGATTTAGGTTGGTTTACCGCAGACCGTATGGTCCCGCCATTTTCTGAAGCAGTGGTTGCACTGGAGAACGGCAAATTCAGCAAAACACCGGTACAAACTCAATTTGGCTGGCACGTGATTCTGCGCGAAGAGTCCAGAGCTTTGACACCACCGCCATTTGATTCCGTCAAAGAACAAATTCGCCCAATGTTACAGCGCCAAAAAGCGCAAGCCATGATCGAAAATTTGCGTAAAAACGCCAAAGTTGAAGTCTTGCTGCCGCCGACACCGCCAAAGC
>Ga0160183_126100_pt1 | contig 18255 bp, 20 predicted proteins | sample met14sb_FD_108562 | JGI IMG/M metagenome (GOLD analysis project Ga0160183, IMG submission 108562) | Synthetic bacterial communities of pure cultures from sediment of Lake Washington, USA, under high oxygen condition - MT... | ecosystem: Engineered > Modeled > Simulated communities (microbial... >...
CAGGTTAAACAATTGTCGGCGCAATGGAATCGCTTTTTGGATCGGGAAATGCCGTTCGACGAGTTTAAGGCCATGAGCGCCGATCTCAGTCAGTATTTTGAGCAGTCGCAAGTGTCTCTGGAGAAAATCCAGGCGGGCCTAAGCGATATATTGATGGCGCAAGGGTTTCAAGATATTACCGGGCAGATTATCCGCCGGGTTATCGATTTGGTGCAGGATCTTGAAGGCAGCATGGTGAATCTGATCAAAATTTCCAGTCGTAAAATTACGTCAAGCAGCGGTGCCGCGTTGCAGCCCGAAGTGCCCGGACCGGTTGTCCCCGGAGTAGATGACAGAGCCGGTGATGTGGCCACCAGTCAGGTCGATGTTGACGATTTACTGTCTAGTCTAGGTTTCTGAGGAAAACAACATGGCGATCGATCTGGACGACGAAATATTGCAAGACTTCCTGGTCGAGGCCGGGGAGATTCTTGATTCATTGGGTGAGCAGCTTGTGGAGCTGGAGCAATCACCTGGCGACCTTGATCTTCTCAACTCGATATTTCGTGGGTTCCACACCATAAAGGGCGGCGCTGGTTTTCTGGCTATCAGCGCTTTGGTCGATGTTTGTCATAACGCCGAAGACGTTTTTAACGTACTCAGGCAGGGTGATCGCCAAGTCACGCCGGATTTGATGGACGTGATTTTGCAAGTCGTGGACATCGTCAACGAGATGTTCGGGCAAGTCCGTTCCGGTAATACGCCAAAATCGGCCGATCAAGGTCTATTAAAACGCTTGAAATCTTACGCGGGGCCGGCCGAAGCTGCCGCGCCTGCTGAGATAGCGGTTGAAGCCGCTGTCATCAACGAAACCTTCGAATCCACCCCGCCGCTATCCCCTCAAGAATCCGCAGCGCAAGACTATGATGCAATGCTCGATCCAGAGGAGTTATTGGCCAGCGAATCCGCCTCGGAAGATGGCGATGAAATTACCGAGCAGGAATTCGAAGATTTGCTGGATGCGCTGCATGGTAAGGGCGGTTCTCCGACCGCGAACATTGCGGCGCAATCGGCAGCGCCGGCGGCGGATGACGAAATCAGTGAAGACGAGTTTGAAAATCTGCTGGACGAGTTGCATGGCAAAGGCAAGTTTTCGGTAAAAACCGAGCCGTCTGCGCCCGCCAGCGATTCCGGCGATATTACCGATGAGGAGTTCGATAAGGTACTTGATGCTTTGCACGGCAAAGGTAAGTTCGATGCTGCCAATTTGGGCAAGATTGATGAGCCGGCTGCGGGTGAAAAAAACCCACCAATTAAAAATGTAGAGTTGCCTGTCGAGAAACCGTTCGTGGCGGCTAAACCTGAGCCGGTCGCAAAACCGTCCGTCGATGTAGAGCCGGAAAATAGCTTAGGCAAAGTAGCGCCGGTAGTAGATTCCGTTTCCGACAAAAGTAAAGCCGCCACACCCCAAGCCGATACCACCGTCAGGGTAGATACTCAGATTTTGGACGATATTATGAACATGGTCGGCGAGCTGGTTCTGGTGCGTAACCGTTTCCAGACGCTTAAAGCCAATGCTGAAGCAGGCGAGCAGTTGTCCAAGGCGATATCCAATCTGGACGTGGTGACCGCCGATTTGCAATTGGCGGTCATGAAAACCCGGATGCAGCCAATCAAAAAAGTCTTTGGACGTTTTCCGCGTGTGGTACGCGATTTGGCTAGAAGTCTGAAAAAAGAAATCAGGCTGGAGTTGGTGGGTGAAGAAACCGATCTCGACAAAAATCTGGTCGAGGCTCTGGCGGATCCTTTGGTGCATTTGGTCAGGAATGCGGTAGATCACGGAATCGAATCGCCGGATGAGCGCGAAGCCAACGGCAAACCTCGGGAAGGCGTGGTGATATTGAAAGCGTCTCAGGAAGGTGATCATATCCAGTTGTCCATCAAAGACGACGGCAAGGGCATGAACCCCGACATACTGCGCGCCAAAGTAGTGGAAAAAGGCTTGATGGATGAAGAAAGCGCCGCCCGTCTTGACGATAAAGAGTGTTACAACCTGATTTTTCTGCCCGGATTTTCCACCAAAACTGAAATTTCCGACGTGTCCGGTCGCGGTGTCGGCATGGACGTGGTGAAAACACGGATCGCGCAAATGAACGGCGTGGTGGAAATTGATTCGGTGGAAGGCAAGGGCAGCACCATTATCATCAAGGTGCCGTTGACTTTGGCTATTATGCCGACCCTTATGGTGAAGTTGCGCGGGCAGGCTTTCGCGTTACCCTTGGCCAGCGTCTTGGAAATACTCGATCTGGATTTGAGCAAAACCAATAAGGTAGATGGTCAATTGGTGGTAATGGTCAGAAACAAGGCCTTGCCGCTGTTTTATTTAAGTGAGTGGCTGGTTAGAGGTTCTTATTTCACAGGCGAAACGCAGCCGACCAATCATGTGGTGGTCGTCAACGCTGGCGGCAGGCATGTCGGATTCGTGGTGGATCAATTAATCGGTCAGGAAGAAGTGGTGATTAAAGCGCTGGGTGCCAAGTTACATGGATTGGAAGGATTGGCGGGAGCAACCATCACCGGTGACGGCAAGATAGCGCTGATACTCGATGTGCCTGGCCTGATGAAGAAGTATGCGATGTGACGCGGCAATATGACCATTCGGGTGCTGATCGTCGACGACTCCAGTTTTATCTGTAAAAGAATTCGGGAAATTTTAGAAGAGGATCAAGAGTTTAAAGTGATAGGCGTCGCTCACGACGGTCGCGAAGCTATAGAACTTGCGGCAAGTCTGCAACCGGACGTTATCACCATGGATGTGGAGATGCCAATCATGGATGGTATCACGGCAGTCAAAAAAATCATGGGCACCCGGCCCTGTCCGATACTAATGTTTTCGGCAATGACGCAAGTCGGCGCTCAAGCCACTCTGGATGCGTTGAATGCCGGCGCTATCGACTTTTTGCCCAAGCAGTTGGAAGACATTGATGCTAATCGTGAAACGGCTCGCTACTTACTGAGATATAGAGTGAGAATGGTGGCTTCTCAGGCGACTAGAATGTCTTCCCCACGACCTCTGCCGCGCGTGAATCAAGAAGAACATCAGAGCTCAACCGCCGAAAACCCCGTAGTTAAGCCGATACGCGCTGCGTCCGCGTGGCCCAAAACTGCAACCAGCAGCAAAATCGAGCTTTTGGTGGTTGCCGCCTCGACTGGCGGGCCGGTCGCCATGCAATACGTGCTGAGCAAAATTCCGGCTGAGTGTTCGATACCCATATTGCTGGTGCAACATATGCCGCCTAATTTCACCAAAAGCTTTGCCGAACGCTTGAATTTGCTTTGCAATATTAATGTCAGGGAGGCGCGGGATGGTGACGTATTGCAGCCGGGGACCGCGTTATTGGGGCCAGGTGCAATGCAGATGCAAGTTAAGCAAGTAGCCGGTGAGCGGCGGATTGTGTTGCGGGCCAAGCAAAGTGGGGAAATTTATAGTCCCTGTGTTGATATTACTTTTGACTCGCTTGCCGAGGTATTCGCCGGGCATGTGTTGGCAGTGGTGTTGACCGGCATGGGCGCAGACGGCAAGGCTGGCGCTATGAAGTTAAGGCAGCGCGGCGCGCAAATCTGGGCGCAGGACGAGGCGACAAGTACTATCTACGGCATGCCGAAAGCCATCGCAGAAGCCGGTCTGGCGGATCATATTTATTCTCTGGAAGAGATTGCCAACCAATTTAAAAAATTACATTGATGGATATTCTCAGTATTTTGGGTGTGTTGATAGGCTTTGCCGCGATTATCGGCGGTAACCTAATGGGGGGAGGAGAACTCGGGTCCCTGATCAATTTTCATGCCTTTATTATTGTGGTGGGCGGTACGCTGGGAGCGACACTGTTGCAATTTCCGCCCAAGGTTTTTCTGCGCAGTTTACGCATTTTGAGTTGGATTTTTGTGCCGCAAAATTTGCAGCTCAAAAAGCAAATCGACAAAATCGTGCGATGGAGCTCTCTGGCCCGCAAGGAAGGCTTGCTGGGCTTGGAATCGGTTATCGAAACCGAAAAAGACAGTTTTGCCAAAAAAGGTTTGCAGTTGTTGGTCGATGGTAACGAGCCGGAAGTGATACGCGATTGCCTTGAGGTTGAGCTAACGACAAAGGAGCATTTGGATACTCAAGCTGCCAGGGTTTTCGAGGCGATGGGTGGGTATGCGCCGACGATCGGCATTATCGGCGCGGTAATAGGCTTGATTCATGTGATGCAGAACCTCGCCAAGCCGGAGTTATTGGGTAGCGGTATCGCGACAGCTTTCGTGGCGACTATTTACGGTGTTGGCTTGGCCAATCTGTTGTTTATTCCTATCGCCAATAAGCTGAAGAGTCTGATTTTCGAAGCATCGCAAGCCAGGGAAATGGTGATAGAAGGCATTTCGTCGATAGCAGAGGGCGAGAACCCGCGCAATATCGAGTTGAAATTATCCGGCTTTTTATTGGAAAAATAAGGGAGGCCTTATGAGTCGGCGCAGACGTAGACCATTGCAACAGGCCGATAATCACGACCGCTGGATGGTGTCTTACGCGGATTTTGTGACCTTGCTGTTTGCGTTTTTTGTGGTGATGTATTCGATTTCCTCGGTAAATAAGGGTAAGTACGAAACATTCTCCGAATCGCTGGACCAGGCTCTGTTTCACAACGAGAAGATTCAAAAAGAAGCAGAGCCGATTCAGGTTGGCACGATTCCCACCACGATCCAGCCGATTGAATTGCCAAATTTGATGACGGCCGAGGAAAGAGAGCTGAGCGAAGAAATCATGCAGGAAAAACGCCGGCTGGATGAAGTGTCGCAGGAGTTTCAACGAGCCTTGCAGCCTTTTGTGGAAAGCCAGTTGGTGGGTATCAAACAGCACGATTTCTGGGTGGAACTGGAAATGAATAGCGAGTTACTGTTTGCCAGCGGTAAGGCCGAGCTCTCCAGCAAGGCCGTTCCGGTGTTGCAGAAAGTTGCAGAGGCCGTGCGCGACGTACCCAACGTGATCAATGTCGAGGGATATACCGACAACGTACCGATTTCCACCGGCTTTTATCCATCCAATTGGGACTTGTCCTCAGCCAGGGCAACCAGTGTGGTCAAAGAATTGGTGAAAAACAATATTCCGGCGACACGATTATCGGCGGTGGGCTATGGAGAATTTCATCCGATCGCCGATAACAAAGACGAGGAGGGGCGTTTTAAAAATCGGCGAGTTGTATTGGTGCTGATGTCGCAAGCCTTTGCTCGTTACGGCATGACTGACGACGAACGCGCGAAAGTGCTGAATTTGGCGCCGTCACAGCCCAGTTCGCCACCTGAAACCGCAGTTGAAAAGACGCCGGAAGCGCCGGCTCAGTTATGAAAATATGGTCAGTTTCCAATCAAAAAGGCGGGGTCGGTAAAACGACTACCGTGGTGACGCTGGGTGGCTTGTTGTCGTCCTGGGGGTTCAGGACTTTGCTGGTCGATTTGGATCCCCATGGTTCGTTGACCAGCTATTTCAAGATGAATCCGGATGAGATCGAGCTTGGCGTTTACAATTTATTTCTCGACGCCAGCGAGAAAAAGAAAAACGTCGATCCTCAGGTCTATATCGCCAAAACCGACTTCGACGGTATTGATGTCTTGCCAGCATCCACTGCTATAGCCACCTTGGATAGGCAGGTCGCCGCAATCGGCGGCATGGGCTTGGTGGTTGCTACCGCATTGCACAAAATGGCCGACCAATACGACTATGTGATTATCGACAGCCCGCCGATGTTGGGGGTGTTAATGATCAATGCGCTGGCGGCCTGCGATCATTTAGTGATTCCGGTTTTAGCTGAATTCCTGGCCCTAAAAGGGCTGGATAGAATGGTGCATACCATAAAAATGGTTTTTCATTCCCGGAAAACACCGCCTAAATTCACTATCGTACCGACCATGTTTGATAAACGCACCAAGGCGGCTCGCGACAGCTTAGCGGCCTTACATCAACAGTATCCAGACAATGCCTGGAGTTCGGTCGTCCCGGTGGATACTAAAGTGCGGGATGCCAGCCAGGCCGGTATTCCCTTACCCCTGTACGACAAAAGCGCGCGTGCGGCCGAAGCCTATGCCGAATTGTTGGAACTGTTATTGCTTGATAAGAGTCCAGACAAAAACTTGGCACCGCATAAATGACTCAGGCAAAACCACCCCCCAGTATCGTTCATCAACAGTTAGCGCTCGATGTTTATTTGCAGACTCTGTTGGATGAGGTGCCCGAGGCAGAGGAAGCTGTTAGCGTAAAACCGGCAATATTGCTGGAACAGCTTGTTGTTGAGGAGCCTATCAAATTGCCGGATCCTGCTCCGGTCGTGACCGGCAGTCCAAAAGCAAGCTCCAAAGCACTGGTCAGGAACCGGCAACCCAAGCTTGTAGAGCCGGAAATCCCGGCTAAACTACAGGCACTGTCTATAATGCCGGATTGGTCGCAGTACGAGTTTCAGGCTTTGTTTTTTAAGGTTGATAAGCTGATATTGGCAACGCCGCTGATCGAGTTGTCGAGAACGATCAAAATCGACCGCAAGCCCACGAAAATTCCCGGACAACCCTCTTGGTTTCTGGGGTTGCTGGATGAGCACGATAGCCGTATCGGCGTGCTTGATACCCGGCAGCTGATTTTTGGTAAAAGCCGAGGCTTGCAGCCTGATAGTGAAGAATATCCGTTCGAGCGCATTTTAATCACCCAGGATAAAAAATGGGGTTTGGTGTGTGATGAAATTCTCTCCATCGGTAAAGTAAAGCCCGATGGGGTCAGATGGCGAACGGCCAGACAAAAAAAACCATGGTTAATCGGTACGGTAATAGACGAGTTGACAGCGATTATCGATGTTAAACAGTTGGTACCGCATAGAAAAAATAGTTAAACAGCATCTGGATAAAGCAAAATGAGCGAAGATAAAAAACAAGGCGACCCTATCATGCAATGGGTGACTTTTTGTCTAGGCGACGAAAAGTACGGTATCAATGTCATGCAAGTACAAGAGGTATTGCGGATTACCGAAATTGCCCCGGTGCCCGGCGCGCCGTCCTATGTATTGGGGATTATCAATTTACGCGGTAATGTGGTGACGGTGATCGATACCCGTAACCGTTTCGGCTTACCTTCCAAAGACACCGATGATGCGTCACGGGTAGTGATCATCGAAACCGACCGGCATATCATCGGCATTTTGGTTGATAGCGTCGCCGAAGTCGTGGAAATGCGCGCTTCCGAGATTGAAACCGCGCCTAACGTCGGCAATGAAGAAAGCTCAAAATACATTCAAGGTGTCACCAGTCGCGACAATCAGTTGTTAATTCTGGTGGATTTGAATAAATTCCTCAGCGACGACGAAAAAGCCGAGCTGGATATGTTTTGATTGCCTGACTAGGCATGCGAGGTGCAACATGACCGAAATAACACCGATCACGCCTTTTTCCCCAGTACACACGATATACAAGGTCGAGCGCGAAGAGCGTGAAAAGCGCCAGCCGCAAAAACAACCGCAGACCAAACCCGACCCAAACAAAGACGATAAACAGCCTGCCGAGCATGTTGACGAAATAGTGTGATGAGCGAATATTTAGTGCTGGTTTTGGCGGGGGTAGTCGTATTTATGCTAGCGGTGTTAGTTCGGCTGTTGCGCCAGCAGCAAACACTAAAACAACAATTTCAGCGTCTTGAAGAGCGGGTGCAGCGTAGCAACGAGGATGTGGCCGGCCTTTGCTCTGCCGCTGTGGCTGTTGATCGGCGGCTGGCGGCGAACGACTCGCGATTGAATAGCATTGTCGATCAAGTCAACACGCAACGGCAAACCGTTGCTGACGTGGCGCCCGCTGAACCTATCCCCGCAGGCGGCTATGAAGATGTCATCCAAAAAATCCGTAGTGGGGTTGGCATTGAGGCGCTGGTCCGGGATTGCGGCTTGACCCGTGATGAAGCGGTTTTATTAATGCGTTTGCATGGCGGCGGCAAACGTTCCGGTTTGGGTTAGGCGCTGGTCGTTTCCAGATACTGGTCCACGCCCCGTTCCGCGCGAGTTATCGATATATCCGCTACCCTCTGTAACAAACGCCGGTAATTTTCATCGTGTTGACTTCTATCGTTATGCCGGTGCCAAAGATGTAAAACCGGTACCGCAAAGCGGCCTTCCTTCCGTTTGACGCCTTGATGAATCAGGCGGATCACCAAGTCCGAATCTTCATATCCCCAGCCTTCGAAGACTTCATCAAAACCATTTGTTGCCAGAAAATCGTCTTTCCAGACCGCCAGATTGCAAGTCATGGCTTTTTGCCAATTCTGCGGTTGCCGATAACGCCAGCTGTGCAGCGGTAAGTACAGTAACGGCAACAAACGATTGATGCGGCCTTGCAGCCGTTGCCATAAAAAAAAGCCAAGTGACTGTTTGTGCAGGGGTATTTTTTGCCCTAATACCCGTGATGTGTAAGCTTCGTTCAATAACAGCCGGTTGCCCGGAACGAAATAACCGGTTTCGGCCAATTGCCGATGATTTCTAATAAAATCCGGTAGCGCGACGCAATCGCCGTCCATAAACAGCAGATAATCGCCGCGACTGGCTGCAACCGCTTTATTACGAATGGTGCCGGCCCTAAATCCATTATCCTCATGCCAAACGTGCCCTAGTGGAATTTCGCTGGTTTCGATAAAGCCTTTGATCAATTCCTGCGTTGCAATGCCGGAACCGTCGTCGGCGACAATAATTTCAAACCGGCGATCCCGTTGAGCCATCAGTGCGCGTAAACAGGCGGAAAGCGCTTCCGGCCAGTTGTAGGTGGTGACGATGACTGAGATCAACCCATTCATTTGTTTGCCGTTTTGCGGCAAAGCTCGCGCAGTTTCAGATATTTATAGTAACTGCCCTCGGCGTTGGATATGGCCAGCATCAGGCCTTCTGCACCATCCAAAATGGCTGCCTGGACGAAGTAAGTGCGGATGAAGGTCCACAGGCCCTTGCCGATGGCTTTGCCCAAGCTGGCCCGCTTACCGTGATTGAACATTTTCTCGGCACCCAGCGAAGAATAAGCGTTGATCTTATGCAGCACCTCGGCGGGATCGACGAAGGCTTCGTGCCAAAGCGGGTTTTTGAGCCGACCGATAACCCCTTTAACCTCAATACGCTCATGCACGACTTCGCTGCTGAAGCGTCCGACATCGCGGCGAAACAGCCTAAGCACGTAATCCGGCCACCAGCCGCCATGCTTGATTGGCTTGCCGCAGTAGCTGGATAAGCGGGGGATTTCGAAGCCCTGCACCTCGTTTTGCTGCATGGCTTGCAGGATTTCGGCTTTTAACGCCGGCCCGATTTCTTCGTCGGCGTCGATAGATAGCACCCAGTCGCCGCGCGCCTTATCCAAGGCCCGCTGTTTTTGCGGGCCAAACCCGGGCCAGTCGGTGATGAAGACTTTGTTGGTAAATTGTCGGCAAATCGCGACAGTCTCATCGCTACTACCCGAGTCGAGAACAATGATTTCATCGGCCCAAGCAACCGATGCCAGGCAGCGGCCGATATGTTGCGCCTCGTTTTTGGTGATGACGATAACGCTAAGCATTGGCCTGACGAAGGGTGGAGTCGGCAGGATGACTGAGTAAGGCACCGAGAAAAAACGCCAGCAAATAGCCTTCAGCAAAAGTTTTGAAATGCGAGTTGAACAGGCTTGAAGCACAAATTGCCACCAAAAAACTGGCGGCAATCGGCCCGTAGGGCTTGTTATTCATGCCCTGGCGCAATGCGACGACAATATAAGCAAAGAACAACAGCAAGCCGACCAAGCCGTTTTCCAGCCAAATAAACAGGTATTGATTATGCGGGTCGCTAGTGCTGGTGCCTTGCCATCCCTGGCTTTTGGCCAAGGCATAATTACTGTAGGTCGGCTTGAACGATGACGTGCCATAGCCAAACCAAGGCGCTTTCTCGATGAGTTCCACGGTGTTTTTGTAAAAGACCACCCGAATGCCTACCGATGTTAAATCCTGGCTGCTTTGATAGCTTGATTGTTCGTCCCAGGCCAGTCTGAATCGGTCTTGCAAGGTGTTGGAGCTCAGGCCAAAGGCCACCAGCACGATGGCGGCTATCCCAATAATTTGTGGTAGTTTGCTGTAGCCATATATCGAGCCCAATGCAAAAACCGCGGCGATGGGTACGGCCAAATAGCCACTCCTACCGGTACTGATGAAGAAAATATTGAATAAAAATATGGCAATTCCCGCCCACACGGCACATTTCCAACGAGGGGTTAGCGGTTCCTGCACCAGGAAGATAGCGCATAGCAGGGCCGCCACAAAAGCAGTGCTCTGGGTGGCGTGATTGGTCATGAAAATACCGGCTTCCCGGCCGTCTCTAACGATAAGATCCAACGCCCAAAGCGGCATCGCAATCATGCCAGCCACCACCATGGCGACAAAATAGCTGTAGACAAAACGTTTTTGCCACTGCGATTGCTGAAAAACACCGAGTAGCAGAAACACGTAAAGTAGTTTTTTCCAGCTGGATAAGGTTTCCAATTTGCTGTGCCAGTCTGTTTCGGCGTAAAGCGTGCCGATGATTAACCAGGCAAAGAAAAGCACGATCATTTTTCCGACAGGCTGTTGCCAGGATAACTTAAGGGTCTGCACTGCCTGGCCGGAAAGTAGCCAGAATATCAGCAACGCCACGCTGGCTATGCTGGCAACCGCCGTGGAAACGGGGGCGGCGATAGCAGCGGCAATAGTGAGGCAGCGACAGATGTTGAGCGATGTCTCGGATGTCAGGGGGGATGCAAGCATATTTTGTAGCCTTAGCGCCATAACTGATAAATGTATTTACGCTTGAGTTTTTCCCAGCGGAAAAACAGTCCTTTCAGCCAGATGGGCGGATCGGCTTCCAAAGCACTTTTGAACAGGCCGTTTTTACTGCCTTGTTCGATGACAGGATCTTCCAGCCAAATCATTTGAATGCCGAGCTGTTTGTCGATTTTTTCGAACTGATTGTCAATCGGTTCGGCTATTTTGTTAGTTTTAATCCAGTCTAGTCTCTGGCGGGCGGTGCTGGAATCAATAAGATAGGAATCGGCAAAGCGACCGCGATGCCCGAGATACAGGTATTGATCCGGTTTGCGCTGACTCTTGGGCGTAAAAAAATTACCGCCGGAGCCGACGTAGATGACTTTGTTGTCGGGAAATTGCCCGCTCTGACTGAGCGCGCGTTGCAAACCGAGCTGAATATCCTTACTGAACACGGCATCGTCTTCCAGTACCAAACAGAATCCTTGGCCATTACCGTCCGCAATTCTCTGTAAGGCTGCCACATGCTTTAATGCGCAGGATTGCTGAGCCGTAGTCAGATGATGGTCGTCACGGAAATACTCGGCCACCACGCTGTCTGTCAAATCGCCTATATCCCAGTCGAAAATAAATTCCGCCGACATCCCGAAATCGCGTAGTTGTTGTTCCATGAACATACGGCGTTGACTGAACGCTTTGACATTCAAAACCAAAATGCGGTCAAGGCTAGGCGATTGCATCATGCGAAATTGTAGTTAGGCTGCTGAAAAAAGCGGCGATTATCGACGGTTTTGTGGAAAATAACATCATCGTTATGGCCGTTTGGCTTGCAATGTTTGCGCGATCACGTCGATCACCCGGCCACTGGATAACTGATCAAGGCAGGCGCTGTAGCTCTCACGGTGCCGGTCGCAACCTTCCAGTTGGCAGGGTAGGCAGTTTTGTTCGGTTTGGCCTTGCAGCAGATACACGTTATTTACTTGGCTTGCACCACGAGACGCGAATGGCGTTTTATCTTCGCCGTATCCGCACGGCCAGGGTGCCCATTTTTCCGGATCGGTGGGTCCGAATAAGGCAAAAGTCAGTGTGCCGGTGGCCGCCGCCAAGTGGGTGATGCCGGTGTCTGGGCCGACGAAGAATGCGGCTTTGCCAATCAAGGCGGACAATTGCGCCAGCGACAGATGACCGGCAAGATTGATGACATCTGTTGGCAGTTGTTGCTGTATTTCTCGCAAGGCTGCCAACTCGGCGGGATTGCCGCTGCCGGTTAATACGACTTTAAAACCTTGCCGGTCTAAAAAGGCGATGAGCTCGCACCAGCCCTCGGCGTGCCACTGTTTATAGCGCCATTGCGGCATAATATGTAGAACGACGTAGGGATCAGTTATGCTGGGTATCGGCGTCGAGCTTTGCGGCGGAGTCAGGCGATAGCAAGGCGCTATTCCCAGTAACTTGCAGAAGCGCAAGTTTTCCAAGACGGCGTGACCGTAATCGCTGCTAAATACCAGCCAGCGCTTGAGTAGCGCTTTTTTCCACCAAGCCTTAGTAGCATCGCCAGGCACAAAGCCGATGCTGGTTTTGCCGGCTATCGCTGCGCACAAAGTTGGCCGGTCGCCGGCTTGCGTGGAAATGGCTAAATCGTAACGGCGAAACAGGCTGAATAACAATTTGCCGAATGCCAAACCGCCGGGCTTGCCCGCTACGGTTAATAAGCGCCGGATGTCGGGATTGCCTTCCAGCATACCGGCGTTGCTGGCCGGCAGTAAAACGTCAATGTCGGCGTTTGGATAGGCTTGCTTCAGCGACGAGATGAGTGGGGTAACCAGCAGCGTATCGCCCAGATATCGCAGGGTTATCACCAAAATGCGTTTAGGTTGTATATTGAGCGGTTTTTGGTTGGGCATGGAACGCTGGCTGATCAACATGGCTGTACATTTTAAAGGTAAACAGTATTGAACACGTTACAAAATTCGCGCAAAACCATGACGGACGGGCAGGTGTACAAACGCTTGTTAGCGTTTGTGTTGCCGTATTGGCGTTTATTTTTGGTAACTGCCATCGGTTTTGCGATCTATGCCGCAACCGAGCCGGCGGTGGTGATGATTATTCAGCGCATCATCGACAGCTTTGGGGCGCCGGATCGGGGAGATATTCAATATCTGCCGCTGGCCTTCGTGGTGTTGTTTCTGGTACGCGGCATAGGCTCGTTTTTGGGTAATTATTACCTGGCGCGAATTTCCGGCAATTTGATTCACAAGCTGCGTTGCGAGATTTTTAATCAGTACACCCGCTTGTCGGTGCAATATTTCGATGCGCATAACAGCGGCTACATGATTTCGCGGATTACCAATAATATCGGCGAAGTCACGCGGGCGACGTCCGATTCGATTCGTTCTTTCGTGCGCGAAGGTTTTACTGCGGTTGGCTTGCTGGGTTATCTGGCTTATACCAACTGGCAGCTCTCCTTGGTGTTTTTGGCGATAGCACCGGTGGTAGCGATCATGGTGCGTTATGTCGGCAAACGTTTAAAACGCTTAAGCCGCAACATGCAGGATACGGTCGGCGATTTGACGCATATCACCTCGGAAATGGTCTCCGGAAACCGTATCGTAAAAAGTTTCGGCGGGGAAGATTACGAGCGGCAACGCTTTAAGAAAGCCAGTCTGGAAAATCGTGGTCAACATCGCAAGCTGATCATGACAGTGTCGTTAAATAACCCATTGATGCAACTGGTCATTTCTTTTGCTTTGGCCGGCATGATGTATTTGGCCTTGATCATGATGAAATCATCTAGTCCGGGTGAATTTGTCGGCTTTTTTACCGCGGCGTTCTTGTTGCCCAAACCGATTCGGCAATTGAGCGATGCCAATTCCGAGATCCTGCGCGGTATCGCGGCGGCGGAGTCTTTGTTCGAAGTATTGGACGAGCCGGCGGAAATCGATGGTGGCGACTATCAGGTTGAGCGCAGCCAGGGTCGCATCGAATTCAAGAATCTCAGTTTTAGCTATCCCGGTAGTGAAACCCCGGCATTGAATAATATTAATGTGACAATTGAACCCGGCCAGACCGTAGCTTTGGTGGGGGCGTCCGGCGGCGGCAAAAGCACGATGATTAACCTGTTGCCACGTTTTTACGACTACGAGCAGGGCGAGATTTTGATCGACGGCGTGGAGTTAAAACGTTACCGTCTGGACAGTTTGCGCCGACAGATTGCCTTGGTCACGCAGAATGTTACCTTGTTCAACGCTTCCGTCGCGAATAATATCGCCTATGGCGCGTTACAAGGCGCGGCCAGAGAGCAGATAGAGCAGGCCGCGGTCGATGCCTATGCGATGGACTTTATCAGCAAAATGCCGCAAGGATTGGAAACCGAAATCGGTGAGAACGGCGTGAAACTGTCCGGCGGCCAACGCCAGCGCTTGGCCTTGGCGCGAGCTTTGTTAAAAGATGCGCCGATTTTGATTCTGGATGAAGCCACCTCAGCGCTGGATACCGAATCGGAGCGCTATATTCAGGCGGCATTAAATCGGGTGATGCAAGGCCGCACGACTTTGGTGGTGGCGCATCGCTTGTCCACCATCGAGAGTGCGGACGTGATCTTGGTAATGGACAAAGGCCGGATTGTCGAACAAGGTTCGCATCGCGAACTGTTGGCTCGCGATGGGGCGTATGCCAAATTGCATAAGATGCAGTTTCAGGATGGCGGTCAAACAGAGCAGCCGGAGACTGCTGTCGGGCAGGAGTGAAGAGTCAGCCGGCGGCTCAGATGATCCGCCGGCTGGGATAGGCGTTTAAAATTGTTTGGAGTTTTTGCTGTTGCGGAATATCAGCGGCTTTTCCCGGTCGGACAAGGCGAGTTCGCGCGCCGAATCAATCGCGGCGTCAATTCTGTGTCGCTCCGGCGATTTGCTGCATACCGGGTCAGTACTGTACATGTCGCCATTGAACAAGAAGGCCTGGCAGCGGCAACCGCCGAAGTCTTTAAGCTTCTCGTCGCAGCTGCGGCAAGGCTCCTGCATCCACTCGGTGCCGCGGAAGAAGTTGAAGGTTTTCGACTCATTCCAGATTTCTTCGATGCTGAAATCCTTGACGTTCGGGCAATCTAGGCCGGGCAATTCGCGAGCCGAATGGCAGGGCAACGCGGTACCGTCCGGGGCGATGGTCAAAAACGTCGTGCCCCAACCGTTCATGCAGGCTTTTGGCCGGTCTTCGTAGTAGTCTGGCACCACGTAATAAATTTTCATTTTGCCGGCTACTTTTTCTTTATAAGCCTGGGCAATTTTTTCCGCTTCCTGAAACTGCTCGCGGGTGGGCAGCAAGGCGTCTCGATTCAAATGCGCCCAGCCGTAATATTGGGTGTTGGCCAGTTCCAGATAATCGGCGCCGAGGTTTTCGGCCATCTGCAAAATTTCCGGCATTTGGTGAATATTTTCGCGGTGGATCACCACACACAGCACCATTGGATAGCCGTGTTTCTTGATCAGCTTTGCCACTTCTTGCTTATGCTGATAAGTCGAAGTGCCGGCGATGTGGTCGTTCAGTTCCTGGGTGCTGGCCTGAATACTGATCTGGATATGGTCCAAACCGGCTTGTTTCAATTCGACGATTTTTTCTTCGCTCAAGCCATAACCCGAAGTGATCAGGTTGGAGTAATAACCCAGTTCGCGCGCGTATGCTACCAATTCTGTCAAGTCCTGGCGGGTTAGCGGTTCGCCGCCGGAAAAGCCTAGCTGTACCGCACCCATTTTGCGCGCTTGGCTTAATACGCGCTTCCAATCCTCGGTACTTAATTCGTTCGGATATTTAGCGTAATCCAAGGGGTTGGAGCAATAAGGGCATTGCAGCGGGCACTTGTAGCTCAGTTCCGCCAGCAGCCAGCGCGGTGGGGTGATATTAAGCTTGTCTGATCCAGCCATTTTGCAATGCTACGTTCAAAAAATTAGTGATGTCGTTGGTCAGGCCGGAGGTGGCGAATTTCTCCTCCAGTTCGCTGACGATTTGTGCCAGCAGCCGGCTACCGTCGCATAGCTTGAGGATTTCTGCCGAACTTTGGTTTAACTCGACCATGCCTTCGGGATAGAGAATCACATATTTTTGCTGGGCTTCTTCCCATTGCAGCCTGTGCAGGGGCGAGAATTGGATAAGTTGGTCTGGGGCGATGGTCATGGGGTTCCGGTGTTTAAGCAAACGCCTGGAGAATCAGGTCGTTTCGATGTCTTCAAAAATTTCCGCGAGCGGCAGGCTGAGGCTCAAACTGTGTAGTTGGCAATCGACGTCGCCTATGTAATCGTGCAGTAGCCAATCGTTTTCGGCTGTGCGGCGGAAGCACTCGACGCGGCGCGCGTCGATGTCGACGATCAGGTATTCCTGTAGCGACGCGAGTTTGCGGTAGGCGGCGAATTTGCCGCCGCGGTCGTAAGCAGCGGTCGAGTCAGATAGAACTTCGACGATCAGCGTTGGGTTGGAAATATATTGCTGGTTGCCTAGATCGCCAGGATGGCAGGATACCATCACATCAGGATAGAAAAACGCTTCGGCTGCTTCGACTTTCAATTTCAAATCTGCGATATAAGGCCGGCAAAACGTGCCGCGTAAGCGTTGTTTCAAGGCGGATGCGATATTCAGGCTGACGACGACATGATCCTGTCGAGCTCCCGTCATCGCAAACACTTCGCCGGCGACGAACTCGTGCTTCTCGGCCTGGGTTGCTTCCCAAGCCAGATAATCCTCGGCACTAAAATGAAGTCGCTCGGCGGTTTGCATGGTTATTTTTCGATATTGAAATACGGCGGCATGTCGGCGACATAAGCCAGATACATCGCATCGGCCATGCTCCACAATACATCCAGTTTAAATTTCAGAATTTGCACCATGCGTTCCTGCTGTTCGCGGGTTTTGTACCAGTCTAGCGTCAGTTCCAAGCCGTGTTCCACATCGCGGCGGGCTTCGGTCAGGCGTTTGCGGAAGTAAGTGTAACCCTCTTGTTCTACCCAAGGATAGACGTCGGGCCAGTTGTCCAAGCGCTGTTGATGAATTTTGGGGGCGAATAGTTCCGTTAGAGAGGAACTGGCGGCTTCATGCCACTCGGCGCGGCGGGCGAAATTGACGTAAGCGTCCACGGCAAAACGTACGCCGGGCAGCACGTGTTCCAGCGAAGTAATTTCTTCGCGGCTCAGGCCAACCGCGATGCCTAAACGTATCCAGGCTTCGATGCCACCCGGGTCGCCGGGATGGCCGTCGTGGTCGAGTATGCGTTGAACCCATTTGGCGCGGGTTTCTCGATCAGGACAGTTGGCCATGATATTGGCGTCCTTGATCGGAATCATCACCTGGTAATAAAAGCGGTTGGCTACCCAGCCTTGCAATTGTTGCTTGGTCAGTTTGCCTTCATTCATCAGCGTGTGCATCGGATGATGGATGTGGTAGAACTTTTCCATCCCACGCAATTTGGCTTCGAATTCTTCGCGGCTCCACGGTTGATTATCTGCAGTCATGTCACACCTTTTTATAAGTCAATTTCCAGTCCGTCGTAAGCCACTTCGATGCCGTTGGCATCCAGGGTTTTACGCTCCGGCGAATCTTCGTCGAGAATCGGGTTGGTGTTGTTGATATGAATCAAAATCTTGCGAGCGTTCGCCACGCCATTCAATACTTCAATCATGCCGCCAGGCCCGGACTGCGGCAAGTGGCCAATGTCGCGAGCACGTTTTTGGCTAATGCCGCGTGTCACCATTTCGTCATCGGTCCAGAAGGTACCGTCTACCATTAGACAGTCAACGTTCAGCATCGCTTGCAGGACGTGAGGCTCGATCTCACCGAGGCCGGGTGAGTAATACAGTTTTTTACCGGTGGAAATTTGCTCGACGATGACGCCGATGTTGTCGCCGTCGTGCGGATCGTGGCGGTGCGGCGAATAGGGCGGTGCCTTGCTTTTCAGGGCGTGGGCATAAATGCGGATGTCATCAATGCCGGGAATCTCGAACGGGGTTTCGTCGCAGGCAATCGGATGGTGATTGACGGTGCAATAGTCTTTCAACATGTTGAAGAGCGGAAAACCACTAGTCAAATCCTGCCTGACCATCTCGGTACAATACACGTTCAACGGTTTGCCTTCGCGCAGCATCAGCATGCCGGTGGTATGGTCGATCTGGCTGTCGATCAAGAGCACGGCCTTGATACCGGTATCGCGGATGCCTTCTTTAGGCTGAATGGCGGGAAACGCCTCCAATTGGGCGCGAATGTCCGGCGAGGTGTTAAACAGCAGCCAGTTGCGGTTGTCGGTACTGATCGCGATTGATGACTGGGTGCGGGCTTTGCCGTTGAATTGGCCATTACGCAGGCGTCGGCAATTGTCGCAGTTGCAGTTCCATTGCGGAAAGCCGCCGCCGGCGCCGGCGCCGAGAACTCTAATCTTCATGTTTGCCTAAGGGGAATGATGAATGAGCGCCGCATGATACGGGATTAAAAAA
>Ga0160183_107627_pt1 | contig 17234 bp, 14 predicted proteins | sample met14sb_FD_108562 | JGI IMG/M metagenome (GOLD analysis project Ga0160183, IMG submission 108562) | Synthetic bacterial communities of pure cultures from sediment of Lake Washington, USA, under high oxygen condition - MT... | ecosystem: Engineered > Modeled > Simulated communities (microbial... >...
ACCCCGGCGTCTTTCAATTTGCCTTTGAAGGTAGTAGCTACCGACACGCTGTCGAACACCGCATCCACCGCAATTCCGGCCAGTCTCTCCTGCTCGTCCAAAGGTATGCCGAGCTTTTTGTAGGTATCCAATAATTCCGGATCGACTTCGTCCAGGCTTTTAGGACCCGCTTTTTTTGATTTGGGCGCGGAGTAATAGCTGATGGCTTGATAATCGATAGGATCGATCTTGAGTTGCGCCCAGTCTGGCGACGGCATGGTCTGCCAATGTCGAAAGGCTTTCAGCCGATATTCCAACATGAACTCCGGCTCGTTTTTGACTTGTGACAGTCGACGAATCACATCTTCGTCCAAACCCGGCGGAAAGGTATCGACCTCCAACTCAGTCACAAAGCCTTGTTTGTATTCCTGACTAATTAATTGTTCAATTTCTTGGGCACTAGTAGACATAATCGTTTTCAATAATTAGCGAAACAACTGGTTAACCGGAATCGAGACTTCGTCCGGCTGCTTAAACGGCATAATCAGGTCGGCTAAAGTAACCGACTCGAGCGCGTTGGCGATTTTTTGGTTGATCAAATGCCAATTGCCTTGTATCCGGCAACCGCTGGCTTGATCGCAACCCTTGTGCGATGCCGAGCACTCGGTCAGCGCAATCGGCCCTTCCAAAGCACTAATCACGGTTGCCACGGTAATTCGGCTCGGCTCTCTAGCCAACGCATAACCGCCCTTGGCACCCCGCATGGAACTCAACACGCCGGCCTTGAGCAATATTTTTAATATTTTGCTGACTGTAGGCTGCGCGATGCCTGTCGCTTCTGCGATCTCCAGGGCACCGTGCACGCGACTTCTGTCTCTGGCCATATAGCTCAAGATAACCGTGGCATAGTCCGTCAACTTACTCAGCCTTAACATTACACTCTCTTTTCATTTAGGACCATTTTAGTCTTATTTAAATCCTGAGTAAATAGCTTGGTTATTAAAAATCTTACTTTCGCATGGACACCTTATTTTGGGTTTTCGTGCACTGCGCTATCTGGCTTAGCATCCCGGAAAAACAGCCTGAGATAACTTTTCCCTGAAAATCTTGGTTTTTTGCAATACACTTATTTTTAAGGAACGAAACATAAGCCATTTGATAAAAGCCATGTCCCAAACTCGCAGCCCTATTGTTTTGATGTATCACGGTACGCCCGACGCTCAACCCGAGTCGCATTACTCCATAAGCGCGGACTTGTTTGCGAAGCATTTGCGGTATCTACAGCAAGAAGGTTGGACAACGGTTTTGTTCAAAGACTTGCAAAGTGCCAAATCGCTACCTGAAAAAAGTGTGGTCATTACTTTTGATGATGGCTACGAAGACAACTATTCGGGGGCTTTTTTGCCTCTGATGGCGCTTGGGATGAAGGCCACATGGTTTATCGCTACCGATTGCATCGGCGGTCATGCCCATTGGCTAGGCAAACCATCTACTCAGACACGGATGCTAACGGCGGAACGCTTGCTTGAAATGCATACAGCCGGAATGGAAATTGCCTCGCACACCTGCTCGCATCCAGACCTATCCTTACTCAGCTCCGACCAACAACAATCCGAACTTTCAAAAGCCAAAGCTGTCCTCGAAGATTTATTGTCAACCCAAGTCAGCAGCCTGGCCTATCCCTTTGGCAGATTCAACTCGGATTCAATCACCCTAGCCGAACAGACAGGCTATAGCATGGCTTGCACCACCCGCCCCGGCTGGTTTGATAGCGAACCAAACCCTTACCTAGTTAGGCGTATTGCCATATTCTCCGGCGACAGCGTCAGCACACTAGCCCGCAAACTAAACTTTGCGGACAACGACGTATCGTGGAAAAAGATGACTCGCTACTATGCGAACCGTGTTTGGGATAAACTGCGTCATACGAGTTGATGACAAATACCAATGCAGCGTTTAGCGTCGCTATGAACCAACAGCGATAAACAGCGCATAAATTCGTCCCCACCAGAATTCAATACTTTTACGCCGAGCCTAAAACCCTAAGAACATGACTTTGCCCGGCAACTCTTTACCACTCTCTGCATTTAGATATCGAAAATGAGCCTGGAAAAAGCCTCTAAAAAGCTCACATTCGCTTTTTGCACCTACAACCGAGCGGAAAGACTGGAGAACCTGGTCTTTGCCATGCGCGCACAATCTTGTCCGATTCCATTTGAAATTCTTGCTGTCAACAATAACAGTAGCGACGCGACAAGCGATGTATTGAAACAACTTCAGCAACTACCCGGCCCGACGCTCCGCTGGGTGCACGAGCCCAACCAAGGCATAGTCGCAGCGCGCAACAGAGCCATACAAGAGGCAATCAATTCCGACATTCTGGTGTTTATCGACGACGATGAACTACCTTTAACCGGACTTTTAGAAACCGTTACACACGCATACTTCAGCGAAGGCGCCGAATGTGTTGGCGGACGAATCGATATAGACTTTACGCACCATAAGCGTCCGGAATGGCTTGACGACGAATTGTTGGGATTTCTAGGTGCGCTAGATCACGGCAAACAAGCTTTCTGGATAGAAGACAGCACCACACCGGTTTGGGCCGGCAACATTGCATACGACATGGCGATATTCCGAAACGATCCGGCATTGCGCTTTGATCGCAGGTATGACCGCAAAGGTAAAACCATAGGAGGAGGCGAAGATGTGATGATGTTTAATGTGCTGCTCCAGCAAAAGCGCCGAATACGTTACCGCCCGGACATGGCAATACTTCACGCCGTCGAACCCTGGCGACTGCGGCGGCGCTACTTTTTAGATGTTCATTTTCTGGCCGGCTATCGCGGAGCGATTAATGACTTTCCGGTCTACCATCGCACCTACCTGGGCATACCGCCATTCTTAATCTCGCAAATTGTCCGCCAAACTTGGCAATGGCTTGCCTTGGCATTTACCGCAAAACATAGCCTGCGCCAGGCAATGAATGTCAGCTACTCTCTCGGACAAATATGTGGCTGTTTTTCACGTTGGAAAAACAAATTATTAATAAATAATTAAATTAAGCTGTCCATTAAAAGCTTAGTTAAATGCATTAAAACCTACTAAATTAAACTCCGTGCGCGACATAGTTGTTCTTATTTTTCTGATATGCTGCATAGTTGCCGCATTAAAAAAACCATGGTGGGGAGTGCTATCATTAGCAATATTCAGCTACTTGAATCCGCACGCCTATGCCTGGGGAGCGGTACGTTCGCTACCGGTATACTATGTGTTATTTTTGGTAGTTGTTGTCAGCACGTTCAACACCAAAGATAAACAGCCCATCCCTAAAGATTGGCGAATTTCAGTTTTTATAACACTTTGGTTCTATTTTATATTTACCACAACCCAATCGCCTTTACAGGATATTGCCTGGGAAAAATTTTTGTTCGTCTCTAAGGTATTTGTGCCATTCTATTTCACATGGGTACTCATCAATACCAGAGAAAAACTCTATTATTTGATTTCCACCATAGGCGCCTCTATCGGCCTTGTTGCAGTTAAAGGTGGTATATTTGCCATCCTAACCGGCTTTGGTCACCGCGTATACGGCCCCCCCAATACGCAATTCGAAGACAACAATTTATTTGCCGTTGCGATGTTGATTGCAGTGCCATTGCTACTAGTATGGGAAAAAGAAGTACGGAAGAGCTGGCTTAAAAAAGGAATATTGCTATCCATTCCTATCATTTATGCCGCTTCATTATCATCATGGTCGCGAGGCGCACTACTTACCATGATCGCTCTGACGTTTACGCTGATCTCAAACAGCAAACGTAAATACTTGATGATACCCCTGGTAATCGGCGGTACATTTTTTGTAATCCCCTATTTGCCTGAAGAATGGTTCGGACGCATGCACACTCTGGAAACCTATGAGGAGGACGCATCCGCCATGTCACGTATCGAAGCATGGACAGATGGCTGGAATCATGCACTAAGCCACCCGTTTACCGGGGCAGGATTCGATGGCTGGATACATGTCACGATGCGGGATTGGCACAGTTCTTACGTAGAAATGCTTGCTGAGCATGGCTTTATTGCATTCGGATTATGGATTTCGCTGATACTGGGTAGCGTTCTTGGCTTAACCCGTTTATCGAGTCAAGCGAAACGAGTAGAAGGCATGGAATGGGTACGCCATTACAGCCTAATGGTCAGAACCTCGATCATTTGCTATATGGTTGGCACCGCTTTCCTCGGTTTATCCTACTGGGATTTGATTTATCATTTAGTATTTATATCGATGTTAATTAAAAAATTCGCATTACAAGAGTTTTCGGAAAAAGCACGCACAAATGAACAGCAGTACAAAAAAAATCGAAATATAATAATTTAGCCACCAATCATACTCATCCAATCGAATAAAATAGAGATGGAAAAAATACTGGTGTCCCTCTACTGCTCATCTGCTGCCGCACTGCTTTTTACTATTACATTAATAATACTTACCTTACACAACTATTCCCGTACCGGACCCGGCATCCAAAAAGAAATAGAAAAAAAATTTGGGTATTATGTGGTTTTCGCCTTAACCAGGTTAGCCGCTTGGTTATTTGTCATATTTTTTCTGACATCCTTACCCGGTTCTATTGCAGCTTATTCACTATCAAAGCTTACTACATTGATAGAATTTAATTTCATCACAGGCTTAAGCTGCTGCTTAATATCAACCACGCTAATTACTACCTACTTTTTTTTACACCAACTCCTGTATACACCTGGCACCATTCAATTATCTTTCCAGTATAGATTTTCCAGATTATTTGTTATATGGAAGATATTATCTCCGAAAATAATAAGCGGCATAAAGTTTTCATTAATTTCATTACTGTCTGTAACATCGGTAATCGCTCTATTTTTAGCTATCGAAGAAAATAATACGCCGCTAGTGCTCTATATAATAGCTTTGGCTGGTTTATATGCTTACATCTATTACGCAACGATAGTTAACGAACCAGCTGTCGTTAAAGCATCGTCTCAAACAAAACCCAATGTGATTATGATAGGTTCCGATACATTGCGCCATGACAGACTAGGCGGCAGCAACTATCACAGAAACCTCACCCCCAACATTGATAAATTAAGCGCGAACGGCTTACGACTCGATAAATGCATAACCCCTGTCGCCAGAACGGCACCAAGTATTGCGTCCCTATTTACCGGATTATGGCCGCATAACCATAAAATTCGCGATAATTATCCATCCTTGGCAGACTGTAAACTACCGCAACCGTCTTTGATCGACATATTAAACGAACACGGTTACTTGACTGCATGCATCTCCGATTGGTGCGGAGCCGATTTCGCAAAATTAAGTTTTAACTTCAAGGAAATCTCGGTCGCTGAAGATCAATGGAATATCAAACTACTACTAAGACAAGGGCCGTCTTTAATCCGAAACGTATTATCGCTTTTCACCAATAACGCATTAGGAAAACGCTTCTTACCCGAGTTCTATTATCTGGCCGGCGTACCCTTGATCCGAAGCTTAAGTCGCGAATGCCGCCAATTAATTGCCCATTCGGCGAAAAACTCGCAGCCTTTTTTTATTAATTTGTTCACTTCGGCCACGCACGTCCCTTTCAATTCGGAGTATCCCTATTACAACTTATTTACCCCAAAAGACTATAAAGGTGAGTCACGGTTTATTATGACCAGACTCGCCTCGGCGGAAGAAATTATCAAAAAACAGGAAAAAACCTCGGAGTTTTTCGACATCCCGCAAATTATTAATTTATATGACAGCTGCGTCAAACAATTCGACGATGAAGTGGGGAAAATAATAGACTATATTGAAAAGTCGGATTTATCCGATAATACCATCGTCATCATATATAGCGATCATGGTGCGGATTTTTTTGAAACGGGATGCTGGGGCCAGGGCAATACCTTGGTAGGAAACGACCCCAGCGGCAGAATTCCATTGGTGATGAAAGGCCCAGGAGTGCCTGGTGGCGTAAACTTTAAGCCGACCACCCGCTCCATTGACGTCATGCCAACTTTGTTAGATTTGTTGAATATACCTATTCCAACAACGCTCGACGGTGTTAATTTGATTCCTTATGTGAAAGCACAGACATCGCCGGAGCTTTTTGCTTTTCAAGAAACAGGGATTTGGCTAGGAAAGATACCTGGCTTACATCCTGAACAAATTTTATATCCCAATATTGTTGAATTACTGGATATTCCTGATAAAAAATCCGGCACACTGGTCGTCAACGAAAAACATTATCCCACGGTTATCCGCGCGAAAAGCCGTTCCGTACAGAATGAAAAGTGGAAACTAATATATATAGCGACTTATACAAAACCTGTGTATCAGCTATACGACTTAGAAAACGATCCATATCGGGATGTAATAGAGTCTCATCCCGATATATTCGCGGAGCTTAAAAAGCTATTGGATAGCCACATCGAGAGTGACCCTTTATTTGAATCTGCTAATTAAAATACAAAGCTGTTGCACAGTTTAAAACTGCGCAATCGGGGTATCAAAAATTATTCACTGATAATACTGAAGATACCAAGCAACAAACCGTTCAATCCCCTGCTCGATAGTCGTGATTGGTTTATAACCAACATCCGCTACCAAGGCCTCTACGTCGGCGAACGTATCCGGGACATCACCAGGCTGCAAGGGCAATAAATTTTTCTCGGCAGTTTTACCGAGAAAACGTTCCAAGGTTTCGATATAAGACAGCAGTTCTACCGGATTCTGGTTACCAATGTTATAAACCCGCCAAGGTGCTCTACTGGTGCCTGGATCGGGTTTTTCTCCACTCCAGTCCGGATTCGGCGAAGCGTTATGATCCATGGTCCGAATCACGCCCTCAACGATGTCGTCTATATAAGTGAAATCGCGGCGGTGCTTACCGTAGTTGAATACATTGATTTTCTCGCCATTCAAAATCGCTTTGGTAAATAAAAACAACGCCATGTCTGGGCGACCCCACGGCCCATACACAGTAAAAAAGCGCAAACCTGTGGTAGGCAATTGATACAAGTTGCTGTAGGTGTGCGCCATCAGCTCATTGGCTTTTTTTGACGCGGCGTACAAGCTCAAGGGATGATCGACATTGTCATGCACGGAGAACGGCATGGATTCGTTGGCACCGTAAACCGAACTGCTTGAGGCATATACCAAGTGCTCCACCTGATTATGCCGGCAACCCTCCAAGATATTGATGAAACCGACAATATTACTATCGATATAGGCATGCGGATTCTCGATGGAATAGCGCACACCGGCCTGAGCCGCCAGATTAACCACTTTTTGCGGCTGGTGCTTTTTGAATAGTGCATCCATACCGGCTCTATCGGCAATATCCAGCCTGACATCGGTATAGCCGGCAAAATCCTTGATCCGATCCAAGCGACTCAATTTCAGGTTAACATCGTAATAGTCGTTGAGATTATCGACACCAATAACTTCGTCACCACGCTCCAACAATCTCAGCGCCAAATGATTGCCTATAAAACCGGCCGTGCCGGTCACCAGAATCTTCATTCTTAAAGCCTTGCGTCTGTTTGATCCGTAGGAAACAAGTATTTCAGGTCATACACAATGGCTTGCGGCGTACCTAAAGCTCTGACGTCTGAAATCGCCATTTTTCTGAACTCGTCATGGGCCACAGCCAGAATAATCGCGTCGTATTTTCCTGCTACCGGTTTAGCGACCGGCGTTATACCGTATTCGTGTTTCGCTTCCTCAGCATTAACCCAGGGGTCGTAGACCTCGACATTGACGCCATAAGTCTTCAATTCGGCAATGATGTCTACCACCCGAGTGTTACGAATGTCCGGACAGTTTTCTTTAAAGGTCAAGCCCATGATCAACACATTAGCTTCCTGGACATGCACACGCTTCTTCAGCATCAACTTTACCAATTGCGACACAACATATACCCCCATGCCATCGTTGATTCGACGGCCAGAGAGTATCACTTCCGGGTTGTAGCCTATCGCTTGAGCTTTATGGGTTAAGTAGTAGGGATCCACACCGATACAGTGTCCACCCACCAAACCTGGGCGAAACGGCAGGAAATTCCATTTAGTTCCCGCTGCCAGCAATACTTCTTCAGTATCTATTCCGAGTTTGTTAAAGATCAAAGCCAATTCGTTGATTAAAGCGATGTTGACGTCGCGCTGAGTATTTTCAATGACTTTAGCAGCCTCGGCGACTTTGATGCTGCTGGCTTTGTGCGTACCCGCAGTAATGATGCTTTTATATAAAGCATCTACTTTTTCGGCTATTTCGGGCGTAGAGCCCGAAGTAACCTTCAGAATGTTGGTTACGCGGTGTTGTTTATCGCCGGGATTAATGCGCTCAGGGCTATAACCGACATAAAAATCCCGGTTAAACGTTAAACCCGACACTTTCTCCAGAATCGGTACGCACACCTCTTCGGTTGCGCCCGGGTAAACAGTGGATTCGTAAATGACGATATCGCCGGACTTTATTACCTTACCCAACAAATCGCTGGCTTTTTGCAGCGGCGTCAAATCAGGTTGTTTATGTTCGTTGATTGGCGTGGGGACTGTGACTATATAAACCGAACAATCGGCTATATCTTGTAAATCTGCGCTGTAAGTCAGTAACTTGGCGTCGGCGAGTTCTTCTTCACTAACCTCCAGAGTATGGTCGCGACCTGCGCGTAATTCCTGAATTCGATGCTGGTTAATATCGAAACCTACGGTTTGATATTTTCGTCCAAACTCGACAGCTAGCGGCAACCCCACGTAACCAAGCCCAATCATACCGATTTTAATGTTATCTAACATCTAGTAAATCCTCCTCCGCCCCGCTCTGAGTTTTAATGACTTGAATTACTTTTTAACTATACAGCCCCATGCCGTCAGCCAAGCTTGTGCCTGATAGCTTTCCGCCGTTTTCGGCAAGTTGCCGCTCAACACCATCGCCAAGGTATGATTGATAATGCCGAAGAAATAAGTGTAGGCCAATAAGGGATCCAGCGCCTTCATCTCGCCGTCTTTGACGCCATTCTGAAAAATCCGTTTTATTTTAATAAACGCGGGCGTTTCCAGCAGGGGCTTAGGTTCCGCCAAAAACTCTTCGCTTTTAACAAATAATAAGAACTCAACGATTTCCGGAGCATCATCGGTTAATTTGAAGAGTAAATCGACTATTTCCCGCAATTGTTCGGCAGCTTTTCGATTCCGGCGGCGAATATCATCAATCGATATGCTCAGGCTATCCAGAATATTTTCGTACAAGGTTTGCGCGATGGCTTGCTTGGTTTTGAAATACTGACTAATGCCGGTACTGGTTGTTATACCTGCTGCATCTTTGATATCGGTTAATGAGGTATTGAAATATCCCTTTTTGGCAAACAGCTTTAAAGCAGCCTGCAACACTTCATCCTGACTGATGGCTTTATTCGGTTTATTTTCTAATTCTAATTCTTGTTCCATGCTCTTATATACAGCTTTACCTGCTGTTTACTCTCTGTTGTGGCAGTATCGATACTGCTTTTATTATTCGTTGATGGTGGAGAACGCCGCGACAAGGTAATTAACCATAGACCATAAGGTTAAAATCGCCGACAAGTATAACAACCAGTAACCCATGGTATTGATAGGCAGGCCTAATAAATCATCCCTATAAAGCAACAAACTCACTGCCGTCATTTGCGCTGTGGTTTTCCATTTTCCCAATTGCGAAACCTTGACCTTGGCACGCTGACCAATCTCAGCCATCCATTCTCTCAGCGACGCAATCGCAATTTCCCTACCGATAATGATAGCCGCCGGCACCGCGAGATAAGGATTGCCTTGAGCCTGCACCACCAATACCAGAACAAACGCCACCATCAATTTATCAGCCACCGGATCCAGGAATGCACCAAAAGCGGTTTGCATATTCATTTTTCTGGCCAGATAACCGTCAAGCCAATCGGTGAAACCGGCAACCAGAAAAATTGCGGTACAGGCCAGATTGGAATATTGCCACGGCAAATAAAACACGATGGCCAATAAGGGAATCAAGGCGATCCGCAACAGGGTTAAATAGGTCGGAATGGTAAATCTAATGGCCATCTTGATGGTGAAATGTATCGTAAATTCGCTGCGCTAATTGTCGGCTAATGCCATCTATACTGGCTAAAGCATCCACACCCGCGCTGGACACACCCTGTAACCCGCCAAACTGTTTCAGCAAAACCTGTCGTCTTTTAGGCCCCAGTCCGGCAATATCTTCCAGTACCGATTGTTTGTTAACCTTACCGCGTCGCTGCCTGTGTCCCGTAATCGCGAAACGATGAGCTTCATCGCGAATCTGTTGAATCAATAGCAAGGCGGAAGCCCCCGGCGTCACATCCAAGGGCTGCCGATTACCGACCAGAATGATTTTCTCCATGCCGGCTTTGCGATCAGGACCTTTAGCAACACCGACTATCATAACATCGTTTATCTCCAATTCAGCCAAAGCCTTTTCCGCCTCAGCGACCTGGCCTTTGCCGCCGTCTATTAAAAGGATGTCCGGCGCCGGATGCTCGCCATTCTTCAAGCGGCTGAAGCGTCTAAAAACCGCCTGATGAATCGCCGCATAGTCATCGCCGGCAGTAATACCATCGATATTAAAGCGTCGATAGTCGGATTTCACTGGCCCTTCTCTGTCAAACACCACGCAAGACGCCACGGTCTGTTCCCCTTGGGTATGACTAATATCAAAACACTCCAGACGAGTGGGGGTGATATCGCAGCCCAATTCCTGCTGCAAACTGATAAAGCGCCCTTGCAAACCCTGTCGATCAGCCAGCCTAGCGTTAAGCGCACTGTCGGCATTGGTGATAGCCATTTGCAACCACTTCATCCGTTCGCCGCGCACATTATTGGCAATCGCTACCGCATGTTTGGCCTGTTCGGCCAATACTTCGGCCACCAAAGCCGCTTCGGGCAAGGCATGACTGACGATCAATTCGTGAGGTACGGTTTTGTCCAAATAATATTGGGCGATGAAAGCCTGCAAGATTTCCTCGGGCTGATTTTCATCGTCGACTTTCGGAAAAAACTGCCGGTTGCCCAAATGCTGACCGTTGCGGATAAAAAATACCTGCACACAGGCCGCACCGTTTTTAGCCGCGCACGCCAAAATATCCACATCGCCTTTTTCCCCTTCCACACAATGTTTTTCCAATACAGCGCGCAAGCGGGCGATTTGATCACGATAGGCGGCGGCTTGCTCGAACTCCAATTGCGCGGCCGCGGCTTCCATCTTAACTACCAACCGATCAATTAATAAGCCACCCTGTCCCTCCAAAAATAGAATCGTATTTTCCACATCGGTGGCATATTGCTCTTTGCTGACCAGTCCCACGCAAGGTGCAGTGCAACGCTCTATTTGATGTTGCAGGCAAGGCCGGGATCGGGCGCTGTAATAGGAATCTTCGCATTGCCGCACCGGGAAAATTTTTTGCAATAACTTCAAGGTTTCCTTTACCGCACTGGCGCTGGGATACGGCCCGAAATACCTGCCCCGCCGCTTCTTGGCGCCGCGATGAAAGGTCAGTTGCGGAAAATCGTGGAAACTGGAGATGAACACATAGGGATAGGACTTGTCATCGCGCAAGCTGATGTTGTAGCGCGGCTTGTGGCGTTTGATCTGCTGGCTTTCTAATAGTAAGGCTTCCCCCTCCGTGTGGGTCACGGTTACCTCTATACCGGCGACCTTGGCTACCATGGCCTGCTGTTTGGGCGAAGCATTTTGAGTTCTGAAATAGCTGGAAACCCGATTTTTCAGATTCTTGGCTTTGCCTATGTAGATGATCTCGCCTTTCTCGTCCAACATCTTGTAAATGCCGGGACGCTGGGTTAGCGTCTTCAAAAAGGCTTTGGCGTCAAATTCGCCCGGTTGCATTTCAGTCACCGGCAGATAGCAAGTTTTGAATGCTTACAAACACCGCCGCCAGCATCTCCATACTCAAGCGCTTGGTCTGCACATTGTAACGGCTGCAATGGTAAGAACTGACCAGCGTGTTGCCGTCCGGCAATTCAAAACTTACATGATGAGCAAACTTAGCCGCACTACTCTTCAACCCATATGCTCGCAATACCGCCTGATGGGCAATATTACCCAAAGCCAAAATCACCGAATGTTTCGGTAGGGTTTTAATTTCGGCCGCCAGATAAGGGTTACATTGCTTAATTTCGTCACCGGTGGGCTTGTTTTGTGGCGGCAAACATTTCACGGCGTTGGTAATCCGACAATTGCTCAGCTGCAAACCATCGGCCAAATTCGTCGATGCCAATTGATTGCTATAACCAAAATCATACAAAGCCTGATACAGCAACAGACCGGCATAGTCGCCGGTAAACGGTCTGCCGGTGGCGTTCGCGCCGTGCATACCCGGTGCCAAGCCAACAACCAGCAAGTGCGCTTGCGGATCGCCGAACGGAGCCACCGGCAAGGCGTGATAAGCAGGATATTTCGCCTTCACTTCACAGAGAAATTCGCTTAACCGCGGGCATGCTCGGCAGTCTTGCTTGAAATAGGATGAATAAGTCATAAAACGATAAACACTCAAATTGGCGGAATTTTACCTGAGCCCCAGATTTCTTGCGTCGCTCGCTTTGCTTATTAACTTGCGTATCTACAACATCCTTACTTCCGTCTTCGCCGGAATAACCTTATCCGGAGAGAATAAACGACGGCTTGACCGCAAGCGGTCCTAGCCCGGACTTTCCAAATTCCCATAACCCAAGCCCGGAAACAGCCGACTGGAATACCGCAAATACTGGCACCGGATAAACCTAAACGTTTGCTAATAGCCAAAATTGTGGTATTTTTACAACATGCTTAGCAAAATCTGCAATTCCCTTTGATTTTTAAAGCCTATTTTTCTAACCATGGCTTTATTACTCCCTCTCAAAAGCAACGAATTATCTATTTTTTACAAATAACAAAAGGAGTCTTTATGTTGAAGAAAAGTTTACTGGCAATCGCCATGATGGCGGCGCTCGATTCCGTGTCGACAGCACAAGCCGACGAGTTCCTTGACGACAGATGGTACGCGGCGCCCTTCGGCACTTTCGTGCAACCGGGCGGTGATCGTAATGCGCATAGCGGTTGGGGCGGCGGTTTGGGCCTGGGTAAGATCATCAACGAACATCTGAATATTGAGATCAGAGGTTTGTACCAAAACCTGGAAGGCGCTAAAAGCAATGGCAACTGGGATTTGACCGGCGGTACTGTCGACGCGCAGTATTATTTGTTTAGAGATAAATTCTCGCCTTATGCCGTAATCGGCGTGGGTGGCATCAATAGCACCCACAATGGCGACAGCGGCGCGGGCTTCATCGGCGAAGCGGGTGCGGGTTTTACTTATGAATTGCATGACAACTTCCTGATTCGCAGCGACGTCCGTTATCGTTACAACAACAACTTCAACGCAAAACTACAACCCGGCACCGAAGAATTTCATGACATGACGGTTAATCTGGGTTTCGTGGTCCCGTTCGGCGAAAAACCTAAAGCAGTTGTCGCAAAAGCCGAACCAACCCCGCCGCCCACCCCAGTACCGGCTCCAGCAAAACTGGATTGCTCAAAAATGGATGACGACAAAGACGGCGTAAATAACTGCGTTGATAAATGTCCGACTACATTACCGGGCGTTGAAGTCAGCATTTACGGCTGCTGGATCGTTGATGTTAAGTTCGATAACGACAAAGACGTGATCAAACCGCAGTATTTCCCAAAACTGGATAAAGTCGTTGACCGCATCAAACAGTATCCTGACATGGCGTTTGAAGTTCAAGGCCATACCAGCAATACCGGTTCGTACAAACACAACCTGGACTTGTCGGAGCGCCGGGCATTGGCGGTTAAGAAATACCTGACCAAAGGCAGCCACTCTCCCAATATCACTTCACACGGTTATAGCTGGGATAGGCCAATCGATACCAACGAAACCGAAGAAGGCCGCGCCAATAACCGCCGAGTACAGCTGGAAGTGGATGGTAAAGCCCAACAGACATTGAAATAGTCAGCGAACCTGGTTAAGTCAATTGATTCAGCACAAAAACCCGCCGTTAGGCGGGTTTTTTATATGCGCACGAAGAAGATCAAAAATTACAAACTCAATGCCCTAAATTCCGCGCAAGCACTTGAACGCTGCCAGACCCGCTCAAACTCTTCACGCAATGGCCGATGACGTGCCGGCAAATTAGGACTCCAATGCCCATCGTAGCGATTACCCAGCAAGCGAAATAAATAGCCGTCGCTATCGTTGATGATAAAAGCAGAAGGATATTGCAAATCTTCAGCTTCATCGGGCACACGAATCAAAAAATATGACGGTAAGCGCTGAGCTAATTCCACGATAGGATGAACCTGATGACGCAGGCTGGCTGGTTCCTGAATGATAATCTGCACACTGGCGTTACGATTGCCGAGAGTAAATTGTTTCAGAGCCTCGACAAGGTCTTTTTGTCCATATAAAGCAAAGTCCAGATCCCTGCTGTAGATACAAATCTGCCGACGAGCCGCCATCACCAATTGCCGGGTAGCGGTTAAGGTCGATTCGACAGTCTCCAGGCGGACAGCGTCAACAGAAACTTCTCGGGTCTGGAGCACGGATCGCAACGTTTGTTCAAGCGGCTGCAATATAAGCCTGATAGCCTGATGCGGAATGCCGGCTTCAGCAAACCCTTCGCCTTCCGCGACAAAACCGAATTTTTGGTAGAACCCCAATGCGCTAAGTTGCGCGTTGGCGGTAATAGTAGTCAGCCCCAAGTTACGCGCTTTGTCGATTGCTGCACGCAACAAAGATTCACCAACACCTTGTCCGCGCCATTCGAGTAGAACCGCCATTCGTCCAAGCTTGCCCTCCGGCGAAAGTCGACACGTAGCGATTGGCCGATAATCCGCATCCCGCACTAAAAAATGATGGCAGTCCGCATCAAGTTTGTCGAACTCCACTTCTAACGGTATTTGCTGTTCGACAACGAACACCAAATTTCGCACATAACATATGTCCTCAAAATCAACGGCGTAGCTGGCTGGCTCGAGATAACAGTTGGCAATTTGCATAGCGCGACGGATGAGTAGTAAGTGAGTGAATGAGTTTAGATGCACTCTGCTGAAAATTCGACACGGCAAGCCGATTGTATTACCTACCGGCGGATCGGATGGCAGAGAACACCAGCCTCGCTTCAGACCTCTCTTTTGATTTTCGACTGCAAATGCTCGGCAAGACGCTTCATCGCTTCCGACGAATCGTTGGCTGCCAGATGGACATTAATGATACTGGGCATGCTTTGGTTATTCAGGGCATTGAACAGAGCCTCTTCAAATTCAGCTTCCGTTCGCGCATCGTAGCCGGCTAAAGGCCCAAATAGCTCTCCCAAACGATCAAAACGCCATGGATTAATATCGTTGAATGGACCTTCAAGGATACAACGCTCCGTACTGTAACCGTCGTTGTTAAATACCACTACGATAGGATTCAATCCCAAGCGGGCATGAGTCGACAGCTCGGTGCCGGTCATTTGAAACGCCCCATCGCCGACTAAAATCAATGCCCGCCGATCCGGACGCGCAATTTGCGCACCTAACGCAGCCGGCACAGCAAAACCCATCGTGGTGTAAAAAGCCGACGCCAAAAATTCGCTTTGCTCGTGGACGCGCAAATCGATAGCTGCGAACAGGCAATCGCCGACATCACACACCACGATCATGTCGTTACTTAACGCACTATTCAGCCGCTCGACTAGTCTGGCAGTGGTGATTGGCCGGTCCGATTCCGGAAAAGCATGGTTTTTTAACGGTTCCGGAATGGATACGCAACTGGTTCCGGAGGTATTAACCGAGCCGGCTAAAGCCCCGAGAAAATCTTCCAAGGCAATGCCTGGATAACGATGCGCGCTGATTACCACCTCGTTCAACGCCGCGCGGATGGTCGAGTGGGAATTGAGTTTTGCCGTGTAGATGCCGGTATCGATCTCGTTCAAGGTTACACCCAACATCAACAGCAAATCGGACTTTTCGACTCTGTCTCGCACGGACTCCGAACTCATCGCACCTTCGTAAATCCCTAGATACGCCGGATGCCGTTCAGACATCACCGATTTACCGGTTAGCGTGGCGACCACGGGCAAACCGGTACGCTCCACGAAATCCGCCAAAGCGCTTTGCAGCCCGCGTCGATGCAACTCAACACCCGCCACGATCATCGGCGACTTCGCTTTGGATAATAACGCCATGGTTTCGGCAAGCGCTTCGGATAGAGCAGCTTGGTCACTGGTAAACTGTTCTACTGACTCAGTCGGCATGGGATAGCCTTCCGCCATTACCAAGTCGCGGGGAAGCTCAATGTATACCGGCTTGCAAAAACGGCGCGCGGCTTCGATAGCATGGTCGATTTGCCGAAAGGCGATCACCGGGTCGTTTAGCACCACCGACGCGCAGCTAATCCGTTCGAAAATTTCCCGCTGAAAAGTAAACGGCCCAAATCGATGGTGAATCAACGGATCGTCTTTCTGCTCGCCAACGCCGGGCGCGCCACTGATCAGTACCACCGGCGAGGATTCCGCATAAGCGCCGGCAATCGCATTCACTGTGTTTAAGGCACCAACGCCGTATGTCACCGCCAACGCGCCCATGCCCGCGCAACGCGCATAACCGTCGGCCGCGAAGGCTGCGGAATCTTCTCGGGTGGTGCCGATATGCCGAACCTGACTTTTTATCATCAGATCATAAAACCCCAACACATAGTCGCCAGGCACGCCAAAGATGTCTTTTACACCGGCTTGATATAGGCGCTTGAGGAGGTATTGTCCAATCGTATCGAATTTGGCAGTGCTCATAGCGCTTTGTGACCTCCGAATAGAATTAAACTGTGAGCACTGATTCGTAAAAGACCCATATTGCTCAACCGTTTTAACAGGACGATTAAGAGTCAATACTGCTGAGCCCCGCCTAAAAAGTCAACAGACATTCATAGTCCCCGGTAATTACGATTCAAAGGCATCACAAGCGCGGCGACATAAGATTCTGAGTTTCAGCCACAAAAAAAGGGCCTTACGGCCCTTTTCGTTGCAAAGTCGAACCGAACTTATTCGCTATCGACTTCTTTCATGCTCAAGCGTACGCGGCCTTGACGGTCGATTTCCAGTACTTTGACTTTAACGACATCGCCTTCCGACAGTTTGTCGCTGACTTTTTCCACACGTTCGTCGGAGATTTGCGAAATATG
>Ga0160183_115065_pt1 | contig 17007 bp, 17 predicted proteins | sample met14sb_FD_108562 | JGI IMG/M metagenome (GOLD analysis project Ga0160183, IMG submission 108562) | Synthetic bacterial communities of pure cultures from sediment of Lake Washington, USA, under high oxygen condition - MT... | ecosystem: Engineered > Modeled > Simulated communities (microbial... >...
TATGCTATAAAAGCATTATGAAAAACGATAATATTGTTTCTAACGAAACGCTACTAGCCGCCGTAGATTTGGGCTCCAACAGTTTCCGGCTGGAAATTGGCCGTTATGAAAATGGTCACATTCAACGTGTCGATTATTTAAAAGAAACCGTACGCCAAGGTGGTGATTTAGATGAAGAGCGCAACTTAAAGCCAGAAGCAATCGAGCGCGGGCTTAAATGTTTGGCGCGTTTTGGTGAAACGTTAAAAGACTTCCCTAAACATCATGTCCGTGCGGTTGCCACACAAACCTTACGCGAAGCCAAAAACCGCGATGAATTTATTCAGTTGGCCAAAAAAGCCTTGGGGTTTGATATAGAAGTTATTTCTGGCGTAGAAGAAGCTCGCCTGATTTATCAAGGCGTCAGCCGTTTACTGCCACAATCGAACGAAAAGCGCCTGGTGATTGATATTGGCGGCCGCTCAACCGAGTTTATCTTAGGCCAGCATTTAGATGCAGAAACCACGGATTCACTTCGTGTCGGCTCAGTTGCATGGTCGCTCAAATACTTTGCTGATGGTCAACTGACCGATAAAAATCTGCAACGCGCAGAAATAGCTGCAGAATCCTTTTTGGACGCCGTAGCGTCAACTTATCAACGCAGCCAATGGGATGTCGCTTATGGCGCATCCGGCACGGTGGGTGCAGTGGCAGAAGTTTTAGGTTATGCCGGATTTGATGAAAATAAAATTACACGTGAAGGTTTGGCGTGGCTTCGCAGCCAACTGGTTAAAGCGAAAACGGCTGATAAACTAGACTTAATGGGATTAAAAGAAGATCGAAAAGCAGTTATTGGCGGCGGTTTAAGCATTTTAATCGGCATATTCGATTTACTGAAACTCGATTCATTAGTCGTGGCAAAAGGTGCACTGCGCCACGGCCTGCTATATGACATGATGAATGAAGAAAGCGATACGCCCATAGATTTGTGTGGCGCCTCTATCGCGCGTTTAACGACACGTTTTGGCGTCAATATGAAGCACGCACAAAACGTCGAAAAAGTAGCGCTGGGATTTTTTGATGCAGTGTCACCTGCATTACAAAAATCCGCCCACCAGCCACATGAATTAAGCAGACTGGAGCAGACCAAACCAAGACAGATATTAGGCTGGGCTGCGCTATGTCATGAAATTGGCACCTCTATTTCTCATAATGAATCACAAAAACATGGCGCGTACATTTTAGACAATACGGAACTGATGGGCTTTTCACAAAGCGAACTGCATGCCTTAAGCTTATTGGTTTTAGGTCATTACGGCAAACTTAAAAAGCTGGAAGCGGACTTTAATGACGAGCACTTTATTACCAAATTGCTGGCATTAAGATTAGCCGTTATTTTCTGCCACTCGCGCAATATGCCTGTACTCAAGAATATCCGCCTTGAACGCGCCGGAAATACATTCTTTTTAAGCCTGCCAAGCTCATGGCAACAAGCTTTTCCGCAAACTTGCTATTTATTGGAAGAAGAAGTTCTGGCATGGCAAAAAACCAATTGGAGCCTGGTTGTTTCTACGCCAGATTAATGGCCACACAAACCAACTGCCTTTAACTACATGATTTAACGCAATTAAAATTATTTGACATGCAAAATAAACAGTATAAACTGTTTACACTGTTTTTTAAAATACATAGCCATACTGATTTTAAAAAGCACCATCAACTTAATGCTTATTAAAGGAGTCTGTATATGTCTAAAATCTCACCAATGCAAGCGCAAGCACTAGGCCTAAAACCTGCACCACCCAAAGCGCCATTAACAAGCCCAGCCATTGAAAAAACCGTAGCCTCAACTGCTGCGCCAAAAGTTACCGCTAAGCCACAGGCAAAAGCGACAGTCGCTGCCGCTACCAAACCAAAAACTGCGCCACTAAATACAAGTACAAAACCAGCTGCATCAGCAAAAACAGATGCAGGCAAAAAGGACAGTAAAAAAGACGACAAAAAACCGAAATCGGATAAAGTAAAAATGGAGCGTGATAGCTTCACGATGCCTAAAGATGAATACGCGCAAATCGCTTTACTTAAAGCACGCTTAACTTCTTTAGGTCAACCGGCTAAGAAAAGTGAATTATTACGTGCTGGCATTAAACTATTGGCTGCAATGTCTGACAATACGCTTAAAACCACTTTGGCTAAAATTCCTGTGATTAAAACTGGTAGACCGAATAAAAAAGATTGAAAGAGGACGCTTACCTATTAACATTCTAAATTAACGATTTATCTGTAATCGTTATAGCAAACTCGGCGTTTGCACAGTGAGTAATCTATATTGCTGATGTACAGTAATTGTATGTTCAGTTGAATGAAGGCGTAGCCACCATACTGCGCCTTTTTTTATGCTGATATTAATTTCAGGATTCATTTTTTGTGCATCATTTATGGATTGGTCAAATAAATAAGCGACCAGTTGTCCCATCCAAGGCTGATGACCAACGATTAATACATTTTTTTGCTGATTTTTTGGACTTTGCTGATTTAATTGGTTTTGAATTTTCACTAAAGCAGCCAAAACATCCGCCAGACTAGCACTAGGTTTTAAGCTATCCTGTAATTGAATTTTATAATCCAATGTCTCAGCAGTTTGTAATGCACGTAAAGCCGGGCTGCAAATCAATATCGTATCGTCGGGCAAATGTTTTTTTAGCCAACGCGCTATACGTTTGGCGTGTCCGTGTCCTTTGTGGGTTAATTGCCTTATTTCATCATTTTCACCCAGGTCAAAATTAGCTATTTCGGCCTCTGCGTGGCGCCAGACAAGAATGTTATCAAATTGAAGTCTAGGTAGTTTTTTAATCATTTTTCATTTGTTGCAACATTTACTATTGCAATATTCAATTAGTATAAGTTTGTATTAATTTTTTCTGCGTACTTAAGCGTTTACTATGGCTAATATTTTGCATATCCAGTTGCTGATATGCGCCATTTTCAGCAAGTACCCAAGCATCTTCTGTATCGTCCAAATAAGGCAATAAGCATTCCTGCATCACGCGTGATTGCAACTCACCATCGAGAATTGGCCATGCAATCTCCACACGGCGAATCATGTTACGACTCATCCAGTCAGCACTGGATAACCACATGCGTTTTATTGGGTTGCCTTTTAACGGATTAATCTCAAAATAGAAAATACGTGAATGCTCTAAAAACCGCCCGACAATTGAACGCACATGAATACGACCATTTACGCCGGGCGCATCAATCGGCAAAATACAAGCGCCACGAATAATTAAATCAATCGTAACACCCTGTTGCGCAGCGCTAATTAAGGCTTTAACAAGCACTTCATCCGTTAAGGAATTCATTTTTGCGATGATTTTTGCTTGCCCGCCCAACATACAAGCACGTTTTGCAGCAGAAATTCGCCGCAACATGGTCGCTTGTAAATTAAACGGCGCTACCAATAACTGGCGCATGCGCGGCAAAGCAACTTGGCTGGTCAAATGCCTGAACACATACTCTATCTCGCGCGTGAGCGTTAAGTTGCTAGTGAGCATGCAAATATCCGTGTACAGTTTTGCGGTATTTGCGTTGTAATTACCGGTTGAAACATGTGCATAGCGCTTAATCCGTTTACCTTCCTGGCGCATCACCAACAACATTTTTCCATGTGTTTTTAAGCCAACCATGCCGTAAACAATCTGCGCACCAATCGCTTCCAATGACTCCGCCCAGTTAATATTGGTTTCCTCATCAAAACGCGCTTTGATTTCGACTACCACCAACACCTCTTTGCCGCGTCGCACGGCCTCTTGCAGCAAATTAAGCATGCGCGGATCGCTACCTATGCGGTAAATCGTCTGGTGAATCGCTAGTACTTTTGGATCATGCACCGCCTCATGTAAAAACTTGATTACCGCTTCAAAGCTTTCATAAGGCCGATGAATCAGCACATTTTTTTGTTTAAGTTGGGTAAAAAATGATTCTTCCGGGTTTAAGTCTTTAGGCCAAACAGGTTGAAAAGGTACAAAAGCCAAATCTCGACCATCTGAATCAACGCCATGCGCTAAACCAGTGAGTTGAATGAGTCGCCCTAAATTGACAGGACCTTGTACAGGGTAAAGTGATGCAGTGGTTAAATTGAATTCGGTGAGTAAAAATTCAGACAAATGCGCCACGCAACTTTGCGAAACCTCTAAACGCACGGCTTCACCAAATGGCCGCTGCGCTAGTTCTTGACGCAATGCCTTTGGCAAATCATGAATATCATCTTCATCCAAATCTAAATCTGAATGACGTGTCACTCTAAACTGGGAGTAACTTAATAGCGGTTTCTGCCCAAATAAATCAGGTAAATGTGCTGCAATAATACTGGTCAAAGTCACAAAGTGCTGCTGTGTTCCGCCATCATTTGGCAATTGCATCACTCTTGGCAAAATACGCGGCACTCGGATAATATTAATGCTCGATGCGCTATCAGGCTTGTCTGGTGCTAGTTCTACAATAAAATGCAATGCTTTACTGGCAACCAAGGGAAATGGATGTGCGCGATCCAAGGCAATCGGCAGCAATAATGGCTTTACATTATCCTCAAAATACTTGGCGACCCATTTTTTTTGCTCTTCTGTGCGCTCATGCCCCGCCACAATATTTACACCAGCCTGCTTTAAAGCAGGCATCAACTCATCGTTAAAAATTGCATATTGATGCGCAATTAATGCATGTGCCTGCTCCGATACTGCATTAAAACTACTCACCGTCACCACACCTTTTTTAATGTGACGCTGCATGGCATCTAATTGTGCTTCCATGCGCACCTCAAAAAATTCATCCAAATTGGAAGCAACAATGCATAAAAATTTCAAACGTTCCAATAAGGGATAATCCTGACGTTGCGCTAAACATAATACGCGTCGGTTAAAACTGAGGATACTTAAATCGCGATCAAGTAGCTTGGGAGTTGGCATTATCATAGGTGAATATCTTATGACAGATTTCCTGCTTTATTATGACAGTTTTGTGAAACCTGCACGTTTGGCCGATAAGCTATGTTTATTTTTAGGCAATTGTCAGCGCAATATTTAACGCCTGCATTGCACAGAGATATTAGTCACTATTAAGTGACTATTTTTTACACAACGACATTTAAATCAAAGTAGATTAAAGCAGGACTTTTTTGATTGCTGATTGTGCAGCGGCAAATCCAAATGGTGCGGTAACGCAAACGCTTGAACCATAACCCGCACAATTTAATCCGGTGATTGAAGTAGAGTCGATTTCACACACACCTTCTATTCCAGATGTATTTGCTTTGCTTGAATCGGGCTTAATGACTTGTTCATCAGAAAAAACACAATCAATGCCAAATTTTGCAGATTTTTTAGTATTAGTTGCTTTAGGAAAACCATGATCACGTCGCAATTGATTACGCACTTTGGATAAAAGCCTATCGCCTGTTACCTGCGCTAAATCTGCCACCTGAATACGTGTTGGGTCAAGTCGCCCGCCTGCGCTTCCGGCCATGATAAGTGGTGTTTGCTTGCGCTTACAAAAATCTGCCAAAGCGACTTTAGCCTGCGCGTCGTCAATACAATCCACTATTACGTCACATTCAAAGCTCAATATTGTTGTAATATTTTGAGGCGTAATAAAATCTTCAATTTCGCGTACAACACAAAGTGGACTGATCGTTAAAATACGTTCCCGCATCGCGCTGACTTTCGCTTTACCAAATGCGCCGTCCACTGCATGTAATTGGCGATTCACGTTACTCTCCGCGATATTATCCAAGTCAATCAGTGTAATTGCCCCCACCGCATTGCGTGCCAGCGCTTCGGCGGCCCAACTTCCTACGCCGCCAATACCAACCACAACAACATGCGCGGCATTGAGTTTTTTTAACCCTGTTTCGCCATACAGTCGCTTTACGCCACCAAAACGGCGCTCAAAATCCAATTCGTCTGTCATGTTTCCAGTATGACGAAAGCTGCCGCCAGGTTCTTTTCATCACTGATACTGATATGCGTTTGCGTGATATTTTTGGCTAACAACAGTGCCTCTAACTCTGCCGCTAAAACCAATATTGGTTTACCTAAAGCATCATGCGAAACCGCGATATTCTGAAAAGTGGCTGGTGCACGTAAACCTGTGCCAAGCGCTTTTGAAAAAGCCTCTTTTGCTGCAAATCGTTTAGCCAGAAAGCGCGGCTTTATTTGCGATTTCTGATAACTCGAAAACTCACTATCCGCCAGTATTCTTTTGGCAAAATCATCACCAAATTGTGCAATAGAAGCTTCGATTCGACTCACTTCTACAATGTCAGTACCGATTCCAAAAATCATCATCAACTACGCTGGCGCAGACTCTTTCATTAGCGATTTCATCTCAGCTACCGCATTATCCCAGCCCACGAAGATCGCATGCGCGACAATTGCATGACCAATATTAAGCTCTTCCAGCCCTTGTATTTCGGCAATCTCATGCACATTGTGATAGTGCAAACCATGACCTGCATTGACTACTAAACCCAGCTTTTTAGCATGTGCAACGGCCTGTTGAATGCGATTCAATTCCACTGCCTTTTCTGAATCGGTTTCTGCGTCTGCAAAAGTACCTGTATGTAACTCAATCACTGGCGCGCCCATTCTTTTAGCGGCGTCAATCTGTGCGATATCTGGACCAATAAAAAGCGAAACGCGAATGCCATGCGCGGCTAATTTTTCACAGGCGGCTTTTACTTTATCAAAATGCATCACCACATCCAGCCCACCTTCTGTGGTGCGCTCTTCACGACGCTCTGGTACCAGACAAACATCTTGCGGTTTCACTTGGCACGCGATACCGATCATTTCATCGGTCACGGCTACTTCTAAATTCATCTTGGTTTGCAGCAAAGGTCGTAGCGCAAAGATATCGGCATCTTGCATATGGCGACGATCTTCACGCAAATGTAGCGTAATGCTATCTGCCCCAGCTTGCTCTGCCCGCAATGCCGCTTGCACCACGCTGGGATATTTAGTGCCACGCGCCTGGCGAATCGTTGCGACGTGGTCGATGTTGACACCTAATTTAATCATTTTTTAATTTCTATTATCAAATCACAAAAAGTAACTTATAAACCTTGTAAATCAATCAGCAATTGTCTGGTGTGCAAGGGCTTGTCGCCTAAATAATGCGCCAACAAGTAGCGCATCAATTGTTTGCTCTGATTTTGCGTTTGGCTATCGGTGTAATCGTCATTGGCCATATTCAGCAACGTTGACCCGCTCAATTGTACGCCATTTTTGGTGGTACCAAGTTCACATGCGCCGTACTCTGCCTCATAGCGATAGCTTTTATCGACAGAAATCTCAACATCATTTTCATCAGTCAGCAAAGGTACGGCATAACCCATTTCCTGTAACAGTTTAAGCTCAAAGCGGCGCAAGGTAATGGCTAAGTTTTTACTATTATTCAGGCTTTGATTACTCACTGAATCTTGTTCACTGGCCAGCGTTTTAAGCGTGGCATCATAGTATTCAAACAAACTTTCATGTGCATCTTCGCGCGGCAACAGGCGCAACAAAAGCTCATTCATATAAAAGCCGCACATCAGCGCTTCGCCTTTAATCAACGTTAAACCAGCGTGCCAGTCTAAGCTATGTAAAGTTTTAAGCTCATTTTTACCAGACCATGCGCCTGAAAGCATTTGAAAGGATTGCAACATGCCACGCATGGCGGAATGTGGCCTGCGTGCACCTTTAGCGACTGCTGCAGTACGCCCAAACTGCTGGCTGAATAACTCCACCACCAAGCTGGTTTCTTTAAAAGGATAGGTATGCAGAACATACACCGGCTGATTTGCTACCCGATGATCGCTTAATTTTTGATTGTTTGATCCGACAGCCAAAGTTAACGTTCTAACTGACTCAAACTTTGTAAGACTTCATCTTCGGCTTTTTTAATCAATAGCGGCATTAGCATGTCGGTACCTGAGAATAGAATCATGGCGTATTGGATCGCGTCTTCTGCATGAATCGGCGTAAACTTACCAAATCCATAGCGAGAATTACGCATTAACTGCCAGCCACCTTTGGGTTCGGCGTATTCTGGCTTATCAAAGTAATGCTTAATGTCTTCTGTCGCCAAGCTTTTGAGCGGGTAATCACCATTATCGGCCAATATCACCCAACCCATTTCACCATCCTTGCCTGTATTTTTTAGCTGATATAAATACCAGTCATCATCTTCATACAGCAAATGAAAGACATTATTAATACTGCCGGTTTTGCGATTAATCGCGTAATAAATACCGGCGTCATCCAACTCAATCGGCTTGCCATAAATCGGCAGATTAAAAACATTGTGTTCAGACATCGTTTACAACCCAAATCTTATCGTTAACATTCAGTATTTTAATCAATATACTTTAAAGCTGTGTCAGCTAATAGCCTAGACTTTTTAGTGCCCTTTCGTCATCTGCCCAGCCACCTTTAACTTTCACCCAAGTTTCCAGATACACTTTGCTGCCAAATAATTTTTCCATATCCTGACGGGCTTCAGTGGAAATTTGTTTCATTTTCTCACCACTCTTACCGATTAACATCGGTTTTTGGCTATCTTTATCCACAATAATCGCGGCAAAAATACGGCGCAGATTTTTAACCGTTTCAAACTTTTCAATTTCCACTGTCACTGAATATGGAATCTCATCGCCTAATAATCTGAATATCTTCTCGCGAATGAGTTCCGCCGCCAAAAAGCGTTCGTTTTTATCGGTTAACTCATCCTCGCCATAAATCGCAGGCTGTTCAGGCAAGTATTGGCGCGTCGTTTCCAACAACTCATCTAAGTGTAGTGATTTCTTTGCGCTTACAGGAATAATGCCGACAAACGGATGCAACAAATCAAAGTCCTGAATCAACGGCAACAAATTATTTTTATCGCCCATCAAATCGGATTTATTCACGACCAATAGCACTGGCTTATCTTTTGGCAATAAACTCAATACCTTTTCGTCTGCCTCGCCGAGTTTCATTGGTTCAATGACAAACAGCACCACATCCACCTCGGTCAGCACTTGTGTCACGGTTTTATTCAAACCTTTATTGAGCGCATTTAAATGTTTCTGCTGAAAGCCAGGCGTGTCCACAAATAAAAACTGCGTATCGTCGGTGGTATGAATCCCCAATAAACGATGACGCGTGGTTTGAGCCTTGCGCGAGGTAATCGCTAATTTCATGCCTAAAATATGGTTAAGTAATGTCGATTTCCCAACATTAGGACGACCAACAATCGCGACTGTGCCGCATCTAAAGTTTTTGCCGGCTTCCTGTGTCATTGAGCGTCCAGTTTCATGTGTTTCATTTAGTGTTATCCAGTATTTTGTCTAGTGCAAGTTGGGCTGCTTGTTGTTCAGCATTGCGGCGGCTAGTGCCCTCACCCACGGTGTTAATATTTAATGCCTGTATATTGCAGGCAATTTTAAACGTTTGTGCATGCGCTTCGCCTTCAATTAACACCACATTGTAATCAGGCAAAGCTATTTTTTTTTGCCTGTAGATACTCCTGCAACTGTGATTTAGCATCTTTATCAATTATTTTGGGATCAATCTGACTTATTTTTTCGCTAAACAGCTGCAATACCAGCGCCTCTGCGGCAAGATGACCACCATCTATATAGACAGCTCCCACAATCGCTTCCAGTGCATCAGCCAGTATAGAGGGTCGCTTCCAGCCCGCGCTTTTCATTTCCCCTTCGCCCAGCTTAAGTGACTCACCAACATTCAGGCTAATGGCAATTTCGCAAAGAGTTGATTCTTTAACCAACTGCGCGCGTAAACGGCTTAAATCGCCTTCTGGCAGCTTGTTAAAACGATTATAGAGTTGATTAGCGATAATGAAATTAAGTGCGCCATCACCCAGAAACTCTAAACGCTCATTATTATTTGCCGAAAAACTGCGGTGCGTAAGCGCTTGCGCAAGCAAGGCTGCATTTTTAAACTGATAGCCCAAACGGCTGGCGAGACTATCCAATATCATAAATCGTATTTACAATAATAGTATTACTTAGCAGATGTCGCATGAAAATCCAGTAATGCACTCGCATTAGCCACAATAGGAACAACTACTTGATATTCAACAGAAACAACGCCATTGTTTACGACTAAATCAGAGCCTTTAACGACAGTAATATTATCTACTCGCGCTGATTTCTCGAACGCATCTGCAACTGCTTTTTTACTGGTTACATCTGCCGAACTAGCAGCTCTTTTAAGCGCATTCTTAACATTCATAAACTCTAAATATGCAGGCCCTACTTTCAAACCTAGCATACCTAGAAAAACAATGGCCGCAATCACGATGATCATGCCAATAAACGATCCGCCTTTTTGATTGTTATACATATTCACTCCTGCTTAAATTTGATGACGATTAATTGCAAGTTAATTAATAGAAGTTACTTAATTGAAGTACCAATTCTGCCAAACTGATAAAAATTAAACCAGATAAAAAAAGCTTTACCAACTAAATTATGTTCCGGCACAAAACCCCAAACACGGCTATCGGCACTATTATCACGGTTATCGCCCATTGCAAAATAATGGCCGGCTGGTACAGTCACGGCCTCGCCATTTTGTAGTTTTTCACCAAGTGAATCGGATGGGTATTGATTTGGAATATCATGAATCAAAATATCATGTTTCACGTCACCCAGTTGCTCTGATGATTGTTGTGCTGTCATGCTGTTTTCTTGCTCGCGGCCATCTGCCTCTTTAAAAGACATTTTATAATTGTAATTATCCGTAAACTTAACGTCTAATTTTTGCCCATTTATCGTCAGATGTTTGTCTTGATATTGAATCACATCCCCGGGCAAACCGACAACGCGCTTAATGTAGTCAATCGTCGGCTCTGGCGGATAATGGAAAACGAATACATCACCGCGCTTGGGCTGACTCATATTAATAAATGTATTATTCAGCACGGGCACACGCAAACCATAGGTAAATTTATTCACCAAAATGTAATCGCCCGCAAGCAAGGTGGGCATCATTGAGCCAGATGGAATTTTAAATGGCTCGACCAAGAATGAACGCAGTGTAAATACCAACAAAATAACCGGGAAAAAGCTTTTGCTGTATTCCACGTACCAAGGTTCAGCTTGATTGCCACGATTTTTACGCAACACCCAAATATCCAGTAGCCAGATCAATCCTGTCACCACCAAAATTGCAATCATAAACAAAGCAAAATACATGTGTTAATACCCTTTTTTATTTATCTTAAATTTTTACTTATCTTCGACTCTTAATATCGCTAAAAACGCCTCTTGTGGAATCTCTACGTTACCCACTTGTTTCATGCGTTTTTTGCCTTCTTTTTGCTTGTCTAGCAATTTACGCTTACGTGACACATCGCCGCCGTAACATTTTGCAATCACGTTTTTACGCATGGCTTTCACCGTTTCACGCGCAATAATATTAGCACCTATTGAAGCCTGAATCGCCACATCAAACATTTGGCGTGGGATCAGTTCGCGCATTTTCGCCGCTACTTCACGCCCTCTGTGGACACTGGTTGCACGATGAACAATCATGCTGAGCGCATCCACACGCTCGCTATTCACCATAATATCCAGTTTGACTAAATCAGCTGCACGGAACTCTAAAAACTCATAATCCATGGAGGCATAACCACGCGACACAGATTTCAATTTGTCAAAAAAGTCTAGAACCACTTCATTCAGCGGCATTTCATAACTGAGCATGACCTGTCTGCCCATATATTGCATATTTTTCTGTATGCCGCGCTTATTGTTGCAAAGCGTCATCACTGGCCCTACATAATCTTGCGGCATCAGCAAATTCACGTTAATCACTGGTTCGCGTGTTTCTTCTATGCGTGAAGGCTCAGGCAAACGTGATGGATTTTCAATTTGCATCACTGTGCCGTCTTTTAACAATAGCTCATACACCACGGTAGGCGCGGTGGTAATCAAATCCATATCGTACTCACGCTCTAAACGTTCTTGTACGATCTCCATATGCAGCAAGCCTAAAAAGCCGCATCTAAAACCAAAACCTAGCGCAGTAGAGTTTTCAGGTTCGAATAGCAAACTAGCATCATTCAAACTCAACTTCTCAAGCGCCGTTCTTAATGCTTCAAATTGATTCGATTCTACTGGATACAAACCGGCAAACACCTGCGGCTTTACTTCTTTAAAGCCAGCCAATGGCTCTGCCGCTGGCTTGGCTGCTAAGGTAACGGTATCGCCCACTTTGGCGCTGGCAAGTTCTTTAATACCAGCGATAATAAAGCCCACCTCGCCCGCAGACAGCGATGTTTTTTGCAAGGATTTTGGCGTAAAAACACCCACTTGTTCACACAGAAAATCGGCATGTGTCGCCATCAAGCGAATTTTATCTTTAGGTTTAAGCACGCCATCGATAACGCGCACCAACATCACCACGCCAACGTAGTTATCAAACCACGCATCAATCACCAGCGCTTTAAGTGGCTTAGTCACATCGCCTACCGGTGGCGGCACTTTTGCAACCACCGCCTCCAACACATCGCGCACACCCAAACCTGTTTTAGCTGAACACAGTACAGCGTCACTGGCATCAACGCCGATGACGTCTTCGATTTCCTGTTTCACACGTTCAGGATCAGCTGAGGGCAAATCAATTTTATTTAAAACTGCTGTGACTTCCACACCTAAATCTAACGCGGTATAACAGTTTGCAACACTTTGCGCCTCAACACCCTGGCTGGCATCAACCACCAACAATGCGCCTTCACAAGCAGAAAGCGAGCGTGATACTTCATAACTAAAATCCACATGGCCTGGCGTATCAATCAAATTAAGTTGATAAACCTCTCCGTCATCCGCCTTGTAGTGCAAAGCTGCAGTTTGCGCCTTAATGGTAATGCCACGTTCGCGCTCAATATCCATGCTGTCCAGCACTTGCGCTTCCATTTCACGGTCGGCCAAACCACCACAAAGATGGATAATTCGGTCGGCAAGCGTTGATTTGCCGTGATCAATATGGGCAATAATAGAGAAATTACGGATATTTTTCATGTTAACTTATGGATTTTACAAACAAATGGTCTTTGTAAAAAAAGACCCGCTTCAGAAACAAATTAAGACGCCTTAAGCGCCTTATTTCAACAAGCGTGATTTTACAGCAAATGCTTGATTAGGTTGTAATTAATTAAATACATTTTCATGCGCGTTATTAGCAAAAACTATGCAAGTCATAAAAAAACCCGCTATAAAACGGGTTTTTTTATGACTCTATTTCAAATTAAGTAAACGATTATTTTGTCACCTTAATCGGCACATATAAGGTGTTTTCACCGCGCAACACTAGCACGGCTACTGTTTTACCTGCTGCCACACTATTAATCTGTTTATTAAACTGCTCCACACTTTGACTTTCTGAGTTGTTTAAACCCAGAATGACGTCACCACGGCGAATACCTGCCTGTGCAGCCGCACCAATACTATCAACAACGACTAAGCCATTTTTACCATTTAGTTTTCTTTTTTGTTGTGGCGTTAACTCTTTTACGGTTAAGCCAATCTTGTTGGACTCCGCTTTTGCTGGTGCCTTACTTGGGGCAATAATCTCATTTGGATCCGTTGGCATTTCACCCACAGCAACATTCAAACTCCTCACTGTGCCTTTACGTAAAATTTCAACCGCTACTGCTTTACCTGGCTTGGCGGCACCGACAACACGTGGCAAGTCACTAGAAGTGACAATCGACTTACCATCGAACTTAGTAATCACATCGCCCGGCTCCAATCCGCCTTTTTCTGCCGGACCACCTTTTTCTACACCGGCAATCAATGCACCATTCGTATTCTTCATACCAAATGATTCTGACAGCTCTTTCGTTAACTCTTGTATGGCGACGCCCAACCAGCCACGCGTAATTTTGCCTGTAGATTTGAGCTGGTTGGAAATATCAATCGCCACGTCAATCGGAATACTAAAAGACAACCCAACAGAACCGCCAGAGCGGCTATAAATCTGAGAGTTAATACCAACCACTTCACCAGCCAGGTTAAACAAAGGTCCACCAGAGTTACCAGGATTAATCGCTACGTCAGTTTGGATGAACGGCACAAAATTCTCTTGCGGCAAAGCACGACCTTTGGCGCTGACAATACCTGCAGTCATGGTGTTTTCCAACCCAAAAGGTGAACCAATTGCCGCGACCCATTGCCCCACTTTAAGTGCAGAAGGATCACCGATAGTTACTTTTGGTAAGTTAGTTGCCTCAATTTTAATCAAAGCCACATCAGTTCGTTTATCGGCACCAATAATTTTGGCTTTAAATTCACGCTTATCGGACAACTTCACCAGCACTTCATCTGCCGCATTCACTACATGCGCATTGGTTAGAATATAGCCATCGCTGCTGATAATAAAGCCAGAACCTAACGAAGATGATTTATAGTCTTGTCCGCCAGGCGCGCCTTGGCCAGGAGGCATACCTGGAATACCGAATCGTTTAAAAAATTCCTGTATATTTTCGTCATCCGGCATGCCCGGAAAAGGCATACCAACATTACCACCGCCCTGCAGTACTTGTGTCACACTAATATTCACCACCTCCGCGCCATGTTTCTCGGCTAACTCGGTAAAATCCGGCAAATCTTTAGCCATCACTGCCTGACTCACACCACTGAACATAAGCGCACTTGCCAGCATTGTGATCGTTAAAGCTGTTGTAGAAATCCATTTTTTCAACATCTATTCTTCCTTACTTGACATCAATTGTTATGAAAATTTTACTTCTGTTTAAATAGCAAAAAACTGCTCATCTTAACCCCACACCAAAACCAGTCTGATTTAGCAAACTCTAGTGAATTAAATGACAGTTAAGATTACCTATTTGAAGCGGTCTGTTTTTTAAAGCTGACCGCTTTAGAAATCATTTGTACCGTTGCAAGAGGCACTTCGCCTACCACCACCACTTGATATCCATTAATAACATTAGCGCAGATATTGGTTGAACCAACCAATTTGTGGCCCGTTTTAGTTCGCGTACCTTTAACAATCGGTTCAATAAACAGCGAGACCGAAGCAATACCATCTGAGAAAATCATTTGATTAATTGGGGAAGCTTTACCGTTTACCATTAATTCAATATGGTCCACCTTGATATAACCAGGCGGTAGCTCGGCTACAATCCAATTGGTATGTACACGATTAAGTGATGCTGCATCCTCCATCACATAATTTTTGCTGGCATCGATTCTAGGTTGAAACCAGTTTAAATCGTGCGAATTAAGCATGTTCACTTCTTGAAAGGCAATTTGCTCCAGAGTTTCTGTCTTATCGTTCAGCAAAGTCATCTTAACCAGCAAGCCATATTCGGTATCTGTCCAGATTTTATAACTGTAGCGATAGGCATCTTTGGGAATTAATTCGATAATTTGCGCTTGGCGGCCCGCTACGTAATCCAACATACCAACACGGGCGATATAACTTAATTTAAGTGGTTGCAGATTGACTGGCAACATTGCAGGAAACAGATTTTGCCCGCGACGCTTTTCAATAATAATCTTGTCATTTTGGGGGTGAAAAATAACAATATCACTGCCCTGACTGAATACCTCTCGAGCCTGGCCGCTTTGTAGCCCGTTATCCAGCACCAGATTACGAGTTAACTCCTGTCCATTGTCATTCATATGGGTAATTTGAACAGAGCGCGCCTGATTACCGTTCTGGTAAATAAAAACACCCTGGTAATTAAGCTCGCGTGCGGCTAAAGCAGCTTTTTGTAAAACTAACCAAGCATCGTCTTCGGCTGCAAATGAATTTAAACTAAAACTGGCAAGTGTAAAACCGGAAAGTGTTAGTGCAAACGCAAGTCGAAACATAGTTACTACTGTCCTGCACTGTTAATATTAGCATTCACATTCTGGATATAATAAGCAGCCCCACTTGGCGCCGCAGCTTGATGCGCCGCGATATATTCAAGTGGTACGATTTGCGCCATCTCAACAGGCGCCATATCCTCAGAGCTGGTTAACTGTTGTTGTAACACCATCATTCCGACAAACATGACAGCAGCGACTGACGCTGCAATTGACCAGAACTGATTCGATTGAAATAGGGATTTTTTGCGTTCGATTTGATTATCTAGTGCTGCTTTAGGTGCCAAAACGGTAGGTTCCGCCTCTAATGCGCTCATCACGCGCGCACTAAAATCCGAACTTAAATAGCGATCACCTCGCATAGCATCACCAATCAAATGATAGTGTTGCCAACAGCTTTCCATTTCGCCGCCAGACTGAATGGATGTAATCAGATGTTCGGCACTCGCCACATCAAACTCGCCATCGATAAGCGCAGATAATTGATCTTTCATTTTTATAACCTCTAATACTTAAATATCTGAATAATTTAATTAAAGTAGTGTTTTTTCAATATCACTTAACCGTTAACTGCTTTACGCTTACATAATTACTTAAACTTAAAACTGATTATTTATTAACAATTACCAACGCTTGCCGTCCGGCGTATCTAACAAGGGCTTAAGCTTAACGGCGATTGTTTCACGCGCTCTAAATATGCGTGAGCGCACAGTACCGATTGGACACTGCATTAAGGTAGCAATCTCTTCATAGCTTAAGCCTTCTAACTCACGCAAAGTGATTGCGGTGCGCAACTCTTCTGGCAAGCTGGCCACTGTATCATTCACGGTTTGCGCAATCTCTTTGGTCATCAAAGCTGTTTCTGGTGTCTCCATGGTGCGCATTTCGTTGCCGTCTTCAAAGTTTTCCACATCTTCGATTTCAACATCTTGCAATACTTGCGGCCTGCGCCCCATTGAGACTAGGTAATTTTTAGCGGTATTAATACCGATACGATACAGCCAGGTATAAAAAGCACTATCGCCTCTAAAATTATGCAAAGCACGATACGCTTTAATAAACGACTCCTGCACGACATCCTCTACTTCAGCCTGATCGCGAATCATACGCGAAAGCAAACGACCGAGTTTGCGATGGTATTTTTCCACCAA